>Ga0105242_10003932_pt1 | contig 11548 bp, 6 predicted proteins | sample KBSM24metaG_FD_81521 | JGI IMG/M metagenome (GOLD analysis project Ga0105242, IMG submission 81521) | Miscanthus rhizosphere microbial communities from Kellogg Biological Station, Michigan, USA - KBS M2-4 metaG | ecosystem: Host-associated > Plants > Roots > Rhizosphere > Soil | place: Michigan...
AGCAGATTTTTCTGAAGTGATACCAAATCCTAATCCCATATTATCATCACCAAACATTCCATCTTTTAGCTGACCACTGGTTATCATTTCCACTGTTCTCTTGCCCAATATTTGATGACCATTATATTTACCACCGTTTAATAACATTTGCATAAATATGGCATAGTCAAACGCAGTGGATGAAAGACCGGCGCCTCCGGAAAAATAACGTTTCTTCATAATGGGATAATCAGGATCTATGTTGCGAAATTCATGACTCCATGGAATGATCTTATTTGACGCATCCTCTGTATAAACTGTTGCCAAACGATTGGCTTTAGAAGAAGGCACATTGAAATAAGTGTCTTTCATTCCTAATGGTTCGAAAATATTTTTTCGTAAAAAATCTTCAAGGTTCATTCCACTGATAACTTCTATTAAACATCCAAGAAGATCACAATTTAATCCGTATTGCCATTTTGTTCCCGGCTGAAAGCTTAAAGGAAGTTTGCCCAATGCTTTCATTCTCTCTAAAAGATCTGCGTCAAAATAACCAAGACCCGAAGGGATATGATTCTTTGAATAGATTGCAGCAACCTTTGAGCTACCGATATCTGTATAATCAAGACCAGAAGTATGTGTGAGCAGTTGGCGAATAGTGATCTCGCTGGTCGCGGGAATAGTAGTGTAAGTTGTATCTGCATCATTGAATTTATCCAGCACTACAGGATGTTTAAATTCAGGAATGAAATCTGAAATTGGCTGATCAAGTAATAGTTTACCCTGTTCGTATAGGATCATGACACCAACACTTGTTATAGCTTTTGTTTGAGACATGATGCGGAAGATGGCATCATTCTTCATTGGTTTTTTTGTTGCTACGTCCGCATATCCATATCCTTTATATTGTACAACCTGGTTATCTTTTATCACAATAGAAACGGCTCCTGTCAACCAGTTTTTACTGATATACTCATTTACCAATCCATCGATCTTCGCTAATCTTTCGTAATCGACAGTATTGTTTTTTGTACCGGTTTGTACTACCTGTGACTGACCCAGTAAGGACATAAACAGGATTACTACTGAAACAAGAACAGTACGAAGGCTGACGATCTTTATCATAGCAAGTTTTGTATTTAGTTAGAAAGATAAGGCAAAATAAAAAAATGCTTCAACTTAACTTCGCTTACAAATCTATAGTATGGAATTAGGTATTGGTATGTTTGGCGACCTGCATATAAATAAAAAAGGAGAAACACAACCGGCAGGACAAAGACTTAAAGAACTGATCGAAGAAATAGAACTGATGGATGAAGTGGGTCTTGATTTTTATGGAATCGGCGAACATCATCGTCCCGACTATGCTGTATCAACACCTGAAATAATTATTGCTGCAGCAGCTACTGTTACTAAAAATATCAAACTGGGTAGCGCCGTTTCAGTTTTAAGTTCATCAGACCCTGTGAAACTTTATCAAAGTTTTGCTACAATAGACCTGATCTCGGATGGCCGTGCTGAGTTAATGGCAGGTCGTGGCAGTTTCATTGAATCATTCCCTTTGTTTGGTTACAGCCTTGATGATTACGACAACCTGTTTGAAGAAAAGTTGGAACTGCTACTGAAAATAAATAAAGAAAATCCAATTACATGGAAAGGTAAATTCAGGCCAGCATTAAACAAGCAACAAGTGTTACCTCGTGCAGTTAACGATCATCTTAATATTTGGATCGCTGTTGGAGGAACACCGGAATCGGTATTGCGTGCAGGCAAACATGGATTGCCTGTGATCTTTGCGATCATTGGAGGCGATCCAAAACAATTCAAGCCCTTATTTGAATACTATAAAAAAGTGTATGATCATTATGGTCATGATATGAAAAAATTCCAGGTTGGAGTACACATGCATGCATTTTTTGGTGATGACAGTAAGCAAATTGCTGATGAATATTACCCGATCTATTCTTCACAAATGGATCGAGTGGGTCGTAGTCGCGGCTGGCCTCCTTATCAGCAACAACAATATATAACCGGGCGAGCCAGCAATGGGCATTTAATTATTGGCGATGCCAATGAATCCATTGACAAAATTTTGCATATGCATGAAGTATTTGGTCTCACTCGTTTTTCAGCCCATATGGATGTAGGTGGACCTTCACATAAACTAATGATGAGATCAATAGAGATTTATGGAACTAAGATCGCCCCGAAAGTGAGAGAGGCACTGAAGAAAAAAAATAACGTTATTTAAAAATAAAAGCTGCCTTTTACTGGCAGCCTTTATTTTATTAATTGCTGAGATCTAATTATAATGGTTTCACACTTCCTGAACCTGAAACCTTGGTGCTGATCACCGGATGTCCACGATAATAAACAGAACCACTTCCGCTAATGGTTGCGTCAAGAGACTGTGATAAGTTGACCTGCATGTCACCAGAACCACTGATATGGGTTGTTGCTTTTTCTGCAACAACTCCGTCCATTATTAATTTACCATTGCCACTAATTCTCAGATCTTCGTTTTTCGCCACACCTGACTGCACATTAATATCACCAGAGCCACTGATATCGGCATCTATTTTATCTGTTATTGCTACAGACTGCACTGTAATATTCCCAGTACCGCTTATGCTCATGTCGAGGTTTGCAGAAGCTAAATTTCCTATTGCTGCCAGGTCGCCTGTGCCGCTGAGATGAAAGTAGTCTGCCGTTGGTGCTGTGATATTGACTGTTATTTCTTCATTTGATTTTATACGTACACCGTCTTTCACTTTTAATAACAAGTGCCCGTTTGATTTAGTGGCCTGTATTACGTCGAGTATGTTCCGTTGTGCAGTTATTTCAACTTTATAAACCGCATCAATTTTGTAATATATTTTTCCCCCGATACTCGCTGAGACTCCGGAAAAATCTGTGATGTTACGGGTTTCAGTTTGCAGATCTCCCTCTCCTACTACTTTTTTGCAAGAAGAAGATGTAAGTAAAGCTGCGGCTGCTGCTAACATAAAAAATAGTTTTTTCATTTTATTTGATTTCTGTTTGGATAAATTTTAAAATTCAATTTTATAATTCAGGATTGGGATCAAACCGGTTTGATAACTTGTAACGATTTTGTTTTTCTCATTATCATACCATTGACCAAATACATTTAATCGGTTGGTGACATTTTGTATATCCAGTGATAAAGTACTGGTAATATTTTTTCGGTTCCACTTCATGCTGATCCCGATATCAGCTCTGAAATAGGCTTCATTCTGTAAACTGTAAGCATCTTTTTCTATAAACACTGTATAGCCTTGCTGCTGTGATGCGTCAAAGTCGATCGGCGTATTGCGAAGACCACCTGCATAGATCGTTTTCAGGTTAATCCCAAATATTTTTGACTTTCTATCACTGATAAAATCTTTCCCCGCGATCAACGTAATAAGATAATTGCCATTGAAGCGTGTATTCCTTTCCACGCCGTCTTTTGCTGTGTACTTTGATTGATAGAAAGAATTACTCAGGGTGAGATAGAAATTATCTTTGAGATAACGCTCCAATGAAATTTCAATTCCATAGTTTTTACCTTTCCCGCTATTCTCCATTGGTTCTACTACATAATCATTCAGAATATTCAGCGTAGATAAGCTGCTGCTATCGTAAATGCTGACAGGCACATTGAATAATTGCTGATAATATAATTCTGCTTTGGCAAGTAAATTTTTGGTTAACCTGTAACTGTAAGAAACAACATAATGATGCGACTTTGTCAGATCGAGGTTTTTATTTGGCATATCAACAGTTCCATTCGCCAATTTTTGCTCAGCAAAATATACACTCAACGTTTGCATTTGGCTGTGGAGTCCATAACCTACAGCGACACTACTCTTGTTATTTATATTCCATTTAGCAGAAAAACGCGGCTCAACAGATGAAGTATTATTATGAGCCAGGCGGAAATAATGCATACCAGCATTCAGCGTGATGTTGTTAGATGGCTTGTACTGCCATTGTGCAAATGCCTGTTGTGTAGATGTTCTTCCGGAAGTATTGAGATCCTCTTGTAAAGGATCACCTTCATGCTCGCTTGAAAGACGGTAAAAATTGTATTTGATCAGATCACCAAAGACTCCGGCACGCAGATTGAGCCTGTTGCTGAATTTATAATTGAGCGTTGAATTAAAAATCAATTTATCGGTTTTATACTTATCAAAGTAGGTGCCGGTTGATGTATAATCATCTTCAATATAATTTTCATCATACCCAACCTTAGTCCTTGAAATTCCAATGCCTGATTTAATATTTAGTTTATTACCCACCAATATAGTATGCGTTATGCCAGTCATACCGGTGTTCGATAAAAATTTATAAGAGTACCTGTCGCTATTACTTTCCCATTTTAATGAATCTTCTTCGGCATTAAATTTCTGATCACTCAAGCCACCAAAACCAAAAAATGTAAATGTGCCAAGCTTGTTGGTAGGAAAATAAAAATTATAAGACAGGTCCTGGAAATTAGTTGCGCCATCATCGGGTATAATACCAGTTTTCGAAAGCAATGACAGTGTAGAATAACGGTAATTAATAAGATAAGAACCTTTGTATTTTTTTGAGAATGGCCCTTCCATTGCAGCATTTAATCCAAGTACTCCCGCTTGCAACGTATATTCCTTTTTCTCATTGTTACCTTTTCTTAATCTAAGATCAAACACACCACTCAATGCGTTGCCATACTCAGCTGCAAATGCCGCCGTAACAAAATCAGAATTTGAAAGTAATTGAGAACTTAATATTGAAATACCACCACCACTGTTGCCCGGTGTACCAAAATGATTCGGGTTAGGAATGTCCATTCCTTCCATGCGCCATAATAAACCAGTTGGTGAATTGCCGCGGATCACAATACTGTTATTTCCATCATCTGCAGCAAACACACCGGCAAATCCTGTAGCCATACGCAAAGGATCATTAACAGCAGCCGCATATTTTTGAGTTTCTTCCACTGTAAATGCTCTTGCACTTACTGCACTCATATCATTAAGTGGTTTATTTTTTTTGCTGCCGGCTTTTACAATTACTGCTGCTTCCGTATGGATCATTGCTTCCAGTGAAACATTAATCACTGTTGCTTTACCGGAGTTAACAGCAATATTTTCCAATACACCGTCTTTAAACCCCGCATAGGAAATAGTGATACGATAGGAACCGACTGGAATGTTGCTGAAGCGAAAAACACCGGCATAATCAGTGATAACTGATTTACCAAGTGGGCTAATAGTAACAGTTGCCCCGGCAAGTGGCTGTTGTAGCACCTGGTCTGTTACCGTTCCGCGAAACTGTTGTGAATACTGGGCATTTGTAGTAATAACAAATAAGGATAAAGCGAATACAAAAACAAGTCTCATCATCTTCTTCTTTAATGGTTATAAATAATTCTTTGTGAGTATAACAACTAAAGAAAGGCCTACCCCTATGCGTTAACATTATTTTAGAAAAAATTAATTCCCGCATTCCATCCAAACCAGCCCGTAACCTTAGTGCTGAATTTTGTGGTGTTGTAATGAGAAGGAGGAACTGGGAAACGATAACCGCTGAAACCTGCATTCTGATCAGTTACATAAACTGAATAAGAAGGACCGCCAAACAGGGAAACATATTTTCCAAGTTTGATATTGAAGTTGAGATCGAACCTGTTTAAAAGATTGGTATAGTCCCATGAGCCGAGGTATAGATACTGGCAACTCAATTCGGGATTAATGGATAATGTTTTCTTTTTATTTAATGACAATTCACTGCCAAGACCATATCCAAAAGAATAAACCTTGTTGCTGTCACTTAGATTTACACCCGCCTTAAGTATGCTGTATAATTTTGAATTTCCCGTTTTAAAAGCCGCATTCACATTTTCAATCTCATTAGCAGAAAAACTGAGTTTATGATAGCCCTTTATAATAATATTGATCAAACCGATACTGTATCCTGCAGAGGTATCGGCAATATTAATAAGCCCTATCTGCACCCCTTTTAATTTTTTTGTATAATTAATAACCCCTGCTATTTGCACGCCGTTCATTTCTCTATTGCTGATATTAGCAACTCCTGCTATCTGCACGCCGCTTGCTTTTTCTTTAGAAAAATTTCCAATACCTGCGGCTTGGAAACCTTTTACACTATCTGATACATGATTATATATTCCTGCTGCCTGGAAACCGTGCATTTTCCCTGTCACAAAATTATTAATGCCGGCTGCCTGGAAACCATATACATTATCCTGCACAAGGTTATTTATGCCTGCAGCCTGGAAACCAGTTACTGCCCCACCCACTGAATTAAATAAACCGGCTGCCTGGAAATACTTCACATCCTTTTGGTCAATATTAAACAGACCGCCTATCTCAAAACCATTTGTTCCTGCCGTATAACCGCCAAATACATTTAATGAAAAATTATTTATTACCTGTGAATTCAACTGGCCATGAGTGCTTACCCCCGGAACAAGCGAGATCTGGAAGGGACGTGTAGTAAAAAAATTCTTTAAGTTGAGACTCTGTACTTTTTGTTTGCCAGAAAGCAAAAATCTTCCTACACCAGTTTGCTGCACTTTGATGGAATCAGTTACAACAGGTGATTGTTCAGCTACTGTTGTATCAGTTGGCACTTGTAATGAATCCGGTGCCAGGTAATCTTCCGGTTTTATCACCACATTATTTCCAAGAATTTCAACCGGCATCATTGTAATAGACAGCTGCTGGTCAAACCGAGGTTGAATTTTTATTGTAGTATCCTCATAGAACTCTTTACTTACCGTCAACTCAGCCGTGCTTGATTTACTGCTTTTGAGTTTTATCTTAAAAAAGCCTTCTTCGTTGGTTAAAGCCGAGGCAAGCATCTTTTTTTCATAAATACTGGCTTCATTAATTGCTATGCCTGATTGTTCATCATATACAAAACCGCTTACTGAATAAATCTTTTCTTCTGTTACACCTTTTTGTGTCACCAGTGTCATCCTGATTGGTGCTTTACGTATGATGATATAATTACCGCTTTCTTTAAACTCGTAAGTGTTATTAAACAATTGAGTGAGTATTTCTTTTACTGTTTTATTGGATGCCCTGAAACTAACGAGGCTGTCCTTCTTAACTATGTTTGAATTGTAAGAGAAATAGAAATCGCCCTTGTTGCTCAATATTTCAAGCACATTATCCAGCCGCTGCCTGTTTACATCCAGCGAAATATTTTTCTGAAGAATAGCCTGGCCATAAGATGCAGAACCGATAAAAATAAAAAGAGTGGTAAAATAAAAAACCGTACTAAGTTTCATTGCCTATAAATCTGAGTTATTGTAAAATGATCTGTCCGTCTTCTTTTTTAACAACTGTTATATCAAATGTGAGGTGTATGATTTCTAATATTTTTTCAAGGGACTCATTATAAAAAATAGTTGTGATCTTCTTATCATTCAATTCCTTTCTGCCAATAATTATGTTGGCATCATAGGCCTCATTCAGCACCTGCACCAGTTTCCACAATGGAGTTTCATCACAAACAAACTCTTTGCTGCGATAATAATTATACAGCTTATCACTTACTGCTTCTTTGGATGCAATGCTGTCATTTGCATCCATAACTATTTTTTCGCCAGCATTTAATTCTACTGTCTTACCTGCTCTTGTTACTCGTACAATACCGGTTTCCACCACAACTTCTGTATTTCCATTTTCACTTTTTATATTAAAAGATGTTCCTACTACTGTTACCTGCACATCATTTACTGAAATGATAAATGGCTTTTTCTTATCTGGCGCCACATTAAAGAAGGCTTCTCCTTTCAAAGCGATTGCTCTTGTACTGCCTTTAAACTTAGAAGGATAAGTAACGGTTGATCTTTTATTAAGTGTAATTACAGAACCATCCGATAAAGTATCAATCAAAACATTTTGCCCGGTTTGAGCAACCATTTCTTTCGGCACAGTATTTTTATTAACCAACATAAATAAAGTAACACCAAGTCCTGCTATCAAAATGATAGATGCCGCAACTCTTAGCCAGGAAAAACGCGGCTTTATTACTTTAGCAGGTTCATCATGTACCGCGATCCTGTTTTGAAATCTTTCCCATGCTTTATTCACATCAACTCTTGATCCGGAGGCAAGAGCTTTGCTCTGATCCCAGATCTTTTTAAACTGGTTATAATATTCCTGGTGTGTTTCACTCTCCTTCATCCATTCTATCACCGCTTGCTCTTCTTCCGGAGATGCTTCACCCAACAGGTGTTTCACGAGCAGGTCATCATCAATATGGTAAAAATTTTGTTCCAGCTTAGTGGTATTAATTATGAATAAATAATAAAATAAATATCAGGAAGTCAACCAATTTTACCCGCAACAATCTTAATGCTTTGCTCATCTGGCTCTCCACGGTTTTTACGGATATACCCAGTTTATCGGCGATCTCCCGGTATTTCAATTCATCAAAGCGGCTCATTTGAAAAATAGTGCGGCATTGCTCCGGCAATTCATTCAACGCCAAATGAATTTTCTTTTCCAGTTCACCGGCCATTATTTTTTTTGCAGGATGTTCCACTTCATTTTTCATACTATAAGCAACATTCAACTGGTGATTTGATCTTACTTTCTGATGTTTAATATAATTAAGGCTTTCGTTATGCACTGCCCGGTATAAATAAGAAGAAATGGATCCCGTTAATGAAAGATTATCGTTTCTTTCCCAAAGTTTGAAAAATACCTGCTGCACCATTTCTTCCGCCTGTATTTCATCCCGCAGTATAGTAAAAGCGTAGGCATGCAGGCGTTTAAAATGAATTTTAAAAACCTGTTCAAAGGCTGCTTCGTCCCTCTGTGCCAGTAATGTACCAATGGATTCGTTCTCCAGTTCCATTCCTTCTGCCCGGTATAATGGTTCTATTAATAAAGCTGCGCCCAAAAATACTTTTTAATATAACAACCGAAGGAGGAGTTACCCTTATTCCTGTTCAAAAAAAATTTTGGGGAATAAACGAGAGCCTGTGACTTTATGAAATATTCTTTTTGTTCAGACATAAGCTACGGCTAAGCAAGAACGCGGATCACTTCACTGATCAAACAATTCGTTACTGCTTTTTTGTAATATCTGAATCAGCATCTTTCATCTCTTCCTTTTGTTCTTTCAGAGGCAATTTGTCCGTCTTTCCAACTTTTATCTTTGGATTTTGTCCTGTACCGGTAGCCCTCATTGGAATACCAATAATACCAAATGGAGGCAGACCAAGACGGCAATTAAATTTGATGGTTCCGTCAAAACTTGTTTGTCCCTGGATCCTGAGTCGGTATCCTTTTACCTTGATCTTTGTTTTCTCCAGCGTAACCACATTATTTTTTATAGTTGTTTTGAAATGGATCTTCTTCAGCTCAGGATCATTTATTTTTTCTTTGCCTGTTTCTTTACTAATTGCTGAAAAAAGTTTGAAGCCATTCAACTTTACTTTCTCTACAGCCATGTCACCACCGCCCTTCAGCGATGGCATGATCGGATACATGTTACCATCCAGTTTACCTTCAAGATCATAATCCAGTGAAACAATGCCCTCCGCTTTGGAAGCTGCCGGCACCAATTGCCGAAACAACTCAACTTCATGATACATTTTTTTTACATCAAAGGAATCTATTTTAATATTATATGTAAAAAATGCCCTGGTCGAACTAAGAGTCCTGTAGCTTCCATTCATCACAGTCACCGCATCAGCTAACTTAAAACTCGTTTTCTTCATTTTCAATTCTGCATCTTTGATAAGTACTTCTCCCCTGACAGATCTTATTTGCAGTTTATTATAATTAATAGTATGCACATCCGTAGTAAATCTAAAATCAAGATCAGAAGGTATCAATATCACACCCTTTTGACCGCCTGCCAAAGAACCAGACTTCGAAGAAACACTACCTGTATTATATGCCATCAGTTCATCCAGCAAGAGATGATCAGATTGCAAATGAACATCGCCTTTTAGCGGGCCATTGCCTTTAAAATAATTTAATATGTTAGAAAAATAACCACTCAAAACAGCAACAGATCTTCCATATTTTGTTCTGAACTTATCGATCTTCACCTGGTCCTGGTTAATATGAAATATGCCATGGTCAATTATAAATGGAAGTGGGTAGAGTTCTGAGTAGACAACAAGACTTTTTACTTTCACTGTTCCCCTGTTATTAAGTTTATCATAACGCTTTGCTGCCGCATCAGCCTGGCTGCCCTTCATGGAAAGATCAGTCTCAATCGTTCCTACTACATCCCAGCCTTTCACTGAAAATACTTTGAATATTTTTCCAAGGTTGAGCTCTCCCTTTGATTCTATAGCATATTGAAGGTTGTCAAAATTCTGCATGTCAGCTTTTACCATAAATGGCTTTCCTTCAAATTCAAATGAAACGGGTTGAACATCCATTTTCCAACCTTTCATAGTCCCATCCTTATTTTGTACAGTAGCATTCACCGCAATTTTTTCAATCGGGGCCGGGTAATATTTTGTTTTCAAAAAAGCGTCCTCCACTTTCAGGATCGCTTCAGTTTTTGGGAATATTTTTTTTGCAGGCTCATAATTTCCTGATGATCTTATGCTCATCACAAGGTTGCCATTAATATCTATGCTGTCCAGTGGATAGATCTTTTGAATGTCCGATAAACGCAAAACCGCATCCAGATCGGCATCAATAGGAGAATCATCACCATTCCTGAAATGGAAAAATCCTTTAATATAATTATCAAGTGCTTTAATATCTATGTTATCAACAGCGGCGCTGATGTGATGATAATTATTATCAGGACAACCGGCTTCGATATTAAAATTGATCTGCTGAACCGGAGTGGGCAAATCAGTAAAATGTAAATACCCGTTTTGCACCCTTGATCGTAAATGAAAAGCAGGAATACTTACAACTTTATAATCGCTTCGTGGTCGGTCAGGATCTTGTTCTTCGGCATAATAACCATCAGCATCCAGTTGCAGGCTAAGTTTCCCTTTCAGTTCGTATTGCTGCAGACCCAGAATTTTGCCCAATTTTTCCAGGTCGACTTCACCGCTAGTTCGAGTGAATATATAAGGCGCTTCATACCCTTTAATTTTTAAAACAGAACTCAAATGATCCTTTCCCAGGTTAAAAAAAACAGAATCAATATTCAATGACAAACTATCCAAATTCAACGCAGGCATCCTGGATTCAAGATCAAGGTAGAGGTTGCTTACCGGTTCCGACGCATTTTCATAAACAATATAACCATCACGTATCTTCATAGAAAATGCCAGGTCAGGTATGGTATCCGTTCCTGCTATATAAAGACCAGAAAGCGACGCAGAAATTCCTGCATCACCTTTTATTTTTGTTTTTTCCCTCCAGCCCTGCAAGGATGGCGGCAAAGCAGTAAACACATCGCCGAGATCTGCTTTCTCGCTGCTTAGCTCAAAATTCATTCTTTCACCCCTGCTAAGAAATTCATACTTCCCGGTTATTTCAAGTGGGAGACGATTGACCATTACTGTATTTTTTGCAAACTCTAATTCAAGCGAATTGGTATTAACTTTTGTTACCAGGTC
>Ga0105242_10003934_pt1 | contig 11546 bp, 7 predicted proteins | sample KBSM24metaG_FD_81521 | JGI IMG/M metagenome (GOLD analysis project Ga0105242, IMG submission 81521) | Miscanthus rhizosphere microbial communities from Kellogg Biological Station, Michigan, USA - KBS M2-4 metaG | ecosystem: Host-associated > Plants > Roots > Rhizosphere > Soil | place: Michigan...
GCACCGCGATCTGGGGCTGGTGGATGTGTACGTGATGCATCGGTTTCTGGACGGCATCGCATTGAACGACGACTAGTGCAGTCTCACCGCGGATTCAGCGACGCCCAACACATTTTCGTGAGTTTCGTGAGTTTCGTGGCTGCCAGGCCGGCCGCCCTCTCCTATTGACATTCGATAGGAACCCCGGCAAGAGTTTGGCCGCGTGGACATCCTGAAAGAGCAAGTCATGCCCGCGAGCGCAGGGGCTGGCCTGGACACCCTTCTTCAGGACGTCCGGCACTCGCTGCGGCTGTTTCGCAGGGCACCCGGATTTACCGCAGTCGCCATCGTGACGCTGGCGTTGGGCATCGGCGCCAACGCGGCCATGTTCGTCGCGCTGAAGTCCGTTCTCCTCGACGCGCTCCCGTACGCTGACGCCCGCCGCCTCGTACACGTGTCCGGGCCATTGAGCGCAGGCACGATCACCGGGATCGCTCAGCGGCAACGATCGTTCGACAGCCTTGCGGCCTTCGTACCATCCACGGCCGATGCCGTGTACGGCGGTGAGGAGGGCGCGCGGAGCGCCCGGGTCGCGTGGGTGGAGCCCGGATTCTTTCACACGCTCGGCGTCGACGCTGCGATCGGGCGAACGTTCCGCAACGAGGAGTCCACCAGCGGCCTCGTTCCTCTGAGCGGCGGCCTGCTCGCTCCTGATACGGCCGGCGTCGCTGTGATCACACACGCGGCGTGGGAGCGCCTCTTCGCGGGAAATCCGGAGGTGCTCGGGAGTGACGTGCGCATCAACGGTATGCCACGCACGGTGATTGGCGTTCTGCCCCGCGACTTCATCGGGCCGATGGGCGCCGCCGACTTCTACCTGGCATTCGATCCGGGCCCGGTGATCGCGAATCCGGTCACGGCGCGGCGTGCCCAATGGCTCGCCGCCGTTGGCCGCCTCCGAACGGGCGTCACGTATGGCGACGCGCAGCACGAGGTCGCCGGGATCTGGGCTGACCTGGCAACCAAGTATCCGGAAGACAATGCGAACCTCAACGTGACGCTGAAACCGTTGCGCGATGCGATGGCCGGCGATACGCGTACGCCGCTCGTTCTCCTGATGGCGAGTGCCGCGTTCGTACTCCTCATCGCCTGCGCAAATCTTGCGGGTGTACTGCTTTCCCGCAGCATCTCCCGGCACAAGGAGTTCGCCATTCGCGTGGCGCTCGGCGCAGGACGTCCGCGTCTTGTGCGCCAGATGCTCACTGAGAGCACGATGCTGGCGTTGGCGGGCGGTAGTGCGGGGGTTCTGCTCGCCAATGCGATGCTCTTTCTTGTCCGCAGTCTCGCGCCGTCGGCGTTGCCGGCCTACGCTGATGCGTCACTCGATTCCGGCGCCCTGGCTGTGACAACGTGCATCGCCCTGTTCACGGGTCTGGGCTTCGGCGTGGCGCCGGCCTTCGCCGTCGAGCGTCTGGACGCGCAGAGGATCTTGCGCGATGCCACGCGGGGCGCGAGTGAGGGCCGTCGCTCGCGCCACCTGCGCGGTGCCCTGGTGGCGGCACAAGTCGCACTCTGCGCCGGCCTGCTCGCGGGCGCAGGGTTACTGACCCGCAGCCTTTGGGAGATGACGACCGCGCCGCTCGGCTTCGACCCTGACGACGTGCTGACGGCAGCCATCCGTCTGCCGTCGCACGACTATTCCACGCCGCAGGCTCGTGCCCAGTTCCTCGAGCAGCTCACCGATCGGCTGAGGGTGTTACCCGGTGTCGACACGGTCGCGACCGCGGAAAGCATTCCGACAGCGGTCCTGAGGCGAGTCGGTTTCGCGATTGAAGGAACGCCGTCGGACGCCGTTCAACCCTTCGTGCTGTTCGCCACTGTCTCGGACGACTACTTTCGTACGCTGCGGATCCCGCTCCGGCAGGGCCGCACGTTCCAGGCCCAGGACCGCCTTGGCGCTCAGCGGACCATCATCCTCAGCGAGAGCATGGCGCGCCGCTATTGGCCGCTGGGCAACGCGATCGGCGCTCGCATTCGCGTCGGCGCAAATACGACTTCACCTCTGGTGACGGTCGTAGGCATTGTTGGCGACGTGCGCAATGACTTCGCTCGCCCGGAGGCAGAGCCGATGGCCTACATGTCCAATCGTCAGTCGGCAACACCGTTTATCCGTGTGCTGCTTCGCGCACGTGGGAATCCGCAGTCGCTCGTGAGACCGCTCGAGCATGAGGTGGCAGCGCTCGATCGTGGTCTACCCCTCGATCAAACGATGACCTTGCGTATGCAAATTCGAAGAGAACTCACCGCTCGGCGGCTTCCCGTGATGCTGATGATCGGATTTGCCGCGCTGACCCTGCTTCTCGCCTCCGTTGGCGTTTACGGCATGTTCGCCAGCATGGCTGTTGCGCGGGAACAGGAGTTCGGCATTCGCATGGCGCTTGGCTCGCGCCCTGCCGCCATTGCCGCGCTCATGCTCCGCCAGGGTGCTCACTGGATGGCGATCGGCCTGGCTGCCGGTATTTTCGGCATCATGGTCGTCGTGCGGCTTCTCCGCAACCTGCTCTACGGAGTCCAGCCGTTGGACCCGATCGCACTCGGCGGGGCCGTCGCGATCCTCGTCGGTTGCGCAACCATCGCGCTGCTCATTCCGGTCTACCGCGCGACGCGAGCCGACCCGATGGTGATGCTTCGCGCGGAGTGATGTCTGCCTGCGGCGGACGTCACACCGCCGCCATCTTGAACACGCGGGCACCTGTCACCGGTGTCCCCTCGCGCGCCGCCGTGATGGCCCGACGCCAGTCAGGACGCACGTTCGCCAGCAACGCATCGCGCGTGATCCGCGGCAGCGGCCGGCCGGCGTAGATCCGGCCGGTCCGCTCGAGCCATCGCTCCGGCATGGCGCCCGAGAATTGCATCAGCGGCCATGTGAAGTTGGGACCGTTGACGCGCCGCAATCGCCCGGCCCAGAGGATCAGCGCGCCGGCGCCGAACGACAGCTTCCCCCAGGTCGTCTGCAATCCGATCCGGGAAGCAATCGCCCACGCCTTCATGATGACCTGCCACTGAAGCTTCGACAGCTGCTGCGTCTCTCGCACGCCCTCTCCGCGCTCCATCCGTGTCTTCACTAGAGGCGTGAAGATGGACGGCACCCACATGCAATGAAGGCCGCGGCGCTCGACTTCGTACAGCAGGTCCAGCGTCGCCATGGAGTCCTCATCAGTCTCTCCAGGCGATCCGACGATCAACGTACACACGGGAAACCAGTTGTTCCGGTTCAGAATCTCGAGTCCGTTGAGGACGATATGTGGCCAGTCCTTGATGTCAAACGGCAGCGCCTTGCCGGCCATGATCTGGCGGGCCACACGCACCGAACCGGTCTCGATGCCGATGAGCGGCGCCAGCGCGCGATGTTCGCGGTGTGTGCTGACCGCCTTGAGCCGGATCGGGCTCCGGTCGAGCAGCATGTCGCTCAGCTCCGCGATCAGATCAGGATCGACCAGCGCAGGCGCGATGGTGGCGTGAGACAGCGTGATCTGCTCGACGCCCGGGTGGTCGACGATGCTCCGGTAAAGGTCGAGCAATTCGGTGCGGTTGGGAACGAAGAACGGCAGGCCGGCCTCGTCGGTCCGCCACACGAACATGTCCTCGGTCGCCAGCGAGATCTGGCGATTGCCGGCCGCGACGTTGGCGCGCACGGCCTCCATGATCGGCTCTTTCGGGACGGAGATCCGCGGGTTCAGGTCCGGCTGACAGAACGCACAGCGCCGGCCGCAGCCCGTCGTCATTTCGATGACGCCGAAGGAGGTGCGGGTGTGCGGCACGAGAAGCTGTGCGGCGTCGTGCGGATGGTTCGCCTCGAGCACCCTCGGGAGCGACTCGCCGGCCAGCGCGCGGCGAAACAGATCGATGACGTCGGCGCTCTCCGCACGGCCGCTGACCACCGTGTCGATGCCGAACTCGGCTTCGGTACCGGTCTCTTCAATCTGCCAGGCGCCCGATCCCCCGAGAATCACCGCGAAGCGGTGCTGCTGCCTGCACGCTCGAATCGTGTCGAACATCCGCCGTGCGTACAGCGCGTTGATCGGTTCGCGCGAGGAACCGAAGATGGACGCATACACGCCGGCCGCGAATGTCGTGCCCAGCGGGTTGTGGGTCGACACGGCAACGACGCGTGTGCGCTCGCCGATGAACGATGGCAGCTGATCCGGATAACACACCGCGACGTGATCTGCGCCGAACGCGTGTGCGAGCACCGCCTCGAGGACGCGGAGTCCCGCGGGTGCAGTGCCAGCGCGACCGTCCGCGCCTGTCGGCACGTCGCGCCATGTCGGGTATTTCTTGTCGATGACCCACTCCATCCACCCCGGAATCGAGGCGAGCGACATCTGGATGAAGAAGCCCGCGTGGTCAATGCTCTCGGTCAAAGGCGCCGTCAAGACGATCGGCATCCCTGCGTCGTAGCCCATCCTTATCTCCGGCTATAAGAATTGCACAAAGCGTCTATCACGGACGCGCCAGGACAGGCAAGAACCGAGGCGACGGGAACGCGCGACCGTCTGCTCGTCACGCTTCACAGTCACGGTTCTTCAGGCTGCAGCGCTGAAGCCGCGTGTCGATCCGCGCCGCCGCCTCAGACCAGAGACGGGGCTCCGTGGCGAGCATCGCGTCCACTTCGAGGCCGCTCAGATCCCAACCTTGTTCAATCAACTCCGCGAGCGTTCGCCTCGGCGATCGAGTGAACTCGTGCCGCAGTTCCTCGTCGGTCAAGAGGCGGCCGATAACTCGTTCGATCGTTCGTTGTGACATGACCCGGATCTCTCCCTAGAACTCGAACACCCATTTGCCGCGGAACGCCCGGCCCACGCCGTTCGCAAAGCCGCCGAAGTCGGCGCTCGCGAGGTTCCCCTGAAAGTCGCGCGGGTTGAAATGGTTGGTGATGTTGAACACTTTCACGCCGACGGTCGCGTCGTGGCCCAGCAGACGAAGCCGCTTGCTCACCTGCAGATCGAGCGAGACGAACGTCGGAAAGCGCCCGGCCTCGTTCCGCGGCCCGACGAAATTCCGGTCTTCGTCGATCACCGACAGCGGAAATCCGGTCCGCACGTCCAGCACGGGGAACACCGTGAAACCGCTCGGCAGGCCGACGTTGCTCCAGAACAGGTACCGGTTCGGGGCAACCCACGGCAGCGGTCCGCGCGCGTCGGGTCGGATCACGGGATTCTCGATGTTGCCGAAGTAGCTGTTGAAGTCGTTCAGGTTGCCGATCGCCGACGATCGCGTATAGGACGCGACGATCTGGTCGGCACCATGGAATTGGTACCGCGCGGTGACCTGCCCTTCGCGATAACGTGAACGACCGTCGGACGCCAGCACGAGCGCCGAAGCACCGCCGGCCGGGTTGACCGGATCGAGCACCGGTTCGAATCGCTGGTCCCTCCGCTGATAGCCGACGCGAACGAAGAAGTTCCTGAACCACTCTCGATCGAGCTCGATCGTCCAGTTGGCGCTGCGTGGCGTGTGAATCGCCGACGTGACCACATTCGGCATGAGGATCGCCGGCCCCGCAGGAGTCGTTCCGTCGGCGAGAAACGATGTGGTCTCTCGCTCCTGCTGCTGCGTGAAGCTGGCGACGTTGAGCGGAATCGGATCGTAGAACAGGCCGCCGCCCCCGCGGACGACGGTTCGGCCGTCCTCGAAGGGTGTGGCGGTGAACGACGCGCGCGGCGCGACGTTGACGTCACCGGTGAAGGAGTCGTAGTCGTAGCGGGCGCCGACCTGGACGGTCAGGCGCGGCGACACCGTCCACGAATCCTGGGCGAAGCCGCGAAGCGCCGTCCGATGGCGATCCAGGAGTCCGCGGCCGGCGAACGTGATCTCCTGGCTCAACGTGCCGTCCTCACGCACGATCTCGACCGGACGGCTGCGACTGACGCCCTCGAACGTCTCGTACGTGACGCCGGCGCCGATCTTCACCAGATGCGCGGGGCCCAGCGGCGTCGCGGCATAGGTGGTCAGCCACTCGACGCGGCGGCTCGTGCGATCCTGACTGTTGAAGTAGCTGCCGGAGTTGATCTCCGGCGCGAGCACCATGGGGCCGGTCCCCTGACTGGGATAGATGGTCGAATCGAATTGCTTCACGCTCACGCGGCTCTCGAGCAGGCCGCTGCTGCCGACGACGACCTGGTCGGACACACTCCCGAGCGTGTTGTGATTTCGAATGTCCGGCGTGACGCTTTGCGGGTTGAAGGTATTGAGGCCGGCGTACGTCGTCTTGCGCGGCGACACCATCGCCGATGCCGTGAAGTGACTGGACGGGGTCACCGTCCAGTCGACGCGGCTGTACGACTCGAAGCTCTGAACTTCCGTGTCGCTCTCGAACGCGGGAAGTCCGAAGGTGCGCGTCTGGCTGTATTCGTACTGGATCGACTCCAGGACGTTGACCTTACCCTTCACGACAGGGCCGCCGAACGTGAACCGCGGCGTCCACGACTCGATGCCCCGGAACTCGCCGGCGCGCCGCCGGGGACGGGGCTCGAGATCGTTGACCGTGATGTGCCACGCGTCGCCGGCCCGCTGGGTCTCGACGGTCGTGACCGCGCCTGCCGACAGGCCAAACTCCGGCGCGAACGCGGCGCCGCGGACCTGGACCACGCTGACGGCATCGATCGGCAGCTCGATCGCATCCTCGCCGGTCACCGGATCGGTGCCGTCCGCGTTGTTGAACATCAGCGCGCTTTGATTGCTGCGAGTGCCGCTGATGTTGAGCAGCCCGTCGGGCCCGCGAACGACGCCGGGAATGAGCGGGAGCGCGTCCTGAAACCGCTCGCTCGCAATCGGCGCCGTCTGCATCACGCTCGCCGTGATCCGATCGACACGAGCCGAGATTCGACTGCTGTCGACGGTGTCCTGGCTTGCGACAACAGTGACTTCCTCGTGAAGCGCCTCAGTGTCGAGTTGGAGCGCGAAGCTCTCTGCGGCACCGGGCTTCATCAGCACGGTTTTTTCGGCGGACTTGAAACCCTGGAGCTCCGCGACGATCGAACAGTCGCCAGGCGGCACGTCCCCAAATCGAAACTCGCCCGTTTCGTTCGAGACGTCGACACGCGGTTCGAGACCCGCGCACGCCAGCGTCAGCGTCACTCCCGGCACCACGACCGGTTGACCATCCGGCGACGGGAGTGAGACCGTTCCCGATACGGTGCCGGTCGACGTTTGCGCCATGGCTCCTCCGACACCGAGACAGGCGAGGAAGAAGGCCGTCCAGCAGATGCGCGTCAGAATCCTCATGCCTGTGGAAGGGGCAAGGAACGGGCCGATTGATTTACGCGGGCTTCCGGGCGATGGGCGGCCCGAAGCGCGCGACTGAGTGTGCGGCCGTGCGCAGTCCGTTCATGGGCACGCAATTCACACCTCGTCAGGGACGACAAATGGCGGCCGGTATCCGCGGTCGCCGCCGGACAAGAGGCGATTGGCCTCGTCGTCATCGACGACCTGCTCTGTCTCCGGATCGAAGCGCAGCGCTCTGCCGAGACGGTATGACGCGTTCGCCAGGTGAACCAGCGCACACGAGATGTGTCCTTCTTCGATCGGCGCATTCAGGTTTTCCGCCTTTCGACTCCGGACGCAGTCGATGAAGTTGGCGAAGTGATCGCTGCCCGACTTCCCGCGGGGTCCCGTTCGCTGGTCGGTGCCCAGCCAGCTCTCGTAGCTGAAGCCGTCTTCGTTGCCGCCGGCCAGGTATCCGTTCGATCCGTAAAAGATGTTGCCGATCGCGTTGTGGCGATTGAACAGGCCGCGGCCGAGGCCGGCTTCGTTGTTCGTGATCCAGTGCCTGACCTCGAACTCCATCAGCTTTCGCTTTTCACCTGGCTGTTCGAATTCGAAGACACAGGCGAGCGTGTTCGGCGTCTCCTGATCGTCATCGAACATGAAGTGGCCGCCGGACGCGGAGACGCGAGTCGGGAACCTGACGCCGAGCCCCCATCGCGCCACGTCGATCTGGTGGACGCCCTGGTTGCCGAGGTCGCCGTTGCCGGTGTCCCAGATCCAGTGCCAGTTGTAGTGAAAGCGGTTGCGGGTGAACGGCTTCAACGGCGCCGGACCGGTCCAGAGGTCGTAGTCGACGCCATGAGGAACGGGCTCCGCCGGTGTTCGCCCAATCGTGTCGCGACGCTTGAAGCACAAGCCTCGCGCGAGATAGATGTCGCCGAAAGTGCCTTTGTGCAGGTGGTCGATCGCCTCGATCTGCGCGCGGGCCGAACGGCTCTGCGTGCCGTGCTGCACGATCCGGTGGTATTTCCCGGCGGCGCGCACGAGCTGTCGGCCTTCCCACAGGTTGTGTGAGCACGGCTTCTCGACGTAGACGTCTTTGCCCGCCTGGCAGGCCCAGATGGCGATCAGCGCGTGCCAATGATTCGGCGTCGCGATCGAAATCGCATCGATGGTCTGATCCTCGAGCAGCCGCCGCACATCGACGAACGTTCGAGGGTTGCTCCTGACCTCCCCGCGTCGTTTATCGAGGATCGTCTCGTCGACGTCGCAGAGCGCCGCAATCTCGACGTTCGGAAGGCGCGCGAACGCGTCCAGATGATCCTTCCCGCGGCCATGGAGACCGCAGACGGCGATGCGCACGCGGTCGTTGGCGCCGAACACGCGCTCCGGTCGAGGCAGAAATGTCAGGCCGCTGAACGCGCCCGCGGCTCCCGTCGTCTTGGCCGCGGTCTTGAGAAAGTCTCGTCGCGTGACGTCTGTTTCGGACGACATCGGTCACCTACTTCTGTGCGACGAACCGCTGGTAGGCCTCTGTGACGCCGGCCTGAACGGGGTTTCCGTGATGGATGAACACGCGGTAACGAAGGATCAGCGAGCCGCCCGCCGGAATGTCGTGCGTCCCGTTTCGACGGCGGTCACCGGTAAACGCTTTGATCCCGAACGGATTCGCCGCCAGGAGACCGTAGGCGCGTGCGTGCCAGTAGGTAGGAGCCCGCAGGTTGAGCGGGTGATCGAAGATCGCGAGTCCGACGTCCTCACCGGCGACGCGGCCGTAATAGTCCACCCAATTCGAGCGCTTGCCCCAGATGGCCTTCTCTCCGCTGCCGCCGCTGGCATTCACCATGTGACCAGGTGGCGAGTCCAGGGCCTTCACGACACGAATCGCGAAGGTGCCCTCCTTGGTGTCTCCCAGCACAATCGGACCGTGCGTGGCATGAATCGCAAATTCGCAGTCGATGGTCCGTGACTGTTCGTCGCCCGAGATGCGGTACGACTGAGTCTCCTCGGCAACGGTGCCGGTCGGCGCCACGAGATCGAATGCCGCCCGAAGACTGCCAGCGTCGGCCCCGTCCTGGATCTGGTCGAGGGTGCGGAACACGGTGCGGCCGAATGTCGAAAGGGAATGATCGCTCCATTTCGGAAACGCGGCCTCACCCCAGAAGTCGAACCCGTTGATGTCGCCGTGCGCAAAGTACATGGCACGCTGATGCGGCTCGTCGTGGTCCTCACCTGCGTCAGCCGGTGTCATCGGAAACCCGCGCGTGACGACGGTACCGTTCGCGCTTCGAAGTGGAGACCAGTACGGCTTCGCAACCGATGGATCGAAGGAGTAGGTCGCGAACGGTCGTCCTCCGACTTGCACGTCTATGTGGTTCCCGCTTCGCGTCAGCTCCACGGGGAGGCCAGCGGAGCCGGCCTGGCTGAAGGCGCCGGTTGCGAGCGGCACGCCCAGGAGCGGAACGGCGAGCGCTGCAGCAAGGCGCCGGCGCGCGGCAGTTGTCAATCCCGGGTTCCCATCAGAGAGGAATCGCCGTCATCAGACAAAGCCAGGTCGACCTGCATCCACCATCGCGGCTGGTACGACACGGTGAGCGGGACTTCAGCGAGCCGGCCGTCGATGGCGTACGAAAGCGAGAAGCGCGTCTGTTCCCCGTCGGCCAGGTTCTTCGTCGCAAACTGTGCGGAGACAACGCGCGCGTACCGCGACGAGTCCACGTCGAGCGCCGGCTTGAACTGCACGCTCGTTGCGCGGAGCTCATAGAACTTGCCGTGATACACGTAGGTCAACGGTGAGCCCGCACGAAGGGCTCCGGCCCGCGCGCCGGTAGCCTGGGCGTGGACGATCTCGGCCAGCGCTGACAGGAATCCCGGCCGTGTCCCCGGCGGCAGCCGCACCTCGCGCGACCGTCCCTCTGTGCCACCGTCCTCCGCGAGCGCGAGCACGGCCTGCACCTGGCGGAACGAGTAGTCAGCGGGCGCGCCGATCGCCGTGACGACCGATCGCGACCGCTGCCCGTCGATGGCGGCGTGAATGACCTTGAAGGTGTGCATGCCGCTCCCCTCCGCGCGAATGTGGTTTTCGGCCTCTTCGACCGACTCCTCATCCGACTCGGTCATCAGTCCGACGACGGCCGCGGCATCGCCGCGAATCGTTTCCTGGATGTAGCCCCATCGATTGATGCGGCGCGGCGCGCGATCCGGATCGGAGCCGATCAACAGCGAGTAGCGGGTCTCGAGCGGCGCGGCAGTGCGCGTGACGATGGCGTCGCCGACGTTCGAGCGGCTGATCCAGAACAGCAGGAGCGGGCGCACCCTTGCGCTCATCGTGTAGTGATGGCGCTCGCTCGTACCCGGGGCCGCCGCGTTCGCCGCGACCGGCAGGTCCGGCGCCGGCGTGAGCGCAGATACCTCGCTACCGGTCGCGCCACTCAACAAGGCGACGACCAGAATGACCGCGCAGCCCAGGGTGCGGCTGATCACTGTCGCGCTCCGCTCGACTGGACGAGCACCGGTTTTGGCTGCGGCCACGGTTGGACCGCCGGGCGCTGCACCCGTGACGCAACCGTGTAGATGCGGCGCCGCCGGCCGTCCATGTAGATGCGTGTCAGGACTTCCGCAAGCAGTCCGAGGCCAATCAGCATCACGCCTGTCTGGATGAGGACGGCACTGAGTAGCAAGAGAGGACCGTGCGCCAGAAAGACCGCTGCGCCGGTCAGCACCTTTGTCGCCAGTACCCACAGGGCCGCCAACGCGCCGATGGCCGTCGCCGCAAAGCCGATTGGGCCGAAGAGATGAAGCGGCCGAGTCACGTAGCGCAGGAGAAACCTGACGGTGATGAGGTCGGCCATCACACGCCAGGTGCGCGACAAGCCGTAGTGCGACTGGTTCTGCGGCCGCGGAATATTCGCGATGGGTACTTCCGCGATCCGCGCGCCGCCCCAGCTCGCGAGCGCCGGAATGAACCGATGCAGATCGCCGTAGAGCTGAATGCGCTTGATGACCGGCCCCCGATAGGCCTTGAACGTCGTGCCGAAATCGTGCAACGACACGCCTGAAATCCGGGCCATCATCCAGTTGGCGATTTTCGACGGCACCCGGCGCGTCCACAGATTGTCCACGCGCTGCTCCCGCCAGCCGCTGACGACGTCGTAGCCCTCTTCGAGCTTGGCGAGGAGCTTCGGAATCTCTTCCGGCGCGTGCTGCAGATCGCCGTCCATCGCCACGATCACGGCGCCCCCGGCCGCGTCGAAGCCGGCCGCCAGCGCGGCGGTCTGCCCGTAGTTCCTGGCGAGCGA
>Ga0105242_10003936_pt1 | contig 11538 bp, 7 predicted proteins | sample KBSM24metaG_FD_81521 | JGI IMG/M metagenome (GOLD analysis project Ga0105242, IMG submission 81521) | Miscanthus rhizosphere microbial communities from Kellogg Biological Station, Michigan, USA - KBS M2-4 metaG | ecosystem: Host-associated > Plants > Roots > Rhizosphere > Soil | place: Michigan...
AAATCAGGAGTTGGAAGTTTTGACTGGAGCTTTGACTGGAGCCCCAATGGAAATATGATCGCATTTGTTATGATAGATGCTGTCGCCGATAAAGAAGAAAAGAATAAAAAATCAAAGAACGACTGGTATTTCATGGATGAAGAAGTAAAACAAAATCGTCTTTTTGTTCTATGGCTGAATAAAAAAGATACGGCAGGTAAAAGAATACAAAAACAGATCACCAAAGAAAATTATAATATAAATGCGTTCGACTGGAGTCCCGATGGGAAAACTATTGCTTACAGCCATGGTAGATCTCCCGAACAAAACGATAATGTATACAGTGATATTTCATTAATTGATATTGAAAGCGGAAACACAAAACCAATTGCAGCGACAGGTGCAGGCGAAACAAATCCATTATTCAGCCCCGATGGAAAATTGATCGCTTATTATTCTACCGAAGACCCGGTAGACTGGTCAGGTCCCCGTCATGCAAAAATTTATTCTGTCGCTGATGGAAAATCCTGGAAACTCAAAGCGACACCTGATGAAAACGGCGCCATTGTTGGCTGGACAGCTGACGGAAAAAACATTTTATTGTCTGAAGCAAATAAAACGCTGAATGGTATTTATGTTCTGAGTGTCGATGGAAAAAATATTACTGAATGGAATAAAGGAACAACAGATCTTCTTGGCGCTGCTTCAATTAATTCAACAGGTACATATATTGCTTTCACTTTACAAAATCCATCAAAATTTCCTGAAGCATATATCAGCTCGTTAAATAATTATTCGCCTGTAAAGATCACAAACATTAATGCAGACAATGCAAGCAAGTCTTTACCAAAAACAGAAGTAATAAAATGGAAAGGCGCTGATGGAAAAGAGATCGAAGGCCTGCTTACTTATCCCATCAACTACAAACCCGGTACAAAAGTTCCTTTTATATTAAATGTACACGGCGGACCTGCGGGTGTGTTTCAGCAAACTTGTGTTGCTGGTAATTCGGGTACTTATCCAATAGCGGCATTTGCTGAAATGGGTTATGCAGTTCTTCGTCCTAATCCAAGAGGTTCTTCAGGATATGGAACTGAATTCCGCACTGCCAATCGTTCCGATTGGGGCGGCAAAGATTTTATTGACCTGATGGCTGGCGTTGACGAGGTAATTAAAATGGGTGTTGCTGATGAAAATAAAATGGGAGTAATGGGTTGGAGCTATGGTGGATTTATGAGCAGTTGGATCGTTGGTCATACAGATCGTTTCAAAGCAGCATCCATCGGTGCGCCGGTTGTTGATCTGGGTTTTCAAAATCTTACTGACGATATCGAAGGGTTTCTTCCTTCCTATTTCAAAACTGATCCGTGGAATGACTGGAGTTTATATGATGCACATTCACCATTGCGTTTTGTTCAGAATGTAAAAACGCCTGTGATGCTGCAGCATTGCGAAGGTGATCAGCGAGTGCCGATCAGTAATGGCATTATGTTTTATAATGCATTGCGTCGCCGCAATGTTCCTGTTCGGATGTTTGTCATGCCGCGGCAGGCACACGGACCTGTAGAACCAACCATGATTTTAAAAACAATGCAGACAAATGTAGAGTGGTTTGAAAAACATATTGGAAATAAAAAAAGTTTTTAGTTTAAAAAATATAATTGTGTAGCCAGCAACAGAATTACTATTAAACTTTTGTTGCGACGCTCCATTCAGGTTTCTGTTCATTATTTAACACATCCACCAAAACTACTACATGATAAACGAACCAACACCAATGCTGGCTGCACCAACCAGCCAGCAGGAAAGAATTATTATTCTCGATAGCCTCCGGGGATTTGCCATCCTCGGAATTTTATTAATGAATATCCCTGGTTTTGGAATTGCCCCCACCGCTATTTCAGATTTTTCTGTACAACCACAAGGCACTCTTAATTATTTTTTCTGGTATGTATTCGGGCCAGGAGTGTTTGAAGGGAGCATGAGGGGAATTTTTTCAATGCTGTTCGGCGCAGGCATGTACATATTTGTGACACGTCTTGAAAAACGAACAACGGGATTGATGCCGGCAGAATATTTTCTTCGCAGGCAACTCTGGTTGCTGGTATTCGGCATTTTTCATGCTTATGTATTATTCTGGTTTTGGGATATACTTTATCATTATGCTATTTGTGGAATTATCCTTTTTGCATTTCGCCGCCTGGCACCAAAGAAATTATTTATCGCCGCCGGTGTTTGCCTGTTACTGATGACAGTTGTGGAGAACAAAGATCTCTATCAAAGAAAATCAGTGATAAGAAAAGGTGAGTTGGTTGCAGCCATTGATACAACAAAAACAAAACTCACTGATAAACAGAAAGAAGAACTTGAAGCAATGAATGGGATGAAGGAGCGGTCAACTCCCGAAGCAAAGAAGAAAAGAATGGATAAACAGGTAGAGGCAATGAGGGGTGGTTTAAAAGAGGTCTATAAAGAGCGGAGCAAGATGGCAGAAGAAGGAGAAACATTTGGAATGTATTACTGGGCAATATGGGATGTGAGTTTGTTTATGCTATTAGGTCTTGCTTTTTTCAAACTAAAGATCTTGCAAGGCGAGGCAAAAACAAAAGTATATGCATGGATGGCAATTATTGGACTTGGTATAGGGTTGCCTTTATCTTATCTCTTTGTTATAAATGATGTGAACCATAGTTTCAATTTCTTTGAGATCATAAAAACCAAACGTTTTGAGTTTTATGAATTGCAACGTTTTATTCATTCCATCGGCATATTTGGTTTGATCATGCTTATGTATAAATCCGGTTTATTTAAATGGCTGTTTGCATTAATGCGCCCCGTTGGTCAAATGGCATTTACCAATTACCTCATGCAATCAATTATGTGTGGTATATTCTTTTATGGAATCGGGTTCGGCTACTTCGGAAAATTAGAATATCATCAGTTATTTTATGTTGTTGGTGTTGTATGGATCATTGAAATTACCTGGAGTCATATCTGGTTACGATATTTCCGCTTCGGTCCATTAGAATGGTTGTGGAGAAGTTTGACTTACTGGAAAAGACAACCATTTAAAAAAAATAATCCCAATACAGATACCATGGCATTTCGTAACTTAAGGAGATAAAATATTTTTTATGCCACGCATTAAAACAATTCTCTGCAGTGGTATTTGTCTTATATATGTCACTGCAATTACAGGACAGGTAACTCAAAAAAATAAACCAGCGAGCAATTTTGTTAGTTACCAGGTTCACCAGCAAAAACAATGGAGTTATAACCAGCTTCCAAAAAATTCGATCCAATACAGGTCGGATCCAAAATATATTCCACTTGTTGATAAAAAAACATCAACGACCCGGCTGCATTTGAACCCGATCGTATCCCCTGAAATAAAAAAGAGTTTTTCCGGATCATCGTCATCTTTAAACATTGGTTCAAGATCATATTTGGAGAGCAGCCGGTTTCTGAAATATGAATGGCAGAAACAAAACCAGTTGCCAATACATCATATTCTTTAATAAGCCATCCATCACGAATACCTGAACTACGAGGCGAACTGTTTCTTACATTTACGGCATGCGACAACTCGCCGCTATATTATTTGCCGACATGACCGGTTATACTGCATTGATGCAGGATAATGAACATCTTGCCCGTTTGAAACGGAAACGTTTCAAAGAGGTTTTGGAAGCCAGCATTGAAAAACATGATGGTAAGGTATTACAGAACTATGGTGATGGTACACTCAGCATTTTCAACAGTGCTATTAATAGTGTGAACTGCGCTATTTCCATTCAACAGCAATTACAATTAGAACCAAAAGTTGACTTACGCATCGGTATTCATACCGGCGATGTGGTGATGGAAGATGAATCTATTTTTGGTGACGGGGTTAATCTTGCTTCACGCATTGAATCGATGGCTGTACCCGGCGGTGTTTTTATTTCAGAAAAAGTGTATGATGAAATAAAAAATCATGAGAATATAAAAACCCGTGACCTTGGTTTTTTTGAATTGAAGAACGTAAAACAACCGCTTCATCTTTTTGCCATAGCAAATGAAGGTATTGTAGTTCCTTCCCGCGACGTGCTGAAAGGAAAAACTAAACAACCTGCTAATCGTCTTGCAGTTTTACCATTTGTAAATATGAGTGCCGATCCGGAGAATGAATATTTCAGCGATGGTATTACAGAAGAATTATTAAATGCCCTTACCAAAGTGGATGGATTGCAGGTCACCTCCCGCACATCAGCGTTTGCATTCAAAGGCAAACATGATGATGTACGTGAAATAGCAATAAAATTAAATGTCGACAAAATATTAGAAGGCAGTGTACGAAAAGCGGGCAATAGGGTTCGTATCACCACACAGCTGATCAATGCCGCAGATGGTTATCATATATGGAGCGAGAATTATGATCGTGACCTTACTGATATTTTTGTAGTACAAGATGAGATCAGCAGCATTATTGCCAACCGGCTTAGAGAGAATCTTTCACTTTCAAAGCAAACAGAACAACTTGTAAAAACGCCAACAAAAAATATTGAAGCATATACACTTTTTTTAAAAGGTCTTTATTTCCGTAGCAAGATCACTCCTCCAGATATGCTGAAAGCAATTGACCTGTTTGAACAGGCCATCCAGCTGGAACCAAATTATGCAGAAGCTTATGCATATATAGCAGGCACGTATAGCTATCTCGGTGCCACTGGCCAGGTAATACCGGAAAAAGCATTTAAAATAGTAAATGAATACAGCGAAAAAGCATTACAGCTTGATGATACGATCGCTGAAAGTCATTTGGCAAAGGCCAATGCCCATATGTTTTACAAATGGAATCCAAAAGCTGCGTACGAATCATTGCAAAAAGCAATTCAGCTGGCTCCGGCGCACTCGGAAGCTTATGATGTATTTGGATTATTTCACATAATTACCGGGAAAAAAGAGGAAGCCATAAAAATCCTTGAAAAGGCATCACTGAATGATCCGTTGGCGCCACATCTTAATCATTTATTGGCCGAAGCCTACATAATGAATAACCAGTATGATGATGCGTTACGTATTGCGGACCGCCTGTTGGAAATGAATCCACAAATGAGAATTGCTCTTGAAACAAAAGGTTGGTGTTATGGATTGAAAAGCGATTGGCATAAAGCCGCAGAATACTTTACAGAACTTCATCGGCTGACAAATCATCCATTGAAAGGGTTGGCGCCACTTGGCTTTGCCTACGGTATGCTGGGTGAAAAAGAAAAGGCGCTCGATATCATTAAAAAAATTGAACAACGACAAATTGAAGAACCAAATGCTGTTCTCGACCCTGACCTGATGATGGTCTGGTGGTCATTAAAAGATTTTGATAAGACATATTATTATATGCATAAATGCATTGAACAGCAGATGGGTCCATTCGTTTATATGCTGGAGCTTCCTATGATGAAAGGAATAGAGGAAGATCCGCGAATAGCAGCATTGATTGAAAAGGTTCGTGAAAGATACAGCGCTTAAAAATTTATAAAATGCATAAATTCTTTTTCTTGTTATTCATTGCAGGCATGCTCACCGCCTGTGATCAAAATAAAACTGCAAGTACTATTGCTGCTACTAGTTTTGATTCAAATTATCAACCCGCCACTTTTGCCGATGCGGGACGCATGGAAAAGATAATGCAGGCTTTTCCAATCATTGATAAAATTTTTAAAGATTATGCCGATTCTAATCATTTGCCCGGAGTTGCCTATGGATTAGTTGTTGACGGTAAATTGGTTTACAAAGGCAATATTGGTTATACTGATATTGAAAAGAAAACCCCTGTTACCTCATCGTCCTTATTTCGCATTGCAAGCATGAGCAAAAGTTTTGCAGCAATGGCAATTTTAAAATTGCGTGATGAAGGAAAATTAAATCTTGATGATCCTGCTTATTTCTACATTCCTGAATTAAAAAATTTAAAATATCCAACTGCTGATGCACCGCATATCACTGTTCGCCATCTACTATCACATAGTGCCGGCTTTCCTGAAGATAATCCATGGGGGGATCGTCAGCTTGCAGATACTGATAAGGATCTTCTCGAATTGATCGGCAAACAACTTTCATTCAGTAATCCGCCGGGTATTGCTTATGAATACAGCAATCTCGGTTTTGCATTGATCGGAAAAATTATCACCAATGTTTCAGGAATGCGTTACCAGGATTATATTAAAAAAAATATTTGGGAACCTTTGGGAATGAAAACAACAACTTATGAATTTGCCGATGTTGCTCCCGATAAATTAGCTCATGGTTATCGTTGGTTAAATGAAAAATGGAATGAAGAAACACTTTTACATGATACAAAAGATGGAAGCTGGGGAGCAATGGGTGCCATGATCTCTTCCATTGATGAGTTTGCAAATTACATGGCTTTTCATATGTCAGCATGGCCACCGAATAATGCACCAGATAATGGCCCGATAAAAAGAAGTTCAGTAAGAGAAATGCATCACCCGTGGAGATTTGCTGGATTTAATCCCAATTATAAATATCCTGATGGGCGAACTTGTCCTGTCACTACTGCTTATTGTTTTGGTTTGGGATGGACGAAGGATTGTGATGGCAAAACATATATTGCTCACAGTGGAGGTTTACCAGGATTTGGAAGCCAGTGGCGCATCATGCCTGATTATGGGATCGGTATTGTTTCTTTTGCTAACCGTACCTATTCGCCAATGGGTTTTGTAAACCTGCAAATACTTGACACCATTATAAAAATTGCAAAACTGCAACCAATACAATTATCTCCATCAAAAATTTTAGAACAAAGAAAAAATGACCTGGTAAAACTTTTACCTGATTGGAATAATGCAGAGCAAAGCGGAATTTTTGCTGAAAACTTTTTCCCTGATTATCCGATTGACACGTTGAAAAAATATGCAAGAGATCTTTATGCAAAAGCTGGAAAAATTATTTCAGTAAAAGAAGTAAAGCCCGACAACCAACTCCGTGGTTCATTTATTATTGAAGGAGAGAAAACAGACATTGAGGTCTATTTTACTCTATGCCCGGAGAATCCGCCGCTGATACAAGAGTATCACATAAAAGAAGTGCCAAAAGAAATTGAGATAGCCTCCGGTGTAAAGGATAATAAAAAATAATACTTTAGGATTGGCAAGTTATCAGGGAATAAAAGCATAACTTTTCGAGTATATATTTTAACAATTGAACAAGCTACTTGGCCTAACCACCTTTTTGGTCATAGTATTGGTTTTAATTGCATACAGCAATTCGCATACCGTTCTGCTTGCTGATGCTACAACCAAATACTTTACTGAAAGCCCCAACGCTTCACAGGCAAAAGCAATAGGCTGTGCTCCTGGTAAAAATAGATCAACTCCTGATCATCATGACGACACCATGATGATGACTCACGTAAAGAAACAATTTTTTCCAACACCTCACGGCACCGAAGAAATATTTACCAATGATAATAAACGATCAGCTGGTGTTTTAAAAGATGGAGTTCTCACAATAGAGCTTGAAGCAAGAGAAGGCATGTGGTTTCCTGAAACACACGAAGGTCAGGGTATCCGTGTTTATGCGTTTGCAGAAAAAGGAAAGTCATTGCAATTACCCGGACCAGTTATTCGTGTACCCGAAGGAACGATCATCAAAGCTACTATTCAAAATAAATTGGATACTGCCATGACGCTACATGGATTTTGCTCAAGACCTGCTGTTCCCGGAGATAGTATCATCATTCAACCAGGTGCAACGTATGAAGCAACGTTTAAGGCCGGGCAACACGGTACTTATTTTTATAGAGCATCAGCCAGTGATAAAATAGATTTTTTTGGGTTGGTACTTCCGCACTTTACAGATAGCCAATTATTCGGCGCTTTTATTATTGATCCTCCTGGTGAAAAACCGGATCCCAAAGAAAGGATCATGATGATAAGCCTGTGGAATAACAATATAAAATTCGATTCCACTACAGATGAACAGCCTTCGATCAATGGTTTAAGCTGGCCTTTTACAGAACGACTTACTTATAAACAAGGAGAAGTAGTAAACTGGAAAGTGATCAATGCAAGTAATCAGCAACACCCGATGCACCTCCATGGTTTTTATTATACAGTAACCAGTCATGGGAATTTATATAAAGATTCTGCCTCCGATAAAGAGAGTATTCATAAATCAGTAACAGAATTATTAAATCCGGGTGAGACCATGTCGTTGCACTGGGTGCCGGAGAAGCCAGGTAACTGGTTGTTTCATTGTCATACAATCTTTCATATAATGCCGGGATCTTTTTTACGAAAGGTCACTAAGATGAAGGAAATGGATCCAAAAGATCTTCATGCACATATAACAAATGGAATGGGCGGACTTATTATGGGGTTACAAATATTGCCTTCTGGTAAAAAATGGAAACTTGTAAAGTTTGAAAATGTTAAGGAACGTAATCTAACCCTGATAGTAAAAGAAAAACCTAACTGGTCTGATTCAACGACAGGAAATGGATTTATTTTATTAGAAGGGAATCAAACGTCGGATGAAAATGTAAGTGTTCCGGGCCCATCTATTGTATTGAACCGTGATGAACCGGTGGCAATAAAAGTGATCAATAGATTAAAAGAAGCGACTACCATTCACTGGCATGGATTGGAGATCGATAGTTATTTTGATGGCGTATCCGGTTGGGGCAATTTTAAAAATATGTTGGCACCGATCATTCAACCCGGTGATTCATTTATAGTGCATATGCGACCACCCCGTTCAGGTACTTTTATTTATCATACTCACATGCACAACCAACAGTTATTTGCTGGTATGTATGGTGCTATAATAGTAAAGGACACGAAAGAAAATTATGACATTGATAAAAACAAAGTCATAATATTTGGAGAAGACAAAACCGGGGCAGTATTTGTGAACGGGAAAAAACAACCGGATACTTTGTATATGAAAAAAGAAATTAATTATCACTTTCGGATAGTTAATATCACGGCGGGCTGGGCTGATATCGAAACTTCAATCAAGTATAATGATAAGCCAGTAAATTGGAAGCCTCTTGCAAAAGACGGAGCAGATCTTCCTTCTTATCAACAAACAATAAGACCAGCATTAAACCAACCAATTTCTGTAGGACAAACACTTGATTTTGAATTCACCCCTGACAAAGCTGGCGAATATTTCTTCCAGGTAGCCAGCACCTATGGTTTCTTAACACCGATAAATATGGTGATACGTGTAAAAGAATAATTTTTATTTAATTATTCCTCCATCTATTTTAGAATAAGACCAAGCTCTTTTCTCAGCAACCTTTCCATTGAGACACGGGAAACATTTTTTATCTGTTGCTCCAAGAATAGCTATAACTTTATAAACAGTTCTTTTTTATCAACTAAAAACTTGCTATTATGAATCTCATTCAACGCCTCGAATTCTGGGGTGACCGGCATCACCCCCGGTGGATGGACATCGTACGAATAGTTTTAGGAATTTTTCTTTGTTACAAAGGAGTGGATTTTCTCAACAACATGAGTCATTTGATCAGCCTGATGACATCCAACAAATACCCAACATCTTTTTGGTTTATGCTGGCAGGGCACTATACAGTTTTTGCCCATATCGCCGGTGGCATTTGTCTTGCGTTGGGTGTACTCACCCGCATGGCTTGTATTATCCAGATCCCCATATTGCTGGGAGCTGTATTTTTTGTAAGTACAAATGAGGAAATGCTCAGACCTTATTCTGAACTTCTTCTTTCAATTCTGGTGCTGTTATTACTGATCTATTTTTTGATCGCCGGAAATGGACCCTGGTCGATCAAACTACAGGAAAGCAAGAATAAATCTGATTGATAGTATCAAATAAGTTTAATTTACGAAGAATCATTCTTACAGCATCGCTTCAAGTTGCTTAATGATAGAGCTAAAATCTTTGTGAGCATTGTTGTTTAAGATGATCACCGTTTTCTTTTTATCAATATACCGGATGATCTGAGTTTTGTAGCCGGGGTTATCACCGTTGTGCTGAACAATTTTTCCAAATGAAGGATCATTTCTTAGCTCCCAACCAAAACCATAATTGGAGCTGGTCCCATCATTCAATTTCATTGGAGTAAACGCATCATGCAATGTTGATTGTTTGATAAGTTTTTCTGTATATAATGCCTGATCCCATTTCAAAAGGTCAGCAGCGGTAGAGCTAATGCGACCTGGGCCTTTGCGATTGCCCAACCAAATAGTATAATTGGAAGATGGAAATGAATCGGCACGTACATATTTCCTTCTTTCTTCAACATAAATATGACCGATCGCAAAATTCTTAGTTGCTTTCTTTTCCTCCAGAGTTCTTATATCGGTGCTTTTCATTTTTATTTTACTGAATATCCATTTGCGGCACATGTCAATAAAATCTTTGCCACTTGCTTTTTCTGCAATACTTGCAAGCAACATATAACCAGTATTACTGTATTCATATTTCTCTCCTGGTTCAAAATGCTTTGGAGGAGCATATTTGTTTAAATACTCAATGCAATCAGGATTGCCGGCCACCTTTGATTTATCCCAATATTTGTCCATGATGTCCTGGTAATCAGGTAAGCCGCTTGTATGCGTTAATAAATTTCGGATCGTAATTCCTTTATAAGGAATGTCAAGATATTTACTTACGGAATCATCATAGTTCAATTTTCCTTTTTCTTTCAGCATCATGATGATCATGGCTGTAAATTGTTTTGATACTGATGCAAGCTCAAAAATGTCCGTAGTCAGTAAAGGAATTTGACTTTCAAATTCACGATAGCCAAATGCTTTTTGATAAACAGATTTACCATTTTCTGCAATTAATACAACGCCACTAAAATCCTTTTGCGCAGCAAATATTGAATCCAGCTTTCCCTGTTGAGAAAAGGCGTTGTTCGAAATGATCAATAAAAACAGAAATATATTTTTCATTATATTTTTTTATTCAAGGTGATACTCTTGTTTTATAAGTTTCAAAGCGTCGATGGCTAATTGTCTTTCTCTCAAATTGGCTCGCATATATGCTAAAAAGAGAGATTTAATAGTATAAAGATTTTTTAGAAACATCTTTTTATCTGCAATTCCGATAAATGGAATTGTTATTTTTTGAGGAAGGTCTATTAGGGTGTCTGCGATCTGCAAGTCCTCGATAATGGCCAGTTAGGCGACACTGTCTGACCGATGATGTATCTTATTTAACAGCACAGGATCAATAAGTTTTTCAATATCCTTGTTCATTTGATTTGCAAGATCAACCTGTAATGGTTCATATTCCTTCCTGTTTCGCACTAATACATCATAATTAATGATCATATCCGATACTTTTTGATTTCGGATAAGCCTCAGGCCACCTGAGTTTTTCAATTGTTGCATTGTGCGGTCGTTAGGATAAAAACGCAGGATGTCCCAATAAGGAAAAGAATAAAGCCTGTATACACATGCACCTTCCTGCATGTATTGATCACTGCTTAACAACTGGAATAAAGTATCCAACTCTTTTATACGTTTTTTTCGTAATTCTATTAACCCGTTCAATTGTGCAGTATCG
>Ga0105242_10003937_pt1 | contig 11538 bp, 7 predicted proteins | sample KBSM24metaG_FD_81521 | JGI IMG/M metagenome (GOLD analysis project Ga0105242, IMG submission 81521) | Miscanthus rhizosphere microbial communities from Kellogg Biological Station, Michigan, USA - KBS M2-4 metaG | ecosystem: Host-associated > Plants > Roots > Rhizosphere > Soil | place: Michigan...
CGTCTCCGCGATCGCGATCCTCTTCGAATGCACGCCGCTGCTGCGGACGAAGTTCGGCGACGTCGCCTACTTCTTCCTCTGGACGATGCTGATGGGCAGCGTGGCCATGCTGATGGAGAAGGGCCTGGGAACGGGATGGGCCCCGTACTTCGACGTCTCCGGCTTCGGCTTCCTGCTCGCGCAGATGAAGGGGCTCTATCACACGAACCAGATGTCGATCGGCGCGTCGTCGTTCGACGCGAGCAAAGGAATCGCCGTCTTTCCGGGATTGCAATCCAGCGCGCAATGGCTCATCCCACGCATCGCGTCCGCGATCTGGCCGCTGTCGCTGCTCTTCCTCGCGCGCCTCTTCTTCCATCGCTTCGATCCCGCGCGCGTGCGCGCGGTCCCGAACGAAAAGTCACGCCGAAGCTGGATCGGCCGTTTCAACCTGCTCGCGAAACCGGTCGCGCGCCTTTTCGTGCGAGTGGGCCAGGCGCTGCTCGCGCTCACTCCGCGCGCCTCGCTGCTGCGCTCCGCCGCAACCGACGCCCTGACCACGATCGCCGCGTTCCCACTCGCGTCGCTGGCCATCATCGGCTTCGCAATCGCCGCCCTCGCGTCCGACGCGAAGTCGCTGCTCACCGGCGTGATGCCGATCGCCTTCGCCGCCTGCGCGATCGCCATGGCCGACGTCTCCTGCCGCGAAAAGCGCGCCGGAACGACGGCGCTGGTCTACGCCTCCCCGATGCTGCGCGCGCGATTCGTGTGGTGGAAGTTCGCCAGCTCGCTGCTCCTCGCGCTGGCATTCCTCGCCGTACCGCTCCTCCGCGCATTTACGCTCCGCCCGTCCTCCGCCCTCCCGCTCCTGATCGGCGTCGCCTTCACCTGCGCCGCCGCCACCACCCTCGGCATCGTGAGCTCGAACCCCAAGACGTTCATCGTCGCCTTCCTGATGTTCTGGTACATCGCGACGCAGGACAAAGGCCTCTCCCCATCCCTCGACTTCGCCGGCTGGTTCGGCACCGCGACGCCGGCGGTGATGGCCTCCTACGCCGCACTCACCCTCGCACTCCTCGCCACCGCCCACCTCTTCCACACCAACGAGCTGCGGCGACGATGGTAAACTTCCCGCCCACCCCTGAGCGGGCATAGCTCAGTTGGTAGAGTAGGAGCTTCCCAAGCTCTTGGTCGCGGGTTCGAATCCCGTTGCCCGCTCCAATAGATTGAATGATTTAACGTGAGTAGGCGACTCTCGAGTTCGAGGGAAGTCTCCATCGCGGTCTCTATCGCTGTTGATCCTGCCGGTCCATTTCCCAAGCCTTTCGACATTATCATCTCTCCATAACGAAGCCATTGCACGGCGCTCTCCGCACGTGTTTGCAGATGGCCAACCGCTTTGGCAGCGAAAGTCGCCTGACTCATCGGCATGCGGCGCCAATCTTGCGAAGTGGCGCTGCCTCGGGATTCGAGTGTTCGAAACCCATGTCACGGATCGCGAAGCCCTCGCAGTGGCAGTTTCCCTCTTTTCGACTGCATCACACTTGTTACCACGCTGAGGCTCTGCGCAGGTGCCCGCCTAGCAGTAACATGATCGGGATTCCCTGTTCGCCAGTTTCTTTTTGCGTCGAGTGCAAGACGTAGGTGACCGAAGTCGTTGACAAGGAAGGGTGAAGCATGCGCCAGCTCGTAAAGAAGTCGTGGCTCCATCCTTCCGCGTTCATCTATGCGCTCACGCTGCTCGCGTTCCGAGCGTATGGTGTTGAGCCGGAGATTCTGCGCTGGGGTGGCGACGCCGAAGGCGGGGCTCCCTTCGTCGAGGCGGAACCGAACGATCCCTCGAAGGTGGAGGGCTTCGACGTGGAAGTCGCGGAGGCTATCGCTAAAGGGCTGGGTCGGCGAGCAAAGTTCGTACAGGTGGCGTATGGCGCCATCGACCAGTCGGTGCAGCGCGGCGATTTCGACATTGGCATGAGCGGAGTCGAGGATACGCCGGCACGGCGCGCGGCCCGGGCGGTCACGATTCCGTACTATGTTTTCATGGAGACGCTAACCGTCCGCGAAGGTGATCGCGGTACGCTCGACGAGCTGGCTGACTTACGCGGAAAGCGCGTCGGAAGCATGGGGGGCACGGTCGCGTATAACCGTTTGCTTGCCGCCGAGAGGACGTTCGGTATCACTGCGGTTTCGTATGATGACGACGTCCATCCATACGAAGATCTGCAGCGGGGGAGGCTTGACGCCGTCCTCCTCGACAACATCCTCGCGGTCCGTGCGATGCGTCGAACCCCTGGCTTGTACACCCACTTCAAGAAGCCAGTGGCTAATGGTCACTACGTGATCGTGCTGGCCCGCGAGAACACGGCGCTTCGTGATCGCGTGAACGAGATCCTGAAGGCACGTATGCGCGACGGGACTTTGGAGCGCATCTATCGGAAGTGGAACATCTGGAACGAGTTTCAGCAGCCATTTTTCAACGAGGTAATCGCGACTAATGCTGCCAAGCTACCGTCGGCAGAAGGAGCGGGAACGACTTCGGCCGATCACTTGATGTTCCTTTCGGCCTCCACCCGTCGATACGTGCCTTCGTTGTTGCGGGCCGCGGGGATCACGATCGTTATGTCTTGTCTCGCGATGGTGCTGGCGGTAGCGGCCGGAACACTTGTGGCCACGGGACGCGTGTATGGGAATCCGTTTTTGTGCTGGACGCTGACGGCGTACGTGGAGACTATCCGCGGAACACCCTTGCTTTTGCAACTTTTCATTCTCTACTACGGGCTCTCTGGTGTTATCAAACTGCCGGCCTTTGTCGCAGCATTGGTAGGACTCGGCCTTAACTACGCAGCGTATGAGAGCGAGATCTATCGAGGTGCGATGGAGGCGGTTCCGCGCGGACAGCTTGAGGCTGCGCGGACGCTGGGACTGAGTGAAGTGCAGGTCTTCCGCTTCGTGCGTGCGCCGCAGGCCTTCCGCTTGGCGTTAGCGCCGATGACTAACGACTTCGTGGCGCTGCTGAAGGACTCGTCGCTCGTCTCTGTGATTACGGTCGTCGAGCTGACGAAGCAGACGCAGATCTTCGCTGCGAACACCGGCAGTTGGGTCATCCCAGGCGCGCTCTGCGGAGCTTTATATCTGACGATGTCGATCCCATTGGCGCGTCTGGCGAGGGGGCTCGAGACGCGCTGGAAAGCGGCGTCCTTGTGAGTGTGCTCGCGATCGATGGTCTGCGCATGAGCCGTGGCACGCGCGAAGTGCTGCGCGGCGTGGCGATGCGGGTCGAAAAGGGTGATCTTGTTGCGCTGATGGGCCTCTCCGGTGGCGGTAAGACAACTGTGCTTCGGGCTATCGCTGCGCTCGAGCCATTCGATGCCGGCACGATCGATGTCGACGGCGTTGTCCTTCGCGCCGGTCATGTCCGTTCGCGTGCGACGGTGCGAGAGCTACGTCGCCACGTAGGCATGGTCTTCCAACAGCACTATCTCTTCGAGCATCTTACCGCGCTTGAGAATGTCGCACTTGCGCCACTGCACGTCACGCATGCCGCTCGCGAAGAGGCTAGGCAACGCGCCGTGGTCCTGCTTGAGTCCCTCGGCGTCGCCCATCGCAGGAGCGCCTATCCGCGCGAACTCTCTGGCGGCGAGGCACAGCGGATCGCTATCGCTCGAGCCATGGCTATGGAGCCGCCGTTACTCCTAATGGACGAGCCGACCGCCTCTCTCGATCCGGCACGTCGCTCCGAGCTCGGCGAGATTCTTCGTGGCCTTACCAGCGGCGACCGCACGCTCCTAGTCACCACTCACGACGACGATTTCGCCCGCGACTTTGCCTCGCGAGTGCTCGTCCTTGCTGAGGGACAGGTGGTGGAGGAGGGGGACCCGCGAGAGGTGCTGACTCGACCGCAGCATCCAGCGACGCGCGCGCTCCTGCAGCAAGCACACAGATAGCCCCCTCGTAATTCTCTCGCCTTTGATCAGCGATGCAAGAGCATGGGAAAGGGAGAATGGAAGAGAGGGATGGTCGGCCACGGTCAGCGAAATGCCTGGTCGATCAGCCATAGAATACCTTCGAAGATTTCCTGGAATGTCCTTGGCGCGACGAGAAGAGCGATCAACACGGCCGTCGCTAGCTGGTAGCGCTGTTCGAGATGCGACACCAAGTTGTTGATCTTCTCGCTTAATTCGGCGTACAGCGAAGGGTTCAAGTGCACCGACTGAAAACGATCGTACAGGAGCGAGCCCTGCGGCTTGTGCGTGACTTCGGGAAACCAGAATTCATTCTGAAAGCGGATGAACGACGTTGCGATGCTCCTCGCGGCGAACAGATTCCGCAATAGGCTCGGATTTCGCTGAATCAGGTCGCCGAAAAAGAAGTTAAGCCGAATTTTGACGAACAAGGAGAGCATGTACAAGTGGAAATAGTCTGATTCCACATTGTGGGACAAGACGTTCGACGTGAACTCGTCCGAACGCGCGGCAAAGACGACATGGTCCGCCAGAATCGCGGCTCGCCAGTTGTCCCAGAGTGTGAGCATGTCGTCGGTGAACTTCGCGGCTGCTCGCGAATGGGGGAAGAAAGCAGGGTCCGTGAGAGGGAACGTCGTGGCGATCTCGTAAACGAACCGGTCCCACGCCGTTGCGAACGGGGCGGCGGATCGCTCCGTCCACTCGGCTTCCGGCAGAGCCATGAAAGTATAGAGCCGAAATGCGTCGCCGTACGTCTGGCCGTCACCGGTCAAGGTATACGGGCGGTCGTTGGGCCCTTGCACCGCCTGTATGAATGTTTCGAGGTCTGCTTGGCCCGCAGTCGAAACCGAGGTCCAACCCTGGAGCAGGAACTCGACGAACTGGCGGCCCTCGAGGTTCATACCGGTGGCGGATCGCCATTTCGGCAGCGGTATACCAACCGTAGGTGAGAACAGCGGCCTGATGGCGCACAGCAATTTACGGACGTGCTCCGACGGCGCATCGCACGGGTCGACAGAGATCTTGAAGGCGATGAATGCGACATCCTGAGGAAACAGGAAAAGGTCGATCCATTCGACGCGGAACGCCATCGGAGGAGTAGCAACGCTGTCCTGAGCGACGAGGTGAAACGGGTTGTGGACGCTAAGAATCTCACTCGCGAGTGTCAGTCGCACGAGCACATCTTTTGGAGTTTTTCTGAGAACGTCTTTGGCAGACGCCATCCGAACACGACTCGCCATCTCCGAAAGATCCGCTTCCTGTCCGGTGAATGCAGCGGCGTCAGTAAACAGGAATTCCCGAAGGTGCGGAAGAAAGAAGAACGTATCGTCGACGAAGGATCGGACTGCTTCGTCGTCGAACCGGCTCCACAGATGCCGCCAGTTGCCTTGATTTGGATGAATTTGTGCCCGTTGGTCGAACGCCGACCGGAACGGGTACACCAAGATCGAAAAATGCCGTCGCTCGGTCTGGAGGCCGGATGTCAGGGGCTCAAAGGCGGCGCCGTTCATGTGTGCGTTACTCGACCACGGTTGGACGTGTCGGTCGGAGTGTGGCGATTCTCGCATGAATACTTGCGGTGGGAGGTTACACGATCCCGATGGTAGAATGTTGCTCTCTCTCCACAAGTGCGTCTTTAGGTAATCGCCGACGTTCGAGAGAATGTCGTCTCTGGGGGCTCTGATGGCAGTTGATCCGAACGTAAAGCTCCGAAAATTGCTGACGGAGGTGTTGACGCCACAGGCATCGTACACCTCGCGCGCAGATGCAGCCGAAGGGGCCGCCGTACGGTTGGCAAAACGGATGTTGGCAACCGACCGCACGTTCAAGATGGCCGGTTTCGCGTGCGATGAGCCGCGGTACGGAGACGGTGCTGATAGTTACCTGACCAACGCCCAGGGACTTGTAGGCGTGTTACTGCCGCTGGTCGAGGTCGATTGGGCGCGCCCCGACCCTGCCGAGCTTCAGAAAATCCTGAAGGCTGCCACGGTCGTCGTCAGACAGGCGAAAAGAGAGAATCTGTCGACCGATGTGTGGTTCAGCCTTCATCCTTATGTTGGTGATGGGGCCATTCGAAAGGCATTCCGCGACCAACTCAAGGATTTCTATTCGACGACCGGCGTTTCGTGGGCGTTGTCGAGTCTCGTGCTCCTCTACCTCTGTCATCTCCTCGGCAAAGTCGAGATCAGCGGCGACGATTTCGAAGTGGGAGATGTGATCGCCGCTATCGAGAAGACGTACGGGCTCCTTCTCCGGTCGTACAAGCAATCGGGAGGACGTGCTGGGTGGAGCTGGTGTTCGCTGATCGAGAGTCCCGACCTCTACCACACATGGTCGGTCAGCCAGACGCTTGGTGACATGGAAGACTACGTCTTCGCGCCACCACAGGTCGCTGCATATGCGGCCGACCCAGGTTTGGACAAGCTCCGGCGAAGACTGTTCGAGACTACGCCAGCAGACTTTCTCCGTGGTGACGCCAAGAGCCCGACCGCGTCGATCTATCGCGATGCTTGCCGCTGGCTCTATGGCGAGTTGACTGCAGATGCGTCTCCCGCAACTAAAGAAGAGATGTCAGACGTAAATGTTCAGGAGAACGACATCTATTACACGTTCTTTCTAGTCGAGACGCTCGTCTATATGCACGCGGACGAACTTCTCCCATCTATGATGAGCGTCAGTCGGGAGACAATCCATAACACTCTATATGAAAAACTCTTTGTCGCGTCGAACCGTCTCGGAACCTTGCGCGACACGGAGTGGTACAGCGACGAGGAACGTTCGACGCTGGCCGTGCCGCTTCCAGACACGGTGGGGAAGAATTTGAAGGACCAAGTTCTTTTAGAACCCAGTCTTGAGCCGCTGGTGCTCCGCGCCTTGAGCTATGGCCCGCTCTATTTGAAAAAGCGGGACATCATCGATTTCGTCGAAGCGGCCCTGACGCGACATGCAAACGTGCTTGACGAAAAACTGGATCTCTGGGATGAACGCGCCGCCAATTTCCTGATCTGCGAGCGAACTGTTGAGGCACTTCTCATGGTTCGCAACATGTTTAGGAATGCCGCGGACATTCAAGCCCCGACGGTGAGAGTCGCCACCGCCGAGGAGCGCGCAGGTATCACTTTGACATTGTCGCCGGATCACGTCGGCAGCCTCGTCGATGCAGTCACAAGTCGCGTGCTCGAACGCGTGCGGGAGCAGGTGGTGGAGCTCATTGCTACAACACGAGCCGCAAACGGCGATGGGGCTGGCGACCGCGGCGACATTCAGAGCCTCGTCGATCCGGAGAGTTACAAGGACATCGCCAAACCGGAGAAAGTCCTGCTCTATCTTGACGCACAGGTCGTTCCGTCGGAGGCGATCGTGTACCAAACAATGCTGCTCGAAACAGTGGTCACGCTTGTAACCGCCACCCTCCGCAGTTCCAGGCCTGCTGCAGCGAGCGGCACCGCCGACGAGTCTTTATCGCAGAAGCTCGCGGACGGGCTCGCGTATGCGATCGCTTCCGTCCTCCCGCGTGCCGTGGCCTATTTCCTTAATGACCGAATCGAACGGCTTGGTGACGACGATCTGCAGCAGAGGTTCGATGGCAGCCGGATCGAGCAGCAAGTCGATCGTCTTGCGTTGGCCTATCTACAGAAAGAGTTCAAGGATCGCCAAGCGCTCGACCTCGTCGGCGGCCTGGCAGAAGCACTGGAGGCGCTGGAGCGTCTTCCCGGGGGGGCCAAGTAATGTCGGAGTCATTGGCTGCGAAACGCAAGATGCCGTTCCGGGTGACTTTCTTCTCCTACAAGGGCGGAGCGGGCCGAAGCGTCGCGTGCGCAAACGTCTCCAATCACTTGGTCAGCACGCTCGGCAAGAGCGTTGCCGTCTTCGACTTCGACATCGAGAGCGTAGGCCAGAGTTACATCCACCACGTCCCGAAGGCGCTCTTGCAGGGCGGCGGCGAAGCCAGCACGAATTGGGTCTACGTGCAGGATCTTCTCAATGGCGCGCGTAGGGATTCCGCGGGCAGTACGGTAGAGACGCTCGACTTCAATGATAAAGATAAATTTGAGGATCTCTTTTCCCGGATGTTTTTGGACGTGACCGAAAAGGACAAGTTCGAGGGGTACAGGATCGAAGGGGCCTCCCCATCTCCGAGAAAGCTCCTCGTTCTAGCGCGGCCGGCTGCAGACGTGCTCACGCCTGATGGACGAACGCAGCAGGGAAGCGCGCTGCGCAGCGTGCTGGTGCGACTCGCTTCGGTGGAGTTTGCACTGTTCGACAGTCCTTCAGGTACGCAGCCGCTCGCCACGCTGGCGCGGAGACATTCTCAGGTGATGGTCGTGCTCTGTCGTCCCAGCCGTCAGTTTTTGGAGGGCACGCGGTACTTCCTGCATCAGCTCGTCGAGTCCACCCACGAAGAGGCGCCAGCTCTGACGGTGCTCTTCGTTCTTTCCGCTGTGCCGATGGGTGATGAGTTTCGGAAGCAGAGAGAAGGTGCCTTGTCGCGGATGGAGGAGATCGTTCGCGAGTTGAAGGCGGAGAGCAAGGTACGCGACCGTATCACCTTCCGCATTCCAGAGCATCATCGGCCGAAACGAACGCTGGTCATTCCGGAGGTCGCACGCCTGAAGTGGCAGGATGAGGTTCTTGCCTCACAGCGTGAGCGCGGCATGGACGACGATACGCTCGCCGGTATCGAGGCATATCGTCGCCTCGCGGAGGTCATCCGCGACCTGAGCGCCGAGGGACCGCTACGGTGAGCTCCGCGGCCTCCGAGATTCGGTCATTCCTCTCGCGCCTTGATCCTGTCTGGCAGCGTGTTGTCGTCGATCCAGAGCAGTTCGACTCCGACGAAAGTTGGGAGATTCCGGATACCGTGCCGGAGGTTTGCAACAATCTCCTCGTAGTGTCTGCTCTGGTCCTTCTCGCCTATTACGAGCACGTCACGCGGAGGATGAAACGCGAGCCACGATCGCCGTACCTCGACAGACAACTGAGCCATCTGCTGAGCGACGCCTCTGATCCGATGCGCATGACCGGCGCTCAGGCGCTGACGACACTTGAGTGGGCCCTCGAGAGCGACGTAATTCCTCTGGTGAATCGGGAAAGCCTCAAGACTCGCCATGTCATGTTCCTCAATGTTATCGCGCGCGAACGGTACGATCCCCATCATCGAGACTATCATCGCTTCGTCAGTGAGAGTCTGCGCGCACCGGTGCCGGAGCTCGTGCGCCAGATCATCCGGGCCATTGCATTTCTCGAAGAGATCGAGCCCCAAATCAGTGGCAGCGCCTATGCGACCTATGCGAGCGGTAAGGGCAGACAACGTGCACTCGTGCGGTTTCCCCTCGGCCCATTTTTCGTAAATCCGAGACAGGGAGAAATGCTGCCATTCTGGAAGTTCGATCCGCGAGAACAGAAGTACGTTTATCAGAGTCTCTGGTCGAATCAGGAGTACCGCCGTCCGAAACCGGCGCGTGCCGAAATGGCGAAAGGGCAACGCATGGTGACGGCGCTGCTGTCGTCGTCGTTCCGTCCGTTGGCAGAGCTGGCGAGGATAGCGAGCTGGCACCTTCACAAGCACGGCCCGTCGCTACGCAACGTCTTGAGTTCCGACTCACCGAAGGTGACGCTGAGCGCCGAGGAATTCTCGAAAGATCCTCTCATGAGTACCTGGCGGCTCATTACGGAGTTAGGGCCGATCGGTCTTTTGGAGCGTGACGACGCTTTGGCAGAGGAGGTATTCCGGCAGGTGCATGCTGAGGACGACGATCAGGCGATACGGGAGATGGAACTTAAGGCGGGCAAGAACCCACCTCGTTTCAAACGCCTTCTTGCTCTGGAAGCGGCTCGCCTGCTCGGTCTCGACGTTCACTCGCTGGACGACAGCGGTCAGCTCGAAGTCCTTTGGCCGAGGATAGGCAGCGATCTCGAAGAACTTCAGGGAACGGACGATGCAGCGATCGACAAGTACGCCTGCGAACGCGTCGTGTGGTGGGCGAATACCGTCGAAAGCGAACTTCGGTTCCTCACAGTGTTCTATGCCTCTCTTCCGTTTCGGCGCGACGGCGAAGCCAATCGGATGACCCGCGAAGATGTGAAAGAGATCTTCGACGACCCAACTCCCGGCATCCACGCACTTTGGAACCGCTTCAAGCGACACGTCCTCGAGAACAACGGTGTTTGTGCGGCGTTGCGTGAGGTGACTGGCCGGAGCGCGCCTGACGACGGCCTCGACGAGGACGAGCGGGAGAAGCTCAAGGGCCTGATCGACAAGATTGCCCGTCTGCGGAACAAGATCGTTCACGCCCCAGAAAACTCGAGCTCTAAGGAACGGCCCGATGTCGAAGTGATACGTGGAGAGACCAAAGAGTACCTTGAGGCGGTGATGAACCTCGTCGAGATGCTTCGGGGTCAGCGCGCACCTGTGCGGCCAATTTACCCGTATCTCCTCACCTTCAAGACCGCCGTCTACACCAGCGGCGGATTGACCACGCTTCAGTACTCATCCCACTTGGGCGCAGCCGCCGGCGGTCACGGAGTAGTCGTGTATACATCGCGCCATATCGATCTGGCGCGCGCGTACTACTGTCTCCCCCGGATCGGCCAAAGCGAGCTAGCGACCGACGACAAGAAGCGTGATCGCAGGTCCGTCCTCGTCGATCCGCTTTTGATCGACGCCGACGCCGTCGGGCGTCTTGTTCAGTACTCGATGGAGAATCGCTAAATGACCACTCCACACGACGTGCGCGAACCGCTTGAGGGCAATACCGAGGGTACAGACCGTACGTCTGACCCTGCACAAGATCCTAACGTGCAGTATTGGTCTGAATCTGGCGGCGCACGGATTCCGGTCGACGTGCAAGATGGTCGCGTCAACTTCAAGTGCCTCGCTGAGAAATGCCAGACTCCGTGCTGCGGCCCATTCGCGGGCCTCGACCACGGAATGGCGCCCTGCTTCGTCACCTCTTTCTCGGATCTGTACCTGCTCGAAGAGGACATCGACCGGCTCCTCGCTGCCGGGCGTGGTGATCTGCTCGAGCACTCAGAGCACGGATTTCGCCTTCGGCTGCGCCCGGACCTCTCATGTGCCGCATTCCAGGACGGCCTCTGTTCAATCCACACGATCCGTCCTGCAATCTGCCGAGCGTTTCCGTTCGATTTCGACATATTCGCTGGCTTAGTCCTCATCTCAAAATGTCCGGGAGTGAACGCCGGCTGGTCAGAACCAGAGGATTTTCGGGACGCGATCGAGGCACTACAAAGCGTTTATCGCCGGTGGATGGTGTTCACGAGTGATCGCGTGGAAGCCGTAATCGCTCCGGCCGGGGAGGACGCGCCGAAAAACGACGACGATCGCTGCTGACGGCATGGTCCGTTCGACGCTGTTTAGCGGCACGATACTGCGGAACGCGCACCATGCATGCATCGTTTCCGGATCTTCATGGCGGCGGAACTTGCAACAAATCCGCCGCGATCACCTTCCCGTCTTACGTGCCGAGCCCTGCGCGACGCCGGCGAGAGCGTTCTGCAGGTCGGTCAGGCTTAGCGGCTTGCTCAGGTAATCGTTCATGCCCGCGGCGAGGCAGCGCTCGCGGTCGCCGGCTAGAGC
>Ga0105242_10003938_pt1 | contig 11537 bp, 16 predicted proteins | sample KBSM24metaG_FD_81521 | JGI IMG/M metagenome (GOLD analysis project Ga0105242, IMG submission 81521) | Miscanthus rhizosphere microbial communities from Kellogg Biological Station, Michigan, USA - KBS M2-4 metaG | ecosystem: Host-associated > Plants > Roots > Rhizosphere > Soil | place...
AAGGGGGCCACGCTTCGTGGCATTTTCGTCGGCGGGCGCCAGCACTTCGAGGGTTTGATGAGAGCCGTTGAGTTTAACGGTTTCAAACCGACCATCGACAAGACTTTCGACTTCGCCTCGGCACCCGAGGCTTTTGAGTATCTGAGATCCGGTCAACACTTCGGCAAGGTCGTGATCACTATCTGAACCGCATCAAGCCGTTGCCGCAAGGCTAACCTTGCAACATAAAGCACTTTTCTTATAGATTCTGTCGATGGCCCGCTTGCGAACCACTCCCCACGAGCACCATTACGAAGGCGTCTTGCGGACGGCAGCGCTGGGCGTGGCGCTTGCAGGTGCTGCAGGCTCCGTTGGATTGACGATCTTTCAGGGCCGCCGCAATCCTTCCCTCCTGCTCGTGGGAATGTTTGTGGCGTGGGTGGCCTTGCCGTTTGTCGCTTTGGCCATTTCAATCCTGAGATCGAAGGCCTGGACTTTTCCTACCCGCGTCATGCTCTGGGGTCTCACGCTGACGATTGCTGTCAGTTCCCTCGCCGTCTATGCAAGCGTCGTGCTAGGCCCGCCGCGACCTCGGCCGGCCGGCTTATTTCTCGCTGTTCCGGCACTCTCCTGGTTATTAGCGGGGACTCTCCTGCCGCTGACGGCATGGCTCTCTCGCCGCCGGTAAAAGGAGTCAGGCCGGGAAGGTCGCGAACTGGATGCCGGCCATCTGCTGCGCGATGCGGACCACCTGACAGCTATAGCCGAATTCGTTGTCGTACCAGACGTACAACACCACGTTTTTGCCGTTGGCGATCGTGGCTTTCGAATCGATCACGCCCGCGTGCCGTGAGCCAACCAGGTCGCTCGACACAATTTCACTGGAGGCGGTGTAGTCGATCTGTTCCTCCAGTTTGGAGCTCAAGGCGCATTCCCGAAGGAAGGCGTTGATTTCATCCCTTGTCGTTAACTTCTCCAGCGTCAGGTTCAGAATGGCGATGCTCACGTTGGGTGTAGGCACGCGAATCGCATTGCCCGTGAGCTTGCCTGCGAGTTCCGGCAGCGCCTTGATGGCCGCTTTGGCCGCGACCGTTTCCGTGATCACCATGTTCAGGGGCGCGCTACGGCCGCGCCGCTGGGCCTTGTGATAGTTGTCGATGAGGTTCTGGTCGTTGGTGTAGGAATGCACGGTCTCGACGTGGCCGTGTTCGATGCCGAAGTGATCGCTTACTACTTTCAACACCGGCACGATCGCATTGGTCGTGCAGCTGGCAGCGGAGAGGATCTTGTCGTCATCGGTGACGCTGTCGCTATTGACGCCGAACACGATGTTCTTGAGCGACCCTTTGCCAGGCGCCGTCAGCAGCACGCGCGCGACACCCGGACTCTTCAAGTGTTGCGACAAGCCGGCTTCGTCTCTCCAGGAGCCGGTGTTGTCGATCACAATCGCGTTTCGGATACCGTAGGACGGGTAATCGATCTTGTCCGGGTTCTCGGCGGAAATCACCTTGATGAAGTTGCCGTTGGCGATGATCGCGCTGTTTTCAGCGTCGATGGTGATGGACCCATTAAATGGGCCATGTACGGAGTCCCGCCGCAAAAGCGCTGCTCTCTTTTCGAGATCATTGCTCTTGCCCTTGCGCACCACGATTCCGCGCAGCCGCATCTTGTTGCCGTTGCCCGTACGTTCAATCAAGAGACGCGCAACCAGACGGCCAATTCGTCCGAAGCCGTAGAGTACGATGTCGCGAGGCTCTTTCAGCAGGGGCTCGGGGCGGCCGACGATATCCGCCAGCTCGCGGCGCACGAAGTCCACAGGGGACACCGCGGCTTTCTCTTCGAGATACTTGTTCGTAAGACGGCCGAGATCAACTCGCGCAGGCGCGAGATCCAGGGTTTCCATCGCCTCCACCAGCTTGAAGCTTTCGTGAATCGGCAGCTCCTGCCCCGTGTATTGCCGTGCGAAACGGTGTGTCTTGATGATGTCCACCGAATTGACGTTGTTGATCGGCCGTCCGTAAATCCGCAACGCAATACCGTTGTTTCGATAAAGCCTGCCGATGATCGGGAGGATCAACTCCGCCAGTTCCTGACGTTGAGTCCAGTTTTGCAGCAATAAGTCTTGTTGTGCGTCGCTCATGAGAACTTGTGATTTTAGCGAACACGCCCATGGAGATACAGCACGGATTCTTGACGCCATTGCTTAGTCAATTGACTTAGTCTAATCTGGAAAGATGAAAACCGTCAGTGTCCATGAGGCGAAAACACACCTTTCCCGGCTTCTCGACAGAGTAGCGGCAGGGGACGAAGTTGTGATTTCAAAGAGTGGCAAACCGGTTGCGCGGTTGGTCGCGATCAAAACCAGCGAGCGGAAGGTCGTACTCGGCAGCGATCGAGGCAAGGTGCGCATCGCCGCAGACTTCGATGAAATACCTGAAGATTTTTTACCTTACACGAAATCGTGAGGATACTCATTGATACTCACTGCTGGCTTTGGATGGTTTCCGAACCCGAAAAGTTATCGAAGCAGGCGCGAAGAAGGATTACGGATGCCAACAACGAGAGGGTGTTGTCTGCCGTAAGCGCGTGGGAGATCGCGATAAAACATTCCATAGGCAAGCTGGAACTCCCGGAATTGCCCTCAGTATTCGTGCCGAGCCGCATGGCGCTAACGCTCACCACTCCACTTGCCGTTCAATTGAGCCATGCCCTGCAAGCCTCCCGGTTGCCATTTCACCATCGCGATCCCTTCGACCGCTTGCTCATTGCTCAGGCCCAGATTGAAAACGTGCCTATTCTCACCGCTGATGCCGAATTCTCGGCCTACGAGGTTGAAGTCATTCGCGCCTGACGTACTCGGGTTTAAGAGGAAGGCTGGTATCATGCTTTTCTCCAAAGGTCCTTTTCAGGGGGTGACTCCATGCCGATCCGGATATTTCTAACTGCTGCTCTCTGCGTCGCTTGCATAGCAATAGGGGCACCAGCAGTCGACGACTCTTACGACAAGCTGTATACGGCGATCCGCTCCAACGACCTCCGGCAGATGAAGGCGCTTCTGGATGCGGGCGCCATCGCTAACGCGGAAGGATCCGAGGGAGTCACGCCATTGATGGCTGCCGCCGGAATCGGTTCGCTGGACGCGATGAAGCTGCTCATCGACCGTCGCGCCGACGTCAATGCGAAGAACGCAGCGGGGGCCACGGCTCTGATGTGGTCGGTCACCGACGCGAAGAAGGTTCGACTCCTGCTCGATCATGGCGCCGACGTCGACGTCGCGGCGCGAAGTGGACGGACAGCCCTGATCATTGCGTCGTTTACAAATCCCTCGGCAGAAGTCGTGCGCATGCTCCTCGCCAAGGGCGCGAGCGCGGCCGTCATGGATCAGCGCAAGGTCACCCCGCTTAACGCAGCGACGTTCGCCAATGACACTGCCGCAATTCGGCTTTTGCTCGAAGCAGCCGCTGACGTCAACACCGCGGACACGTTCATTGGCTTGACTCCGCTGATAAACGCCGCGGGCAATCGCAATCTGGAAGCCGTGAAATTGTTGTTGGCCCAAGGTGCGAACGTAAACGCAGTCTCAAAGACGGAGGGTTTGCCAAAGATTCAAACGGGCACCGTGGAGTTCGGTGGTTTTACGCCCCTGCTCATGGCCGTTCCTTTCGGACCGCCGGAAATCGTCAAGACCCTGATCGATGCCGGCGCGAAAGTGAACGTTCAGGACTACCGGAGCTTTTCTCCGCTAATGCTCGCCGCGGCTAACGATCATGCCAACCCGGAGACCATACGCCTGCTGCTCGCCCACGGCGCCGATCCCCAAACGAAAGGGCGCGCTGGTGAAACCGCGTCGGATTGGGCGGCTAAATACAACGACGCTGGGGTAATGCGCGCATTGAGCGTCGCTCCGAAGGCAACGCCGGAACCCCCGCCGTTATCGGCACAATTGCCCGACGCCCGCACCGCCGTTCAACGCAGCGTTTCGCTTCTCGAGCGAGCGACGACTCAGTTTGTCGGCAAGGCCGGTTGCTTCGCCTGTCATGAACAACCCGCAGCCTCTTTCGCGGTTGGCGCTGCGCGCGCAAAAGGAATCACGATCGATGAAAAGTCGGCCACCGATCGATGGACGCAACTCACATCGGGACTGAACGCCGGCCAACTTGAAGGAGCCGCCCCTCTGGGCGGCGCCGACAACAATCTGTACGTTGCGGAAGCGCTTGTCCGCAGCGGTTATCCTGCGGATCGCAAGACCGACATCCTCGCCGCGAATCTTGCTGCATATCAAGCCGGCGACGGTGGATGGCATTTGCCGGGATACGCGCGCTCTCCCCTTCAGGACAACGATTTTTCGCGCACTGCAATGGGCATTCGCTCGTTGAAAACTTACGGCACGCCGGGCCGCACGGACGAAATGAAACAGCGCATCGAGCGCGCAAAGCAATGGCTGCTCCGGGCGACCCCGATCACCACCGAGGATTTCGATTCGCGGCTAACCGGTGTTGCGGCGGCGGGCGGGTCGCCCTCCGAGTTGCGCAAGCTCGCCGAACCCATTCTTGCAAGGCAGCGACCCGACGGCGGCTTCGCCCAGCGGGACGGGCTTTACAGCGATGCTTACGCCACAGGCATGACGTTATGGGCACTGACCAACGCCGGAGTCATTCGACCGAGCGACGAGGCCTATCGGAAAGGCGTGAAGTTCCTGCTGGCAACCCAGGCCGCCGATGGCTCCTGGCACGTGACCAGCCGCGCGACTACATTTCAGATCTACTTCGAAGGGGGTTTCCCCTACGGCCGCGACCAGTGGATTTCGATCATGGGAACCGGTTGGGCCACCTCCGCGCTCGCGCTGGCGATCGACGGCAAGTAGGCGTATCCTGCGGCTATGTTTTTAACCAGGAAGCATTCGGCCGAGGAGATCGGAACGCGGCGTTGAAAGAAACGGCCAGCCTGCTTGACCTCATCACCGCTCAGACCCGCGCTATGCAACGCGATCTCGGCCCCGCTGACCGCGCAATTCTTGACGATCATCTGACCGCGGTCCGCGAAGCCGAGCAGCGTCTCCCCGGTCCGCGGCCCTTTCCAGACAGTGAGCTACCTCCGATGCCTCCGAAGGGGGTGCTGGGCTCCTTCGAAGACCAGGTCAAACTCATGTTCGATATGATCGCCCTCGCTTATCGGGCGGATTTGACCCGCGTCGTGTCTTTCATGATGGCCGCGGAAGGAACGAACCAAACCTATAACCACATCGGCGTTCCCGATTCGTTTCACCCCATCTCTCATCACGCGAACGATCTCGGAAGGATTGAGAAGCTCGTCAAGATTCAGGCCTGGCACACGGAGCGTTTCGCGGAGTTTTTCGGCAAGCTGGCTGCGGTCCAGGACGGTGAAGGGACGCTGCTGGATAACTCGATGTTCCTCTACGGTTCGAACATGTCGAACAGCGACCGGCATTCCAGCCAGCCGCTTCCGACGCTTTTTATCGGAGGAGGCGCTGGCAAGCTGTCCGGTGGCCGTCATGTTGCGTTGCCCGCGCTGACGCCGATCGCCTGGGCCGCACCGCCGGCGTGAATTCGTGGAACGCGGTTCACGCATCGCAAGGTTGCGGCATGGCGCAACTTAACCAACAGGTACCGGTTTGTTCTACTGCTTCGCGATCAACTAAGACGAGGTCCTCGCCGCGCGATGCTGATGCCGTACCGGGTTGTCTGGTGCGGCATCATACTTTCGAACCTCAGGAGACCTTCGATTGAATCGACGACTGGCTCTGGCGCTTGTCCTCATTGCTTTCACCTGCCAGTCGTGTCTCTCTCAAGCCAGGAAAGCCGCCGACACGTTGCTGGATGACTACGTCAAGGCGACGGCGCCCCCAACGGCACGCGAGTCCAGCGCACGACGTATGCGCGCGTCGTTGGACGAATTGGACAAACGAGTCCGGGGGCTTCCCAACGAAGTGCCGAAGGAGTTCGTCGAGCGATACCGGCGTCTTCTTGACGCAACCCGCGCCCTGATCGCCGAGCCGAGAGATCAGGACAGCGAGACACGGCTTCGCGAGTACGTGAAGTCGATTACCGGTGCCGTACCGAGCGAAAAGGAAATGATCCCGGCATCGGCAGACGCCTTCCTCACGGAAATCGCGCGCCTGCGAGCGCTCTTGCGAAAATGATGGACAAGATGCTTCGATTCGACGGGGCTATGGAACGGGATCCCGCCATCGACGGGTGGCTCAAGCAACAGCCGGGCGAGCTCGGTGCAATCGCCCGCAAATGGTTTGCGCAGTTTCGCACCTGCGGTGACGAAGTGCTGGAGCTGATGCACGATGGCTGTCCTGTCGTGTGTTTTGGGGACGTGCCGTTCGGCTATGTCAACGTCTTCAGGGCGCATGTAAACGTCGGCTTTTTCCTTGGCATGGACCTGCCGGATCCCAAAAAGTTGCTCCAGGGTAGCGGCAAACGGATGCGCCACGTAAAAGTGAAGCCAGGCGAGGAGCCCGATTCGGTCGCTCTCCAGGCTCTCATCGATGCGGCATACGACGACGTCAGATCGCGCGTTTAGCGCTATCGAATAGGCCGCCGCCGAGTCGAATAGCGGATTGATGATGAACGCAGTCCATGCCACGATAGCTGTGCTCTTGATTCTGCCTCAAGGCTTTCTCAGTGACGGGCGGTCGGTACAGGATGTGGTGACTGCGGTCTCCCGCAATGCCCAGCAATTTCGCGATCAGCTTCCGGATCTCGTGTGCAGCGAGAAAGTGACGTCCACGACGTTTGAGTCTGGGAAAGTGGATAAGCAAAAACTTGTCGAGTCTCTTTTCAGTATTCAAAAGTCGCGCGAACACCGCGAGATCATCGCCATCGACGGAAAACCGGCCAAAAAGAATGCGCCAATGCCGGGTTTGCCTCTCGATATCGGTGGGACATTCAGCTTCCACGTTCTGCTCACTTTCCTACCTGCATACTCCAAAGACTATGAGTTTGTTTTTGCCGAGAACCCGCAAGATTCCGGGCGATGGGTCGTTCAATTTGCGACCACAGACCAGAACAACTTGTCGTGGGATCTTGATGGTGAGCGCGCTGCAAGAGACACGGGCAAAGCCTGGATCGACGCGTCATCGATGCAGGTTGCCCGCATCGAACGCAACCTGCTGAATCTGCCTCGGCGCTTCAGTTCGTGGAAGGTAACGGTAGAGCAGGCACCCGTCAGCGTTGGTGACAAGCAATACTGGCTGCCACAGACGTTCCGAACGGAAATCATGGAGCGAGACCCGAAAAAAACCGCGAGCTTCGTCGCCGAATACAGCAAGTGTCAGAAGTTTACGGCCGAAGTTTCAATCAGCCCTGCGGGTCCGTAAATCGGTACCAGTTACTTTGCGTTCTGAGCTTCGATACTCGACGTAAAGCCCTTCGCGAGCCAACCCTTCCACTTTTCGATCGTCGCATCGCTGCCGCTGCAACCGCCGTCAGCTGGATTGATGAATTTACCGTCGGGGAGCCTCACCCATCCGAGCCCGCCGCCGGGACGGCCGTCTTTCAACGGACAATAGAGGATTGTTATCGTCTTACCCGGTTCGAAGGTGGTGCCGTTAATACCCTTCTGGAGAAGTCCTGTCGGCGACGAACCTTCGAAGCTCCAAAGAGTTTCTTTGCCGTCCTTGTCTTTAATGTTGAGGTAGAGCCACGAATGCGGGTTATTGAACGTCCAGCGCACTACCGTTCCGGTCGCTACCTTCTCAATGGTGCGGTCGAACATGGTGAACGAATGATGCGCGCTGGCGACAGACGCCATCAGCAGTAATGCGATCATGACGGCTGGCAGTAAATCGAAGACGCGTTTCATCTTCCTACTCCTTCTTGGTCGGCAAGGTGGTGTTGTAGATCGGATCGCGAGACTGACCCGGCAGCTCCGGGAACATCGTTGAGCCCCTTGGATCTTTGAAGCCTTCCTCGCCAGGCAGCTTCGAACTCGTCGTGCCGTTCACAAGAAAGTCGTTGCTGCTCGTCTCGCATTCCCAATGCTGGACGCGATGGCCGGCGGCTTCGAGTTCCTTTGCTCGCCGGAAGGCGTAGACGGCACTGACGGGTTTGACGAACGCATGCCGGTCGTAGAACGTCACTTGAACCTCGAGCCGCTCGACGCCGCCCGGGTACTGTTTCAGCTCCCACTTTTCGACGGACTCGAATTGATTACTCGTCATCGGCGACCAGCGCGTGAAGTCGGCCGGCAACAGATACTTCGTGCTCGTAATGAGCTTGTTGCCGTCCCAGAATCCGATCGTGTCGCCGAACCAGGAATGCGTGCCGTACACATTCTTGTGCTCCTGACCGATGTAGACGCGGCGTATTCCCGGGCCATAGTCGTTAATGAGGTACGACTCTTGCGGCAGGTTTACGAACTCGTGCGAGTAGGGTTCGAGCAGCCAGCGCGGATAGCCGACTGGTTCGCAGTGCGTCAATCGATCGTATTGGACTTCACCAAGTTCCTGCTGCTGCCGCCAGCGTTCCTTATACGCGGTCTCGTACGGCGGCGTCAGAACTCCCGGCCGAACCTTACCGGTAAATCCCGGCTGGTCGATGAACATATCCATGTGGGTATTGCCTGCCGTTACCCACAGGCCATCCCATCTCGGCACCGAGGTGATCGTTTGTTTTGTACCGCCCTTGGCTTGATCGAGGAGGTATTTGTAGTGTTCGTCGGATGTCGCGAATACTTTTGGCGGAGGCACCACGGCCAGTGGTGGTCCGTATCCGCCGCCAAACGCTCCGGCCTGTGCCGCTACAATCGGCGGTAGACTGGCAAGTGCAAAGATTACGCCGGCAACCCAGCTCAGGCGTTTTTTGAAATTCATCGGGGCCCCCAAGACACGGCTGTTGATTTCTCCGCATATGTTATGGGATAGCTCTTAGGTGTCAAGCTAAAGGAAGACGAGTGAAAGGAACGATGAATACGCAAGCTTATCGAAGCGCCCTCCGGGCCATGGCATTGACCTTTGTTTTCGCGATCACTGCGGCGGCCCATCACAGTTTTGCAGGGCAATTCGATAACACCAAATCGATGGAGATCGAAGGGGAGTTAATCGAGGTTCGCTGGGCGAATCCGCATGCGTACCTGAAAGTCCGCACCATGGAGAACGGCAAAGCCGTCGTCTGGAGCCTTGAAACTGCCGGTGCGTCGCAGATGGTCCGCTCAGGAGTCGAGCGCGAGTATCTGGTCATCGGCCAGAAGGTTCGAGTCGCGGGTTGGCCGCCGATTACGTCGGCGCGGGAAATCCACGCCACGAATCTGCTGCTGCCGGACGGCAAGGAGTTGATCTTGTTCCGAGGTGCGACGCCAAAGTTTGCCAATCGGGCGACCGGCAATTACGACTACGCCCGGAAGCGGGAAGGCAACAAATCGCGGCCCGAGCTCGGACTGTTTCGAGTTTGGAGCTTTACTCAGGTGAGTACCTTCCTGGTTCCCGAAGACGTGAATACAAATTTCAAGCTCGACACGTATCCAATGACAGAGGCGGCCCGGCAGTTCGTCGCGAAATTCAATCGAACCCGGGACAATCCAACCCTCAAGTGCAGGGCGAAGGGTATGCCGATGATCATGGAGAACCCTTATCCCTTCGCGATCTCGAAAAAGGGCAACGACATCCAGATCCAGATTGAAGAATACGACCTGCTCCGCACGATTCACATGAACCAGGCTGCGGCGCCGGGCGGAACGAAGCCTTCCCCTCTCGGCTACTCGCTGGGCAAATGGGAGGGAACCACGCTCGTCGTCACGACGACCCAACTCAGTTATCCGTGGTTCGATCAGGCCGGCATTCCTCAGAGTCCGCAGTCCTCACTGGTTGAACGATTCACGCCAACCGCGGACGGCAGCCGGCTCGACTACACGGTGACGGTCACCGATCCCGTCAACTTCACGAAGCCCGTCACCCTCAACCGGTACTGGCTCGACTTGGGGGAAAAGGTTGAGCCCTATGACTGCAGCGAGCGGAAATAAGGGCTCACCAGACCGTTTGGACGAGGTTGGAGTCTGTAATCTCGCGATCCTTCGTGATTAAGGCGGCATCCAGACGCATTGCCGTACCGGCGATGAAGCAATCCATGGGGTCGGCAAACGGAAGTTGGCGCGCTTCCTTGATGTCCTGCCATTCCAGGGAAACGATGCTGAATCCCGGTTTGTTATCGAGCGCGCGGCACCAATGTTCGAACGTTTGCGTCAGCCGAATTCTTCCGAGCTTCGCCAGGAGAGATATTTCCCAGAGGACAGCGGACGGAACGAAGACAATCGTCTTTCCCTTGTCCGCATCCTCGAAAATCCGTCGGGCGTCTTTTCCGGACAACGGTTTTGAAGCGAACGCGTGGTGCGCGAAGGGGTGTGTATCCGTGACGAACACTACTTGCCTGAAAGTTGCCGCAGAAGCTTACCCATCCGTTTCTTCTCCGAGGAGGTGAATTGCCGCCGAATTTTTCGGATTTCGGTATCGATGTCGCCGACATCTCCGATCCACTGGCCGGAGCCCCGTAGCATCCATGGCCGCTTTTCGAGTTTCTCTATCTTGTGTTCAATCGCTTCCATATTCATAAGCACCGCCGCCGGTTTTCCGTGCCGAGTAATGGCAATCGGCCGTCCTGATTTCTGAACCTCGTCGATGAGCGAACTCAACGCTTCGCGTGCATCAGTGAATGGAATTTTCTTCAGGGGCATGGCAGAAAGTGTACAGTACTTTCTGTACAGAAATAATCCGGCTCTCTTAGGCAGGTCCTATGAACTTTGGATCGACGTAGAGAAAGTGGATAACTTTCCGAGAGTCGACAAACTGGAGCTCAGCCCTACCATCGTCTTCGAAACCCTCGAGGAGAACGGGCTCCCCCACGATTTGCGTGATAGCTCTTTGGTCACTTTTCGGAAGGTCGTCTATAAGGCCGGGGGGTAGTTCTGTTAGTACCACCCGATCTCCCGGTTTTGGCCTTCGGTGCCTGCGAGTTTGACCCATATCCTTATAGTACTTACCTTATAATCTTCACCGCGATGAAACGTCGGAAGTTCATGACTGTGGCGGCCTTATGTCTCGCTACGGTTCTTTGGCAGGGCCCTCGAAGCGTGCCTATTCAGGCCGTCCAGGCAACGGCAGATGCGTCCGCGCACCGGGCGACGGTGGATAAATACTGTGTCACCTGCCATAACAGCCGGGCGACCACTGCGGCGACGGCCTCCGGTGTCTTGCTCGACCGTGCGGACCTGAGTAAGGTTGCGGACGATCCGGCGCTTTGGGAAAAGGTCGCGCGGAAGCTCCGCTCCGGTGCGATGCCGCCCGAGGGGGCTCCGCGGCCGGATCGAGCGGCGCAGGACGCACTGGTTGGTTTCCTAGAATCGCGCCTGGACCGCGCCGCTATTGAGCGCCCCGACCCCGGCCGCCCCGCAGTCCATCGTTTAAATCGCGCGGAGTATGCCAACGCCATTCGTGACCTGCTCGCACTCGAAGTGGATGCCGCCTCGCTGCTGCCACCGGACGACACCGCCGACGGGTTCGATAACATCGCGGATGTGCTGGGTCTCTCACCATCGCTGCT
>Ga0105242_10003941_pt1 | contig 11531 bp, 10 predicted proteins | sample KBSM24metaG_FD_81521 | JGI IMG/M metagenome (GOLD analysis project Ga0105242, IMG submission 81521) | Miscanthus rhizosphere microbial communities from Kellogg Biological Station, Michigan, USA - KBS M2-4 metaG | ecosystem: Host-associated > Plants > Roots > Rhizosphere > Soil | place...
CAGGCGCAAAGCGCCAAAGCAACGCTGGCAGTGAGCGCCAGCGATACTAACGTTGCACCCAAGCCGCAAATTGTCGCAACTGCCCTAAAGAGCCGCAAAGACATTCAGAGTTATGTGGTAGCGGCTGGTGATACAGCAACATCTATTGCGCAAAGGTTTGGCGTTACCACCGATAGTATTAAATGGTCCAATGGCCTTACTTCTGATGCCGTGCAGCTTGGTAAGAGACTTGCGATACCACCGACTGGTGTAAATGGCATTGTGTACACCGTACAATCGGGCGACACCATTCAGAGCTTGGCCACTAAATATAAGGCTAACGTAGACCAAATGACCGTCTTTAACGATGCCGAGATCGCCGGTATTCAAGTCGGCGAACAGATTATGATTCCCAATGGCCAAGCGCAGATTGCTGTATCGCGCAGTGGTATTAGCTTGCTAGGTGCTGGTTCATTTGTGGCTAAATATGGCAGTAACGGCTACGACTATGGCTACTGCACCTACTATGCTGCGGCTCGTTCTGGAGCGCCCAGTAACTGGGGTAATGCTAACACTTGGGCCTACTATGCCGCACTCAGTGGTTGGACCGTTAGTTCAACGCCGCGGGTTGGTGCAATCGCTCAGACCTCTGCCGGGTACTTGGGCCACGTGGCTATTGTAGAAGCCGTCTCTGACGATGGTACGCAGATGAAATATAGTGACATGAACGGTATCTCTGGTTGGGGCCGAGTAGGCTATAGCGACTGGACTTCGTCTTCTCACTTTGAGCACTACATCTATCACTAATATCTTTGAACATATTTTTAGCAGTCTTGCTAGTGTGTCTGGTATAATAAGGGAATATGAAGTTTATTGATCATGTAACGATTTCCGTGCAGGCGGGCGACGGTGGTAACGGGCGCACTAGTTTTCGGCATGAAAAATATGTCGACAAGGGTGGCCCAGATGGTGGTGATGGTGGTAACGGCGGAGACGTTATCTTTGTAGCTAGCCGCAATGAAAACACGCTGGTGGCTTTTCGCTACCACCGCGAACTTGCCGCCGAGGCAGGTGGCCCGGGCGACAAAGTTCGTAAACATGGCAAAAACGGTAAAGATCTGCGTGTGTCAGTGCCGGTTGGCCTGGTAGTAACCAACGCCGATGGCTTTACGCTGGTAGATTTGACCGAAGACGGCCAAGAAGCGGTAGTGGCCCAAGGTGGCCGTGGTGGTTTCGGTAATGCCCACTTTATTAGCTCCGTACGCCAAGCACCCAATTTCTCCGAAAAGGGCGAAGCCGGTGAGGTAGCCGAGCTAACACTCGAACTAAAACTAATCGCTGACGTTGGCCTAGTTGGCTTGCCGAACGCCGGCAAGTCAACCTTGCTCAGTGTGGTAAGCAATGCTCGCCCAGAGATTGCCGATTATCCATTCACCACGCTTACTCCAAACCTTGGTGTAGTTGATGTCGACAAGGAAAGTAGCTTGTTGTTCGCCGATATTCCTGGCCTGATTGAGGGCGCAGCCGAAGGCAAAGGCCTGGGCGACGAATTTTTGCGCCATGTGGAGCGCACCGCAGTGCTGCTACATCTGGTAGACGTGACTAGCGAAGACGTAGTGGCCGATTACAAAATTATCCAAAACGAACTTGCCACCTATCGCTCTAACCTCGCTAAAAAGCAGCAAATTGTTATTTTAAGCAAAATAGATCTAGTCTTGTCCGAAGACCTAGCCGAGCGCCAGACAGCGCTGCGAAAAGCAGTACCCAAAGGTACGCAACTGTTCGCCATTTCATCTCAGGCACACGAAAACCTAAAGCCCCTATTGTATGCCGTAAAAGCTACCGTAGATTCCGAGCGACGTCGTCAGGCCGAAGTGGCTCCAGAAGAAAGAGTCATCCCTGTATTGCGCCTAAAAGACCAAGCCAGCTGGCGTGTTAGCCGCGAGGGCGACATCTTTACTGTTAGTGGCAGCAAGATCGAACGCTTTGCTCGGCAGACCGACTATGAAAATGAAGAGGGTCTACGTCGTCTACGTGTCATTATGCGTAAGCAGGGTATTATGCACGAACTGGTCAAGCAAGGCATTAAACCTGGCAACATCATCCGTATCTCTGGCGGCAGCTTCGAATACTAGTAGTATACGACCAGGTGTTTCTAAAATGACAGAATTCATGCCATATGTGATATTTGTCACGTTTGCAAAATTAATGTATGAGCGTCATAATAGTGAGTGTTATGGCAGATGCAGAGAGAAGAGTCTCGCCTCTGACCCCTGAAGCACAAGTGGGGGTGCTAGCGACAGATGTGGCCGGTTTGCATGGATATCTCGTGGAGTTGTCTCAATCGCATGGACCCACCCTGCCCGGTGGTAGGGAGTTTGACGTCTCGATGGGCAATGCTTCAATGTGGCAGCCTGGACCCAATAATGGGGAACTTCGGCTTGATATAGTTAAGTTGCAAGAGGGGTGGAGAGTTACCCAAAGAGAGACTGTTGTTAAATATGGAGGCGAGCAGAGGCTTCTAAGTCCGGCAACTATTACCACAACGTACTATTGGCTAGGGGATGCACCGGTTACAAGGCGACGCGTGCAACATGGAACATACCACGCTGATCATCGCTACATTACTATCAAGCCTGCCAAAAACAACGGGATGGATCCAACAGAGACACCACTTGAATCCTCCAGCCCGTTGCTTGCAGAGCTGCGCGCTAACATTGCGCTCCTATCAGGGGGCAGATTCGGTTCACTGGCGGCCGTGGTGCAGTCAGAACAAAGACCTGCCCTAGCCGATCGCGGGCGCACTATTATGGGTACCCGATGGCTAGCTGCTCTACTTACTCGTGGTTAAGCTAGCTTAAGCTTTATCTTGTGATTATCAAAAGCTGTCGCTAACCTTTCTGTGCAACTGATGGTACACTGAGTGCCATATGAGTGCGAGTTTCTTTTGGTACGATTTAGAAACGACGAGCATTAGTTCGCGTACCGGGCGGATTATGCAGTTTGCTGGACAACGGACTGATATGAACCTGCAGCCTGTCGGAGAGCCATGCAACCTTTTGGTTAAATTGAGCGACGACATTCTGCCCGATCCAGACGCCATCATGGTCACGGGCATTACTCCGCAGCAGACCATGCAAGACGGCCTAACCGAAGCGGAATTTTTAAAGATCTTCCACAAGGAAGTTGCTACGCCAGGCACGATTTTTGTAGGCTATAACACCGTGCGTTTCGACGACGAGTTTATGCGTTTTCTGCACTACCGTAACTTCTATGATGCCTACGAGTGGGAGTGGCAGGACGGCAAAAGCCGATGGGATTTGCTAGATGTGGTACGTATGACCCGGGCACTCCGACCAGATGGCATCAACTGGCCTATGACTGAAGATGGCAAACCAACCAACCGGTTGGAACTACTCACCAAACTAAACGGTCTGGATCACGAGCATGCGCACGATGCGCTGAACGACGTGTTAGCTAGCATTGCTGTGGCGCAACTTATCAAAACCAAGCAACCCAAGCTGTTTGACTATTTATTGAACCTGCGCGGCAAGAACGATGTTAAGAAATTTCTGCAGAACAACCAAACGTTTATTTACAGCAGCGGCAAGTTTGCCAACGAAACCGAAAAAACAGCGGTGGTGCATTTGCTGCATACAGACGACAGCAAAGGGGCAATTGTGTACGATTTGCGGCACGATCCAACGCAGTTCAAAGACCTGTCTGCCGAAGAACTGGCCGAGCGCTGGAGTTGGACCAAAGACCCCGACGCGCCCGCTCGTTTGCCGGCTAAGAGTATGAAGTTCAACCGTTGCCCGGCACTTTCGCCCACTGGCTTGCTCAGTGACGCGACTGTACAAAAACGCCTGCAGGTAACGCCGGAACAGGTCAGTGCCAACCTGGCAAGGCTAAAGGCACTGCCAAACTTGCAGGCCAACATCGTAAAAGCTCGTGACTTGATGGACGACGAACGCGGTGAACATTGGAGCAAAGAGCTGCCTGATGCCGACACGGCGCTGTATGACGGCGGGTTTTTCGACGACAATGACAAACGAATCATGTCCGTAGTGCGTGCTGCAAAGCCCGCCCAGCTGAGCGAGCTAGTGGACGATCTGCACGACGTGCGGTTAAAAACGCTGTTGCCACGCTACAAGGCACGCAACTATCCAAAACAGCTGACCGACAAAGAACGTGCCGACTGGGAAAAATATCGCCACCAGGTGCTGATGGACGGTGGCGCCAAAAGCCGACTTGCCAAGTACATGCACCGTTTAGGAGAACTCGCCAAGACCGAAACCAGCACCGAAAAGCGCTACTTGCTCGAAGAACTGCAGCTGTACGCCGAGAGCATTATGCCGATACTTGATACTGATTGATAACACGCGAGATTTGAAAGGCAACAACATACGCACGCAGGCTAGTGCGACGTCGCCACATGCTACGCAGCAAAGGCAAACAAACCGTCAAAATAGCTACAGAGAGCCAGAAATTGAAGGTCAGTTGAACACTGGTCCCCGGGATTATCCCGAGCACAATAAAACTTTGCATAATTGTTGCCCTCTTACGTACATAAAAATATACACGGTATTTGCCAGTCGAGCAATGTTATTTTATTAGTGCTTATGCTTGATTTTTACCACGGAGGCGCTTAAGCCGGTCGCGGTTGGTAAGTGCTATGAGTAGCGCAATAAAGAAGGCTGATACACCCAGCCCCATCTGCCACAAGCTGGCGTGGCGAACCTCTAGCAACACGGTGATTGCAAAGAGCGCTGCCACCAGAATATCGTAAGCCCATTCGACCCAAGGGTTTTTGGGAAACAATATGCCGGCAGCTTTGCCGGCGTGATTCAGCACAAACACGCGCAGCCGTTTGGCCCATTCATTGTTTATAGAAAGCAGTCCTAGGCCGCCCACTACTAGTGGTATGCCACCGGGGCCTGGCAGCCAACCAGTTAAAACTCCGGCCAAAATGAGTCCATAGCCGGCCGTGTCGGTCAAAATTCGCTTGCCGTGCTTGCGCAGAAAAGTCATATAGATAGTATACCGCACTAGATTGTCAATAAAACTACATACAGAATTTCACAAAACACAAGCGGAACGCTACAATAACATTATAACTATGAAACACAGGCTCCTATAGGATGGAGGCTCGCAGGCAGGGTACTAGCGGAATGCTTACTCGCCTGCAAGGTCGTTGTATTCTTCGCCATGTTGAGGCACCACAAGAACCATTTGAGCGATTTTCGAGGGCGCTAGCTCGGTGCCTAGGAAATGCCGCTATAGTAAAGCCACTAGATCAGGCGCATCTAACAATTTTGGAGTCGGATCCGGTCACTGCCCTACTTAATAAACGCGGATACAGCCCAGATGAACAGAGAGATTTTACCCTACGACTGCGTAGTCATTTGTGTCGTACGCTGAGGGGTACACCAATAGCGGTTGTTGTAGACGAGCGACAACCGCTGGTTTGGATGGAACGAAGTAAAAATACGCTAGCGCTCAATGTTATGCCTGCTAGTGATCTGCTTGCCGAGCGCGCGGTGGCAGAAGAATTCGTGCGGGGTGAGCTCGATCTTGGCCCCGATGAGCTTCCCGATAGACTAAAGGTCTATCGACCACACATTGCAGTGGCCAAAGTTCAACTTGAATCTATCAGTAGGTATGCACGTGAACATCCGGAGGAGCTCCTAAAGCGTGGCGGTATACCCCGGTTGGCTCATGTTGCCTTAGAGGCGTTGCCCGAGCCGTCTGCAGTGGCTATGTCCGAAAATACGGCCGTAGTAGCGTAAGCCGCTGGAAAAGAATGCTAAAAACCTGTATACTTATGCGGCCTAATGAATGACGAAATTGTTGTAAAAGGGGCCCGGGAGCACAACCTAAAAAACATCGATGTTACGATCCCTCGTGGCAAACTGGTGGTTATTACAGGATTGAGCGGTTCGGGCAAAAGTAGCCTGGCGTTTGACACCATCTACGCCGAAGGTCAGCGTCGCTATGTGGAAAGTCTGAGCGCTTATGCCCGGCAGTTCTTGGGGCTGATGGAGAAGCCCGACGTTGACCAAATAGACGGCCTTTCTCCGGCAATTTCGATTGACCAAAAGTCTACTAGTCGTAACCCGCGCTCTACGGTAGCAACGGTAACTGAAATTTATGATTATTTACGTTTGTTGTTTGCACGCATCGGTGTGCCGCACTGCCCAATCGACGGTTCGGCTGTGGTGCGCCAGACTACCCAGAATATTGTCGACCAAATTGCTGCGCTTCCAAAAGGTGCTCGGTTAATGGTGCTTGCGCCGGTCGTTATAGACAAAAAAGGTGCGTTTGAGCACATCCCGGAACAGTATCAGCGCGCCGGATTTGCCCGTGTGCGGGTGGATGGCGTGGTGTATGCGCTCGACGAATTCCCGGAACTCGACAAAAACTATCGCCACCGCATAGAAATTGTGGTGGATCGTTTAGTGAATGATGACGATTCCCATACTCGTTTAGCGCAGAGTGTAGAGCAGGCCCTGGAAGTTGCCGAAGGCAAAGTGGTGGCTCTGGATGCCGATAGCAACGAAACTACCACTTACAGCCTAATGTACGCTTGTCCGAATCACCCAGAGGTTGCCATTCCCGAACTGGAACCGCGCACCTTTAGTTTTAACAGCCCTCATGGGGCTTGTCCGGTATGTACCGGTCTGGGTTCGCGTCTGGTAGTAGACCCAGAACTAGTCATTCCAAACGGTCGATTGACCATCGCCGAAGGTGCCATCCGCCCCTACAACCGCATAAACGTCGATAACTGGTACATGAAAAAACTAGCCGCTGTAGCCGACAAATATCGATTTAGCTTGCATTCGCCAACCGGTGAAATTAACCCCGAAAACATGGAGCGCATTTTGTACGGCACGGGCGACGAAACCTATAAAGTGGCGCTGGGTGGCGGCCGTAGCTTTAACACCACCTACGAAGGTGTAGTCCCCAACCTGGAGCGCAGACACAAAGAAACCGACAGTGATTTTATCCGTCGTGACATAGAACGATTTATGCAGGAAAAGCCCTGTTTTGCCTGCAAAGGTCGCCGTTTGAAGCCGGAAGTGTTGGCTATAACTATTGGCGATAAGTCCATTATGGATATCTGCGAACTGTCCATAGATGACGCGGCTAGCTACATGGGCTCACTGGAACTTAGTGAAAAAGACATGCAAATTGCCAAGCTAGTGCTAAAAGAAGTCTGTGCACGGCTGCAGTTTTTGCAAGACGTAGGCCTAAATTACCTAACACTGCTGCGTGGCGCTACAACCCTGAGCGGCGGCGAGGCGCAGCGTATTCGCTTGGCAACCCAGATTGGTTCCGGGCTGATGGGCGTGTTGTATGTGTTGGACGAGCCAAGCATTGGCTTACACCAGCGCGATAACGACCGACTGATTCGCACGCTCAAGCACCTGCGCGACTTGGGCAACAGTGTGATTGTGGTGGAGCACGACGAAGAGACCATCCGTACTGCGGACTATCTTTTGGACATTGGCCCGGGTGCCGGTGTGCACGGTGGTCATGTAGTTGCCAGTGGTACCCCCGCAGAGGTCGAAAAAGTACCAGACAGTATCACCGGTCAGTACCTAAGCGGTCGCAAGACCATTGCACTCCCCAAAAAACGTCGCAAAGGCAATGGCAAAATGCTGAGCATTATTGGGGCCCGTGAAAACAACCTGCAAAACGTTACCGTAGACATTCCACTGGGTGAACTGGTGGTAGTAAGCGGTGTGTCTGGCTCGGGCAAATCCAGCCTGATCAACGACATTTTGGCCAAAGAACTGCAGGCGCAATTGCACCGTGCCAACACCGTGCCGGGCCGGCACGACGATATTGTGGGCATTAAGCAGCTAGACAAGGCCATCATTATAGACCAATCACCGATTGGTCGGACGCCGCGGTCTAACCCGGCAACTTACACCGGTTTGTTTACGCCCATTCGTGAACTGCTAGCCAATACGCCAGAGGCTAAACTGCGCGGGTATAGCGCCGGACGCTTTAGTTTTAACGTTAAGGGCGGGCGCTGCGAAAACTGTGCGGGCGACGGCATTATAAAAATAGAAATGCACTTTTTGCCGGATGTGTACGTGCCTTGTGAAGTTTGCCATGGCAAGCGCTACAACCGTGAAGCGTTGGAAATCCACTACAAGGGCAAGGACATCAGTGACATTTTGGGTATGACCTGTGAACAGGCGCTAGAATTCTTTGAAAACATTCCCGCCATTGCTCGCAAGTTGCAGACGTTGGTAGATGTGGGATTGGGCTACATTAGCCTTGGACAGCCAGCCACACAGCTAAGTGGTGGCGAAGCGCAGCGCATCAAACTGGCTAGCGAACTGAGCCGTCGTCCTACGGGCCGCACACTCTACATTTTGGATGAGCCTACTACCGGTCTACACATTGCAGACGTTGAAAAACTGTTGGGCGTGATGCATGCCTTGGTAGACGCTGGCAACAGCATGATCGTCATTGAACACAACCTAGATGTTATAAAAAGTGCCGACTGGTTGATAGACATGGGTCCCGAAGGCGGTTCTGGTGGCGGCCGAGTTCTGGCTGAAGGTACGCCAGAGCAAATTGCCAAAGTAGCGGAAAGCTACACCGGTCAGTTCCTAAAGCGCATGCTGTAGCGCTCGGTTATTGTTTCTTGAGCTTTGCTGCCATAGCGGCGCGGATCTTAGGGTCGCGCACCAAATGGTAAATGGTAGGAGCGGCAAAGATGACCACAATACCAATAATGACTGGTTCGATGTACTTGTCGATGCCTGGAATGCGGCTGCCGACAAAATAACCAAACAATGTGGTAGAAAACGCCCAGGCAATGTCACCAATGCCGTCAAAAATAACAAATAGGCGTCTATCCATTTTGCCGGCGCCGGCCGTTACCGGCGCGAATGATCGGACAATGGGTATAAAATGGGCTACCAGCATGGTTTTGCTACCGTGTTTTTCGTAGAACGCTTCAGATTTATCAATGTACTCTTTGCGGAATATAATGCCGTCCTTCTTACGGAATAAACGTGGTCCTAGGCTTTTGCCAATCTGGAAGCCAACGTTATCGCCAGCAATTGCGGCCAGCGAAACAACCGCCAAAACAGAAATAAGCGAGAGCTTGTGGTCTGCCGCTAGTACGCCGGCACTTAACAGTAAGGTGTCGCCGGGAAAGAACAGGCCAACCATCATACCGGACTCGGCAAAAATGATTGCGGCAATTAACAACAGCCCGCCAGTTTGTAGTATGTGATTGACGTCGAACATCTGCGCATCATTGTACAGCAGTTTCGAGAACTGACCGAAAAGTGTTATACTAGTCTTCAAGAACTAAGGAGGAGTAGCGACACTATGTCAGATCAGATTACACTTGCGGTGGATACCCGTGATACGCTTGGCAAGGGCGTAAATCGGTTGCGTAAACAGGGCATCGTGCCTGGTGTTATACATGACCACGGCAAAGCCTCGGTGCATATTCAGGGTGAGTACCAGGCGCTGTACAAAGCGTACACAACGGCTGGGAAGCACCACCCTATAGAAGTTACTGCTGGTGGCAAAAAGTACACCACCATTATTAAGGCTGTTACATTCGACCCTCACTACAACGCACTGAACCACATCGTCTTTGGTGCTATAAAGGCTAACGAAAAGGTTGATGCCGAGATTCCTGTACACCCAGCCTATGCCGAAGGCAACGATGCCAGCCCAGCCGAACGTGCTGGCCTCATTGTGCTAGCCCAGATGACACACGTAAACGTCAAAGCCCTGCCAAAAGACCTGCCAGACGTACTAACGTACGATGCTGAAAAGCTAGTAGCGGTAGGCGACCAAGCAACCGTTGCTGATTTGCAGATACCGAGTGGCGTGGAGCTAGAAGTAGAGCTGGAGCATGTGATTGCTACGGTCTTCGAGCCAAGTGCGCTGGCTGCGGCCAATGACGACGCTGGTGGTGACGCAACCGTAGATGCTTCGGCTGTTGACGCTGATCACGACAGTACCGCCGAAGAAGGCACTCAGGCCGATGAACTTCGCCCCGGCGGTAAGGAACAAAAAGAAAGCAAAGACCAGGGTCAGAACCCACAAAAACAATAGACTTGCCTTGCGCTTGCGGCCGGGTATCGCTAAACAGCGATACCCGGTTTTGTTTTGGGTGGCGGAGTAATGAGCAGACAACCCAAACTTATCACAGCGCTTACAACGAATATGACGATAAAACCTTGTCGGCCCGTCCATAAAGACAGAACACTGTAAACCAAGGCCCAGAGTGCAATGCATGCTAGGTCGCCGGCAATTTCCATGGACATTATGTAGTTGATGCCTTTGGCGCGAGTATGCTCGTAGTATGTGGTGGTCCAAGCGTTAGCCTGATATTTGGACACAGTTGACCAGACAACATTTAGTCCAGTAACAGAAGCTAGTGAAGTGCCGAATGCACGACTGGCGTGCACTATGGCTGTAGCTATTGATCCTTCGCGCAGTACAGTGGAGGTGCCTTGTATGTCGGTGCGCTTGCCGGCTATTAGTAAGACCACGGCTGCAATAAGTGTGCCGGCTGCGGTTACGAAGCCAATTTGACCAGTATCGTGTAGGATAATTGCTAGATAAACAGGCCAGACCATGGTGCCGGTAGCGATGTGAAAATTAAAGGCAAAATTTGCCACTACATCGCGCCACGGAGCATGTCGCAAGTTATAGCTAATATGCGCAACTCGTTGGTGACCACCGGCCAGATGGTTAATCGAGCGCAGCCAGAACATACTAGTGAGCACTATTGCAAAAGCAATAACAAGCAATCCTGATCGGCCTATACTATCATCCAATAATGAACCAATAGCGGGCGCGACAGCCGTGATAAGCATGGCAATGGTCCCAATGCGTGCCAGGTCAGTGCCTAACCGGTCGGCACTGGTTACGCGTGCCAAATGGAGGTGTTCGGAGGACCACTGAAAGGCGTTTGCGAGCGCCATACATAGGGGTAATAGCCAAATATACCAATGCGGTAAGCTCGCACCTGCCAGGGCTAGTCCCAGCAGGAAGGCACAATTTGCCAGACGTGCCAAAATTAACCCGAATCGTTCCCCGTAGTGATTGATAAGTCGAATGACCGGTAGGTTTACGAGCAGTTTCGCAGCTGCGTATACCAGGTAAAACAGGGCTACCTGGCGGATGGTAAGGCCAATGCCAATCAGGAACAGGGGTACAAAAACTCCTACTAGCGTGCTGCCGAAATTATTCTGGCTGTTGGCTAGCGTAATACTCCATAAGTCACGGTGCAACAATTGTCGCTTCATGGCTAGCAATTATAGGCGTAATTACTCTTCGATAAAACCACCGGATTGGTGAGCCCACAGCCGAGCATACAACCCATCTTGTTTAAGCAGCTCCGTATGGCTTCCCTGTTCGGTTATCTTGCCGTTGTCGAGCACAATGATCCGATCCATTTTTTGAATAGTGCTCAAGCGGTGCGCCACTACCACGGCGGTGCGGTCTTTCATGAGCTCCCACAGGGCTTTTTGGATGGCCTTTTCACTTTCGCTATCGAGCGC
>Ga0105242_10003945_pt1 | contig 11524 bp, 10 predicted proteins | sample KBSM24metaG_FD_81521 | JGI IMG/M metagenome (GOLD analysis project Ga0105242, IMG submission 81521) | Miscanthus rhizosphere microbial communities from Kellogg Biological Station, Michigan, USA - KBS M2-4 metaG | ecosystem: Host-associated > Plants > Roots > Rhizosphere > Soil | place...
CTCTGTCTGTATGCCGTCCTCGCCGGGTATTCAAGCGTCATGACCGCGCTGCACTATGGCGCGAACCGGCCCGATCTCCAGCTGAAAAGTTGGACAGCACAGTTTCTCTTCTATGCCGTCGTGTTAGTACCGTTGACGATGAAGTTCGGCCTTACCGGCGCTGCCGCTGCCCTGGTTGCCGGCTACGTGGTCGGAGTGCTGTTGCAAAGTAAGGGGACCAGGTCCCTTATTGGACCGGCAGTAAATACTGCCTTCTGGTCTGTTGGAAGATCATCCCTTCTCGCAGGGTTCCTAGTCGGAATTATTCTGCTCATGGCTGGATCAACCGCAACACCGCAGGCTTCCTGGGTGCTGGCTTCCGCCTGCCTGGGAGGACTTGGACTCTACGGCTGGTATCTCTGGTCGGTGGAGGTTCCGCGGGTGAAAGTTCTCTGGAGTATCGTTGAAAGATGACGGAGATCATGGTGCGTGGCGTCATGGATTGGTGGAATCGCCGATTTCCAGATTGGGTGTCTGAGACCGCACTGCGGTATTTGCCGGTCGTGGAATCGATTTGCTCGGAGCCCTCCCGAGGTTTGATTCTGGAGGTCGGGATCCAGAGTTCGAGGGGTAGCAACGAGGCTGTATGACGCCGACCGATCAACACTATTCAATCCCATCGATGATCGACCTGTCGATCGCGATTGTGAGTTACAACACGAAGGACATTCTATTGGATTGTTTGAGTTCCGTGCGGACTCACACGACGACCATCACTTATGAAGTAATTATCGTCGACAATGATTCGCGGGATGGGACGGTGGCCGCGATCACCAATAATTATCCTGCCATGACAGTCTTGGCGAATCCTGACAATCGAGGATTCGCCAAGGCGGTAAATCAGGCTCTGACTGTGAGCCGTGGCAGGCACGTGCTGTTGCTCAACAGCGACACGATTGTCAAGGGTCAGGCACTTGCGACGATGGTGGCATACTTGGACGGTCATCCAGATGTCGGGGCGGTGAGTTGTAAGCAATGGACAGGAGACGGGCACCTCAATCAAACCTGCTTCCCCTTTCCCTCCATTCGCGATCACGTATTTTATTCAGCACTGTTCCAACGAGTCGCGCCGGCCATGCAAGCGGCCGCTGCGGCGACGCACACAGTCGATTGCACGCAATCCCAAGACGTAGATTGGGCGAACGGGGCCTGTTTAATGGTTCGACGATCGCTTCTATTGGATTTGGGGGGATTGGACGAAGAGTTTTTTATGTACTTTGAAGATGTGGACCTATGCCGGCGCCTGCACCAGCAGGGGTATCGTATACGTCATATTGCCGAGGCTGAAATCGTGCACTTCATTGGGCGCAGCACCGGCAGGGATCGTGAACGACTGCAACTCGTATGGGAGTTCAGCCGCATCCGTTACATCGAGAAGCATTTTTCTCCTTTCAAACGGTGGCTCATGAAAGGGTGGATTGCAGCCGGCACCATGGGGCGATTGCTGCAATCGATGGGGTATGTGCCTGCCTCGCAACGGCGCCTGCGGATACAGATGTGTCTGACCACGATTCGTCGATTATGGAGTAGACCCGTCGAGCAGATGGTTGCCTATTCATCTTGGCCGCAGGGGTAGAGCAAAGGACGATCTCATGGAACGCCGCGAGGCCTATCCAACTGATACGCAACACATCGTGAACTTGTCGGGATACGTGTGGGCAGCCGCCCGGATCCCGGAACTTGACCGCCTCCGTGTGCTGGATCTTGCCTGCGGGACGGGCTATGGGTCTGACTATCTGAGCGGAAAGGCCAATCGAGTCGTCGGGGTGGACTGTGCGCCGCAGATCGTCGCTCGCAACCGTGCCCTCTATCGTCATTCAACCGCATCATTTTTGGCCATGGATGGTTGTGCACTCGGTTTTCTGGATGAATCCTTCGACTGCATCCTGTCGCAAGATACGATCGAACATATTCTCGATGATCGACGATTTGTAGCCGAAGTCGCGCGGGTGTTGCGCAAAACCGGCACGCTCGTCATCTTTACGCCTCACGGGAAGGGTGTGGCATACAAGCCGGAAGACCCCTATCACGTGCGAGAGTACAACCAGGAGGAGTTCCGAGACATCTTGTCGCCATACTTCTCGAGCATTCGTTGGTTCGGCCGCCGCCAGGGAGCGCGATTGAAAGCAGCTGAACGGTCGATGGATTCGGTGCGGCGGTTCGACCCAGGCGGCATTCGTAACCTCGTTCCGCGCCCGATTCGGCATTGGCTTGGCGGTCAAGTCAGCCGGCTTCAAGGTGGACCGTCGTTAAAGGCGATTACTCCGGAAGATATCGAATATGAAGAGGGTGTGGCCGGCGACACGAATCTCATCGGGATTTGTACGAAATGAGGCAGATGAAGGACAAGAGTTCATTCGGGGGATGGTCCCCCACCGCGTTGTTGATGTTGGCCGGTGTACTTGGGCTACTGGCGAGAGCCTGGACTATTCTCCAGACGGAACGACAAGGATATGCCGTCGATGACCTCTTCGATACGTTGGCCTGGAATTTGGTGGCAACCGGGTTGTTCAGCATAGACGGGGCCACACCATCAGCCCATGCCGGTCCTCTGTATCCGGCGGTGCTGGCTGTATTCTATGCTGTGGTCGGCCACAGGCCGGAGTGGGTGGTCTACCTCCATATCGGTTTTGATATTGCCGCCAGCCTCTGCATCTATCTGGTGGGAGCGAGGCTCTTTCATCCATGGGTCGGGGCACTGGCAGCTGCGGCCCTGTTTCTCTACCCTGCCTATTGGACCTACGACCCTCGAATCAGAAGCGAGAATCTGATGACCTGTCTTCTGAGTGCTTGGCTCTTGGCCATGGTCGTAGGCCGTTCCTCGACCCGAATGTCCTCCTTCGTAGGGGCCGGCTTGCTGGCGGGTCTCACCATACTATGCAAGCCGGTGACCATCTTGTTGGCTATCGCGCTGATTGGTCTTATCTGTCTCAGCACGGGCTCTGTCCACATAAGGGCTGCTCGCGCGAGCGCGTATCTTGTTGCATGTCTGCTTGTGGTCCTGCCGTGGACAATACGTAACTATCAGACGTTCGACCAGGTCATTCCTGTTTCTGCAGGAGTCGGTGCTGGACTCTGGATGGGGAGCGACCCGCTGTCTCGCGGGAGCTGGCCTATGCCTCAGACCATGGAGTCGCAGATCTGGGAAAGCGCCGGCATTACACCCTTGCCCTATGCCCATGCGATGTATGATGTGTCGACCGATCGCCTCTTGCGTGCAAAAGGATGGGCGCGGATTTCAGAAAATCCGGTTCGATACCTCTGGCTCTCTCTGACACGCGCATTCGATTTCTGGATCGGGAACTCATTTTATCTGGTGAGCTCGGAGCAGGGGTTTATGCAGGGACTGGCTGTGGATGCTGCCGACCGAGGCTGGCCGGTCGCCGTCTATAGCGTGGCGAAGCGACTGTTGCTCATTCCAGGGTTGGTCGTACTGACCCTGTGGAGCGCCTGGTACCATCGGTCTCGTTGGCGGGAACTCCTGCCTCTCTATGTGTTCCCGATCGGTCTAATGCTCGGCTACATCCCATTCGCAGTTGAAGCTGGCCGGTATGCTCTGCCTGTGCTACCGTGCCTAATGGTCATGTCTGTGGCAGTCCTGACGCAGGCAGGTCTTCCGGTGATGTCTCTGCATCATCGGCAAGTTTTTCCCATGAGGCCGTGAATCTTATGGGTTATGATCTCACCAGAAGCCAATTCAATCGGTTGGTTCGAGCCTACCAACCGTCTCCGTACGAAACGTTCGGAGCGCAAGACCCGCGTTTCACCACGCCGATGAATCACGCATTGAAATGTCGTGATCGCCTCCATGTCGCACTCCGAAGCGGATTGCAGCGCTTGCCTGACGGACCGCAGACGATCGTGGATTTCGGTCCGTTCCCGGGCAGTCTGTTGCGACTCTTGCGGGGGATCGAGCCGACACGAGCGGCGCGTCTGTTCGGCGCCGGGTTAATGACCAGTCCCGAGTTCGTGCAGTTTATGAGACGGGATGCCGATGTGGAGATTCTCACGGTCAATCTCGATCCGGACGGACAACAATTCACGTCCAAGGGTTATCAGCAGAAGGTTCCGCTACCAAATGATTCCGCGCAGCTCGTGTTTGCCTTGGAGATTATTGAACACCTGACTTCGCCGTTTCATTTGATGGAGGAAGCGTACAGAAGCTTGAAGTCCGGTGGCCATCTCGTGATCACGACTCCGAATGTGACTCGCATCGGCAATATCTTCAAGTTGTTGGTCGGTCGATCACCCAACGATCGGCTGGCTCCTCCAGGCTATGACGATCCGAACGATGAATGGCGGCCGCATGCGCGAGAATATGCGATGCACGAACTCGCTGACATGCTGCGTCATGTTGGATTTGAGATTGCGGTATCGAAATTTTTTCTGGGTGAGGACACGCAGGACTGCCGACAGACCGCGCGTCAGAGCATAATCGATTGGGCCAAGGTGCCGTTCTATGTAATCCCGCATTTGCGCGGAAGTTTGTTGATTCTGGGGAGAAAACCGTGACAGCGATCGTCCTTGCAGAATTGGCAGGGTCTGCGGCCTATGGAGGCGGCGAACGGTATCTGGAACTGCTCTTCGATCGTCTCGACCCTGCGCGATATCGCGGGCTGCTGATCTGTCCAGAGCCTGGTCCGTTCGTGAATCGGATGAAGGAGCGAGGGGTAGATACACAGCTCGTCCACTTGGAGCCGCTGTTCAACCCCATGGCCCTCTGGCGGTTGACGCGATTGCTTGCGCGGGAGCAGGTGACGATTCTTCAAACGCACGGAGCCAGAGCGAATTTTTATGGACGGATTGCGGGGCGTCTGGCCGGTGTGCCCGTCATCATCTCGACGGTGCATAATTCGCTGAAAGACTATGAGGTCCGTTCGCTCAGACGAGGGCTCTATGCCTTCCTCTTGCGTGTGACGCTTCCCCTTGTCCAGCGGATTATCTGTGTCTCGGACGCCAATCGTTATGACTTGATCGACGAGTGTCCGGCCGCGAAAGCACGGACTCAGACGGTCTACAACGGTGTAGACCCTTCGGCCTTTCCATCCCAGCCGGATCGTACAAAAGTCCGGAAGGAGCTCGATATCATGCCAGGGCCCGTATTGGTCGTGATTGCCAGATTGACTGAAGCAAAGGGGCATCGATACTTGTTAGAAGCGCTTCCAGGCTTGATCGAAACATGGCCACAGCTCTGTTGTATCTGTGTGGGAGAGGGGGAGCTTCGCGATCAACTGAAACGTCTGGCAATCGAACTGAATGTTGAACGGTCTTGCCGGTTTGTGGGAACCCGCGATGATATTGTCGATATCCTCGCTGCTGCAGATGTCGTGGTGTTGCCGTCCTTATCAGAAGGGTTTCCGTTCGTCCTGTTGGAGGCGCTGGCCATGGGATGTCCGGTCGTAGCATCGCGCGTCAACGGTGTCCCGGAATTAATTGAGAACCACAGAACAGGATTGCTCGTTCCGGCGCGGGATTCGGGGGCGTTGGCGGCGGCAATTCGAGAAGTGCTGTGCAATCCGACCGCCGCACTCAAGATGGGAGCAGAGGGGCGGGCCGTGGTGCGGGAGCGGTTTACCGTGGACCAAATGGTCGTCAATACGACGGATATCTTTGATGCGGCCATGGAGGACGTGGGCATGCACGCACCTGTTCAGAAACGCTTGGCAGCCTGAAGTGGCAACTATGCCGGAGACAGAACAGATCGTCTGCCCCTGTGGCAGTCATGCGACGCCCGTCGATGTGTTTCACACGCCGACCAGACGCTATGTGCGTTGCCCGGGCTGCGAACTCGTGTTTCTGAATCCCCGTCCATTGGGGAGCCTGGTCGAGGAGTTTTACCGCGAAGATTACGATGAAGCCTACGGCGAAGCGGAGGCGTCGTCGGATCGCGAACCGGTGTTTGAAAGTGTCTCGCGGCGTCTTGCCCTCTACCGGCAGCCACCCGGTCGATTGCTCGACGTCGGCTGTGGAGACGGTGCGTTCCTATCGCTTTGTCAGTCCGCGGGATGGACTTGTTATGGGTTGGAGTTGTCGAAGAAAGCTGCCATGCGCGCGACTCGTCGCCGGCTGACAGTGCTTCCGCCCGATTGGTTGGACCAGACCGGAGAGCGCGAGCCGTTCGATGTGATCACCCTCGTGAACGTGTTGGAGACGGTGACATATCCGGCGAGCCTCTTACGACAGGTCGCGCGCGCACTGACACGATCGGGCCTCGTGGTGATCAGAGCCACTAACGGGGCGTTTCATCTCCCGATGAGGGCGCCGGCTCGATGGGTCGGGTCCCGTTACGATCAGGCGTTTCACCTCTTTCTGTATTCGCCTCAGGCGCTCCGCTCGTTGCTGAAGGGGATCGGATTGGACACCATCGCGATTCATAATTCCGTACCGAGTCGCGGGCCCCTCACTCCGGCGAATCCGTGGATGAGCCGCCTCAAGTGGCGGATCGGTGCGACGGCATTCTGGTCCGGTGCGGAGATGCTCTATAAGGCGACGGGAGGGCGCATGGTCTGGGCTCCCTCGTTTGAACTCGTTGCCCGGCGGAGCGAGCGAACGCCATGAGCGCCTCCCATTGGTTCAGGCACCGATGGTGTGGGTATTCAGTCAGATTTTGGGTGACCGTCGTTGCGCTGTGTCTGCTAGGCGCATTCGCCACGCTCGGAGTGCGGTTGCTGTTGACCTCTGTCGGGTCTGCCAAACATACCAGATATGAGCCGGTGGATGTGCCGCCTGAAAATGTCTCGCCTCGCCACCAGAAGGAGCGGGAGGAGTATGAACGGCGGGATCGAGTCCTGGAAGAAAAAGGTCGATAGCCGCGTACGGTTGGAGTCGCGATTCTATGTGTGGTATTTGCGGCCTTGTAGGAGATCACGATCCGGCCCTGATTGAGCGTATGCTCGACCGGCTTGTCCATCGAGGGCCAGACGAGGAAGGAACGCATCACGACTCGAGTGTGGCCCTCGGTGTGCGGCGATTACAAATCATCGACCCGACCGGTGGCCATCAACCGGTTCGAAATGAAACAGGCTCCGTGTGGGCGGTCTTGAATGGTGAGATTTATAACTATCGCGAACTCCGCAGGGAATTGATTCAGAAAGGCCATCGCTTTCAGTCTGATTGCGATACAGAAGTTCTGGTGCACCTCTATGAAGAGGAGGGACCGGAGGCGGTCTACCGGCTGCGGGGGATGTTTGCCTACGCCATCTGGGATCGGGAACGGGACCTGGTGCTGTTGGTCCGCGATCGCCTGGGAATCAAACCCCTGTATTACACTGTTCAACCAGGGAAAGCCGGCGCTTCGCATCGTGTGCTGTTTTCATCGGAACTGCCGTCGTTGCTGGAAGGGCTTCCGGACTGGACGATCCGTCCGCAGGCCATCGTAGACCTTCTGTCGCTGCTGTATGTGCCGGGCCCCGATACGATTGTCGAAGGTGTCTATCAGCTTCGACCGGGAGAGGCCCTCAAAATTGCACGAGGGCGTCTGGAGTTCTGGCGCTATTATCGCCTGGATGAAGAGGCGCTGTCACAGGAGAAGTGTTCAGATGACGATCAACGAGCGCGATTTCTAAGCGCGCTGCGCGATTCCGTGCAGGCGCATCTGGTCAGTGATGTCCCGCTCGGCTTGTTTTTGTCCGGCGGGTTGGACTCAGCATCGATCCTGGCCTTCATGCGTGAGGCAATTCCAGGATCAATCAGGACGTTTTCCATCGGGTACGATGCGCCGGAAGACCAATCCTATAATGAGATCAAGGAAGCCCGGTTCCTTGCTACACATTTCGGGACTGACCATACGGAAGCCCTGTTGCGTCCCGATGCAGTCTCATTACTTCCCCGCATTGTGGCCGGTATGGGAGAACCGTTCGGTGATTCTTCAGCCATTCCCACATATTTGGTGTCCGAGCTGGCCAGACAGTCTGTGACCGTTGCGTTGTCCGGTATCGGCGGCGATGAACTTTTTGGAGGCTATCCCCGTTACCTTGGTCTTCGTACGGCTGTCCGCTATGCGGCTCTTCCCGCAGCGATACGCGCGTCAATTGCGTCCTGTGCCGCGAGCTGTCTGCCGGATGGTTCAGGAGGCCGGGACGTTCGCGGTCGCATCAAGCGATTTCTGCTGGACGGCCACCGTCCGTTAGATGAACAGTACCTTCGCTGGACAACGTTTCAGCCTGCCGGATGGGACGCTCCGCTGTTTGCCGAGGGACTCCGTTCAGCCATGGTTGACAGCTCAGCGCTTCAGAATATCCGGAATCTCTTCAACCGATGGCCTTCCCGTGAACCGGCCGATCGTGCCATGGGTGTCGATCTACAGACCTATCTTCCGGACGATTTGCTGCGCATAGGTGATCGGATGAGTATGGTCCATTCACTGGAACTTCGGGTCCCATTCTGCGACCACCATCTGCTGGCATTTGCCTGTTCATTACCTGCGGCAACTAGGTTGCAAGACTGGAAATTAAAGGGGTTTATGAGATCTGCGCTGCAAAATATTCTGCCGGAGCGAATCATTTCCTCGCCCAAACGAGGATTCATGTTGCCGCTCGCACGATGGCTGCGAGAAGATCTGCGTGAAATGAGCCGTGATGTGCTTTCCGATGAGGCGATCCGCCATCGAGGCTATGTCAATCCTGCCTATGTGCAGTGGTTGCTGGACGAACACCAGAGCGGACGGCGGAATTTTACGGATCAACTCTATGCCCTCATGGTATTGGAATTGTGGCATCGGCAGCTGACGCAGCCGGCCTCCTGCCTTCCGATGGGGATAGGCACAGCATGAACGTTCTCCTATTTGCGGAAGTCACGCTCGAACAAGTAATTGGGGGCGCCGAGCGGGTGCTCCGGCAACAGGCGCTGGGGCTTGCCAGATTGAATCATCACGTCCGGGTGATCGCACGGGCCCCCTTCGAGTCTGCTGAGGCAGACTGGAGGATTGGGACCGTGACGGAACAGCGATACTCCGTGATGCGAACCAGTGAGCCGGCATTTGTCCGGTCTTCAGTGCAAAACTCTCTTCGGGTATTCGATATCATGCGGCAGACCTGTCAGTTCGATCTCGCCTTGATTCATCAATCACTGGCAGGTCTCGGCCCGATCTTGTTCCGCTACGGGACCGTCCCCCATTGGATTTATGTCTGTCATTCGTTGGCGCACGAAGAGTATCTCACCAGAGCAGAACGGGCGGCGACGACGCTGGAGCGGGTCAGACGACGGCTGAACGCGCGCGCCAGGCGTTGGATTGAGCGCACAGTGATTCGCCGCTGTCATCATGTCGTCGTTTTGAGCGAATTCATGAAACAACAAGTGATGGCCGCGCATGGCATTCCGCCGGCGCGTATTACTGTGATTCCCGGCGCAGCCGATCCGGCCGTGTTCCATCCCGTCCACGATCGGAACGAGATCAGGCGGGAACTCAAGTTGCCGGAGGGCCGCACGCTGCTGCTTACGGTCCGCAATCTGGTGCCTCGTATGGGGCTGGAACATCTACTGGAAGCCATGACAATGCTCGGGGAAGAGCAACAGAATCTTCTGCTTCTGATCGGCGGGGAGGGACAACTGCGCCGGAGATTGGAGGAACTGATTCGCAACCGAGGATTACAAGACTCGGTGCAGCTGCTCGGATTCGTGCCGGAAGATCAGTTGCCGAAGTATTACCAGGCGTCCGATCTGGTCGTGATGCCGACGTTGCAACTCGAAGGGTTTGGTCTGGTGACGGTCGAGGCCTTGGCCTGCGGTACACCGGTCATGGGCACGCCCGTCGGAGCGATTCCAGAGGTGTTGAGAACGGTCGATCCGCTGTGTGTGACGGAAGGAACAGATGGTGTATCGCTCGCACGGACATTACGAATCCTGCTGAAGCAGTTTCGTACGCAACCAGGTGAGCGGGAGCGATTGTCAAGGAAAGGTCGCGACGTCGTTGAACGGTGTTACAACTGGGCGGCGCATACGGGTGATCTGGATCGTCTGATCATGCGCCTTTCGAAGGACAGCGCAAGTGCCTCGTATCAGCCAGCGGAGAGTCTCTCACCCGTTGATCGTGTTCGTACGCCGAAAGGCAAGACCGAACAGGTACCCCAGGTGCGAAAGGTGATCCATGTGATCACGCGCCTGGACTATGGAGGATCGGCGCAGAACACGATGCTGACGGTCCTTGGCCATGACCGCACGCAATTCGAGCCGCTCGTGATCGCCGGGTATCCGGGGAGTTGGGATGCTCAAGGCGGGCAGGCAGCGACTGAGGAGAATTGCCGGCAACTTGAAAAGGCCGCAATCCGCTGGACGCTGCTTCCTGCTCTGACGAGAGAGATCAATCCGGTCAGGGATGTACAGGCCCTGTGGCAATTGTTTCGAATGTTTCAGCACGAGCAGCCCGTACTGGTCCATACCCATACATCGAAGGCCGGCGTGTTGGGACGAGCGGCAGCCTGGTTCGCAGGGGTGCCGGTCATCGTCCATACGCCCCATGGTCATGTGTTCTATGGCCACTTCGGTCCATTTTTGTCGTGGCTGTTCCTTCAGGTCGAACGCGTGTTAAGTGGTGTCACGCATCGCCTGATTGGGTTGACAGAAGCAGAACGACAAGACCATCTCGATCGCTCTGTTGGCAAACCAGACCGGTTTGCCGTGGTGCCGAGCGGGATTGATCGTGAGCGGTTCGGGCGGGCGAGGATTCATGGGAAGCAACAGCCTGATTGGTTTGGCTGTCCACCGGACGCACTGGTTGTCGGATCGGTCGGATGGCTGACAGACATAAAAGGTCATACATACCTGGTCGAGGCGATTGCCAGGTTGAGGAAGGATTTTCCCGCCCTCCATCTGGTGATCATTGGTAGCGGAGATCGGCATGAGGCGCTTTTGCAACAGGCGGAGTCGGCAGGCCAGAGTGATGCCGTACATCTTGTGGGTCGCAGGGATGATGTTGAGGCCTGTCTCGCCGGGATGGATCTATTCGTCCTGCCTTCGCTCAATGAAGGGATGGGACGCGCGCTGATCGAGGCCATGGCAGCAGGGCTTCCGGTGATTGCGTCACGCGTCGGCGGTATTCCTGCCGTCATCACTCACGAACGAACCGGTTTGCTGGTGCCTCCAGGGGATGCCGGCGCGCTGGCGGAGGCACTGCGTCTGTTGCTCGATCGACCGGAGTGGGCTTCACAGTTGGGCGTGGCGGCGAGCCGCAGCATAGACAGCCGATATGGGTCGGTCTCGATGGTCCGCGCAATCGAATCACTTTTTGCCGAGGCGCTCAGTGTTCATTTATAAGCGAGACTGGCAGATGGGAGTGGCGCGGCGACTGATCCTGGTACCTATGATCGTGTTGTCATGCCTGGCTGGCTCCATTGCACAAGCGCAGGGGCCTGATGATCGTGAGCAACTGTTGGCCACGATTCATGTCCATAGCACAGCCAGTACCGGCGAACTGACTATTGAAGCGTTGGCCCAGCGGGCGGAGCAGCTTGGCCTGGATGTGTTGATTCTGACCGATAATTTCTCGCTC
>Ga0105242_10003948_pt1 | contig 11521 bp, 5 predicted proteins | sample KBSM24metaG_FD_81521 | JGI IMG/M metagenome (GOLD analysis project Ga0105242, IMG submission 81521) | Miscanthus rhizosphere microbial communities from Kellogg Biological Station, Michigan, USA - KBS M2-4 metaG | ecosystem: Host-associated > Plants > Roots > Rhizosphere > Soil | place: Michigan...
GAACGACTCGAAGATAACTGAGAACGGTCCATCCTGACGCTTCACTGAAGATAGATCTACTTCAGGACTTCGAATTCCAGAAAGAATAACTGGCTTTGGCGCTGTTTGATTAACAACTGCGGGCGGCGTTCCCGCAGAGGATTCGGCAGAGATCGCGACTTGGTCTCCAGACTTGAGTGCAGGTGGTAACGTGCCTTGTAACGAAATCGAGTTGCCTTCGACCTTCACCGTCGGGGAGACACCAGGACCGGAAGCGATGTACCGTCCGCCCGCACGGCCTCGACCGAAAGCGCCGATTCCGCGAATCGTCCAAACTGCATCCGGCTGAGCTTTTGAAGTTGTCGCAAATGAAACGCGGTAAGTGATTCCGGGTAATGCTGCGTCTGTCTCCGCTAGGATTGGACCGCGAGTTTCAAAAGTGACCTTCAAGAAGAGTCCATCGACAATCGAGATTTTGACACTTTTTAGATCGAGATGAGCTGGAACATCCACCTGCTCTTCATCAGTAAGAGTCGAAACCAGCTTTTCAGAGGAGCCCGTTACCAATGGGTACAGCCCAATAATTGCGTCCTTCGCCGCCAACTGATCGTACGACATCTCAATCGTTCCATCTTTGTGTAGGACGGTTTGGAAGCGATTGACTGTTGGCGTCCAGGTGAAGTCCTGAATATTGCCGTAAGGTTCAGTGATGTCCCAGGTAATCACAACACGATCAGCCAATTCTTTCACATATCGCTTGCCTGACATGCGAGGTTTGAAAAAGACGCAGATTGCCGGTGTGGTGTTGATGAGCGTACGAGCGGCGTCTTGCAATTGGGCAAACCTTTCGATGGAAACTCCTCCACCACGTTGACCACCGCCACCACCAGCCGCGTTCGTTTGAGGCCCAAAACTTATCGATCCATTGATTCCTACGGACACGGAATTCCAGGTCTTGCCTGAATACGGGAATGAAAAATTAGTGAACGACTGTTGTGGCTCGCTCGCTTCTTTGCCAAACTCCGCATCCCACTGAAACGCCAGGTTCTCAGCTCGATAGCCAGTGCCTTCAGGAGTGAATCGCAACGTACGCCGCGTGAGGTCGAACATGTTTGCTTTACCGAAAGCGCCTTCATTGAGTTCCATCACGATCAAATTACCCTGAACGGTGACGGATCCAATGGACTTCCCCGGTTCCTGTCGATTCTGGCTATGAGCAACAATGGAAGTAAGAGCGACGAGTAAGAGTGCGATCGTTTGTTTCATCTGATGTCCTTATGTGAGTGAACCGACTACGTCAAACCGCTTATCGTTGCAGGTTTGAATGATTACCGCATTGGGACCACTTAATGCAACGCGCATCATCAATTTACACCGAAGGTTGTTATCTGCTTGAAGCCGAAAGTGACGATGGTTTGGTTGATTGGATTTATTGATGCGTACCTTGAAACGGGAAAAACTTTTCCGGTTTACAAAATAATGCAGAACGTAAACACGGTGAGTCGGTTGGTTGAGAAACATGAACGATGCTCTTTTCGACAATCAGCGATCAACGCCGCCACTCTCAAAAAGCTGGCCCCGAGGCGTGGAACCTCTTACAATGTCGTTGCTCATTCCGTAAATAGAACCGAGAACCTCGTATCGGTTCGGATTAACCAGGGAATCACGACCTCCTACTCTCGCGGTTCCGCATTTGCGAAACCTTTGACAATCCCCACCGAACCTTATGCAGTTAACTCCAGGCAGTCGACTTGGTCCATATGAAATTCGCCACTGGATCGGCGCAGGCGGAATGGGGGAAGTGTACTACGCTCGAGACACAAGGCTCGGTCGTTATGTCGGGCTCAAAATATTACTTCCGGAATTAACCGCCAATGAGGAACGCTTACGACGTTTTGAACAGGAAGCCCGCGCAACCTCTGCGCTTAATCATCCCAACATCCTCACTATTTTCGAAATCGGCCACGAAAAAGATGTCCACTTTATAAGCACGGAATTCGTTGAGGGCGTCACGCTTCGACTGCGTATGGCCGAGGAGGAGCTTACTCTCAGCACAACCCTTGACATTGCTATACAGATCGCTGCTGCGCTGTCTGCCGCCCACGCGTCTGGCATTGTCCATCGTGACATCAAACCTGAGAACGTCATGCTGCGTTCGGATGGATACGTCAAAGTGCTCGACTTTGGCCTCGCCAAGCTAATGCCCTCGCACGATGAACGACTTGCCGATCCTAGTTTGTCGACGGCCCTCAATCTGAATACTGATCCCGCCGCGATCGTAGGAACGGTCAATTACATGTCACCGGAGCAACTGCGGGGCATGAAGGTCGACGGGCGTGCCGATATATGGAGCCTTGGTGTCGTGCTCTACGAAATGATTGCCCGGTGTTCTCCTTTCGCCCGGTTGACGAAGAGTGATGTTATTGCGTCGATTTTGCGTGAGGAACCACCTCTGCTCGCCACCTACTCAAATATTCCGACTGAGCTGCAGCGGATCGTCGCCAAAGCGCTGCGAAAGGAGAGAGAAGAACGCTATCAGTTGGCCAAAGACCTAATGATCGATCTCAAAGAGGTCAGGCAGGATTTAGAACTCGACTCCAAGCAAGGCCGGACTCGTAGCTCGGATGCCAGACATACGGCCGAGGGGCCAGCCGAGACCGACTCGCAGAAAACGCTGGCCTTAACGAGGAAAATTGAAACGGCCAAACCAACTTCCGGCGTTCAATATTTCTTTGAAGAGATCCGACACCACCGGATGGGCGCAACTATCCTGATGGTTGTGCTGCTTCTGTCACTCGTGGTCGGTCTGGCAGTTTGGTTAGGCGGAAGGGGCTCCTCCTCTAAGCCAAATACCTTCGCAGTCCCCAACGTCATCGAAGTAAACACAACCAGCAATGTCAGAGAAGTAGCGATTTCACCAGATGGCAAGTACATCGCAATTGTGGCCGAGGACGCGGGTAAGCAGAGCATCAGAATCCAGCAGCCTTACGATGCCAGTGAATCGCCAGCGATCGTAGAGGGCGCTGAATACCGGGGAGTGGTTTTTTCTCGAGATGGTTATTCTGTTTACTACCTTGCCAGGGATGAAAAGGGCTCGGCGCTGTACCAGGTTTCGACGTTAGGCGGTGCTGCGAGAAAGCTTCTGAGTAGTGTCGATACGCCAATTGCACTTTCGCCTGATGGAAGAGACTTGGCATTTGTGCGTCGGGACAAAGAAGGAACAGTTCTGATTGCAGCAAGGGCGGATGGTAGTTCAGAGCGCAAGGTGGCCTTCCCTCCAGATCAATTCGACTTTAGTACTTTGCAAATTAATAGTGGTCCAGCCTGGTCTCCTGATGGAAAGGTGATTGTCTGTCCGATAAAGAGCAAGGGCGATCCGATGTATATGGAAGTAGTCGCCGCACGAGTCGATGATGGTTCGGTTAAGACGATCGGATCGCGCCGTTTCTTTCTAATTGGTCAGTTAGGTTGGGTCCCGGACGGCAGCGGTCTAGTCATGGCTGCGCAGGAAAAACCACCGCCACAATCTACCGCGCAGATCTGGTTTATTAACTATCCCGAAGGTGAAGCCCGCACAGTTACAAAGGATGCTGATTATTACCAGGGGATGAGTTTAACAGCCGACGCAAACAGCCTGATCACGACACGGACCAGGCAAAGCTCCAAAATCTGGATTGCTTCTATCTCACCCTCAAAAAATGTCGAGGAGTTGCCTGCCAGTAAGAACAAGGGTTCGGGCGGTCTGGTATGGACACCGGAGGGAGGCCTCGTATATGCCTCGAATGAAACCGGCTCAATGGAAATTTGGACCACGAAGGTGAACGGAAGTGATGCGAAGCAATTAACTTTCGATAACCATACTTGCGTCGAGCCAGCGATTTCTCAACGAGATCATAAGTTCATAGTTTTCGCCAGCTACGTCTCAGGCAAACCGCACATTTGGCGAATCGATAAGAATGGCAATGATCCAAGACAATTGACTAGCGGGCTATACGAAGACTGGCCCGATGTCTCACCTGATGGCAAGTGGGTGATCTACCATGCTTCGGACACTGCAGGCGATCGCATTTGGAAAATCTCAATCGAGGGAGGATCACCCTCGCTGCTGTCTGACAAAGCAGCGCGCCATCCAGTTTTTTCACCTGATGGCAACCTAATAGCGTGTTATCTGCGTGAAGAAGGCGCTGCCTGGGAATTGGCAGTTCTTCCAGTCGCCGGAGGCCAACCGGTAAAAACGTTTTCCATTCCCCCAACGGTCGCTGATCAGTGGGTTGGACCACGCTGGACCACTGACAGCAAGGCGATAACATATGTTCTCACCAAGGGCGGCATTTCGAATATCTGGAACCAACCGATCAGTGGGGAAGCGGCGACGCAACGAACAAACTTTGACCAGGATCAAATCTTCGCCTTTACATGGTCACCGGACGGAAAGAATCTGGCCCTGGTTCGGGGAGTGAACGCGAAGAGTGTGATCTTGATGAAGGAGTTAGGTGGTAAATAACAGACTACCGCTCCTTTCATTGACCGCCGCCGGCCCGAGGAGACAATTCTTAGGTCGAGGTCGCCTGACTCTCACCGCTGCCGAAAGTAAGAGCCTGGCAGACCCATTGGTTGCCGTCCCAATAACACTCAATCCGTCCATCTCTGGCGGTAAGCGCAAGACTACCCAAACTATCGGGGTCGATGTCTATGGTTATTTCGCTGCCATCGTAAGTGACGCTGCCAAAGGTTCCGGTCTTCTCTCCCATAAGTTTGCTCCTTCCATCATTAGATCACTGAACTTGTAAGGGTTCTTTAGATGTTGCAAATCCAACTTCCGCAAAGTGAGAAGGCTAAGTTCGGGTTATTGACTTTAGACAACGGGACCTTGGCTTGCCTGGGCTTACGTCGCGAGGTTGGTGTAAATACCTTAACGCTTTGTGCGCGGAACTCTATTGGATTGGCTTCAAGGTGTCAATGCTAGACCAGTTTGTGCAATACCCTGTTAATGAAGGCTTGGACCAGCGCGGTTTGGTGTGAACCAGCTCGCAACCACGGAATCTTTGAGGTTGCAATTTGCAACCTCAAAACCAGGTAGAGGTGGCCGCCGCTTCCTACCATACGTCTTCACCGAGCAAGGGGTCGCGATGTTATCGACTGTCCTGAATAGCGAACAGGCCATTGAAGTGAACGTGCATATCATGAGGGCGTTTGTGAAACTGAGGTAGATGTTGGAATCGAATGAAGAACTGAATCGCAAGTTCGCGGCAGTTGTTCGGAAGCTTTCAACACACGGCAAGTACTTCAAGGTTGTGTTTGATGAACTTAAGAAACTCGCAGAGCAGCCAACTCCACCACGCAAACAAATAGGATTCAAGGCGGACGAGAAGTCCTAGTGCTTAATCCACAGATTTCGCCGATTGCGCAGATTGGCATGAGAACTGATCTGCAGTTAACTTATTCAGGTGCCTTAGCTCTTCAACGAAATCGCAAAAGGACTCTAGATTAATGATAAAATATTTGCTTTTGCTAGTTGCGTTTTTGCTACTTCCCTTACCCGTTGCGGCGAAAGTTTCTAACAGTAATGAACTGATCGCTGCCATGCAGAGAAAGTATGGGAAGTCGTGGTACAAGACTGCCACCTTCGTTCAGGAAACGACAAATATTCAATCAGATGGAACCTCGAAGGTTGAAACCTGGTACGAGGCGATGGCGGTTCCTGGTAGTTTGCGCATCGACTTCACACCGACAAGTGCCGGCAACGGAATCCTGTTTACCGATGGCAAGATCTTCGTATTCAAGGACGGCAAGGTCGAGACGACGCGCCCTTACAATCATCCGCTGCTGATCCTGGGATTTGATATCTATCGGTCGCCCGCTACCGAGGTGACCACGAAACTGCAGGCGCTGAAGTTTGATCTGTCGCAGTTCAGGGAAGACACGTGGCAGGGACGACCAGTGTATGTAGTCGGCGCCAAAGCTGGTGATCTGCATTCGCCGCAATTCTGGATTGATCAGAAGAACCTCTACTTTGTCAGAATGCTTCGTCCGACAGGTAAGGATGGGACGCAAACGCAAGAGACTGAATTCAACAAGTATCAGAAACTTGGTGGTGGTTGGATGGCGCCGGAAGTCATCTTCATGGTCGATGGCAAGGTTGTGACCACCGAAAAGTACTCCGAGATTCGCGGCGATGTGACGTTGGATCCAAAACTATTCGATCCACAGTCCTGGACCACCGTGCATTGGAAGGAGTGAGCCACTAATCGGCTGCAGTCTCCTATCCAGGTGGACGCCCTGGAGTTGGCACTGCGCCCGAATCGTCCGCTGGACCGCCGCCTATGTGGCCAATCCCCACTCTTACTCGGTTGCTGGAAATATTGTGGATTCTGATCCGAACGAGTACGTCACCAACGTCCTCCATGTCATCATGTAAGCGGACCGCAACAAAACGCAGCCAGTTCAACCCGGGAACGGTTCCAACAGCCTCGACGGTCAACGGGTAGAAACGATGAGCAGCGTCTTCAGCAGTAGCCGTAACGGCAGAGGCAGTGTCACCAGGTAAGAGGTCAAAATTCATTGCGAAGAGCATGACGCGTGTTCGCGAATCAGATCCTGAAGAGAAAAGTGAATTAAGTTTGAAGGGCTCGTGCGCCCAGAGAATGGAATCGAGAGCAAGGGCTCGCGTCGAGGTTTCTTCACTTATCAGGATCGGCACACCTGGCGCTATTGACGCCGCGAAGTCGGCCGTTTGATCTGCAGTGAGATTCGTAAACGCTAAACTTTGCGGACTGAAAACATAATTGGTCTTCGACGGCCTAATCGTGTAGTTGCCACCTTCATGAAGTTCGGCAAGTGAGTAGTTTCCGTTCGCATCCGTCTGAAGCATCGCAATGGTGGTACCGCTAATAACAACGGTTACGTTGCTCAATCCGAAACCGCCAAGTGTCACGCGACCTGAGATGTTATGGGTTGGCGTTGGAGACGGTGTAGGAGTCGGAGTTGGTGTAACAGTTATCTTATAGGTGTAGACGCCATCTGATGTGCCTGCGTACAGATTTTTACCAGTACTATCAAACGCGAGTGCCATCGCAGGTTGAGCGGGCGACGGCCAGCCTGTGGTAAGTGCGACCGATGTTTGACCCCCGTTAGGACTTTGATAGACGCCCTGCTCCGTACCCGCAAAAACCGTAGAAGGTGTGGTGCTGTCAATCGCGAACGATAAGACGTGCCCTGCAACATCAGAGAAGACCGTGTTCCACACACTCCCGCCGTTAGTTGTCTTGAAGGTACCTCCGTTTTGTATTGCAGCGTAGAGGACTAACGGGTTTGTCGGGTCGGCCACCATCGAGATGACAGAAAGGTTAGGGCCTGTTAATGCCGTCACAGACCAACTGAACCCACCGTTCGTGCTTTTGAAAACGCCGAAAGTGGTTGCCACGTAAACGATGGCAGAGTTGGTTTGATCGACGACGAAAACCGAAACCAACCCGGGTGAGGAGACCTGTCCCCAGGTTCCACCGCCGTTATTTGTCTTGAATATCTGACCAGTGGTCGCGAGATAGAGGGTTGAAGGGTTACTGGGATCAATAGCCAATGCATCGATATTGGCATTTCTGGCAAAAACCAGGCCCCAGGTAACTCCGCCATCAATTGTCTTGAAAACTCCCGAGGAATCGACTCCCAAATACAAAGTAGATGGATTTGATGGATCAACAACTAATTTGTGCGTCGGAAAGCCGGGTATGAGGTTGACTTGGTTTTGTAGATTGGTGGCGGTCCAGTCGGCACCTTGGTTCGTGCTCTTGCTAAGTGTGTCGCTGTTGGTCGCGTAAATTATTGCAGGATTACCAGGATCGATAAGTATTTCCCGTACGTCGCCGTATGGGATGTTGGTGCTCTGCCGCCAATTCAGCCCCCAGTCCGTTGTCTTTACTACTCCGCTTCCTCTTGTCCCAGCATAAATGTTAAGGGAGCTCGTGCCCTCAAAGTTAATGCTATTTACTCCTATGGTGTTAAGTCCGACGGTGGTCCAGTTCAGGCCGCCATCGACTGTCTTGTAGATACCCTTTGCGATCGTCGCTGCGAAAACCACGGAAGGGTTCGAGGGATCGATTGCTAACGTAGTGATCGAAGAATTGGGTAGCCCAGAACTGTTCTTTGTCCAACTCGCAGCGGCATTAGTACTCTTGTAGACATCGCTTCCTGAAGCTGCATAAAGAATTGAATGATCACTCGGACTAAGCGTAAGGGCTCTGACATCGTTGGATGAATCTGGAATTCCAGTGCTGCTAACTACCCAATTAGCTCCGGCATTCGTGGTCTTGTAAACACCACCGAGAGAACCATGACCAGCCGAAACATAAACAATATTGGTATTGGTTGGATCAATCGCGATGGAGGTTTGAATGAAGAAGGCGATACCGCTGCTTGAGTTACTCCAGGTCACTCCGCTGTCGGTGCTTTTAAGGAGATTACGATTCGTCGCGCTGCAATAAAGAACAGAAGGTTGGCTTGGATCAACGGCAACAGAATAAATGTCCACCGTAGGAGCTACGAAAGGGCCGCTCCAGGTAGCGCCACCGTCGATGCTCTTAAAAAGTCCATTGGAGGCAGTTCCGGCGTAGACCTTGTTTGGATCCGTCGGGTCAACTGCCAATGAAAAGAGCCTTTGGCCAACGAGTCCATTCCTACTCCAGTTCGATCCGCCATCAGTACTTTTATAGATCCCCGTTGTACTACTTGCTGGGTCAAAGCCACCGCTGCCCGACGTTACGTCGGCGTAGACGATTAAGGGATTACTTGGTGAGACAGCCAGCGCGGCAACAGTACCGACGACAGGACCGCTGCGAGACCAGGAATTTGTGGAACTCGAAACACTTGAAGCAGCGAAAAAGCTCAAGAGAGCTAGAACGGTGAGTACTAGATTGATAATCAAAAGGTGAGTAAGACAGCGACGTCTAGCCATATTTTGCTTATGTTGAATCGTCTATTTGAAGTAGAACCTGGTTGAAGAATTCAATGCGAAATTATCCGCAACGGTGGCATCTTCTGGATTGGAGAGTATGAGGCTCGTCGCTTTATTGCCGATCTGCGGCATACCTAACGAGCGAGATATTACGTATCAGATCACGAAAGGTCAACGATGTGTGATTCAAGGAAACAACAAATATTCAACCCGACGGAACTTCACACAAACCGACGGTGTTCCACAGGTCGGGACACCTTCGGGTTAATGCGCGAATGCAACCTACTTGCCACCGTCCATGTGCCAACCGGGATTTACCCACTGACCGTTGCGTAGGACGAATACTTCGGTGACACGGCCCGATTGGTTGATGCGTTGACCTCCCTGCTCCAGTTCGTACGAATAGTTTGAATAGACGACGGCCGTGGCTCCGTACATCTGGATTTCTGTCTTGGGGAATTCGAGTTTCACGAGCTTGCCTCCACCCTTCGCAAACTCGACCGAGCCATCAAGAATTGTTTGTCGGTTGGACCAGTTATTATGTCCCGACTCGATCGCGATTGTTTCTTGTGGAATCAGTTTTTCCAAGGTGGCTCGGTCGCCCGAGAACCATGCGCGCCACACAGCTTCTCGCGCATCAAGCAGCCGCTTCTTCAACTCATCGCCAATTGACTGCGGTGAGGCCAATTGTTCTTGCAACGTCTCTTGATGGAGTCCCGTGTAACTTCCGTTCTGAATCCAGTTACCATTGTTCTTCGTGTAGAAATCGCAGATTTGTAACACGCGATGCGGCGATCGGCCCGGCCAATTCGATTCGACGTCGGCCACAAAGCAGGCGAACGCAGCGTCGCCTTTAAAGATCATGTCGAAGTCTCGAAACTTGTAGCTCTTCATCCCGTAAGGACTTTTCGGATCGACCTGGTTCCAATCCATGTAGCCTTCAATACCTTTAAGCATCGTTCCCGAGTTATCTAGATACCCGAGCCAATTCTCCGCATGCGTCGCCCGCAATGCTTTAGGGTCTTTGTCGATAAACGCCTGAAAGATGCTCTCGATGTGCGCGCGAATCGCATTGCGATCAGCTGCGCGATCATCCTGGATGCTCGCGTTTGAAACACGAGTTGTGAAGGTGGCGAAGAGAGCGGCGCCCAGCATGAAGGAGCAAACAGAGAAGCCGAAGATTCTAAGAATCATTGACAGTCACCTCCTAATTGTTTATCCACAGATTTCACCGAGTACGAGATTTGGAATAACGACGGATCTGCTCGTAATTTACTCGTCTGCCTCACGCAAAGAAACTCAAAAACAGTCTTGCAGTCTCTGTGCAACTCCTCGAGCGCAGAATCTACTTGATTTGGGTCACAAGGTTTTCATCGACTTCGATCCTGCGGAGCTATATGGCGTGTCCACTAAACAACTAAACCAGCAGGTAAGAGGAAACAGCAAGCGCTTTCCTGAAGATCTCCATGTTCCGATTCACAACGGAAGAAGCTGACGCTTTGAGGTCACAGTTTGTGACCTCAAACACCGGACGCGGCGGCCGACGATATCTGCCTCACGAATGCAGATTGGGTTCAAAACCGGCAAGAAGTAATCCAAAGATTTCGCCGATTGCGCAGATTTGACTGCCTGTACACCGAGTTTGGGTGGAAACGCCTAATCAGAAGTGGTATAAAAAGCACACACGAATTTTCGCAGCCCTGCGTTTACGCGCCCCGCGTTAACTTTCCCGATTTGAAATAAGGACGACATGTCTAATAAGTGTCCCATCTTCGGAGAGGTATCTCTGGCTGTTGTTTTTTTCCTCATTTCCCTGGGGTTTGTGCCCGCCTCTGCACAAACAACACCCTCGGACACCAGGCCACGATCGCTAGCAAGTCCTAGTGACGATTTGGCGAACGACTCAGTTGAGAAGCAACCTCAAGTCGGTTCGCCAGAGGCCAATGCGAAGGCGAAGAAGCTCTACAAAACGGGCGTGCAATATGGCAACGCGGGACTTTTTACGCAAGCTGCCGAAGTGTTCCGCCAAGTGGTTAGCTTGAAACCTGACCACTGGGAAGCCTATCGCAGCTTGGGTCATGCCTATATCGATCTGAACCAGGGAGAGGAAGCGGTCGAGGCACTCGAGAACGCGCTCACTCTGAACCCCAAAGACAAAGAGGCACGACGGCTGCTCGATCAAGCTCGGCTCAAGGTTACAGTCTCAGGTAACGAAGCGTCTAAATCCCAACAACCTGTTGGCACACAGGTCGCAGCCAACGTGAAATCGTTAACGTCGCCTCCTTCGAGCACAACACTCCCGGAGAATGAATCGGCACTTACTAAACTTTACCGGGTTGGGCCAGGCGACGTGTTGGATGTGATCCTGGGCACAACGGCGGCGGCGGATTCGGCAGGAACTACTGTCACTACATCAGGGTTACTTATCCACCCGAGTCTCATTGAGCCTTTGCCGGTTGCTGGCTTGACGGTTGAGGAGATTACGACCCGATTTCAAACTGCCCTGGGCAAGCAAGCGTCAATCGTGAATGTGTCCGTGGGAATTCGCGACTATGTAAGCCATGCGATTCTCGTGAGTGGTCTAGTTAAAGA
>Ga0105242_10003950_pt1 | contig 11517 bp, 9 predicted proteins | sample KBSM24metaG_FD_81521 | JGI IMG/M metagenome (GOLD analysis project Ga0105242, IMG submission 81521) | Miscanthus rhizosphere microbial communities from Kellogg Biological Station, Michigan, USA - KBS M2-4 metaG | ecosystem: Host-associated > Plants > Roots > Rhizosphere > Soil | place: Michigan...
GGAAAGGGGGGGGGGGGGGAAAAAGGGGGGGGTGGGGGGGGGTTGGGGGGGATGGGCAGGATGGGGAGGAACGGAGGGGCACGGCATCGTGGTGTTGATGATGCTGGCCGTTCTTGTCCAGGTCGCGCAGATTGTGACCGCAGTTGCGCTTTGGCGGTTGGTGTTTGGTGAACGGGGCCGTGTCTACGCGCCTTCGATCGGCGTGTTGCGTGTGTTCGCGCGGCGGGCGATGCCGTTTGCCGCGTCCGGGATCGTCGCGAATCTGCAGACGAGAGTGGGTCCGCTGATGCTGGGTTACTTGTCAACGTCACCGGAAGTGGGATTCTTCGCGGCCGCGTCGAGATTTGGCAGCGTCGCCCGTCTCGTTCCGCAAGCGATGTTCGCCGGGGCGCTCCCGGTGCTGTCTCACGAACACGGGCGCGATGGTGCCGCGGCCGAGCGAATGGCTCGCGCATTCGATGCGATGCTGCTCGGCGGATCGGCGGCGGTGGCCATCGGGAGCGCGCTGTTCGCGGTCCCCGTCCTGCGACTCGTGTACGGTCCGTCGTTCACGCCAGCCGCCCCCGCGCTCATCTGGGTGAGCGTCGGGCTCATGCCTCTCCTGAGCAATTCCGGGCGCAAGGTGTTCCTCTACGCAACGGGCGGTGAGGCGAGCGTCGTGCGATGGAGCACCGTGGGCGTGATCCTGCAGGTTGTGTTCGGCGCCGTGCTGATTCCCGCGCTGGGCAGCGTCGGCGCCGCCGCGAGCCTTGCGGCAGGGGAAGCGGTGATCTGGTGGCCGCTGCGCCGCGCGTCACGGCAAACGGGACACTCAGACGATCGATCGAGCGCGGCCGATGCGTTGGCGCTCGGTTGAATATCGTTCGCTCGGCTAAAGCCTTCGCGCTCCAATCGACAAACGAGGAACTATGAACGCGGAACGCCCGCGATAGATTCATAGATCCAGTGAAACTGTCCGGCGGTCCAATCGGCGTCGTGCGCGAGCGTCCACTCGCGCGCGCTCGTGGCGATGCGCTCGCGTTTTTCGCGATCGTGCAGCAGGTCGGCGATCGCACCGCCGAGCGCGATGGGATCCTGTGTCGGGACGGCGACAGCGCGATCGCCTTGCCAGTCCGCGACGTGGCCGACCGCGGTGCCGACCGTCGGTAGTCCCGTCGCCGCGGCCTCGAGCACGACGACCCCGGCCGCCTCGTGACGGGACGAGACCACGTGCAAGTGCGCCCTTCCGAAAAAGTCCATCAGGCGATCGGTCGGCTGAAAGCCGTGGAACGTCACACGTGACGACAGGCCGAGCTCCTGCGTCATCGCTTGCGCCACGCCGCCCATCGTGTCGTCGCCAACGACGTCGAGGTGAATATCGAGGCCGCAGCCTGCGAGGTGAGCGACCGCCCGCAGCAGCGTTGGATAGTCCTTCACCGCGTTGATGCTGGCGACGCGCAGCAGCCGCCACGGTGGACCATTCACCCGTACGACGGGGGAAAACGCGCGCGCATCGACTCCAAACGCGACGACCTCTGCTCGCACGTCCGGCGCCGCGTCCTGCAGGCGCTTTTCCATATAGGCCGTTGCTACGGTGACGCGAGCGGCGGATCGGACGGCGAGGCCGACGCTTCGCCGGTCGAACCATCGCCGCTGAAGCCCGTACGCGATGTCATCGAGCGCGGTCAACTCGCCGCTGTCCAGCGTTACGACCAGCGGGACTCCGAGGCGACGGGCGATCGGCGCGGCGACGCTGGAGGGCATGCCCTGATATGCGTGGATCAGATCGAGCGGGCCATGCATCGCGATGGCCGCGGCTAGTCGACGGCGTTGACGTCCGCGCCCGAGGCCGCGAGGAGCTTCGACGCGCCCGATGTCGTGCACGGTCGCGCCGAGCAGCGGATAGCTGCAGGGTTCGGAGTAATAATGAAGGACGAACACGTGCACGTCGTGGCGGCGGGCGAGACGCTCGACGAGCCAGAGCAGGCTCGGCGTCACGCGCTCCCTAGCGGAACGGTCGAAGCCGCCGGTGACGACAAGGCCGATGCGCATGCCGCATCAAGCATCTCACGAGGGGGAACGGTGAAAAAGGTTGGCTGGTGGCTCGTCGTGATGGTCTGGCTCGTGCCGTGTCTCGCTTCGGCCCAGGAGAAGACCCTCGACATCTATTTCATCGACGTCGAAGGCGGGCAGTCCACGCTCGTGGTGACGCCTGCGGGCGAAACACTGCTGATCGACACCGGATTTCCCAGCACCGGCACGTTCGTGTCCGTTCCCGGCGATCCGGCCAAGGCGCGGGATGCGAACCGGATTCTCGCAGCCGCCCGCGCGGCCGGCGTCACACGAATCGACTATCTGCTGCTCACGCACTTTCACGCCGACCACGACGGTGCCGTCCCGGAACTGGCGCAGCTGATCCCCATTCGCACGTTCGTGGATCACGATGCGCCGGGACCGCAGGCGGATGAAAGGGTGCCGGGGACGGCGGCCGCATTCGAGGCCTATTCGCGCGCGCGGGCCAAGGGCTCCCACCTGTCGCCGAAGCCGGGCGACCGGATCCCACTGAACGGCGTGGAAACCGTGGTCGTCAGCGCCGCCGGTGCGACCCTGAAGAAACCGTTGGATGGCGCCGGCGCGGCGAATTCCGCCTGCGCTGCGTCAGCGCCGGCCGCGCAGGAGCCGTCGGAGAATCCGCGCTCGACCGGCATTCGATTGAAGTACGGACGTTTCACGTTCCTGGACGTGGGCGATCTGACCGGCGAACCGCTGTTCGCGCTCGCTTGTCCCGTGAATCTGATTGGGCCGACCGATCTGTATCTGGTCGCGCATCACGGCGGACCGGATGCGGCGGATCCGGCGACCTTTGCCGCGTTCGCGCCACGGGTCGCGATTCTCAATAACGGCAAGTCGAAGGGCGGCTCGGCGGAGGTGCTGGCGGCCCTGCATCAGTCGCGCGGCCTCGAGGATGCGTGGCAGCTGCACCGATCGCTGCCGCCGGGCCCGCGCTTCTTCAACGACGACCGCGTCGCGAACCTCGACGAGTCGACGGCATTCTGGTTGAAGGTGAGCGCCAGGGCGGATGGTTCGTTTGTGGTCACCAACGCCCGAACCGGCGAGGCAAAAGCTTACGGCGCACGATCCGGCGCGACTCGTCCGGCGCCGCGCGCCGTCAAGTAGTACAGCGCGCCGTCAGGGCCGACAGCGACGCGGCTGATCCCCGATCCCGCCGCGTCCTTGAAGATCGTGCTCGCCGTCACGAGCCGTCCGTTCAACTCCGGGAACATCGTCCCGCGGTAGAACACGAACGGCACCGCGCCCGCCGATCGGTCTGCCACCCACAGCGTGGAACTCGGCGGATCCCAATCGATTGCGACCGGCGATCCAAAGGTGCCCACGTAAACCGGCGTCCCGCCGCGCGCGTCGCCCGGCAGCGTCCCGTCGGCATTGAGCCGCAGAATCTTTCCGTTCATCGACGCCGCATCCCTCGACCCTTGTGCATTCCCGCCATCGTCGTACGCTGCGTAGAGCTTTCCGTCGAGTCCGAAGCGGAGAGCGGCCGAGGGAAGAGAGGAGGACGCCGGTGCGGCGTCGAGAAGGACGGCGCGATCGCCCAGCGTATCGCCCACTTCCCGAAAGCGAGCCAGCGTAAACGCCGGCGTGCCGGATCTATCAGGCGCGGTGTAGATGGTGTAGACGAAACCGTTCCGATCGAACTGCGGATCGAGCGCGATCGCGAGCAGCTGTCCGTCCGCGCCGATCGTGTCGGCCAGCGACACGGCGGGCTCGCTCAGCAGTCGTCCATCGCGCACAATGCGAACCGCGCCGGCGCGCTCGGCGATCAGCAAGCGCCCGTCAGGAGTCACGGCCACGTCGGTCGGCGACGTCAGGCCGTCGACGGCAGCGATGTGCGCGGCCAGTCCGTCCCGCAGCGCCGGCGCCTTCGCGAGGGAGCCAGCCGAGGCATTGCCGCCAGACGAGGATTGCGTGTTGGCACTCGCCGATGCGCTTCTCGCAAGCGCTGTCTGTGCGACGACGTTCACGTGCACCGGCGATGAGCGAGGGCTCTCGAGCATGGAGTCGCTGATGAAGGCGGTCAACTCGAGCGTATGCGTGCCAAGCGACATCGCCGGCAGCCTCGCGCTGCAGGGAAACCCCGGACCACCGGGCGCCGATCCGCAGACGACGCCGGCGGCGTCGGTGCGTGCGCCGTCCACGTAGATCGCGTAACCGAGTGTTGCCAGCTCGATCGCGTCAGACGCCGACTGATCCCATCCGATTCGCTCCGAGCCGTTGATCGTTTCGACACCACCGGGTGTGTCGACGCTCGGCGGCGAAGGCGTCGTGCTGCCGCACGAGATGATCGCGAGGCCACAAACGATGATCCACAAGCGCGGCACCGCATTAGGATACCCGCATGCGACGGTTCTGCGCGATTGCGATCGCCCTCGCCATCGTGGCCGGCACTTCCGCTCAATCGCAGCCACAGCTCAGGTTACGCCTGCAGGCGTCGGGGTTCAACAACCCGGTCGCTTTTGTCCAGGATCCCGCCGATCGCTCAGTACAGTTTGTGGTGCAGCAGGACGGCCATGTCCGCGTCGTACGAGGCGCGTCGGTTCTCGGTCCGGATTTTCTCGATCTGTCATCGACGATTGTCTCGGGAGGCGAGCAGGGATTGCTCGGCCTCGCCTTTGCGCCGGACAGCCTCACCAGCGGGCGCTTCTTCGTCGATTTCACCAACCGGTCCGGCGACACCGTGGTCGCGCGCTTCCGCCGGACTGGGACCGATCCCTTAGCCGATGCCGCATCGCGTTTCGATTTGCGTTGGGGCGGAGCCGGCGGACCGGCCTTCATCGCGCAGCCGTTTGCGAACCACAACGGCGGCCACCTGGCCTTCGGGCCCGACGGCTTCCTGTATATCGGTCTCGGCGACGGCGGATCGGGTGACGATCCCGGCCACCGCGCGCAGAACCCGAACGAGCTGCTCGGAAAAATGCTCCGCGTCGACGTCGCCGTGGCGGACACACATCCGACCGGCTATCAGATTCCAGCCGGCAATCCATTCGCATCCGGTGGGGCCGTCGCCGCGCGGCCCGAGATCTGGGCGTTCGGTCTGCGCAATCCCTGGCGTTATACCTTCGACGATCCGGCGCGCGGTGGGACCGGCGCGCTGGTGATCGGCGACGTCGGTCAGAACCGGTACGAAGAGGTCGACTACGAGCCGGCCGGCCGCGGCGGGCGGAACTATGGATGGCGAAATCGTGAGGGGCTTCACGACAACGTGACGTCGCGTCCGCCGGCGTATCAGCCGCTGGTCGATCCCATCCATGAGTACGACCATTCGGTCGGGCAGTCGATCACCGGCGGATTCATCTATCGGGGCAGCGCGCTGCCAGCGATGTACCGTGGCCGCTACTTCTTCGCGGACTTCGTCCAGGGACGCGTCTTCTCGATCGCAATCACCCTCGACGGCAGCGGCGAAGCGCGCGCGTCGGGATTGATCGAGCACACGGCGGAGCTCACTGCGTCGGCGCCGTTCGGCAGCGTGAGCTCATTCGGTGTCGATCGGGACGGTGAACTGTATCTGGTGAGCTACTCGCTGGGCCGGATCTTCAAGATCATCGGTCCGCCCGCGGCGCCGACCGCGCCTTCGGGACCGCACATCATCCGTTGACAGCATTGCAGGATTGCAGAAAGTAAAATTGCAAAAGGGAAGTACACAAGGATCCTTCCGCCTTCCCTTCCTGCAATCCTGATATCCTGCAATTCTGCAATCTTAGTGAGTGAGCGAGTACAGCAGCGCGTTGACGCCGAACGCGTAGCCGGCGCCCGCGAACGCCTCGAAGTATTCGCGGCTGTCCCCTTCGCGCTCGAACGCGTCACCGAAGTCGGTGTTGTGCGTCACGATGACGAGGATGCGGCCTTCGCGATCCGACACCGCGCGCACGTGCGGTGTCGCGCTGAGCGAACCGCGTTCCGACGTGCGTCCGCCGGTGCCGTACCAGAAGTTGATGGACGGGATCTGCGGGATCTGTTTCACGTCGTACAGCACGTGAAAGAGCGGATGCTCGAGCGGCACATCGGTCAACGGGTACTCGGCTGACGGCAGCGCCTTGCGCAGTTCGTTCATCCAGTGATCGAACGCGTAGTCGCCCCAGAAGTCGTCCGCCCAGAGGAAGCCGCCTTTTTGCAGATACTTTCTCAGGCTGTCGGCCTCTGCCTGATCGAAGTAGGTGCCGCCGGGCTCGGTCATCATGATGAACGGACAATGCGAGAGACGGTCGGTGTCGGTCAGGGGAATCACGACGTGGTTGTAATCACCGGACGAGGTCCGGCTGACGCTGGTCCGGGTCAACTCGGAAAACCGGAAGGAGAGGTTTTCATCCGCGCGAGGCCAGTCGACCGACCAGCCCCCGCCGTCACCGTCGGACGCGTTGCGGAACCAGATGCGGCAGAACATGAAGTCGCCGTCGTAGTTCGGATTCTGGATGCCGCCAAGGCCGCGGCCGAAACGTCCGCCGCGCTGGAACTGGGCGTCGGCGCTCGACGCCAACGCGGCCACGACGAGCAGGGCGACGACCGCGCGGCGCATGGTGGAGATCAGTCTACTCCTGGCCGTAGTACACCGCGTCGGGAGGAACCTTCGAGCCAACATAGTCGCGCGACTTGAAAGGGTAGCGCGGCCTGGGTTTCGACGTGATGTAGCGCGCCACCTGCTGTGCCTCCTCGTCGGTGAGGCTGCCGGGGCTCAGATACGGCATCGAGTACCGGATGATGCCGGCCAGCGTATAGACGCGCGCCGCACCTGCGCCGTCGTTCCAGGATCCATCGCCCCACAACGGCCCGGCCTTCTTGTCGCCAATCTGCACGCCCTGGCCGTCCTGGCCGTGGCACGAGACGCAGCGCTCGGTATAGAGCGCACCGCCGGCGGCCGCATCGAGCTTGCCCACGGGAATCAGTTTGTCCGGCGCGATCGCGTTCTTGTTGCGCCACGACGGGTTGGCGCCCACGGCGTACCCGCGCCCCAGCCACGTGAGGTAGGCGGTGACGGCGAGCACTTCTTTCGAATCGGTGACCGGGAGCGCGTCGGTTCCGTGCCCCGTCGCGTTCTCGCTGCGGAGGAAACAATCCACGACGCGATCCTGAAGGCTGATCAGTCGCGCGGCGCGGTTGTTGTACTCGGGAAACATGCCGGTAATGCCGACCAGCGGCAGCGCGCGTTCACGCTGGCCCGCGTTGAGATGACAGTTCGCGCACGCCACGTTGCCGCCGGTCAGGTGCGGCGCTTCGTGCGGCGTGTTCACGAAAATCCGGTAGCCCCACTTGATCTGGTCGGCCAGCTTCGGGTCGAGCGTCTTGTCGTCGGTCGGATCCTGCGGGATCTGCCACGCCGTCACCATCGTGGTGCTGGCCGGGATCAGTGGGTTCTTCGGCGCCGGACGCGCGCAGGAGGCGCAGGCGATGATCAGCAGCGCCGCCGCAGCGACGGAGGTGAGCGCGGTTCGCACAAGGTGAATTCTAATACGTCAATCGGACGGATGCGCTGCCGGGACCGGGTCCTCGGGATCCGGCCACATCACGCGCGACAGATAGTGCAGCGCGATGCCGATACCCCAGCGATTGGGCGCGGTCCACACCAGCAGCACGCCCAACGCGACAAACGTGGCCACGCCGAGGACGGGGTGCGAGCGTCCGAACCCGAAGTAGATCATCGCGACGATCGCGGCAATCGGCAAACGGTCGCCGATGATCGTGAACGCCCACGTGTCGCCCGGGTTGCGCTCGTAGACGAGGCCGCAGACCGAACACCGTTCGAGATGATGGGACCACCCCTCGAACAGGCGTCCCTCACCGCAGTGCGGGCACCGCCTGGACACGCCGCGACGGAGCGCCGTCAGGACGAGTGTGCGGCCCACGCGTCACTGGACCGCCGTCAGCGAGATCTCGAAGACGAGCGTCGCATTCGGCGGGATCCGGCTGGGGTCCGGAGTGCCGGTGCCGTAGGCGAGCTCGGGCGGGATGATGACGCGGCGCTGGCCGCCCACCTTCATGCCGATGACTCCCTGTTCAAATCCCTGCACGAGCGTTCCCGATCCGATTACGAAGTTCAGCGGACCCGGGCCCGGATCGAATTGCGCGCCCTTTCCGTTCGGCTTGCCGGTGTCGTACAGCCATCCGGCATAGAGCGTCGTGACGCGGCTTCCACTGGCGGCCGTCGCGCCCGTTCCGACGACGATGTCGGTCGTCGTGAACACGCCAACCGATGTCGGCGGCAGGTTGGACGCGCTCGTGCTCGAACCTCCACAACCGGCCGCGGCCAGTAGCGCTGTCAAAAGAATCGCTCGCTTTATCACCGTCAGTGTCTCCAGGGTTCAGTCAGGGCAACCCTGAGTGTAATACGAGAGCTTATCGGCCAGTCGTGTTGACAAAGGCTGGTGCCAGCCGTAGATTCCAGCCAACTCATACCTCGTCGCGTCGCTGCACTCATCCGTCCACAAGGGAGAGGCTATGCAGACACGCAGATCGCTGACGAGGACACTCATCGTCGTTGTGTGGCTGGGATTGGTGCCGACGAAGGCCTGGGCGCAGAGCGCCATCGCCGGCGTCGTGAAAGACACCAGCGGAGCGGTGATGCCGGGCGTTACTGTAGAAGCCTCCAGCCCGGCGCTCATCGAGAAAGTCCGGTCGGTCGTCACCGATGGGCAAGGCCTCTACAAGATCGTCGACTTGCGGCCGGGTGTGTACACGATCACGTTCACGCTGCCGGGCTTCAACGCGGTGAGACGCGAAGCGGTCGAGCTGCCGACCAACTTCACCGCGACCATCAACGCCGACTTGCGCGTCGGCGCCCTCGAAGAGACTGTCACGGTGTCCGGTCTCTCGCCTGTCGTGGACGTGCAGAACGCGGTACAGCAGACGGTGCTCACGCGCCAGGTCCTCGACGCAGTGCCGACCGGGCGAAGCATTCCCACGCTCGGGGCCCTGTTGTCTGGCGCGCGCCTGGCGCTGCCCGATGTCGGCGGTACCTCGGGCATGCAGAACCGCGATCTCACCGTCCACGGATCCGATGGGCGGGACACGACGTTCCAGGTCGACGGCATGACCCTCAACGGCATCGAAGGCGACGGGAGCGTCCAGAGTTACTTCAACGAGGCGATGTTCGAGGAGATCAGCTATCAGACCAGCGCGATCAGCGCCGAGGTGTCGGCTGGCGGCGTCCGCGCCAACATGATTCCGAAAGACGGCGGCAACGCCTTCAAGGGCACGTTGTTCCTGTCCGGCGCCAACCAGGGCCTGCAAAGCAACAACAGCGACGATGCGCGCGCGAAGGGGCTGGCGGCGCCGGACAGCCTCAACAAGGTGTGGGACTTCAACGTCGCCGAAGGCGGTCCAATCAGCAAGGACAAGTTGTGGTTCTTCGCGTCTTACCGCGACTGGGGCGTCTATCAGTACATCGCCAACAGCTTTTTCAAGAACGGCGACCAGACAATCGACGATGCCAGCATTCGGAGCGGCGTCCTGCGGCTGACGACCCAGCTCGGATCGAAGAACAAGGTGTCCGCATACCTGGATCGCATCCGGAAGTTCCGGGGACACGAGAACTCGGCGCCCGCCGGCTACGCGATCGCCGGCGAGGCAACCGATATACGCGCGCCGAAGCAGTACTACACGACCGAAGCCAAGTGGACGAGCACCGTCAGCAGCAAGCTGCTGATCGAGGCAGGGCTCGCGATCAACAACGAGAGCTACACGCTGGAGCCGCTGCCGGGATCGGTCGGTGTCATCCCGCGCCGCGACACGATCCTGCAGACCGCCTACGCGGCATACGACGGCGGTTTGTACTATCGCGAGCCCGTGCGGCGGACCTTCGTCGGATCGGCGTCGTATGTCACCGGCTCCCATGCGATCAAGGCGGGAATTCAGTACGCCAACGGCTACTTCTTCCGCCAGCGGCATGAAGCGGCGGATCTGATCCAGCTCTATCGCACGGGTGTGCCGGCGCAGGTCATCATCCACAACACGCCGCAGGATTCGCTGCAGATGATGAACCAGGATCAAGGGATCTATGCCCAGGATTCGTGGACGCTCGGCCGCTTCACCATCAATCCCGGCGTGCGCTTCGAGCACTTCAACGGATCGATCGGGGAACGCGGTGTCGAGGCGGGACGCTTCGTGCCGGCGCGGCACTTCGATGCGAAGCCCGACATGCCGAACTGGAACGACGTCGCGCCCCGCTTCGGGTTCGCGTGGGACATCCAGGGCAACGGCAAGACCGCCGTCAAGTTCGGAATCGGCAAGTACGTCCGCGCCTACAGCACCGGCTTCGCGGAGACCTACGATCCCAACTTCTACAGCAGCGCGACCCTCACGTGGACCGATCTCAACAGGGACGACACGGCGCAGGGCGTGCGCGGCTGTGTCTATCTGACGGCGGGCTGCGAGATCGATTTCTCGACGCTGCCGGCGAACTTTGGCACGAAGCCGACGCAGAATCCGGCGCCGGGGATTTCGCGTCCCTATCAGATCGAGACCAACGCGAGCGTGCAGCGCGAGATTGTGTCCGGCACCTCGGTGACCGTCAGCTATTTCCGTCGCGACTACAAGAACCTGATCTGGTCCGACAATCTCGGCATCGATCCGTCGGACTACACGCCCGTGCCGGTGCCGGGCCCGGCCGGCGAGACGGTGACCATCTACAACCTGAATCCGGCGAAGGCGAGCGCGTTGAATCTGCTGGATGCGAACTCGTCGAGCAACTACCGCAAGTACAGCGGCGTCGACGTAAACTTCAACAGCCGCTTCAAGGGACTCACGTTCTTCGGCGGCGTCAGCATGGGGCACCAGGTGGCCAACACCTGTCAGGTCGAGGATCCGAATCAGCTGCGGTTCTGCGATCAGTCGCAATACGACATCCCGTACTACACGCAGCTCAAGCTGTCGGGCAGCTACGCGCTGCCGTGGGCGCTGCAGGTCAGTGGCACCTTCCAGAGTTATCCGGGCGATGCGCGTAACAGTACGGTCGACGGCACGACAGCGCTGAATAACGGGACGATTCTGGCGGAGGATCCGTCGCTGCGAACGGTATGGAGCGTCGATCGCACGACGTTCAGGACGCTGACGGGGCAGACGCTCACGCAGTCATCGGTCAACGTACCGTTGAACGCACCAGGTACGAAGTTCCTGGATCGTCAGAATCAGCTCGACGTGCGCCTCACGCGCAGCTTCAGGTTTCGCGGATTGAATCTGCAGGCCCAGGCCGATGCCTACAACGCGCTCAATACCGGGGTCGTGCTCAGCACGGTGCAGACGTATGGCAGCGCGCTCGACCGTCCGGCGTCGATCCTCCAGGGTCGCCTGTTCCGGTTCGGGATGCAGGCAAAGTTCTGAGGGTCGACTGAAACCTCTGAGACGGGACCTCTGAGACGGGACCTCTGAGACGGCACCTCTGAGACGGGACCTCTGAGACGGCACCTCTGAGACGAAATCTCTGAGACGAAATCTCTGAGACGAAATCTCTGAGACGAAACCTCTGAGACGGCA
>Ga0105242_10003952_pt1 | contig 11513 bp, 25 predicted proteins | sample KBSM24metaG_FD_81521 | JGI IMG/M metagenome (GOLD analysis project Ga0105242, IMG submission 81521) | Miscanthus rhizosphere microbial communities from Kellogg Biological Station, Michigan, USA - KBS M2-4 metaG | ecosystem: Host-associated > Plants > Roots > Rhizosphere > Soil | place...
ACGGCGGGAGGTTAACCGGAGAAGCGACCCGTGGTCAACACCCGCCACACAAGGGCTAGTAGGGCCTGAACCTGGGGCGTCATCATGAAGCAAGCCGCCAGGCCGGACGTCAGGGTGATGAATAGCCACCCCCTCAGATTGATCCCGTAGCGCATGGCGATCGCCAGGCTGGCCACTAGGATCAACACGGCCAATACGAAGTAGAACATTGAACTTCCCTCCACGCCGCGACATTGGGCGCATTGACAGAGTACGACGTTCGCCCTCAATATCAACGCGGCTTTTTGGAGGGCCATCACATGAACAAGCAACGTCGCGCCGAAATCGCTTCGGCCATTCAACTTCTCAATCAGGCTGACGAGCTGCTGAAGCAAGCGGCGGACCTGATCGAAACCGCGAAGGACGATGAGCGGGACTACTACGACAACATGCCGGAGAGCCTTCAATCCGGGGAGAAGGGCGAGGCCGCCAGCGCCGCCGCCGACCTTCTGGACGCCGCCTTTGACGACCTCCTGGCGTTCGAGGTGGAAGCGATCGTGGCGCAATTGGAAGAGGCCAGCCAATGAGACTTCAGGTCCGACAATTCGCCCTGAGCCCGTGTCAATTGAACGGCTCGGAAATCGTCGTGCGCGGCCAGCCTGGTCCCTGGACTGACGTTCAGTCGGGGGATTGGCTGATTGGGTTCGTGTTGCCCGGCATGGGCTACGAATTTCGCCAGGTGAAGTCGTGAGCGGCGGGCAAGTTCAGCGCACCGCCATTCAGTCGGAAGACCTCTTCCGCCAGGCGCAACAGCTTGTCAGCGCCATGCGGGCAAGTGGCCTGGACGCCACCGAAGCCAAGGGCGTCTGTCTCTTCGGGGCCGTGATGATCGCGAAGATGAACGATCAGACCTTGGAGCAATTCGGCCAGGACGTGGATCAGGTGTGGGCGGTGATCCAACAAGACCGCACCGTCAACTAGCGCCAGGTCATTGCGGAAGACCCGCCCGAAGCCCGGAGCCGCAATGCGGTGGCCGGGCTGAAGGCGTGGGGATGGACCCCAACAGGAGACTACCAAGTGACCCAAGCGAAAACCTCTGAGAAGGCCAAGGCCACCGCACCGGCGGCGGACGACGCGACTTCCAAGCGTTCGATCCAGATGAAGATGTTCGCCACCGATCGGGAGAAGGCGGAAATCGCCCTGGCCTTCCAGGCGACCCCCGATGACCTCAGCACGCACCAACGGGCGGTCGGCCAGATCGTGGGCGTGGCCTATGACGTGCTGGAGAGCGAATTCGAGGTGAACGGGGAGCCTCAGACGAAGCTCTACGCCGCCGGTGAATTCGAGGCGGTGGTCTACCGCACCGGCGAGGTGCTGGAGGCCCCGGCGGCGGACCTCCCGAAGTACTACCTCGAAGCCCTCCGGGGAGCCCTGGCCCGCAACAACGGTGCTCAGGTTCTCCTGGGGGTGGAGATCGTGCTGGTGGCGACGGGGAAGAACATTCCCGTGGCCTACGAGGTGCGGAACATCGTGCCCCGCGAGCCGGACAGCCCCATCAACCGCATCAAGGCCGCGATCGCCGCCAAGGGGAAGCTCCGCCTGCCCCCGCCGGAGGCGCTGAAGCCCGTCGCGGATGAAGACGAGGCCGCCGACGCCTAAGGCCGCCAGGCGGCCCTCCTGAGGCCGTCTAGACCCCCTCTTGTAGTTCGCCGGGAACCGGAGCTATTCTCCGCCCCGGTGGGCTACAGAGGGGGTTTTCTTTTGGCACCTATGATCCAGCCAGGCGGGCGCTGAGGCGTGGCCAGGGGGCGCAACTACGCGGCGGAGTACGCCAGGCGCATCGAGCGGGCTCAGGCCGCCGGGAAGTCGCGCCAGGAGGCCAGGGGCCACCGCCAGGCGGAACACGTCGCCAGAGCTGAGCGGGAGCGGGAGGAATACGGCCTGACCGGGGCTGAGGTGCGGGTGATCCGGGGGTGGGTCCAGCGCCGCGCTGAGCAAATCCACGACACGCACACGGACGCTGAAGAGGTGGTGGAGTACTACCGCGACCGTGGCTATGACGCCTTCAAGACTTACCGGCATGTGTGGACGAAGGCGCGGAGCGACTATGTTCACGGGCGACAGAGGAAACAGGATCGCCAGGGCTTAGGCTACTTGGAAGACCTCACCGCCGAAGCTGACGTGGAAGATATAAGCTGGCTCTATTACCACTGACAAAGCCTTGGAGGGCAAATGCGACTTGTGGACCTACATGAAGACGCTACGCGGTGCATGGACTTAGAGACGTGCGCCAATCTCATCTTCCACGCGGCGAGTATTCTGGAGCCCGCCGGCCTTGTCGAAATCTCGCGGGCTACTGACGGGGCGGGCGGCTTTTACATAAAAGCATTTGGGATGCGCGGCGAAGCCTTGGGGGTGCTGTCCAATGCGTAGGCCGCCGGTGGATCGCGGCCAGGTGCGGGCCTGGCTGGAGTACGTCGTGGAGGCCGCCCTGGAGCTGCTAGACGAGCTGGACGGGGACGCGGAGCTGGAGGACGGCCACGACGCGGAAGACGATCGGGAGGCCGCCTAGGTGGCACAGTCAAACGCGGCGCGACTTCGCGCCTACCGCGCCAGGTGCAAGGCTCAGGGGAAACCGGATGCAACCCGAAGAAATCACAGAGCTGAAACGAAAGCTTGGAAGCTACGTCGCCGCCACTCGCGGTCTTTTGTCGGATGCGACGGTGAGGGGGCTGGTACTGACGAGCTTGGACGGCAGAACTATCTATTGTTCAGGATGGGCGAGCGGGAGCTATATACCGGCGCTCGCCTTCAGACGGATGAACTTCTCGACTTCATCTGTGACCACCCTAAAGCGGATATACTCGTAGGGTTCGCGTTCGGCTACGACGTCACGATGATCCTTCGGGATTTACCCGAAGCGCAAAAGTCACGCCTCTTCGCTCCACACGAATTCGGGCCAGGACATTCCCCGTTCATTTGGCACGGGGACTTTGATATTGACTACCTCCCCCGCCAATACCTCCGCGTGCGCCGGGTGCGCCGCATCCGCGATCGGGTCACCGGCCAGGTCAAGCGGGTGGGCGTGCCTGGATCGCTGCGGACGATCTACGAGACGTTCGGTTTCTTTCAGAAGTCGTTCCTGAAGGTGTGCGAGGAATTCGAGTGCGGCACCGAAGCGGAGCGCAAGCTGATAGCTGAGAGCAAGGCCCGGCGCGGTGATGACGAGTGGGAGATTAGCCAGGCGGAGCGAGATTACTGCGCCCTGGAGTGTGTGATGTTGGCGGAGCTAATGACGAAGCTCCGCGAGTATTGCGACACGGCGGGGATCATGCCGCGATCGTGGAACGGCGCGGGCAAGCTGGCGAAGTCGCTGTTGAAGACACACAAGGCCCCGCGCTCAGCTCAGGTCAATGAGTGGGTTCCCAGGGAAGTCCGCGACCTGGCGAACATGGCCTATTACGGCGGGCGGTTTGAAATCACTCGCACGGGGATGATTTGCGAGCCGGTGGAAGAGAATGACATTGGGTCGGCATATCCCGCCGCAATGACGAAGCTCCCGTGTCTGGAGCATGGGACGTGGCACCTGGCGGAGCCGGGCGAGCTGCGGAAGACTGACGAGCTATTCGTTGGCGTGGTGACGTTCTCAAAGACCGTCGAAGACTACGGCCACGGCCCCGGAGTTGGTCAGCTAGGGGCGCTTCCGGTGCGGAGCAAGGAAGGTCACCTTTACTGGCCGTTAAGAGGTGGCGGCGTCTATTGGAGCCCCGAAATCCGAAGTGCGGAAAGGCTGGGCTTCAATGTTCGCTACAAATCCGGGTGGGTCTTCAAGAGTGGTTGTGACTGTCACGTCTTCGGATGGATCGAACCTCTCTTTGACTATCGAAAATCCATCGGCAAATCTGGACCGGGCTATCCGATCAAACTTGGCCTCAATAGCCTGTATGGAGCGCAAGCGCAGCGCATCGGCTCGGGTCAGTATGCGAACATGGTTTATGCCGGGATCATCACTTGCGGCCCGCGTAGCCAGATCAACGACGTAATCCGCCAGGCTCCGGGGCGGGTGGTGATGATCGCCACCGATGGGGTCTATACGATCGGGAAGCCGCCGAAGCTCGATGTGGGCGACCGATTGGGACAATGGGAGCGCAAGCGGCTGGAGGGTCTTATGATCGTCCAGCCGGGCCTGTATTGGTCACCTGGGAACCGCGTGAAGAAATCGCGCGGGCTATCCGGCAAGTTCTTTGAAGAGGCCGGACGGACGGAGGGATTTGAACGTGCGTGGGCTGATTACATTGCTGCTGGCAATTCTGGCCTGGACCCCGATTTTCCTAGCGTGTCGGTTCCTGTACCGGGCTTTATTGGGCTGAAGCTCGCCCACTCGCGCGGCAAGCCTGACCTGGCCGGAACGTGGGTCAATGAGACGCGCTCAATCAGCTTCGACTACCGCAACAAGCGATCGGGCCACGTCACGCACGCGGGCCATATCATCACCGGCGTTCGGCGAGGTGCGCCCGGCCTGGTGAGCTTGCCACACCGCGACTTCCTGGCAGGCGGGGGAGCGGAGCCTTGGGAGGCCGCCCGGCTCATGCTAGAGGAACAACCTGACTACGTTGACCTCGGCATCCCCTTCAAGGATTGAACCCCATGTCCACCCTGATCCCCGTGAGCGTCAATTACCCGTCGCCGCTCACCGCCGTCCCGTCGCGGATGCAAGACGAGCCCACGGAAGGCCGCAAACAGGTCCCCATTGAAATCCTGTGGGGCACCATGGGCGGCGCGGCCAAGTGCATCGCCTTCAACCTCCAGAACAACGCCACGCTGAATATCAGCCAGATCAGCACGCTGAAGGTGGACAATTCGGCGAGCGCCGCCGACGTCCAATTCATCTTCGGCGACACGGGCGAGACGGTGACCATTCCGGCGGGCGTCCCGGTGGCCGTCGTCCCGGTGTTCAGCAACGCCACTCAGTTCTTCGTCTCCGCGCCCAATTCGGTCCAGGGCGACATTACGCGGGCGCAATTGCTGAACTACATTCAGCCGCCCATCACGGTCGCGCCGACGTTCGAGCGCACGGCCTCCAGCTCGTCGCCGGGCGTCATCACGCAAGCCACCAATCAGACGTTCCAATTGATCCCGGTGGGCGTGAACGGCACCCTTCAGGACTTGGAGCTGTGGCTGTCACAGACGAGCGCCCCGGCCACCCCGCCGGTCCAATTCGTCTTCAGCGTTCAGGACGGCCAGGGTGCGCCCAACAAGCTCATCAACTCGTGGAACTTCGCCCTGGTGGCGGGCACCTTCACGAAGATCGACCTGGTGAACCTGGCCGGGATCAATTGGCGCTTCGTCAATGGGCTCCAGCTCGTCATCCAGGGGATCAGCGGCACCGGCGGCGCGATCCTCAATCAGTACGCCAGTTACACCAAACCCTAGGAGGGCGACGGCTATGGACTTCGGGAAGCAATCGGGCCTTGAAATGGCGCTCCGTTCAATGGGGCTGGGCTCGGTACTGGACGCGGCGAAGCATCTTGCGGAGAGCGGCGCGGTTCAGAAAATCCTACTCTTCGCGGACGGCTTGGAGGAATTGAATGAACGGCTGGCAAGACTTGAGGCGGCGGCTGGGCTTGAGCCCTGGCAACGCAAACCCCCTGGCGGCGGTCAACTCATCGACGCCACCCCAATTCGAGGCACCGCCGATGAACCCGGTTCCCGTGCCAACGCTGGGGGAGGTTCCTGAATTCGACGCATGGGACTTCCTGACCTACACGGACCCAATTGACGATCCCGGCATGTTGTCATTTCAGGTCGCCCAATTGACCGTCGGCATGGCGACACTTCGGGACCGTCTCACCGCACTAGAAGCCGCCATGATCCAGCACGGGGAATGGCATGAACGGGAGACAGAGGAATGAGCGAGGACAATGGACCCGGACCTGAAGTCGCGATTACCGTCAATGCGGGCGAGGGCGCGGCGGGGGAAGGCGGAGACGGCGGCCAAGTGGTCGAAACTCCGGCAGTTGAAGCGGCGGCGGAAGCCGTCGTTGCCGTCGCCGAAATCGAAGCCAACCGCGACGTAGCGTTGGCCGTCATTCATCAGGAGGGCGAGGCCGAATTCGCCGATCGCCTCCACTCAGAGGAATTGGAACAATGTCGGACGACGATCGCAAGGCTGGAGGGGGAGCTGGAGGCGCTCAGGAACCCGCCGGTGGTGGAGGCGGTGCTGTTGACCCCGGAGCAGTCCCTGGAGCCGCCCCTGAGCCCGCCGGAGGCCCCAAGCGAAAGCGCGGCGGAGGGTGGCCAAAGGGAAAGCCCCGTGGAGCTGGCGGAAGCCCCGCCGGTGGAGGAACCGCCAAAGCCCAAAAAGCCGTTCATTCGCTGGACCTGAGCCCCCTCCAGGGGATGCTCGCGGGGACCATGGCGTTGCTCGCCTGGCGCACGGACACCCCGGAGCTTCAGATCACGGCGGACGAAGAGAAGGTGTTCCTCATGCGCGTCCAGAACGTGCTGAGGCACTACAGCGTGAAGACCACTCAGAAGGCCATGGACAGCGCCGCCCTGGCCGGGTGCGTGGTGAACCTGGCCGCGCCCCGCGCCTTCGCGATCCACCAACGGCTGAAGGCCGAACGCCTGGCCGAAGACGGCGGCGGCCAGGTGCTGCACTTCAGGCCCCGCCCCCGGCCAGCTCCGGCGCCAGCCGCCGGTGACGGCCAGGCCGCCCCGGAGGCCGCCCCCTACGTCCCCAGCGCCCCCATGGGCGAGCCGGACGGGGAGGGGTTCTAGGGCATGGCCTTCACCCTACCTGGCGCGGCAGACCGCACCGTCATCATCGGTCAGACCGGCTCCGGCAAGACGATCCTGGGCGGGTGGCTGCTGTCGCGCCAGCGGTTCGATAAACGTCCGTGGGTGGCGATCACCTTCAAGGATGAACCGCTGTGGAACCTCGTGGGCGATCCTCCCATGCGCGACCTCAGGTTAGGGGCCATGCCGGGAAAGCGCGGCCTCTACCGAATGGACGTCCACCCCGGCCAGGATGACGAGCTGGAGGAATGGCTGTGGAAGATTTGGGAGCGTGAGAACGTCGGCATCTTCGTTGATGAAGTTAGCCTCATGCCCCGCAAGTCAGGGCTGAAGGCCATTCTCAGGCAAGGTCGGTCAAAACTCATCCCCGTTATCGCTTGCACGCAACGACCTGTGGACTGTGACCGCGAGGTGTTCAGCGAAGCGCAATATCGCGCGTTGTTCGGATTAGAAGACGCGAGGGACTATCAGGTCATCAAAGGGCTATTCGGCAACCGCGACCTGAGGGACGAAGCCGAACGACTGCAACGGCATTGGTCGATTTGGTGGGATGCTAAAGAGCGACAGTTAAGCACGTTGAAGCCGTGCCCCTCCCCTGCTACGGTCGCGGCTGATTTGAAGGCCGTTGTCCCCTATTCGTGGTTCCTCGGAGGGTAGGCGCGGTCACTGAAACGGGAGGCTCCCGCCGTGGACCGCACGCTGATTTCGTTCTCCGTCGCCAACCTCATCACCGTCCCCATCATGGCCTTCCTGGGCTTCCTGGGGGCGGCGCTCATCTGGCAGCTCGCCAAGCGCAGCGTCCCCGGCCTGGCCGGTGACAACGGCGACGGGAGCATGTGAGCAATGCCCCAGCTCATCAATTGGGACCTTCTCAAACAGCCTTACAATTGGCTGATCGTTTTCGTGATGTGCGTCTTCGCGCTCATCTTCCTGTCGCTTGTATTCCCGCAAGCGTCGTCTGCTGAAGCCTAGAAGGATCATTCAGCTATGCCTACCGCTCCCCAACAACAAATGAGCCCGGCGCAACAGAACTACGCCGCTCGCAACCTGATCCTTCGCGGGGGCCAGGTGGGCAACACCTACTTCCCGCCCGCGATCGACGTGTGGCAACCGCAGAACCCCATCCTCCCCAGCTCGCCCGCGCCCGGCTCCGTCCTGACCTTCTATCTGCGGAACGTCGGCCTGGTGAAGCGCCTGGTGGTCCGCTTCAAGGCGACCGTCACCGCCGGGGCCACCACGACCTCCACCCTGACGAAGCTCGGCCTGGCCAACTTCATCAGCAACGTGACGTTCTTCGACCTCGGCAACAATCAGCGCATCAACACGACGGGCTGGCACCTGACCGCGCTCAGCTCCGCCAAGCGCCGCCGGGTCTTCGGCGCGGCCTACACGTCGGACACGCCGCTGGGCTACGGCAACAACAACAACCGGGTCATGTTCGCCCCGGCCACGATCGCGGCCACCACCAACTCGGAAATCGACTTCCAGTTGGAAATCCCGTTCGTGAAGAACGACACCGACCTGCGCGGTGCGATCTACGCGGACGTGACCCAAGCGACCATGCAGGTTCAGATCACCCTGAACCCCAACATGTTCGTCACCTCCACGGCGGACCCGACGCTGGCCATGTATCAGTCCGGCGGCACCGACCTGGCGTCCCTCTCCGGCCTGTCGGTCCAGATGTATCAGAACTATCTGGATCAGCTCCCGCGCATGGACAACGGTGCGCCGATCCTCCCCAATCAGGACATCGGCACCGCCTACCTGCTGAACAACACCGCGTCCGGCCTCCCGGTGGCCAATCAGGACAACGGCGCGGCGTTCGTCAACGCGCGGACCTACGAGAGCGTGGCCTTCATCTACGACAACAACGGCACGCTGAACGTCAACGGCTCCGACCTGAACTATATCCAGCTCCAGTCGGCCAACTTCACCAACATCCTCAATCTGGACGGCAAGATGATTTCGCTCATGGAGCGCAACATCATCATGGACGACTTCCCGGCGGGGATGCACTACCTCGACTTCCGGCACCGCCCGGTGGACACCAATCAGTTCGGCAACATGCAGCTCGTCATCAACCCGACGACGGTGGGCGGCTCCGGCGCGGTGTTCCTCTACGGCTGGGAAGCCTACGGGATCATCGGCCTGGTCAATCAGGGCGGCTCCATCCCGCAAGGCGCTGGCTGATCCCCGGACGCTTAAGTGTCCCGCCGCCGGTCAACTCGCCCGGCGGCGGGCATCTTAAGCGCCTGGTGGCACTTCGGAGTTAGACGGTGAAAAAGCTCATTGACGACGTTACGGCCATCCTCAAAGCGCCGTTCGTGGGACAGTTGGACTTGATCCACCTGTTTCTCATCGTGGGCCTGGTGATGATCTTCGCTGCGGCGTGGGCCTTCATCCTGGGTCATATCAGAATGGCCGCCACTGAGGCGGTCTAAGGAGAGCTGAACATGCAAGGTCATCATTGGGCGCTGTTGCTCGTGGTCTTTCTGGTGGCGATCGTCTTCGATCGGTTCTTCCCCCAGATCGGCAACCTGATCCCCGTCCTTCCCAAGTCCTGAGCCCGTGTCGCAATCGTCCCTTCTCGTCGGGCTGCTGGCCGCCGCGTTCCTCCTGTACGTGGCGGCCAGAGGCCGTCTCCCGGTCTATACCGGCGTGCTATGGGGTCCGGCCTCCGGCGGCTCAGGTTCGGGCGGTGGCGGTAGCTCCGGCGGCGGTGGCGGCTTCGACGTCGGAACCGCCGTCAACATCGGGGAGCATTTGCTTCCCTTCGTCCTAGGATAGTCCGTGGCGTTCCTGGCCCTTCTCATCGCTGTTGTGCTGATCGTGTCCGCGATCAGGAACACGCATAGCCAGTTGCTAGGCGCGTTGCTCAAGGACGTGCCTGGCTTCGCGGTGTGGGGCGCGGCGATCTTCGGGGTGGCCGTGATCGGCTTCATTCCCGGCCTCAAGCCGGTCAGCCGGGGCCTCCTGGCCCTGGTGCTGGTGGTCATCATCCTGACCAACTATCAGAACATTCTGGCGGGCTTCACCGGCCTCTGGCAGACGGACCCCCAGCAAGCCACGGGCGGCGGCGGGTCCAGCTCGGGCGGCGGCTTCGGCATCCCCGGCCTGGACCTGGGGAGCCTCGGCTTCAACCCGTCCGACTTCGCCAACCTCCTAGCGTCGGACACCTCCGGCGCGTCAGCTCAGGTGAACGGATGAACAACGCAATCAGCGCCATTCTCGCGATCGTGGGCGGAGTGATCGGCCTGGCGATCGTGTCCGTGCTGGTCAGCAAGAACGCTCAGACGCCCCAAGTGCTGGGCGCGAGCGGGAACGCGCTGGCCAACGTCATCACCGCCGCCGTGTCGCCGGTCACCGGCACCGGCGCGGCCACCGGCGGGGGCGGCAACGGCTCCGGCGGCGGCTTCAGCTTCGGCGGCCTTGGTTCTCTCAGCCAGGGGATCACTTCCCTGGGTAACATCGGCTCACTTTTCGGAGGTTGAAATGAACGCTTTTACTGAAGGTGCGGTGACGATCGCCCTGGCCGTCGTGGGCCTGGGGATGCTCTCCGTTCTCGTCTCGCGCAACGCCAACACGGCGGGCGTGATCCAGGCCGCCGCCTCCGGGTTCGGCAACAGCCTTGGCGTGGCTGAAGCCCCGGTGACCGGCGCGGCCATGAGCATCAATCTGAACTACCCGACGAATTCGGGCGGTGGCATCTTCGGGAGCTGATCCGCCTTCGAGCCCGCCCACTAGGAACCTGGCCCATGGTCTTCGCCCTCGCCCGCACCTTCCACAAGCCCGCCGCCACCGCGGCGAACCGGAGCCGCGGCTTCCCCCAGCCTGGCGCTGGCGCTCAGACGGTGGGCGACTACACCCCCACGCCTGACGAAAGCCAGTGGAGCCCCGTCTACCCGATCCAGGGCGATCCGACGTGGAACACCCCGGCCAGCGGCAAGGGCGAACAACGGGGCTTCCCTGGCCCCCTGAAGGCCCAACAGGGGCGCAAGGGCTGGGGGCCTGGTCCGGCGGTGTCCGGCCAGCCTCAGGACTACCTGGCGCCCTGGTGGTCCGGCCACGTCGCCCAACGCGTCGTCCACAACTACGGGAAGGTTCTCACCAACCCGATCGGCGCGGGCGTCGTGGCCCGCTACCGGCCGCAAGCCAGCTACGGCCCGGCCGGGCAATACGAGAACGGGGCCATCTGGTGGACTAGCCAGGCGATCCCCACGACCATCAACCTTCAGGGCCTCACCGATCCGGCGGCCCTGGCGGCGATCCTCGGTCCCATCCGGGTCCAGGGCGTCGTTCGGACCACGGGGTAAGCCGTCATGAGCGCGTTTCACGGTGCGGTGGAGTGGAGCGGGAAGCATCCCGTCACCCTGGCCGTGGGGGTCTTCGCGATCGGCGCGGTGATCCTCCTCATGATGAAGGGCCACGGGGCGGACCCGGCGGCGGGCGGCATGGGCCAGTTCTACGCCGCCCAAGCCGCTCAGGCCGCGTCCGGCAACAGCCTCATGGCCGTCCAGGCGAACGACAAGACGGCGGTGGCCCTGGCCGGGATCGCCGCCGATCGGGACAAGACGCTGGGCCTGGCGAACCTCTCCACTCAGCAAACGCTGGGCCTGGCGGCGAACGACACGGCGCAACAGGGCCAGCGGCAACAGTTCTGGCTGGCCACCGGCCTTCAGCAAATCCTGGGGGTCCAGCTCCCGTTCCTCGTCCAGAACATCGCGGCGGGCGGCCAG
>Ga0105242_10003953_pt1 | contig 11513 bp, 10 predicted proteins | sample KBSM24metaG_FD_81521 | JGI IMG/M metagenome (GOLD analysis project Ga0105242, IMG submission 81521) | Miscanthus rhizosphere microbial communities from Kellogg Biological Station, Michigan, USA - KBS M2-4 metaG | ecosystem: Host-associated > Plants > Roots > Rhizosphere > Soil | place...
CCTGACGGGCACGGGGACCATCACGCCGATCCTCGTCGCCGGCCTCGCGCTCTTCGCCGGCGTTTGCAACGCCTTCGAGACGCCGACGCGCCAGTCGATCTTCGTGCAGCTCATCGACCGCCGCGAGGACCTGCCGAACGCGATCGCGCTCAACTCGATGCTGATGAACGGCACGCGCCTCATCGGGCCGTCGATCGGAGGGCTGCTCATCGCGGCCTCCGACGAGACCGTGTGCTTCGCGCTCAACGCGCTTTCCTACATCGCCGTCCTGGTCGCGTTGAAGCGCCTCACGATCCATCCGCGGCCCGACCGGCCGCCCAGCCATCCGCTCGCCGACCTCGCGGAGGGCTGGCGCTACGCCATGGGGTCGCTTCCCATCCGCCGGATGCTCATCACGCTCGCGCTGGTGAGCGCCTCGATCAGCCCCTATGCGACGCTGATGCCCGCGATGTCGGTGCAGATATTCGGCGAGGGAGCGGGCCTCGTCGGCGTCTTCATCGGCGCGGTCGGCCTGGGCGCATTCATCTCCGCATTGCGCCTCGCCCGCCGGCCCACGGTGCGGGGGCTGGGGCGGTGGCTGCCGTGGTCGGCGATGATCGCGGGCGTGGGCGCCATCGGCTTCGGCCTCTCGTCGTTCATCCCGCTCTCGGTCTTCCTCATGATGATGGCGGGGTTCGGCATGTTCATGACCGGCGCCACCTGCAACACCATCATCCAGACCGTGGCCGACGAGGAGAAGCGCAGCCGCGTGATGAGCTACTACACGATGTTCTTCATCGGCATCGCGCCTTTCGGCCACTACATCGCCGGCTGGCTCGCGGAGGTCGTCGGCGTGCGCGCGACCTTCATGATCGGCGGCTCGGTCGCGCTCGCGACCGGGCTCGTCTTCCTCGCGCAGCGCAGGACCTTCGGCGCCCACCTGCGCGAAGCGTACGTGCGCCGCGGTATCATCCCCGCCGACGAGGCCGCGCCCAACCGATCATGACGACGCTCGCTGGCAGGACCCTCTTCATCACCGGCGGGTCGCGCGGCATCGGCCGCGAGATCGCGCTGCGCGCGGCGCGCGACGGCGCCAACGTGGCGATCGCCGCCAAGACCGCCGAGCCGCACCCGAAGCTCGCCGGCACCATCCACACGGTCGCCGAAGAGATCGAGAAGGCTGGCGGCAAGGCGCTCGCGATCCAGCTCGACGTGCGCGACGACGCGGCCGTGGCCGAGGCGATCAACCGCACCGCGAGCGAGTTCGGCGGCCTCGACATCCTGGTGAACAACGCGAGCGCCATCAGCCTCACGCCCACGCTCGCGACGCCGGCGAAGCGTTTCGACCTCATGTTCGGCGTCAACGTGCGCGCGACCTTCCTCTGCTCCCAGGCCGCCGTCGCCCACCTCAGGAAATCGTCCAACGCGCACATCCTCACGCTCTCGCCGCCGCTCGGGATGAAGCCGCAGTGGTTCGCAGGCCACGTGGCCTACACGATGTCGAAGTACGGGATGAGCATGTGCACGCTCGGAATGGCCGAGGAGTTCCGCGGCGACGGCATCGCGGTGAACTCGCTGTGGCCGAAGACCACCATCGCGACCGCGGCGGTCGAGGTGCATTTCCCCGAGGCGATCCTCAGGGCGAGCCGGCACGCGGCCATCATGGCCGACGCGGCCCACGCGATCCTCACGAGCGACGCCCGCAAGAACACCGGGAACTTCTACATCGACGAGGAAGTGCTGCGGAAGGCCGGAACGAAGGACTTCGCGAAATACGCCGTCACGCCAGGCGTGCCGCTGTTCCAGGACCTGTTCGTGGAGTGAAGGAGCGCGCTCAGCGCTTCTTCATGAAGAACGTGAATTCCGGCCCTTCGGAGTGGGAAAGCAACTCGTTTCCCGTCTGCTTGCAGAAGGCCTGGAAGTCCTTCACGGATCCCGGATCCGTGGCCATCACCTTGAGCACCTGGCCGGCGTTGAGGTCGCCGAGCACTTTCTTGGCGCGCAGGATCGGCAGCGGGCAGTTGAGCCCGCGGACGTCGAGTTCGCGATCGAATGTCTGAGCCTGCATTTTTTCGTATCACTCCGAGGAAACGAATTTTAACATGGGGGTACCGGGCTCCCACCTCAAGGGTTATCATGCGTTTGCCCGGGATGCAGGCTCCCGGGGGCGGCTTCCGCCGCCAAGACGGTGTCCCAGTCCAAGCCCTGCTTCCGCCCAACCCCGGAGGCTCCATGGACACCGTATCGATCGAATCCCATTCCCTTTACTCCCTGCTCGGCACGTCCGCCGCGCCGCTCGTCGTCGACGTCCGGCGCCAGCCCGCGTTCGACAAGGACGACCGGTTGCTCGCGGGGGCCGTGCGCGCCGACGGCGACCTCGCGAAGTTCGCCGCGCGCCACGCGAACGGCCGCTGCATCGTCGCGTACTGCGTCGCCGGCCACGAGGTGAGCCAGGACGCCGCGTCGCAATTGCGCCAGGCGGGGCAGAACGCCGCGTACCTGGACGGTGGCATCGAGGCCTGGAAAGCCGCGGGGCTGCCGACCATCCGCCGGCGCCCGGACTGGCACGTCCCCGGCGGATCGCGCTGGATCACGCGCGAGCGCCCGAAGATCGACCGCATCGCCTGCCCGTGGCTCATCCGCCGCTTCATCGACCCGCTCGCACGCTTCGACTACGTGCCCACGCCGCAGGTGATCGCGGAAGCCAAGGTGCGCGACGCCGTGCCCTATGACTTGCCCGGCGTCGTCGTGACGCACCGCGGCGAGCGCTGCAGCTTCGACGCGCTCATCGAGGATTTCGCCCTTGCCGACCCGGCGCTCGACCGGCTCGCGACCATCGTGCGCGGCGCCGACACCGACCGCCCCGACCTCGCGCCCGAGTGCGCGGGCCTCCTCGCCACCTCGCTCGGTCTGTCACGCCGCTATGCCGACGACCACGAGATGCTGGAACACGCGATGCCCGTCTACGATGGCCTCTATGCCTGGTGCCGCGACGCGCTCGCCGGCCGCGCCGAGCGCCACACGTGGACGCCCGCGGCATGAGCCCACCGCCGCGCACGCCGACCTTCGCCGAGGCGCTGCGGTTCTGGCTCTACCTCGGCTTCGTGAGCTTCGGCGGGCCCGCGGGGCAGATCGCGATCATGCATCGCGAGCTGGTGGAACGCGGCCGCTGGATCAGCGAGCGGCGCTTCCTGCACGCGCTCAACTACTGCATGGTGCTGCCCGGCCCCGAGGCGCAGCAGCTCGCGACCTACATCGGATGGCTGTTGCACGGCGTTCGCGGCGGGATCGTGGCGGGCGGGCTCTTCGTGCTGCCGTCGCTCGTGATCCTGGTGGCACTCTCGTGGATCTACATGCGCTACGGCTCGGTGCCTGCGATCGCATCGGTCCTGTACGCGGTGAAGCCCGCGGTCGTGGCCATCGTGCTCGCGGCGGCGTGGCGGATCGGAAAGCGCGCGCTGCCGCATCCGCTGCTGTGGCTCATCGCGGCAGCGGCATTCGCGGCGCTTTTCTTCTTCGAAGCGCCCTTTCCGCTGGTGATCGCGGGCGCCGCGGTCGTGGGCGCGATCGGCGGGCGTCTTGCGCCCGGTGCATTCCGCTCGGCCGGACACGCCGCGAAAGCCGGCGCGCACGAGGCCGCGGTGATCGACGACGACACGCCGACGCCGCCGCACGCCCACCACTCGAACCGGCGCCTCGCGATCACCATCGCGATCTTCCTCACGCTCTGGGCCGTCGTGCTGGCACTCCTCGCGGCACGCTTCGGCGTCGAGGGCGACTTCACGCAGATGGGATGGTTCTTCACCAAGGCAGCCCTTCTCACATTCGGCGGTGCCTATGCGGTGCTGCCCTATGTCTTCCAGGCCGCGGTCGAGACCTACGCGTGGGCGACGGCGGGACAGATGATCGATGGCCTCGCGCTCGGCGAGACGACGCCGGGACCGCTCATCATGGTGGTGGCGTTCGTGGGCTTCGTCGGCGGATGGGCGCATGCGCCCCTCGGCCCCGATTCCCTCGCGCTCGCGGGCACCGTCGGCGCATCCGTGGCGACCTTCTTCACGTTCCTGCCCTCGTTCCTCTTCATCCTCGCGGGGGCCCCGCTCATCGAGCGCACGCGCGACGACTTGAAGCTCACCGCGCCGCTCACGGCGATCACCGCGGCGGTGGTGGGCGTGATCGTGAACCTGAGCGTCTTCCTCGCTTGGCACGTGTTCCTGCCGCACGCCTCGCCCCAGGCGCCGTTGTCGGGCCGGATCGACCTGGTGTGCGTCGCGATTGCCGTGGTGGCGTTCGTCGCGCTGGTGTGGCGCCGCGTGGGAGTGATCCCGGTGGTGGCGGCCGCCGCGGCGACGGGACTCGCGCTCTGGGCGGTCGCGCCCTAAGGCGCGACGAAAGTGCCCGACTTGCCGCCGCGTTTCTCCAGCAGGCGGATGCCGTCCATGGTCATGCCGCGGTCGACGGCCTTGCACATGTCGTAGATGGTGGCGAGCGCCACCTGGACCGCGACGATCGCCTCCATCTCGACGCCGGTCCGCGCGGTGCACTCGACGGTGGCGCGGCATTCGACCCGGGCCGCGGCCTCGTCGAGCGAGAAGTCGACCGCCACCGAGGTGAGCGGCACCGGGTGGCACAGGGGTATCAATTCCGAGGTCCGCTTCGCGGCCTGGATGCCGGCCACGCGCGCGACGCCCAAAACATCGCCTTTCTTCGAGTTTCCGTCGCGAACCAGGGCAAAGGTGGCCGGAAGCATGCGAATCGCGCCCCCGGCGACGGCCACGCGGTGGGTCTCGGCCTTGCCCGCCACGTCAACCATCCGGGCCGCGCCGCGTTCGTCGAAGTGGGTCAGTTTTTCCGCCATAATTAGGATGTTAGCAGTTCATTCTGGCCGCCCCGCCTTGAGATTCCGCGCGCCCTTCGCCCTCCTCCTCGCCCTGCATCTCGCCGCCACACCCGTGGCCGCGCAAAGCCTGCCCGACCTCGGGGACGTCTCCGCCGCGACCCTTTCGGAAACGCAGGAGCGCACGATCGGCAAGGCCATCATGCGCGAGGCGCGCGTGGACCCCGCCTTCGTGGACGACCCGGAGATCGCGGACTACGTGAGCTCCATCGGCAACCGCCTGCTGGGCGGCGTCGAGGGCGGCCGCCGCGACATCGACTTCTTCGCGGTGCAGGACGATTCCATCAACGCCTTCGCGCTCGTGGGCGGCCACATCGGCGTGCACACCGGCCTCATCGCGCTCACGCAGAACGAGAGCGAGCTGGCCGGGGTGATGTCGCACGAGATCGCGCACATCGTGCAACGCCACCAGGCGCGCGCGATCCACGGCCAGAGCAAGGCGCAGCTCACGTCGCTCGCCGCACTCGCGCTCGCGATCCTCGCTTCGCGTGGCTCGTCGAGCAGCCAGGCCTCGCAGGTGACGGAGGCGGCGGTGGCGAGCGCCAGCGCCTTCCAGATCCAGAACATGCTCGATTACACGCGCGAGCACGAGCGCGAGGCCGACCGCGTGGGTTTGACGATCCTCGAGCGCACCGGCTTCGATCCGCGGGGCATGGCGACCTTCTTCGAGCGCCTGCTGCGCGCCAACCGGCTGAACGAATTCAAGGGCGCGCCATCCTACCTGCGCACCCACCCGCTCACCACGGAGCGCATCGCCGAGATGCAGGATCGCCTGCAGGGCATGCCGTCGCGCATGGTCCCCGACAGCTTCGAATATCGCCTCGCGCGCGCCCGCGTCCGGGCCATGGCGGGCTCGCCCCAGGAAGCCGTGAATGCCGCCCGCAACCAGCTCGAGGACAAGACCGTCGTGCGCCCGCGCGAGGAGATCTACGCCCTCGCGCTCGCGCAGCGGCGCGCGCGCGACTACGTGGGCGCGTGGAAGACCCTCGACCCGCTGCGATCGGGAACCGCCGCCACGCATCCCGCGTTCGAGCTCCTCGCGGCGCAGATCCTCAACGACCAGGGTCGCGCCGACGAAGCGCGAGACGTCTACCGCGCAGCGCTGCGCGCCACGCCCAGCTATCGCGCGCTGGTGTACGCGTACCTCGAGCTGCAGCTCGCCACCGGTCACGCCGCCGACGTCGTCGCCGACCTCGACCAGCGCTTGCGTGCCGGCAGCGACGACTACAAGCTCTACGAGATCCAGGCGCGCGCCTACGCCGCCACGGGCCGGCAGATCGCGCAGCACCGCGCGCAGGCCGAGTCGCACTACCGTCGCGGCAACCTCGCCGCCGCCGTGGAGCAGCTGGAGATCGCCGTGCGCATGAAGTCGAACGATTTCTACGAGATCTCGAGCGCGGAATCGCGCCTGCGCGAGCTGCGCGCGCAGCTGGAGATCGAGCGCGCCGCGGAGAAGGCCCTCAAGATCAGCTGATGCGAGGCACCTGCCTTTTCGCCGCCATCGCGGCCGCCCTAGCCGTGCCCTGCGCCGCGCAGACCGTGGCGCCGCCGCCTTCATTCCTCGCGCCGGCCCTGGGCTACTGCATCGCGTGCCACCAGTTGCCCGAGAATATCGGCCCGCGCACGCGAGCGGACCTCGGCCCCGCCCTCACCGGCGAGCGCATGCGCACGCTGGGGCGCACGAAGGTTCGCGAGATCATCGAGGATCCGACGAAGGCGAATCCCGATACCGTGATGCCGCCCTACGGCCGGCACCGCATCCTCGAGGCTGCCGAGATCCAGAAGCTGGTGGAGTTCCTGCTTGCGCTGCCTTAGCCTCCTCGTCGCCGCCGCGTTCGTCGCCACGCCGTTGGCATTCGCGGCGACACCCGATGCCGTTCGCAGCGACATCGCCGCGCGAGTGAAGGAGAAGTTGCCCGATCTCGCGCCGTCGGATTATGCGCTCGGCGCCGCAGCGCTCGACCCCGAGCTGCGCGCGCGCGTGCAGGACAACGCGGCGGCCGCGGCGCCCGTCGTCGCCTCCGGCAAGGCGCTGTGGACGCGCAAGTTCAAGGACGGCCGCTCGCTCTCCGGGTGCTTCCCCAACGGGGGGCGGCGCGTGGCGCAGACGTATCCGCAGTACGACGCGCGCCTCAAGCGCGTCATCACGCTCGAGATGGCCGTGAACCAGTGCCTCAAGGCCCACAACGAAACGCTCTATGACCCGGCCGAGCCCGAGACCATGGGCGCCGTAACCGCGTACGTGCGGTCGCTCGCCGACGGGCAGAGGGCCGCGGTGCGCATGCCCGCGGGCGCCGACGAGCGCTTCGAGCAGGGGCGGCGCCTCTATTTCACGCGCATGGGACAACGCAACTATGCGTGCGCGTCGTGCCACATGCAGGGCGCGGGCAAGCGCTTCGGCGAGGTGCCGATCTCGCCCCCGATCGGGCAGGCGACGCACTGGCCGGTGATCCGCGACGGCAAGGCCGTGACGCTGCAGGCCCGCATGCGCGAATGCCTGGAGCTGATGGGTGCGGCGCCGTTCCCCGCGGGCTCGGAAGAGCTCAACGACCTCGAGTTCTTCCTGAGCTACCTCTCCAACGGCCAGCCGCTCGCGGCGAATCCCTACCGCAACTGGTAGCGGCTCACACCTTCGGCGCGGGGCACTTGGCGGTGCGGGAGAGCTGGGCCGCGAGGAAGCGCAGTTCCGTCACGTGCTGGCTGCTCCGCACCCACTCGGTCGAGTTCCTGAGCAGGTCCCGCGCCTTGCCGCCTTCGGCCTCGCACGCGAGCCCCGCGGCGGCGGCCATGAATGCGTACTCCGACGAGTCGCTGCGCACGCCCTTCGCCTGGGCGAGCAACGCCTCGCCGGTGCGGGCCATCTCGGGCGTGTCGCGCATCGCCACGGCGCCGAAGAGCAGCAGCCACTGCTTCTGCGGCGGGGTAAGCGTCCTGGCGCACTTCGACTGCTCGACCCACACCCAGAGGCGCAGCGCCTCGCGCGGCGGCAGGTGCGGGTTCATGCGGTCGGCGACGTACGTGAGCATGGGAAGCACGCGCTCGAACGGCAGGTCCGCCGGGCAGTCGAGGGCCCAATGGCGCACGATGCCCGCGTTGAGCTCCGCGGACGATCCGAACGGCGCCGCCGGCGTCTTGCGCAGCCCCAGCACCGTCTCGCGGATCATCATCGCCTCGCTCGTCGCCCCGTCGATGAAGGTGACCGGGAAGAGCTCGTTCGGCGTGAGCCGCGGGCGCACCGTGGGATCGAAGAGCTCGAGCAGCGGGATTGGCGAGGCCTGCAGCTGCGTCAACACCTCCACGCGCGCCTGGGTGAAGCGCGTCTTCGACGTGCGCTGGTCGACCAGCGGATAGTAGTCGGAGTTGGGCGTGATGCCGTACGTCGAAACGAACGTGGCGAGCGTGCTCCACTGCGCGATGTTGCGCCGCTGCACCAGCGCCGGATCGGTCATGCGCAGCTTCGTGAGCAGCGGCTGCAGCCCCGGGTACTGCATCACCGACGGGTCGAACTCGCCCGGCGGGCCGCCCTTGCGGGCGATGAGGATGATGTCCGAGTCGATCGAGGAATAGACGGCGAACTCGGGGAAGGTCTTGGACACCGCCGACAGGATCGAGGCGAGCGTTTGCGTGTCCATCTCGTACGTATGGAGCCACTGCGAGAGGACCCCGCCCTCGTTAAGGTAGGTCGACAGCCGCCGGTAGAACTCCTCGGTGAAGAGCGACGACACGCCGCTCACCCACGGGTTGGAGGGCTCGGACACGATGATGTCGTAGCGCCCCTTGCCGCGCGCGAAGTAGGACTTGGCGTCGTCGAGCACCACGTGGCTGCGCGGATCGTCGAACGCGCGGTCGACGTACGGCCTGAAGAGCTTCGCCCCCTCGATCATGGCGGGCTCGATCTCGACCGTGTCGACGCGCTCGATCTTCGGCGACCCCAGCATCACCGAGGTGGACATGCCCGAGCCGAACCCGATGATCGCGGCGGTCTTCGCGTCGGGCCGGTGGCCCATCGGCAGCATCGCGAGCAGCGTCATCGTGAACTCGTCGCGCGACGGCGTGCCGGTGTCGCGCATGGTGATGCTGGCGTCGGTCTTGCCGTTGGTGCGGATCGCGCGGAACGCGTGCTCGCTCTCCACCACGTCGACGGTCGCGGTCTTGCCGTCGCGGTGGTACATGACGTCGTTGCCCGGACCCAGGCGCGCCGACCCGGTGCGGAAGACTCCGGAAGCCGCGCGCCGCTGGTCGATGCCGAAGCCCGCCGCGATGATGGCGAGCACGAGCACGCCCGCGAGCGCGGGCACCCAGTTGCCGCGCGACGTCGTCGAGGGCCTGAGGATCAGCAGCAACCACGCTCCCAGCAGCACGTCCACCAGGGCGCCCGCCACCAGCGCGCCGTGGAGGCCCAGCCATCCGAGCAACAGGTGGACGGCGACGATCACGCCCGCGATGGAGCCCACCGTGTTGACCGCGTACACCAGGCCCAGCGCCTTCTCGCCCGAGCTCGAGCGCAGCAGGCGGTAGGTGATGAGCGGCAGCGTCATCCCCGCGCAGAAGGTCGCAGGCAGCATCACCACCAGCGCGATGATCGTCGACGAGAGGTTGAACAGGACGAAGCCCCCCTCGTTGCGCGAGACCGACGACAGCATCCATGCCATGAAGTCGAACGCGCCGTTGTAGAGCGGCACCGTGGCCGCGGCGGCGATGCCCATCACGATCTGCACGATCGCGAGGAAGCGCACGCTGTCGCCCACCTGGTCCACGACCCGGCGCACGTAGAGCCCGCCGAGCGCCAGTCCCAGGATGAACGAGGCGAGCATCAGCTCGAACGAGTGCGTCGAGGCCCCGAGCACCAGGCTCAGCATGCGGATCCAGACGATCTCGTAGATGAACGACGAGAGGCCCGTGAGGAATGCCGTGGCGAGGAGCACCGTGACGAGGCGGCGCGTGTCGCGTTCGGCGCCTGCGGCTTCGTGCGGCTGCACCGGCGGGATCGCGAGCGCCGGCGGCGGGTCCTTCGAAAGGAAGTAGGCGACGAGTGCGAGCGTGATGTTGGCGAGGCCGGCGGTGTGCAGCGTCCCCGGCAGGCCCACGTTCGGGATCAGCACGAACGCCGAGGCGAGCACGCCGAGCACGGCGCCGAGGCTGTTGAGGAAGTAGAGGGAGGCGATGTCGTGGCCCGGCGTCTCGTTCGACTGGCGCAGGACCGCGGAGCTCACCAGCGGGAACGTGGCGCCGAGGAGGATCGACTGGGGCGCCAGCAGCAACGCCGCGAGGCCCCACTGGGCCGCGCAGAAGGAACTGGTGGGCTCGCATGCCGCCGGCAGCAGCGTCGAGTAGCCCCAATCCACCGCGAAATTGAAGATGACGTGGAAGAGGAGCCCCAGGACGCCGGTGATCGCCTCGACACCCGCGTACCAGCGAAGCGGGTTGCGCAGGCGTTCGGCCGCGCGCGATACCAGCCACGCGCCGAGCGCCAGGCCGCCGATGAACACCACCAGCACCAGCGTCTGGGCATAGGACGCATGCCCGAGGAAGAGCTTCACGTAATGGGTCCAGACGGACTCGTAGATGAGCCCGCTGAATCCGGAGACGAAGAAAACCAGGAACAGCAGCTCGACCTTCTTGCGCGAAGTCATTCGTATTCCCAGGGCTTGATGGCGGCGAGCCTCAGCACGTCGCCGGTGTTGGCGTCCAGCAGCACGGTGAGGTCGGCCTTGCCGGCGCGCAGCGGCAGGAAGCGCACGTCGGCCTCGGCGCGGCCGACGCCCTTCGCCACCGCGGCGATGTCGATTCCCTTGTTGAACTTGGCGAGGTTCGCGAGCGGCGCGGCCTTGGCGAGGACGTCCTTGCGCTCGGTCTCGTACGGCACGTGGTATTGCGGATAGGACTGGATGTCCACGCCCGCGAGGCCCGAAACCATGAGCTTGAATTTCTCGTCGGGATCCGTCGGGAAGCGCACGCCGACGAGGCGCGGGCCGGTCCACGAAAGGTCGCTGTAGCGATTCATGTGCGCGTCCTTCAGCACCGAATCGGGAATCTGGTTGGCGCGCGCGAGCTCGAAGCGATCCTTCACGAACGCGATGTAGACCGGGCGCGACTCGGCGAGCGTGAAGGTGCCGTAGGCGAGGAACGAGGCCTGGACGATGCCGATCACCCAGAGGTCGAACAGCATGCCCTTCTTGCCCTGGACGAATACGATCAGCGTGACGAGGGGACCCACGGTCACATCCACGCCCAGCATGATGAGGAAGAGGTCGCGGCCCCCGGCGGAGTCGAACAGGTCTCCGGGGTACCACAGGAAATAGATCGGCAGGAATGCCAGCGTCGCGATCGTCGCGCTGATGCCGAGGTGTATCGCGGCCGCCTTGTAGCGGCTCATGGTTTTCTTCATGTCCTCTTTAAACGGAAAACGGGCCGCACAAGGCGGCCCGCTTCCAATACTACTCGAACTTGCTTAGCGGCAGGAACCCGGCAGGTACTTGGCCAGGATGTTCGTGCTGGCGGCCGGCGTGCCCGAGGCCGAGCAGATCCACTCGGTGATCGGCGTGCCCGCGCAAGCGGCGCCGTTGCAACCCGGCATGTACGAGAACTGGTCCTTGCCGGCGCCCAGCTGGGTCTGCAGGCCGCCCTTGGCGACGAC
>Ga0105242_10003956_pt1 | contig 11509 bp, 7 predicted proteins | sample KBSM24metaG_FD_81521 | JGI IMG/M metagenome (GOLD analysis project Ga0105242, IMG submission 81521) | Miscanthus rhizosphere microbial communities from Kellogg Biological Station, Michigan, USA - KBS M2-4 metaG | ecosystem: Host-associated > Plants > Roots > Rhizosphere > Soil | place: Michigan...
AAAACCGATCCGGGTTTATACCGCAACCGGCAATCTATGCAAGTGTTCCTGGGCCATACGGCCGGCGGCGACGGTTGGAGAGAAACTTGGTTGACCGATGAAAGCTTTGCGGGCGACGCGCATCACCTGTTCGCGCAAGGGAGCAACTATCAATTCGCCGGCCGCGAACACGCCGCCGACAAAGGCGACCTGAAACCGGTCCTGCTCCATTTTCAATTTGCGAATTACCGCCACGGCCGCTTTACCTAATTCCTTGCCGGCTTCGTCGATGATTCCGAGCGCGACTTCGTCACCGATCCGGGCGGTGCCGATCACCTGCCGGCTGAATCCGGCGATGCGATCGTTGGTGATCGTGGGGGCGTAAATCGCCGTCGAAAGATCTTCCACCGCTGAGACTTGAAAATACTCACACGCCGCTTCGGTCAGAGCCGTCTGCGGCCCGCGTCCATCACTCGCGCGCGCAACCATTTGCAGCGCTCTGCGCGCGATCCATGATCCGCTGCCTTCATCGCCCGCGACTGGTCCCCAGCCGCCGGCATAGACACGTTTGCCGTGCCGATTGACTCCGACCGAGATTGATCCGGTGCCGGAGATTATGACTACACCGGGTTTGCCGTCCGTCGCTCCGTAAAGTGCGATGTCGCCGTCGCTGACAATCTCGATGGTCACGACTCCCAAAGTCTCAACCAGAACATCGTGCATGCGAGTGCGAATGTCTTTGCGGCGAACGCCGGCCAGGCCGATACCAACGGCGACCAAATCATCACGGTGAATCAAAGCCGCGCCGCAGGCTCGATCAATCGCATCGCGAATCGCTGTGACACCGCTTGAAACTCCCACCCGCAAAGGATTCGATGGTCCAGCCTCGCCTTCACCGATAACTCGATGGCCATCGAGCACTACGGCACGGGTTCGAGTCCCACCACCATCCACGCCCGCCACGAGTTCGCGGAGGGACGCAAGCCTACGGGGCAAAATATCGACAGGTTGCGCAGTCGTCGCCATTCGGTGATTCGATGTCCGGGAGGGCTCCTGAGATTTCCATTCTAGGCACCGCATTAGCCATAATGGAAACTAAAAGATCTTATTCATGTAATAACCCGTCTTGATGTAAAGTATCGCTCATGGACATCAGACAACTGAAAGCTTTTGTGGCAATTGCCGAAAGCGGCACGTTTACTGCGGGCGCCGGGCGAGTGCACGTAACCCAGGCCGCTATCAGCATGCAGATTCGCCAACTCGAAAACGAGACGGGGGCGCAACTTTTTGTGCGCGCGCCGCGCAAGGTGATTTTGACTGAAGCCGGCGAACGGTTGCTGGAGCGCGCCTACGTGATTTTGCGCGAGCATGACGCTGCGCTCGAAGAAATGGCCGCGCTCACGGGGGCACACAAGGGCCGTCTGCGGATTGGCAGCGCTTCGGCGATGGTGAGCGGCGATCCGCTGCCCCAAATTCTGCGTGAGCTGAAGAAAACATATGTGAACGTTGAGCCGTCGGTGGCGTCGGGCACCAGCGAGCATTTGATCCAGCAGGTGCTGGCCGGCGAAATCGACGCCGCCTTCGTCTCGCTGCCGGTCGAAGCTCGGGGAGTGCAGACCGAATTGCTTAACGAGGATTATCTGGTGGCTATCGGTTCGCCGCGGCACAGCATGGCCAAACAGAAAGTCGTGAGCGCCTACGCTTTGGCGGGCGAAAAGCTGATCCTGGGCGAGCGGGGCGGCAACACGCGGCGCTTGATCGATCAGTTTTTTGCGCAGACCGGCGTCACCCCGAAAGTCATCATGGAACTAAGCCGACTGGCCGCGATTAAGAGAATGGTCGAAGAAGATATGGGTGTGGGGATTGTGCCTTTGCAATCCGTTCGCGAAGAGGTCGAGAAGGGAATTTTGGTGCGCTGGTGGATCGAAGGTGCGCAGATCAATTGGCAGCTGGGCGTCGCGCGCCTGGTGGGCGGATACGAATCACCAATTCATCAAAAGTTTCTGCACCTGTGCCGCGAACACTTTAAACAGCCGACTTCGAATCCACCGCGCAGCAAACCTAAACAGAAGAAAAAAGCTGCTACTGCGTAACGTTTTTGGGTCGTTCGACGCAGCCATGGCTCCACCTAGGAAGCTCCGTAGGAGCAGAACGTTTATAGATTGCGAAATAACCAAACCTCCAGCTCCGGAGGAGCGAAACATGATCTCGATAAACATTGCGCTCCTCTGGAGCTGTCTACTCCTGGGACAGCGGTTATTCTATAAACATTTCATCCCTACGGGATTTACGTGCGGACGAAAGGTGCTCGGCAGCTTTGTGATTAACCTCGCGTTTCACCCAGTCCGCTAATCAATCTCTCAATATCACTCTCATCATTAAAGAAGTGCGTCGCCACCCGAATTCCTTCCGGCTTCTCAGTCACAATTATCCCGCGACGAAACAAATGACGAACAACTTCACCGGGCTTGTCACAGGCGACGAGCGTCTCTGCCGAACGTGATTCCTCGTTTTGAATCGGCGATAAGACCTGCCAGCCTATTTCTGCGAGACGCGAAGTCAGAAATCCATTTAAGTCCAAAACCCGTGCCTGAATGTTTTCGATGCCAACTTCGTTGATTAGATCCAGCGACGCTCCCAGAGAAAAGATGCCGGCGAAATGTGGACAGCCGAGTTCTACTCTTGCCGCCGTGTCGTGACGCGGACGAAATTCATCGTTCCGCATTTCGAAAGGATCATCGACGCTGAGCCAGCCAATCGAACGCGGCAGGGTCCGGTCCAGCAATTCACGACTGAGATAGACAAAGCCGCTGCCGTATCCGCCCAGAAGCCATTTGTGGCCCGTACTGCTAAGCGCGTCAATCTTCATGCGCTTCACATCGATGGCGAAAGCGCCCGCGGATTGCGCCGCGTTGATTACCAGCGCGTGCCGGCCTTTGATGTCGCCCAACGCTTCCGGATTCGTACGCAAGCCATTAGAGAATTGCACGTGACTCAAGGCAATGACCCCGGTGTCGTGCGTCATCGCAGCTTGCACGTCTTCCGTGCGCATTTCGCCGCCGACTGCGGGCAGAAGGTGAACCGGAATGCGCCGGTTCATCCAGGGCAGGGTCGTTACTGGAAACTCCAATTCGCTCGAGATGACGGCGCCGCGATCTTCGAGCGCATCAATGATCACGTTCATCCCCTGCGAAGTATTGGTGGTGAAAGCGATCTCGTCCGGCTCGGCATTTATGTAGGCCGCGACCTTCTTTCTAACGGCTTCACGATCGGCCAGCCAACGATTCCAGTGCACGTCGCCGTCGCGCATCATCTTTTCGTAGTAGCCGGCCGCCGCCGCTTGCGAAGCAATTGACACTGGCCCGGCCGCCGCACTGTTGAGATAGGCGACACGGTCGGTGACGGGAAAGCGTTGGCGGATTTCGGACCAGTTGATTGGCTGATTCATGAGCAAATTAGTATAGCCCAACGCTGTCAATTAACTCTTGTTCGTTTGTTCACGGGGGGTTAGAAGCACGATTACCAAAGCCATTGCATTGCGCGACTTACACGCTTAAGCTTAATGGCACTGACGAATGAAAGAGAATTACGACTTAGGTGGAATAAAGAATCCCTACTTCGAGCGGCCCAAAGGATTTCAAAGTATGGGAAGAATCATCGCTGCGGTAAAAGTGAATAACGTTACGGATCCGTCGATGAGTATCAGATGCGATGCACTGGTCGATACGGGCGCGTCCTTCATGGTACTGCCGATGGCGTGGCGAGATCGACTTGGAGATCTTGAAACGATGACTGAGATCGAGATGGAAACCGCTACACAGGAAACAGTTAAGGGCATCGTCTGCGGTCCCGTGCGTATTCAGATTGAAGGCTTTCGCCCGATCCATCATGAAGTGGCCTTTGTCGAGATGACTCCCGAAGATGGTGAATACGAGCCGTTGATTGGCTATTTGGTTCTGGAGCACAGTCAAGCCGGAGTCGACATGCTTGGTCACCGGTTGGTGAAAATTAAGCATATGGATTTGAAGTGACGTTCCGGCGCGATCGTTGTCATTGTAACTCTTAAGGCTTAATTGTTCGGAGGGTACAAGCACGTTGGGGAGTGGCGCGATTATTGGACAAAGGCGAAGGAGAATCTAGAGATGTCGCTGGTCGCCTAGGAGCGCAAGAAGCACAATGTCAGCGCTAATCGCGCGTAGAGTTACGTCATGTGGCTGACTATACGCCTAAGGCGGTTTCGGAGAAGGAAGCTCAACGTGCATACAGTCGTGCAGAGAGATTCCTGTCAGCAGTTGAAACGGCCTTAGAGAATAACGAATGAGCCGAAATACAAAGAGACAACCTGGCGAAGCAGCAAACGGGGCCACTAATCCGATTGAGGAATATTTTGCCGCCTTGCATCAGGTGTATCCTCCAGCGCGAGGAAATACTCGGGTCACAGTGAGACCGGATCGAGTGATGGTTAACGTTCCGTTATCGAAACGAGTAAATGAGCGAATGCGTCTCTTCGATCAGATGGCGGAAGTGGGGACCAGAATTCTGCTTGAGACCCACGATTACATTATTCTTTCGGGTCGATAGACTCCCTTGATTTGGAAGAGCCCGGACACCTCTAACCGCATAGATCCCGGCGGTGACCGCGTAGCATCAAACTATCGCGCCGCCGCTTCAAACCACATCGACCCAAGTGGCGGCAAAGTCACCGCCGCCGAATAGTCGAAGCCGTTCCATGGAACCTTTTCCGCTCGGATACTCTTCACCACCCCAAATCCGCCACCGCAATACTTCTCCGAATCCGTGTTGAGAATCTGTTTGTAAGTTCCTTTGCGCGGCAGACCTATCCGGTGGCCTTCGCGCACAATCGGTGAAAAGTTCCCGACAAAAATGATTTCTTTTCCGTCTGATGGCGCGATGCGACGAAAGGCGATTATGTTCTCGGCGGCGTTATCAACTTCGATCCAGCTAAAGCCGCTCGCATCGCTGTCGGCTTCCGACAACTCCGGATGATCCTGATAAAGCTGGTTCAGATCCTGAATCAGAGTGAGCACGCCTTTGTGGTTCGCCGATTCCAGTAGGTGCCAATCCAGACTTTCAGTTTCATTCCATTCGCGCCATTGGCCAAACTCGCCGCCCATGAACAGAAGCTTTTTGCCCGGATGGGCCCACATGTATCCAAACATTGCGCGCAGGTTCGCGAACTTCTGCCATTCGTCTCCGGGCATTTTGTTAAGCAGCGCGCCCTTCATGTGCACGACTTCATCGTGAGAGAAGGGAAGAATGAAGTTCTCGCTCCAGGCGTAAAGCAAACCAAAAGTCAGCGCGTTGTGGTTGCCGCCGCGAAACAGTGGATCGGTTTGAAAGTACTTGAGCGTGTCGTGCATCCAGCCCATGTTCCACTTGAAATCAAAACCCAACCCGCCGGCGTAGACGGGGCGACTGACCGCGGGCCAGGCGGTCGATTCTTCGGCAATCATCAGAGCGCCGGGACATTCGCGATGCGTTACTTCGTTCAACTCTTTCAGGAGAGAAATTGCTTCCAGGTTTTCGCGTCCGCCAAACTCGTTGGGAATCCACTCGCCCTCTTTGCGGCTGTAATCGAGATAAAGCATCGACGCGACGGCATCGACCCGTAATCCATCAAGATGAAACTCGCGCAGCCAGAACAGCGCGTTCGCAATTAAGAAGTTGCGCACCTCGTTGCGGCCGTAATTGAAAATGTAAGTGCCCCAATCGGGATGCTCGCCTTTGCGCGGGTCTGCATGTTCATACAGCGCTGTGCCGTCAAATCGGGCCAGCGCAAAAGCGTCTTTGGGAAAATGCGCCGGCACCCAATCCATGATCACGCCGATCCCTGCCTGATGCAGATGATCGACCAGAAACCGAAAGTCATCCGGCGTTCCGTAACGTGAAGATGGCGCAAAGTACGCGCTCACCTGGTATCCCCAGGAAGGTCCATAAGGATGTTCTTTCAACGGCATGAATTCGACGTGCGTAAATCCGTTTTGCAAAACGTATTCGGCCAACTGCGGCGCGATCTCGCGGTACGTCAGCGGCCGGCCATCTTCCTCGGTCACACGCCGCCATGATCCCAGGTGCACCTCGTAGATCGACAGAGGCTCCTGCCAGGCTTTCCGCTGCTGACGTTTGGCCATCCACGCGCGATCCCGAAACTTGTGTTTGGATTTGAATACGACCGAAGAAGTCTCGGGCGGCGCTTCCATCAGGGAGGCATAAGGGTCGGCTTTGAAGAATTCGCGGTGGCCGCTGCGGATTACGTACTTGTAGAGCTCGCCCGCGCTCAAACCGGGAATGAAAATTTCCCACACGCCCGAACTTCCCAGCGGTCGCATCTGGTGCTGCGAATTATCCCAGCGGTTGAAGTTGCCGACTACGCTGACACGATTCGCATTGGGCGCCCAAACCGCGAACGAGACGCCACGTTTCCCTTCATGAGTCAGGCAGTGGGCGCCGAGCTTTTCATAGATGCGTTCGTGCCGGCCCTCGCCGAACAGATGAAGATCGATTTCGCCGAGAGTGGGCGAGAACTCCGGCGTGCTGGAGGCGGTTCGACTCACTGCGCGTTTGCGCGGAACTGAGTTCGCACTCTCGCTTTTCCCCTGTGGCTTTTTACGATTCATCGTGAATAGAAACTGAGATTCGCGTGCCGCGTGCTACTCATTGCAACTCACCTCAAGACCCAAATCCCAAGAGTCCGCGGAGCGGACATCAGCGTAAAGCCTGGGGCGCAAGCCCCAGGATCCGATCAAGAAAAGCGAAGAAAGCCCGCGAAGCGGGCGGCAGCCGCATCGTTTTGGATTAATGTTAACTCAACGGCTGTCGCCCGCTTCGGAGTCTGTCGGAGAAAGTCGTTTCTTTGTGCCTCTGTGAAAATCTCTGTGTCTCTGCGGTGAAATTACTCGAGAAAACACTCACCACAGAGGCACAGAGATCGCACAGAGGCACGGAGATCAATTTCTCCGACAGACTCCTTCGCGGGATCAATTAACATTATGTTCCTTAGACCTGGGCTCACGCCTCAGGCTTTATGCTGACGTCCGCTCCAGCGGACTGAAAGAACGTTGCGACAATCGCGCTTACTTTGCTGCAGACAATTCATTCGCGACCGGAACCTTCAGCCCTTCGACAACTTTACGGTAAATATCCGCGCCAGTTCCGATCTCGGATCTGTTGCTCTTCGCCTCAGACAGTATTTCCAAAAAACGTTCGCGGGCTGATGGCAGCCCCAACTGGTCCATCAAGTCGATCGCGCGGCCCGCGTATCTCAGGATCTGAATTGTCTCGATGCCCGAAATGTCGTTGAAGAACCAGCCGCAGCTTGTGTACATCAGAAGCAGCATACGCTGAAGTTCCAGATAAGTAAGAGCGCGATGCTGTTCGTCGGCAGAGAGCCAACGACCGGCATGATGGAAAACAAACTCTTCGCGCGATGCTTGGTCATCCAGAATCAAGCCGATGCTTTCATCGCGTGCCAGCCACGGATAAGTGAAGAGATTGCCGCGCGTGGCTTCAAAATGCGCGACGTTTTCATCTCGCAAAAAATCCAGCGCTTGCCTGAGCGGCGTTCGCCATTCCTGGCTCCATCCCGGCTCACCTCCCGTTTCACAGCCGCAGTTGCGAATCCAACGCCCCACTCCGTGCGCACAACTCCAGGAAGTTCCCTCGCCGTCAGGACCGTTACTGATTTCGACTTCGAACGCGGGCGGATGTTCGTCGAGATACGCGGCGTAATTCGTAATCAAAAGCTCCCTGGCCGGAGCTTCTTCTGCCAGCGCATGGGCCAGACACAGATCGCCAAACTTGAAGTGATGTCCGTAGGTTTCGCCGTCGGTTGCGACGTTGATCATTTCCCGGCCGGTCGCGGCGAGTGCAAGTCGGTTAACGAATTGCGAGCTGGAGGTCAGGAGCTTTTCAAAAGCAATCGCGCGCGAAGTCGGGCCGTCGTAAAAGAAAACTGCGATCGATCGATCTGATCCGTCCCGGTGACGGCGGAGGTAGGGGATGCTTGTGTCGATGGGTTGCTCGTTCACCTCATGCCAATTGTTGACCCGGTCGCTATGCTTCGCACCCTCACCCAACCTCTCCCAGCGGGAGAGGAGAGAATCGCTCCCGGTACTGACTCCCCCGCCGTGGTCGGTACTGACCGCTGCACGAACGCGCGCGGCTTGATTAGGCGCGAGGATGACAAAGCGCAGGCCTTCCTCGATCAGCGCGTCCATAACCTCGTCGTTGCACGCCGTCTCGGGCAGCCACATCGCTTCGGCCTCTCTGCCAAAGCGATAGCGAAAATCCGCGAGGCCCCAGCAAATTTGAGTGCGCAAATCCCGCTCGTTACAAAGCGGCAGAATCGCGTGACCGTATGCCTGAGCGGTCGCGTTCCCGTGGCCGTTGCATCTTAAAGCGCTGTCGCGATCGGCTTCAATAATCCGCCGGAGTGTGTCCGGATGATTTTGTGCGAGCCAACTCAAAAGCGTCGGCCCGAAGTTGAAGCTGATATTTGCGTAGTTATTGATCGTGCGATCTGGCAGTTCGACAAATGCGTTGGGTTTGTAGCACTCAAGGTGAATCCGCTCGTTCCAGTCATGAAAAGGCGCGGCGCTTGGTTGCCGTTCGATGATCCCGGTCCAGGGATTTTCACGCGGCGGTTGATAGAAGTGACCGTGAATGATGAGCGCAGGCATTAGTCAATCAAAACATAGAGCCACGAAAAGGCACAAAAGGCGCAAAAGAGAAATGGCCTTCAGAGATTGGCGGGCCATCTTGTTTGTGCTTTTTGTGCCTTTTTGTGGCTCACATTATTTCAGTTTTTCCTTCTGCCAAACATATCGAATCCGACCGCCGCTACCAGCACTCCGCCCTTGACGACGTACTGGGCCCAGTTCTCGACATTCAAGAGCGACATGCCGTTGTCGAGGCTGGCGAGAATCAAGGCGCCCAGCACCGCGCCGAAAACCGTGCCGCGTCCGCCCATTAAACTCGTACCGCCAATCACACACGAAGCGATCGCGTCCAACTCCATCAGAGTGCCGGCGTCAGGCGAGGCGCTGCCGACCCGCGCCGTGTGCAGGATTGAGGCGAGTCCCGCGAGTGCGCCCATCAGACAAAACGCCGCCAGGATGTATCGCTTCAGATTGATTCCCGAGAGCCGCGCCGCGTCCGGATTGCCACCAATCGCATAGAGATAACGGCCGAATGTCGTATTTGCAGTAAGAAAGGCGCCGGCCAGCGCCACCGCGAGCAAAAATATCACCGGAATCGGAACGCCTCCGGCCTGGTTCATCAGAATGATGAAGGCAACGATGACGATCGACGGGACCGCAATCCGAATGACGATTGCCGAGGGGCTCAGCGTTTTTAGCCCGTGACGTTGTCGCGCCCGATTGCGGCGAATGTTTGTCCAGGCAATCGCGGCAATGCTTAACGCCGCGAGCGCGATTCCAATTCTCCAATCCAGGAAGTCACGACCCAGCGAGCGGAAGAATGGGTGCTCAACCGGAATAGTCGCGCCTTTCGTTAACTTCAAAATCACGCCACGCCAGGCCTGCAATCCGCCCAGCGTCACTATGAAAGAAGGGATGTTCACGTAGGCGACCAGCGATCCCTGGACGGCGCCGATCAACAGGCCGATGACAATCGCTGCTATCAGACAGGGCACCAGGCCCCAGCCCTGAGTCATCGCGGCGATGCCCCCTGCCAGACCTACCACGGCGCCGATCGACAGATCGATGTTGCCGCTGACGATCACCATCAACATCCCGACGGCGAGCACACCGGTGACCGCTGTTTGCTGCAGGAGTTTTGAAAAATTTATGGCGCCGAGGAAGAGGCCGTACGGATGGTCCTGATCGATCGTGGCCCACTGAAAGAAAAGCCAGATCACGATCAGCGCCAAAAGCATCGTGTAGGCGCGCAGCGCCGAGGTTCGTAATTTCAACCTGCCCGTTCCGGATGTGGCTTCAGACATAGTGTTTGTTCGATGTCATCCGTAGGATCGTGTCAGAACCCGGAGCGATAGCGACGGGATCGCAAGTACCGTCACACCGAATCAGTCGTAGCTATTCGACCCTGGACGTGAACTTTCAACTAGCTGCGTAGCAGCGGTCAGAGTTAAGCCCAAGGCGAGGCTTTGCGAGCCTTGGGTACCAACCATCTAAAGTGATCGAGCCCCGAAAGGGGCGACAGCGATCGCTGGTAATAAGCGGGACCCTGTTCATAAACTCTCTGTCGCCGCTCCGCGGCTTGACGAATCCACCAAACCGTTACCCAAGGCTCGCAAAGCCTCAGCTTGGGCTTAGCTCTGCCGCTGCTACGCAGCTCCCGGATCTGACACCTTTACGCTGCGCGCCGGATGTGTCCGGTGGCGCACGACATCACGGCTTCGGGTGTCGCTTCAGCTCTTGTGAATTCGCCGGTGATACGGCCTTCGTGCAAAACGATCACGCGATCCGAAAGGCCCAGAACTTCCGGGAGTTCGGAAGAAACCAGAATGATTGCCAGCCCACTCTCCGCGAGTCGATTGATTTGGGCATAGATTTCCTGCTTGGCGCCCACATCGATTCCGCGCGTCGGCTCATCAAGAAACAGCACGCGCGGATTCGTCAGTAACCATTTCGCCAGCACGACCTTCTGTTGATTTCCGCCGGATAGAGTTCCGGCCACAGTGAAAACTGAGTTTGCTTTGATTCGCAAATCGGCGGCGGCGCGTTCTCCTGCAGCGGCCTCAGCGTCTTCGTTAGTTATGAATCGGCCCGATACCCTGGGCAAACACGCCAGCGTCATGTTCCTCAGGATCGTCTGATCGAGAATCAATCCGTAACGCTTGCGATCTTCGGTGACGAATCCGATGCCGTGCCTGATTGCGTCTGAGGGAGTGCCGATCTGGACCTGTTTATCATCAACAAAAATCTCAGCGGATTTGCGGCCCGCGTGGGCGCCGAAAATAGCCATCAATAACTCGCTGCGACCCGAACCCATGAGGCCGGCGATGCCGAGCACCTCTCCCTTGTGTGCGCGGAAAGCGACACCTTCGACCAGCAGTTTCTCCGGCACTGAAGGATCTTCAACGGTCACATTTCGCGCCTCGAAAACTACTTCGCCCCGATCGTGTCTGGCTTCAGGAAATATCTGATCGACTGCGCGGCCAACCATTTTGCTGATAACGCCCGCCTCGTCAGTGGCGCTGGTCGCGCTGGTGTCGATCGTCTGGCCGTCGCGCAGGACCGTAATGCGATCGCTGAGGCGAAATACTTCATCGAGCTTATGCGAAATGTAAATCATCGCGACGCCGCGCGCGCGCAGATCGTTCAGAATGCCAAAGAGCGTTTCGACTTCCGCGTCCGTCAGGGCCGCCGTCGGCTCATCGAGTACCAGGATGCGGGCGTTTTGTGAAAGGGCCTTCGCGATTTCGACAAGTTGTTGCTGACCAATTCCGAGGTTGACGACCGGCGTTCTCGGATCAATTTGCAGATGAAGTTCGTCGAGCAGTTTTTGGGCCCGGCTGTAGAGTTCTTCC
>Ga0105242_10003957_pt1 | contig 11508 bp, 10 predicted proteins | sample KBSM24metaG_FD_81521 | JGI IMG/M metagenome (GOLD analysis project Ga0105242, IMG submission 81521) | Miscanthus rhizosphere microbial communities from Kellogg Biological Station, Michigan, USA - KBS M2-4 metaG | ecosystem: Host-associated > Plants > Roots > Rhizosphere > Soil | place...
CTCGAGCCGCTGTCCGCGAGCGTTTCGGTGCGGCAGGGGCGAGCGGGCTGGTACATGGGCGGCGATTATTCCGGAACCCGCCGGGTGCGCTGGCCCGCGGGCGACAGTCCCTGGGCCTGCAGACCTCGCGGGCGGCCCGTAAACTGCGCCGCTTGTCCGTCCAAGAAAGCCTCTTTTCATGATGAACACCGTTTCGCTGGGCCAGAGCGATCTGCGCGTCACTCCCATCTGCCTGGGCACCATGACCTTCGGCGAGCAGGTAGCCGAAGCCGATGCCCACGCCATCCTCGACCGCGCGCTGGAGCGCGGCGTCAATTTCATCGACACGGCCGAGATGTATGCCGTGCCCGCCCGGGCCGAGACCTGCGGCGCCACCGAAACCATCATCGGCCGCTGGTTCGCCCAGCGCCCCGGCGCCCGCGCCAAGGTGGTGCTGGCGACCAAGGTGGCCGGCCCCTCGCGCGGCATGCCCTGGATACGCGAGGGCCAGGGGATGACGGCGGCCGACATCGTGGCCTCGTGCGACGCCAGCCTGAAGCGCCTGCAGACCGACGTGATCGACCTCTACCAGATCCACTGGCCGGAGCGGCACGTGCCGGCCTTCGGCACGCTGTATTACGACCCGGCCAAGGAGGCCTCGCAAACGCCGATCCGCGAGCAGCTCGACGCGCTGGCCGGGCTGGTCAAGGCGGGCAAGGTGCGCCACATCGGCCTCTCGAACGAGACGCCCTGGGGCGTGCATGAATTCGTGCGTCTGGCCGAGGCCCACGGCCTGCCGCGCGTGGCCACGGTGCAGAACCCCTATTGCCTCGTCAACCGCAGCTGGGACAACGGCATGGACGAGAGCTGCCACCGGCTGGACGTGTCGCTGCTGGCCTATTCGCCGCTGGCCTTCGGCCTGCTGACGGGCAAGTTCGACCAGCATGCGCCCACCGACGCCGGCGCGCCGCAGGGCGCCCGCATCGCCCGCTACGAGTCGGTGCGCAAGCAGCGCTGGGGGCGACCCGAATCGCTGGCCGCCGCCCGCCGATACAACCAGCTGGCGCGCGACCATGGCCTCACGCCCACGCAGCTGGCGCTGGCCTTCTGCTACCGGAGCTGGCGCGTGGCCAGCACCATCATCGGCGTGACTTCGATGGCGCAGCTGGACGAGGATCTGGACGCCTGGAACACGCAGCTGTCGCCCGAGCTGCTGGCGCAGATCGACGCCATCCGGTGGGAGCTGCGCGATCCGGCGCAGTGATGGGGGCATCCCCATGAGGCGCTGCGCGCCTTCCCCCTTCTCTCGAATCGCTGCGCGATTCGAGAGAAGGGGGACAACGCCGGTGGACGGGCGGAGCCCGATCCACGGCGTTCGCTGGCGTGGCCTGCTCCGCGGCCTCCTGATTCTTTGGGCGGTGAGTGCGGCTGGCGGTGCCAGCAGTGCCATCGGCGTTGGCTGGGATCGCCCGCGCTCTGATCTTTGGACGAAAATGGCCGCGAGCGCTTGTGGATCAAGCGCATAACGCTCCTCTTTTTGAAGTATGGCCAAGAAAGACAAGACCGCGCATGTGAGCGAGACGCCGGCCACGCAGCTGCTGCGTGCGCACAAGGTGGCGTTCACGGAGCATCCCTACGAATACGTGGAGCATGGAGGCACGGCCGAGTCGGCGCGGCAGCTGGGGCTCGATGAGCATGCGGTGGTCAAGACCCTGGTGATGCAGGACCAGGACGCGAAGCCGCTGATCGTGCTGATGCACGGCGACTGCAAGGTGTCCACCAAGAACCTGGCGCGGCAGATCGGCGCCAAATCGGTCGAGCCCTGCAAGCCCGAGGTCGCCAACCGCCACAGCGGCTATCTGGTGGGCGGCACCTCGCCGTTCGGCACGCGGCGCGAGATGCCCGTCTATATCGAAGAGAGCATCCTGGCGCTGCCGCGCATCGCCATCAACGGCGGGCGGCGTGGCTTTCTGGTGCAGCTCGACCCGCAGGTGTGCGTCGAACTGCTGGGCGCGCGGCCCGTGCAGTGCGCACTGGCAGAATAGCCAGCCTCCCGGCGGCCGGCCATGGCCGGCCGGACGACGACGATTCCTCTTCCATTCGAGACAAGACCTTGACCGCCCTGTACCCGCTCCTCGCCACCGTTGCCGCCTATCTGCTGGGCTCGCTGTCCTTCGCCGTGATCGTCAGCCGCGTCATGGGCCTGAACGATCCGCGCACCTATGGCAGCAAGAACCCGGGCGCCACCAACGTGCTGCGTTCGGGCAGCAAGGCGGCGGCCGTCGTCACGCTGCTGTTCGATGCCCTCAAGGGCTGGCTGCCCGTGGTGCTGGTGCGCTGGTTCGGCCAGCCCTATGGCATGGAGGAGGGCACGCAGGCGCTGGTGGGCCTGGCGGCCTTCCTGGGCCACCTGTGGCCGGTGTTCTTCCGCTTTCAGGGCGGAAAGGGCGTGGCCACGGCGCTGGGCGTGCTGCTGGGCGTGAGCGGCTGGCTGGGCCTGGCCACGCTGCTGACCTGGATCATCATCGCCTTCTTCTTCCGCTATTCGTCGCTGGCTTCGCTGGTGTCGGCGGTGTTCGCTCCGGCCTACTACGTGCTGGGTGGCGGCGTGGCCTGGGACGGCGATGCGCGCATCGGGCTGGCGATCGCGGCCATGTCGGCACTGCTGGTCTGGCGGCATCGCGAGAATATCCAGCGCCTGATGGCCGGCACCGAGTCGCGCCTGGGCTCGCGCAAGAAGTAGCCGAAGCGCACTCCAGTCATGGCAGGGCAGGGCGTCCCGCCGTTCAGGCGGCAGCCGGTGCGAGACCTGCCGCCTCGGCGAAGGAGTAGCCGCCCCCGCCTTTCTTGGCCGCGTACATCGCCAGGTCGGCGGCATGCAGCACCTCGTTGCCCGAGGCCGAATACGCCGGTGCCTGCGCGATGCCGATGCTGGTGCCGACCTCCACCCAATCGCCTGAGTTGAGCTGGATCGGCTGCGCCACCACTTCGATGATGGATTGGGCCACCGCGGTGACGCGGGCGGTGTCGTCGGTGCGAATGAGCACGGCGAATTCGTCGCCGCCGAGCCGGGCGAGCGTGTCGGTGGCGCGCATCAGCTTGCGCATGCGCTGGGCGACGGTGGTGAGCACCACATCGCCGGCCTCGTGCCCGTAGGTGTCGTTGACCTGCTTGAACTTGTTCAGATCCATGAGCATGACGGTGAACCCCCCGCCCGTGAGGCCCAGGCTTTCCTCGGCATGGCGCAGCCGGGCCTGGAACAGACGGCGGTTGGCCAGGCCCGTCAGCGCGTCCTGCTGCGCGACGCCTTCGAGCGGGTTCACCACCCGCCGCATGATCTGGTAGGCGGCGAGGATCGAGACCGCCGAGCTGAGCACGATGCTCGCCGCGAAGAGACCCTCCAGCTTCAGGAACGGCGACAGCACCGGTGCGAAGGGTTTGGCGACCACCACCTGCACCACATGTCCGGCGATGCCGCCCATGGGCATCATCTTGACCCGGTACGACTCGCCCGATGGCGAGGTGAGGGTGGAGTTGTCGGCCGAAATATCTTCCTGGATGGTGTTGCTCGTGAACAGGTCCTGCGGCAGGGTGGAGGCGTGAATGATCCACGGCGCCTTCGGGTTGGGGCGCGAGACGTAGGCCATCGGCAGCTGCGTCATGTCCGTGAACTTGGCCGTCGATTCATCGGTGATCCGGAAGGCCAGATACATGTGGGCGATGGGGCGCGGCGCGCGCACGACGATCTTGACCCAGCCATAGAGCGGAATGCGGGCTCCGCCGTCGGGCAGGGGCATCAGGTTGCCCTGCTTCTCCCCGATGTGCGAGACCAGTTCCGCCAGTTCCTGGTCGGTCTGGGCATCGCGCTCCTTGAAGAAGCCGCTGCTGGAGGCACGCGCCATCAGGTGCTGCTGGGTGTCGGTCAGCACGATCAGATCGGCGCCGGTGCGTGCCAGCTGGCTCACCAGCGCGGATTCGATCGTGCTGCGGCTGCCATTGCCGATGGCGTCCAGCAGGCCGTAGTCCTTGGCGACCAGCTGCGAGGTGAGCAGCCGGTATTCGCGCCGGGTGCTGAGGGTGAACATGAAGGTGTCGGCACCGGCCTGCAGCGCGGCGTCCACGCTGTTGAGGGCGATGCGCCGGTTGGCCAGGTGCAGGAAGACGAAGGCGGCGATCTGCGCGGCGATCAGGGCGGGTACCAGCAGGAACAGGATCTTGTGGCTGGATCGTTGGGAGTAAGTGAGTCTGCGCATGGGTTCTTGTCCTCAGGCCTTCCGCGGCATCGTCGCGTGGCGCCCGCCCCATGCTTGCGGTCTGGCCACCCTCTGCGGGGGTTGTGATTGACATTAACCAACATCTCACTGACGTTGTACTGACCGCTACGCGAATATGCGCGTCAGACAGCGGTCGGCATTCCTTGTTTTCCGTTCTGCAGAATTTTGGGGCTGCAGATGCTTTGCGGCCCCTGGCTTCACAGGAATTGCGCCCGCAGGCCCACCATCACGCGGCGGCCGGCTGCGGGTTCGTAGAAGCGGCCGTTGCCGTCGTTCACGATGACAGAGCCGGCGTAGTTGCGGTCGAACAGGTTGTCCAGCCGTGCCCAGAGCTGCCAGCGCGGCTGGCCGGAGCCGCCTGCTGCGCCGCCGCCGATGGTGTAGCCCGCGCGCAGGCCCACCACGGCGAAGCCGGGCGCGGCCGCGGTGTTGGTGTCGTTGACCTGCACCTTGCTGGAGATATCCAGCGATGCGCCCAGCTGCCAGGCGGCCGTGGGGGCGTAGTCCAGCGCCAGCTGCGCCACCTGGCGCGCCGTGCCCGGAATGCGGTTGCCTGCGGCCACCTGGGCGTTGTTCGCGCCCGTGTAAGGGCTGCCGAAGTAGGCATCCAGCCAGGTGTAGGCGGCGCGCGGCGTCCAGGCGCCGGCCTTGGCGCTCCAGGCCAGTTCCAGGCCGCGGCGGCGCACGTTGTCGGCGTTCTGGTAGACGGTGCGGCCGTTCACGGTGGCGGCGGGCACGATCTCGTCGCGGCTGCGGGCGTCGAACAGCGCGCCTTCCACGCGGTGCACCGCGCCCTGCCACTTGGCGCCCAGTTCCACCTGCCGGCTGCGCGACGCGGCCAGGCCGTAGTTGGGTCCGGTGTTGTTGCGGCTGTAGGCCATTTCGGCGAGCGTGGGCGTCTCGAAGCCCTGGCCCACGTTGGCGTAGAGGTTCAGCTGCTCGCTCGCGGCCCAGACCAGGCCCACGGCGGGGCTGGTCTGGCTCCAGGTGCGCCGGCCGCTGTCGTCCGGGCTGTTGGCGTTGACGAAGCGGTCGTCCACCGACGCGCGCACGCGGCTCATGCGCAGCCCGGCGATGGCGCGCCACTGCGGGGCGATCCAGGCATCGACCTGCGCGAACAGGTCGGTGTTGCCCGCGCGGTCCTGCTCGTTGCGGCGCAGGGCCCCGTTCTGGCCGTTGTTGTTGACGAAGCCCTGGCGGTGCTCCGACTGGCGGTCGGCGTCCAGGCCCACGGTCCAGGTCAGCGGCAGGCCCGAGGGCATGCGCGTGGCATGCGTCCAGGCCAGGCCTACACCGTAGTAGTCGCGGTCCAGGTCCACCACGCCGCCCGAGCTGCTGGCGGCCGCGCCGCTGAACGACAGGGTCTGCGTGAGCTGGCGGTTGCCGCCGTACGCGCGGGCGCGCACGCTGTCGTGCTCGCCCAGGCGCCGCTCCAGCACCACGCCCAGCTGGCTCTGCGAAATGGACTTGCGCGTGTCGAAGGCATAGGCCTCCGCCGTGGCCTGGCGCGGATTGGCCTGCCATTGCGCGCGCGTCAGGCCCAGCGGGTCTTGCGACAGGGGCTGGTCATACAGGTTGACCAGGGTGGTGATGGTGGTGTCGGCATCGGGACGGGCCACGAGCTTGCCGTTCAGATGCGTGCGGCGCGCGGCGCTGTGGTCGCGCCAGCCGTCGGTCTCGAAGCGCGAGACATCGACCAGCCCGCCCAGGGTGCGGTCCCCGAAATCGACCGAGGCATCGGCCAGCCGCTGGCCGTAGGAGCCGGCCGCCACCGAGGCCTGTGCGCCGCCGCCCGGGCGCGGGTCGCGGGTCGTCACCTGCAGCACGCCGCCGGCGGAATTGCCGTAGAGCTGCGCCAGCGGGCCGCGCAGCACGTCGATGTGCGCGGCCGACTGCAGCTGCGCCGTGGCGGCCTGGCCCTGGCCGTCGGGCATGGTGGCGGGAATGCCGTCCACCAGGATGCGCACCCCGCGCACCCCGAAGGTGGAGCGGGCGCCGAAGCCGCGCACCGAGATCTGCAAGTCCTGCGCGTAGTTCTGGCGGTCCAGCGCCACCACGCCGGGCTGGCCGGCCAGCAGTTCCGACAGGTTGACCAGCGGCGTGGGCGCGGTGAAGCCGTCCACGTCCACCCGCGTGTAGCTGGCTGCGGCGTCGAAGCGGCGCTGTGCCTCGGCGCTGCCGCCCGGCACATTCACCGTGGGCAGCGTGGCCGTGCCGGCCGCCGCCTGGGCGAAGGGGGCGGGCGTGCAGGCCAGGGCGGCGCACAGGACGATCAGCGGGTGGGAGTGCGCCAGGGACGGAGCAAGCAAGCGGAGAGGAGGGCGCAGGGACATGGCGGAGCGGAAGGCAGAGAGAAGAGAGCGAGACCGGGCGCGCAAGGGCGCCGAAGAGGCGGCGAGGATACAGGCACGGTGCCCAGGGGCGGTGGTGCCGCCATGCAGTGTGTTGCTTATAGTCCTCAGTCCTCAGTCCTCAGTCCTCAGTCCTCAGTCCTCAGTCCTCAGGCGGCCTGCGCCGCTCCGGGCCGCATCCGGCCGGCCCTTGGCCCTGCTTCATTCGTCCGTCCTCTTTTTCCTCCATGCATCCTTTCGCACTCCTGGGTATCGCCATCGTGGCCGAGGTCATCGCCACCTCGGCCCTCAAATCGTCCGACGGCTTCCAGCGGCTCTGGCCTTCGGTGCTGTCCGTGGCCGGCTACTGCCTGGCCTTCTTCATGCTGGCCCAGGTGATGAAGAGCATTCCGACCGGCGTGGTCTACGCCATCTGGTCGGGCCTGGGCATCGTGCTGATCTCCATCGTCGGCTGGGTGCTGTACGGCCAGAAGCTCGATGCGGCGGCCATCGCCGGCATGGCCTTGATCGTGGCCGGGGTGGCGGTGATCCAGCTGCTGTCCAAGACCGCGTCGCACTGACCCGTTGATTCGAGGCCAAATCGCCCCGTAGCCCAGGCGGGATGGGCGCAATGCGCTTTTATTCTGATAGCGCTCGGCGGTCGGGCGAACGGCTGACAGACAGGGCCGGCGGCGTCAGGCCAGACTGCGGCGTCTGTCCCTCCTGACGAAAGCCCACCCACCATGCCCCAGCCCTGCGCCTTCGCCCGCCGCCGCCCCGTGTTGAATAACCGCTGGCCCGCCCTGGCGCTGGGCCTGCTCGCCGCCGCCGCGCTGTCGGCCTGCGGCGATACCGCCAAGCTGCCCTTCGAGGCCGGCGTGGGCCCGGCGCCCACGCTGCCCGAGCCCAACAAGTCGCTGATCCCCACCGTCAACATCGCTCCCGCCGAAGGCTGGCCGCAGGGGCAGAAGCCCGTGCCCATGGCCGGCATGCAGGTGACGGCCTTCGCCCAGGGGCTGGACCACCCGCGCTGGCTGCTCGTGCTGCCCAATGGCGATGTGCTGGTGGCCGAGACCAACACCCCTCCGAAGGCTGAGCCGGCCGATCAGGGCGTGTGGCAGAAGCTGCGCGGCTGGGTGATGGGCAAGGTGATGGCGCGCGCTGGCTCCGGCGCGCCGCCGGCCAACCGCATCACGCTGCTGCGCGATACCGATGGCGACGGCGTGGCCGAAACCCGCAGCGTGCTGCTGCAGCAGGGCCTGAATTCGCCCTTCGGCATGGCGCTGGTGGGCAGCGAGCTCTACGTGGCCAACACCGATGCGGTGGTGCGCTTTCCGTACCAGACGGGCCAGACGCAGATCGCCGCCGCGCCCGCCAAGGTGGTGGACCTGCCCGGGCTGCCCTTCAACCACCACTGGACCAAGAACCTCATCGCCAGCCCCGACGGCGCGAAGCTCTACGTGACCGTGGGTTCCAACAGCAACGTGGCCGAAAACGGCATGGAGGCCGAAGCCGGCCGAGCCGCCATCTGGGAGGTGGACCGCGCCACGGGCGCGCACCGCCTCTTCGCCAGCGGCCTGCGCAACCCCAACGGCCTGGGCTGGGCGCCTGGCACCGGCGCGCTCTGGACGGTGGTGAACGAGCGCGACGAGATCGGCAGCGACCTCGTGCCCGACTACCTAACCTCGGTGAAGGATGGCGGCTTCTACGGCTGGCCCTACAGCTACTACGGCCAGCACGTGGACCAGCGCGTGCAGCCGCCGCAGCCCGATCTGGTGGCCCGCGCCATCTCGCCCGACTACGCCCTGGGCAGCCACGTGGCCCCGCTGGGGCTCGCGTTCTCCGACCCGGCGCGCGACAAGGCGCTCCCGCCCGCACTCGCCAGCGGTGCCTTCATCGGCCAGCACGGCTCCTGGAACCGCAAGCCGCGCAGCGGCTACAACGTGGTCTTCGTGCCCTTCGTGGGCGGCACGCCGCAGGGCCAGCCGATCGAGGTGCTGAGCGGCTTCGTCAGCCCCGACGGCAAGGCCTGGGGCCGCCCGGTGGGGGTGGCGCTCGATGCCAAGGGCGGCCTGCTGGTGGCCGACGACGTGGGCAATGCGGTGTGGCGTGTGAGCGCGGCCCCGGCCCGCTGAACCCCATCGTTCAGGGGCGGCGCGACGCGGTGAGCGCCACGCCGCCCTGCAGCCGCTCCAGCACCGTGGCGCGCAGGCTGGCGGGCGCATCGGCCAGCAAGGCCGGCCACTCGGCCTGCGCCCGCGCTGCCGCCTCGCGCGCCCAGGCCACGTAGCGCGGCGCGCGCAGCAGGCCGGCGGCCTTGAGCAGCGCCTCCAGGTCCGTCCAGGTCAGGGCGCGCAAGGTCTTATCGATGGCGCGGTTCACGGCATATTGCGTGGACGGCGTGCCCTCGAAGAAGGCGGCCACGCAGACCGGGTCGTAGAGCGGAGCCAGGCAGGGCGTGCGGCCATCGGGATAGATCAGTGCCCAGTTCTTCAGATGCGCGTCGGTGTTGCCGAGCAGGGTGAAGGCGACCATGCGCGTGACGAATTCGCGCACGTCCTGCACCGGGCGGCTGCTCAGGCGGTCGAGCACGCGCAGCATGGTGGCGCCATCGTGCAGCAGGCCGCGGCCGTACTTCTGGCGCGGCGGATAGCCCAGCACCTGGTTGAACTCTTCCATGTGGATGCGCGAGCCATCGGGCAGATGGTCGAAGCGCTGCACGGCCAGCAGCTTGTCGAAGGGCAGGCTCTCGGGCAGGTCGGCCTCGGCGCGGGTGACGATGGCGGCTTCGGCGCAGTCCAGGCCCAGCGCCCGGCAGAGCCGGTAGCCCGTGAATTCGTTGTCCACCAGATCGGGGTGCGCGGTGGTGGGCAGCTTCAGGATCACGCTGCCCGCCGCGCCCCGGCGCCGCACGACGTAGCGCCGCCCGTCCTGCACGGCGCTGAACTTGGTCACCACGCCGGGCAGCGAGGCGGCATCTTCCACCGGGTATTCGACGAAGCCGGGCTCCAGCACGTCCAGCCCCTGGGTGGTGTGCCAGTGGCGTACCACGTCGGGAATGCCTTCGCGCGGCGGCACGGGCTCCACCTCCAGCGCACCCATCAGGTCGTGGCCGGCGGCGGCCAGCAGCTCGAATTCGTCGTCCGGCCCGCAGCCGCGCTCGCGCGCCAGGCGGTCGCGGTTGTGGCCTTCGGGCAGCAGGTTCTGGAAGTACGCCGGCCAGCGCCCGTCGGTGCGCACCAGCCGCGCATCGCGGGCCGAGGTCAGGATCTGCCGCGTGGCGGCTTCGCTGTCGCCCCGGTAGGCCAGCGACAGGGTGGGGCGGCCGGGGTCCTGGATGTAGTCCGCGTCGAAGGACACGCGCAGGATGTCGCCGTACTGCGAGAGATAGCCGATGCCCCGCCGCCCGCCGCCCAGCGCCGCAGGCTGGTGCAGATAGAGACGCAGATAGCGGATGGCGGTGGACATGGCCGAGGCTTGGACGCTGGAGGTTGCCTAGCCCTGGCGCAGGCCGTCCACCACCGAGGGCGGCGCATCCGCGCCGGGCGGCTGGCCCAGAAAGCGCCCGCCGGCCTGGATGAAGGCCTGCAGCTCGGGCCTGAGCGTGCTGGGCACGGCGATCAGCTCCATGCCCAGCACCCGGGCCATCTCGGCCAGGGTGGAAAAGCGCGGGTCCAGATCGCCCCCTTCGGTGCGCTGCACCGTCATGCGCGAAAGGCCGGCGCGTTCGGCCAGTTGCGCCTGGGTCAGCTGCTGCGCTTTGCGGGCGGAGGCCAGGCTGGCGATCAGCGATGGAGCGGTGTTGTCATGCATGATGCTGTTTATACGCTTTTTTCAGTAAAAGCGTATTTTGAATGGCTTTTTTCTCACACAGGTGCCGGCAACACGCTGTATCTTCGTTGCGCGAAGCGCCGCCCTTCCTGCATCAGCCATTCGCCCACCCATTGCATCGCCGAGCCGGGCTGCGGCAGGGTCACGTAGGAATAGGCGGCATGCGAGACCACGCAACGGCCGAAGAGCGGCACCAGGCGCCCGGCGATTACGTCGTCCAGCACCAGCGCGGCGCGGCCCATGGCGATGCCCCGGCCCGCCAGCGCCGCGCTCAGCGCCAGCTGCGAGAGATTGAACTCGGGCCCGCCGTCCCAGGCCGGCAAGGGCGCGCCCACTTGGCTCAGCCAATGCTGCCACTCTTCATGGGGGCGGGCACCTTCCCAGGGCGTGCTGTCGTGCAGCAGCCAGTCGCCCTGCAGCTGTGCGGGCTCCTGCAGGCCGGGGTGGGCCGCGAGGAAGGCCGGACTGGCGACCGGTATCAGCCATTCGTCGAGAAACACGGTGGCCTGCAGATCGGTGTAGCCGCCCGTGTCGAAGCGCACGGCGGCTTCGATGCCGCCCTGCACCATGCGAGTGCGGTCCAGCCGGTGGAATTCTCCGAACACGCGCAGGCCCACCTCGGGGTGCAGGCGCAGGAAGTCGCCCAGGCGCGGCGTGAGCCACTGCATGGCGAACGAGGGCGAGCAGCTCAGGGTGGCGATGGGCGCCTGCGCCTCCCCCCGCCGCTGCATCTGGCCCAGCGTGCTTTCGATGGCCTCGAAGCTCTCGCGCAGCACCACCGCCAGCCATTTGCCTTCGGGCGTGGGCACCAGGGCACGCGGCGTGCGTAGGAACACGGGGCGGCCCAGCCACTGTTCCAGCTGCTTGACCTGCTGGCTGACCGCACCCTGGGTAATGCAGAGTTCGGCCGCCGCGCGGGTGAAGCTGCCATGGCGGGCGGCGGCATCGAAGGCGCGCAGCCAGGCCAGGAGGGAGGGGGAGAGTCGGATGTCCATGGCGGGGAAATGTCTGCACCGGGTCGGTTGCCAGGTCTTTTTCTATGAGTATGACTAATGGCGGAGGGCAATATAAATGCGTTGTACCCCGGCGGCTGC
>Ga0105242_10003961_pt1 | contig 11505 bp, 12 predicted proteins | sample KBSM24metaG_FD_81521 | JGI IMG/M metagenome (GOLD analysis project Ga0105242, IMG submission 81521) | Miscanthus rhizosphere microbial communities from Kellogg Biological Station, Michigan, USA - KBS M2-4 metaG | ecosystem: Host-associated > Plants > Roots > Rhizosphere > Soil | place...
CAGTGCGTGCGCCGCGCCGCCCATGTCCTTCTTCATGAGGCGCATACCCTCGGCCGTCTTGATGTCGAGACCGCCGGAATCGAAGCACACGCCCTTGCCGACGATCGCGACGCGGGGATGGCGCGGATTGCCCCAGTTGATCTCCAGCAGGCGCGGCGGGCGTGCGGCCGCGCGGCCCACGGCGTGGATTGCGGGGAAGTTCTGCGCGAGAAGCTCATCGCCCACCCACTCGTCGAACTCGCCGCCGAAGAGCTCCGCCTGCTCGCGCGCCACGTCGGAAAGTTGTTCCGGCCCCATGTCCTCGGCCGGCGTGTTCACGAGATCGCGCACGAGCCGCACGGCCTGCGCCATCTCGAGGGCTTCCTTCACGCGCGGCGTGGCGTCCAACTGCAGGTCGGCGGGCTTGCGCTTCGCCTTCTTGTAGCGCGCGAACTGGTAGCCGCCCAGGTCCCAGGCGAACGCCGCCTTCTCCTGCGCGATCGTGACGGGTCCCTTGCCGAGCGCATAGCGCCCGCGCGGAAGCCTCAACGGGAGCGCGGCGAGCGCCCACGGGTCGTCGCCGTCGCGGACGCCGGCCAGCACGCGCGCGGTGTTGCCTTTGGCGTCGGGGACGAGGACGAGGCTATTGGGGGAGCCGTCGAAGCCCGCGGTCTGCGCCCAGCGGCGCTCCGCGGGCGTGAGCGATTCGAGGAGCTTCGCCAGGTGCGCGGCATCGGTGGCGAGGATCGGGATGGCCTTTTCGAAGGCCTTCTTGTCGGTGATTACCAAGATCGTGATTCCAGGAGAAAGGAACTCATTTTACGCGGCGGTAATCGATCTCCCACGCCGTGTTCCACGTCGTGCCGCCGTCGGTGGAGTTTTGCCACAGCCATTTGAACGCATCGGGCTTCACGTCGCGGAACAACATTCGCTGCATCGTCGTCTTCCCCTGCCGCTGGAATTGCCGCGCGAAGACGCGGTTGCCTTCCTCCAGTCCGCCCACGAAATCCAGGTAGCCGCCCTGGTTGTCCACCCAGGTCTGCTTCCAGGCGCCCGCGTTGCGGTCGTACACCGAGTAGCTGCGCCCTTCGAGCGGCATGCCAGGCGCGCCGGTGAACTCCTCGAGGATCGCGCAGCCATCGAGCGTCTTCGTGATCCGGTTGTGGCTGACTCCTTTCACGCCGTTCATCACGTACTGCGCGTCCCACTCGCCCAGCCAGAAATCCATCTGGTGCGATTCGGGGGAGTTGCAACCCACGGAGGGCGCCTGGGCAAGGGCCGCGATCGCCATGAGGGCGAGCCAGGCGAACGACAGGATTCTCATGGTCGCGTCCCTTATCATGTGGCGGCCATGGCCACCATTCTCCGCATTATCGCCGTCCTCGGGCTTGCTGCCTCCACGGCACGCGCCGCGGGCGAAGAGGTGCCGTTCATCACGACGCCCGACAACGTGACGGTCACCATGCTGCAGATCGCGCGCGTGAACCCGCAGGACTACGTGATCGACCTGGGCTCCGGCGACGGGCGCATCGTCATCACGGCAGCCCGGCAATTCGGGGCCCGCGGCCTGGGCGTGGAGATCGTGCCGGACCTGGTGAAGAAAAGCCGCGAGAACGCGGCCGCCGCGGGAGTCGATTCGCGGGTGGAGTTCCGCGAGGAGGACCTCTTCAAGGCCGATCTGTCGAAAGCCACGGTGGTCACGCTATACCTTCTCCCGGAGGCGAACCTGGAGCTGCGCCCGAAGCTGCTCGCGCTCAAGGCGGGAACGCGCATCGTCTCGCACGACTGGGACATGGGCGACTGGCCGCCGGAGCGTTCGGTCACCATCGACGTTCCCGACAAGAAGATCGGCCGCGAGAAATCGAGCACGATCCACCTGTGGTTCGTTCCCGCGCGATTGCACGGCGCGTGGTGCGGCGGCTCGAAGGCGAAACCCGCCACCCTCCAGATCGACCAGAAATACGGCCAGATGCGCGCCACGCTCACGCGCGGGACCATGCGCCATTCGTTCGACGCGCGCATCCGCGGGGCGCAGGTGCAGAGCGTGGACGGCGACCTCGTGATGAACTTCGAGGACGAGCGCGTGAAGCCGGTCGTGGCGCGCAATGCCTTCTCCGCCTTCCGCGGTGTCACCTTCACCCGGCGAACCACCGACAGCTGCGGCTAGTGAGTGCGCGCCGCATGGCGCGACGCGATTTCCGCGTCGCAGTCCTGGAAGTTGACATACACCTCGTCACCCGGCGCGAGCCGCAGTCCTTCGGGCACGGTCGCGATGATGGAGCGATAGTGCTTGCCGCGCTGGTATTCGACGTGGGCGAAAGCGCGGTCCGCCTTTCCCTGCGCGATGGCGCTCAGCCGGCAATCCTTGGAGCTTCGCCCGAAGCCGCCGCGAGCCGTGCCGACCTCGGCCACCTTGCCGATGCTCCAGCCGTCATCGTAGGCGAACTTGCCCTCGTATACGGGAGCCTCCACGCAGCCGGCGAGCAGGATTGCCGAGACCACGAGAACGGATCGATTCATGTGCGCACCCTCCCCAAGGTCGCCTGCGCGACCAATGCAAGCACCACCAGGGCCCATACGATCACGGGCCCGCTCGGCAGGTCCGTGAGCGTCGAGACGACGAGACCCGTCGCGTAGCCGAGCGCCCCGATCGCCCACGCGGCGGCGAGGCGATGGCGCACCATGCGCCGCGTGGCCAGTGGCGCCACGATGAGCGTGGCGAACACGAGGTACAGGCCCACGAGCTGCACCGACACGGTCACCGCGAGCGCGAAGAGCACGTAGAAGCCGACACGCCCGATACGCTCGCGCGCAGTGAACCACACCGCGAGGACGCCGGCGTAAACGACTGCAGCCCAAAGCAGCCATTTCGTCTGGACCCAGAGGACCTGGCCCACCAGCAGGTTCTGCAGGTGCTCGGCGCCGTGCGGGTTGCTCGCGAGAACGATGAGGCTTCCGGTGGCGCCCAGCACGAACACCACGCCGATCACCGCTTCCTGCACGTCGGGCCAGATCTTCTCGGTCCAGGTGAGCAGGAGCGAGCCCGCGAGCGCGGCGACAAGCGCGGCGATCTGCACGGCGATCCCCTCGGCCTCGAAGCCCATGCGGTCGGCGAGCACCACGCCCAGGCCCGCGATCTGCGCGATGGCGAGGTCGATGAAGACGATGCCGCGCGCGAGAACCTGCATTCCGAGGGGCACGTGCGTCGCGGTGACCAGCAGGCCCGCGATGAGCGCAGGACCGAGGATCGACCAGTCGAGCGAAGACCAGTTCATGTATTGCCCTTCAGCAGGCGCGCGATGGTGTCGTCGAAGAGGCCGAAGAGGTCCTTCGCGCCGTCGGTGCCTCCCACGGTGAACGGCAGCGCGACTGCGTTCACCTTCGCGCGCTCGGCTATCCACTCCGATGCGCGCGGACTCTGGTATGCGGCGCGGATCACCATCTTCGCCGGCGTTTGCTTCAGCGTTTCCATCACGGCGGACAGATGCGCGGTCGTGGGCTCGACGCCGGGCTTGGGCTCGAGCGCGGCGATCTCGCGAAGCCCGAGCCACGCCTCGAGATAGCTGAACGCCTTGTGCTGCACCACGATCGGCGCGCCCTTCAACGCGGCCGCTTGTTTCTCCCAGCTGGCGATCGACGCGGTCCATCGTGCCGAGAATTGCGTGTAGCGCGACTGGTACATCGAAGCATTCGGCGGATCGAGCTGGGCCATGCGAACGGCGAGCTCGCCCGCGACGCGGCCGATGTTGCGCGGATCGGTCTGGATGTGCGGATCGCCCGCCGGATGCACGTCGCCTTCCGCGCGATCGAGCCGCGTGGGCTTGCCCAGCAGCGGCACGAAGGACGCCGCCTCGAAGTAGCCCGGCTGTCCCGGCCGCACCCTGGGATTGCCCGCCTGCTGGATCACGAGCGGCAGCCAGCCGACCTCGAGCTCCGCGCCCGTGGCGACCACGAGATCGGCACTGCGCGCGCGCGCGATGAGGCTGGGACGCGCCTCCACATGGTGCGGATCCTGCAAGGCGTTGGTGGCCGAATACACCTTCACCTTGTCGCCGCCCAGCTCCTGCGCGAGCGCGGCCCACTCGGGGACGGTTGCGAAGATGCTCAGGTCGGCGTGCGCCGGATGCCACGCTATCGCGATCAGCAGCGGAACGATGTAACGAAGGAATGTTTTCATGGCGCGCCTTTCAATACTTGTGCGCGCCATGCGCGCCGAGACTCAGGATGTACTGCACGAAGACCTGGTTGTCCGTGACCTCGGCCACGGTCTGGCTTCGCGCGAACTGCAACCGCACGCGGCTGAACTCGGAGGGACTCCAGTCCACCATCGCGCTCCACTTGCGGGGATTGAACGGATCGGCCGCACCGGGATCGAGGCTGTCGTAGCGCACGCCCACGCGCCACATCGGGATCGGCTGACAGACGGCCTGCAGGTACCAACCGTTCTGCGTGAGCGAATAAGAGGCCGGATCGACGACGACGGGGCTATCCATCGCGTTCTCGCCCTTCTCCTTGCGGCGAAAGTATTCGCCCTGCACCTTGAAGCTCGTCTGCCGCGCATTGCCGTTGGGCGCCCACTTCCAGACGAAGTCCACGATGCCGGTATCGTCCTTCGCGCTGCGCTCATCGCTTTTCGTATGCAGCCACGAGACGCCCCCGCGCCAGCTGTGGCTGTCGCCCACGTCGCCGCCCGTGTGGGCGTAGAGCGCGCCCGAACCGATGCCGTTCTTGTTGCGATCCGATCCGGGAAACGCTTCGCCGCTGCCCACCTCGCCGCCGATCTCGAAGTACTGCTCGATGGGCGCGATCCACTTCACCTGCAGGCCGTCGTTGCGGTACTGGCCGCCGAGGAAGGCCTGGTAGGCGAGCGGCGCATCGACGAAGTCCCACGCGTGCTGGTGCTGCTCGTTCAGGTAGCCGATGCCCGAGAAGAAACGGCCGAACTTCGGCGCCAGCCCGTACGGCGCTGCGGTGTAGGCCGCGAACGCTTCTTCCACCGAAACCTGGTTGTCCGGCGTGATGGAGATCGTGGCCTGGCCCGCGAAGCGGTCGTCGGCATTCGCCGAGAGGGTCATCTCGGTCTCGGAGAGGCTGAAGCCGCGCCGTCCGGGCCCCGCTTCGCCACCCAACGGGAATCCCGCGATGGCGAAGGTGTTCGGGTCCTGCGAGAGGTTCGCGTAGCGGCCCTGCAACACGAGGGAGATCGCGGGATTGAACGCGGCAAGCCCCGTATTGGCTCCACCCGATGACGGCAGCGGCGCCGGCGCGGGTGCCTTCGCTTCCGCATCCTTCAGCTCGTCTTCCAGCGCGCGAATGCGCGCCTCGTAATCATCCTTCAGCGACTGGATCTGCTTCCTGATTTCCGTGAGATCCGCGTCGGCTGCGGCCCTGGCCACCGGCGCCAGCATGGCCAGCGACAACGCGCAGGCCGCGCACACAAGCTTCGACATGGTGATGCTCCTGGATTCCAATGAGAACGCACCGCGCGCGAGCGCGGTGGACCACAGGGCGAATCAGGAGAGCTTCGGGGGAGCGCGCGAGCGGAACGCGAGGCGCGGCGCAGTGCAGACGGCCGCGTCGGAGTGCTGTTCCCGGGCGACGGGCACCGCATCGGGCAACGCCACCGCGGGAATGGAAGCGCCGACCGCGCTCGACAGCTCCGCGCAAGCGAAGCATTTGTCGCACGTGCTCTTGCCGGGTGTCGAATCCTGCTTGTGGCCGGCGACGTGCGACAGATCGTGCAGCGCGACCGCCTGCTGGCCCACGACCACGGCCAAGGCCATCCACAACGCGAAGAAGATGCGACGAGCGCGATTCATGCTGCCGGCATTGTAGCCCCGCTCTCGGGGGCGGGTTTGGTCGATGACGCGAGCACCTTGTCGATACGCCTTCCGTCCATGTCGACGATCTCGAGCGTCCAGTCCTCCCAGTGCACCTTGTCCGCGGTGTGCGGCAGGCGCCCGAGGAGCAGCATCGTCATTCCGGACAGCGTGTGGTATTTCTCCGTGCCTTCCTCCGGCACCGACTTCAGCGACAGCCGGTCCTTGAGCTCCGGGATCGGGATGAGCCCGTCGAGGAGCCACGATCCGTCGTCACGCTGCACCGCCCATGCGTCTTCGGCGCCATGCGGCTTGAACTCGCCCGTGATCGCCTCGATCAGGTCGGCGAGCGTCACCATGCCCAGCACTTCGCCGTACTCGTCCACGACGAACGCCTGGTGCGTTCCCGACGCACGGAAGTTGTCGAGGAGCTCCATCCCGGTGAGGCTGTCGGGGACGAAGACCACGGCCTGCAGGTCCGCGGTGAGGTCCGGCTTCTCGCCCTTCAGCGTCTTCACGAGCAGCTTGCGCGCGGTGACGATGCCGAGGATGTCGTGGAAGGTGCGCCGCACCACGGGATAGGTCGAGTGGTCGCTCGCCTCGATGCGCTTGGCGTTATCGGCCCACGGGAGGTTCGCGTCGAGCACGATGATCTGCGAGCGCGGGACCATCAGGGAACCCAGCAGGCGGTCGTCGAGGCGGAAGACGTTGCGCACCAGCTCGTGCTCGGTGTCCTCGATGGCGCCGCTCTCCGAGCCTTCCACCAGGAGCGCGTGGATATCCTCCTCGACGAGATTCGTGTCATCGCGCTCCTTGACCCCCAGCACGCGGATGATGAGGTGCGTCGAGCCCGACAGGAGCTTCACGAAGGGCTTGGCGAGGATCGACAGCCACCGAAGCGGCGTGGCCACAACGCGCGCGATCGCCTCCGGGTTCATCTGGCCGATGCGCTTGGGCACGAGCTCGCCCAGCACGATCGAGAAGTAGGTGATGGTGAGCACGACGAGCCCGATCGACATCCATCCCGTGTACTGCGGCTTCACGCCTTGCGCCTCGAGCCACTTCGCCACCGGCTCGGCGAATGCCGCCTCGCCCACGATGCCGTTCAGGATCGCGATCGACGTGATGCCGATCTGCACCGTGGACAGGAAGCGCGTGGGCTCCTGGTTGAGCTCCAGCGCGCGCGCCGCGCCGTGGTCGCCTTCGTCGGCGAGCTTCTGCAGCCGGCCCTTGCGCGAAGCCACCAGCGCGATCTCCGACATCGCGAAGGCGCCGTTCACCAGGATCAGGAAGAAAAGGAGCGCGATCTCCATGCGGACGCAATTATCTCATTGCGCGCCGCCACTCCCGCGCAACGAGTTCCTAGGCGAGGAGCCGCACCACGCCGAGCAGCGTCTCCTGCTCCTGCGAAACCCTCTCCATCTTCGAGATGAGCCAGACCATGAAGAGGCTGGTGACGATCCAGAGGAAGAACGGCACCTTGATGTCGCTCTCCGCGTCGTTCCAGTTCTTGATCAGCGCAACGATGATCACCGGCCACAGGAAGAACGAGAGGATCGCAAGGAGGACGCTCGACCTCCACGTCCTCACCAGCATGTAGATGAACAACACGAACGAGAACAGGCTTGCCAGGCTGAGCAGTACCATGCGCATTCCTCCCGCTCTTTTTCTTAGAACCGCCAGCTTACTCCCGCGAGCGCGGACCAGTCCGCGGTGAGCTGCACGCCGTTCACCTTCTGGTACAGGGGAAACTGGGCGAAGGCGTAGAGCTGCGCGCTCTTCGAGACATTCCACGAGATGCCGGGGGAGAGCCACAACTGCTGCTGGCCGCTGTCCTCGGGCTCGGCCTCGCCGCCGCTGTCGCGGCCCTTCCACACGTAGTTCAGCTGCATCATGAGGCCCACGTCGTTCGCCAGAGCATAGCGGCCGCCGCCATCCACGTAGACCGCCTTGCCCGGCTTGAAGCCCGCGCGCTCGGTCATCGGCAGCACGCCCTGCACGCGAGCGAACCATGAGGTGTTCGCGAGCGGCGCCGCGGCGCTCCAGTACAGTCCCAGCAGGAGATCCGTGGTGCCGGTTCCAGGCTGGAGCGTGCGCTCGGCGGCTTCGCCGACGTCGTTCGTGACGTCGTACTTCCCGGTGGGAAGCTTCACGCCGAGAGTCGCGCCCAGCGACGACTGGTGCTCGACCGTCTCTCGCGACGCGAAGATCTCATGGCGCCCCACCACGCGCATGTCGCCCAGGTCGTGGAACTTCCACGTCTCGACCTCCTGCTCGCCCAGGTGGTTGTGGATATGGGTGTGATATCGGTCGACGTACGGCGCGACGATGGACACGCCCCACCCCGGCGCCGGCGTCCAGTCCAAGTTCGCGACCCAGTTGCGGTTGATGGTCTCCATCTCGTCGTGATCGCGCGGGATCTGCCCCACCCCGATGCGCTGGGTGCCCGCGCGCGGCTGGTCCAGGTCCACGTATTCGAACTTGAGGTCGAAGAGCACACCCGGCTCGAGCCAGTAGCCCTGCGACGACCAATCGGTATTGATGAGGCAGAACGCCGAGCCGCAGCTCGCGGCGGCGTCATGCGCGAAGACCGTGGCGGCGCAGGCCGCCACGATGGCGAAACACTTCTTCATGTTTGTCCCTTCCTGACGAAACGAAAACGAGAAAAGCGTCAGGAAATGGCGGGCGGCGCGCGGCTGGGAGGCGGCCGCGGGGAGAAGAGATGGTCTGGATTCGCGATCCGCGCAGCGACGATGGCAATCGCGTGCAGCGTGGGCGGCGAATGCGCCGACGCGACGGCCGGCACCACGAAATCGGCGGCCGCGATGCACAGCGGGCAATGGAAATCGTCGCCCGCATCGGCGGGCGCGCCAGGATGCTGCACGCCGCCCACCTGCGTGCAGATGAAGACCGGGACATCCGGCGCACGCGGCCGCGCCGCGGACACGAGCGGCCACAGCGACGCGAACGCGACAGCGAACGTGGCGACGGCAGCGAGGATGCGGCGGCGAATCATGGCGGGCATTCTACTGCGCGAACAGCGCCGCCCGCCGTTCATTCCCTCACGGAACTAGCGCCCGGGACCGGGCGGGTTGTTGGTGGCGCGTGCCTGCGCGGGCACGGGGCCGCGAACAACGTTCAGCATCGACCAGTTGTTGGTCTCGATGGCGGTGCGCAACGTCTCGCGGTACTGCGAGAGGAGCTGCGAGTCGTACGGCGACGCGCCGTAGTAATAGATGTAGTCGGGCAGGCTCTGCGCGTTGCAGTGCCCCTGGTAAGCGCACGCCGAGAGCACGCGCTGGTTGTCGTCGCCGCAGGGATAGCCGTAGTCGCATGCGAGGAGATTCCACGCCTGCATGAAGGAGCGCTGCTCCACCACCTGGTCGTCGCCGATGCGAAGCGAGAAGTCGTGCCATGAGGTCGAAAGCACGCGCCCGGCAATCAACATCGCCTCCGGGTCGCGGGACATGATGGCCGTACGAAGCTGCGCCACCTGCTGGTCGTTAGGCGCCACGTCGCTTCTCCAGACTCCGTCGTTGCGGCGCGCGGCCCACAGCGATTGCTCGAGCGAGAGTGCCTGGGCCTTGGGATCCCCGGCCGCGGCGGCCTGCGCGAGCAGGTTGTTCAATGCGGACTGCGTGACGGTGAGGCCTTCCAGGCCGGCGCAGCGATTGGTGGCCACGTTGTCGAACGCGGCGATGCGCTTGTCGCGCTGCGGGTCGTTATCCGGGAGCGAGGTCAGGAACTGGTCGCGACGCTGCTCCGTGCTGCGCACGATGGGCGCTCGCGATGTGCGCTCGGTGATGGTGGCGCACTTGCGCATGATGTCGTAGAGGACATAGCGGCCCTCTCCCGTCTCGCCTTCCGCGCTGTCCTTGAGGCGGTCGTAGATCGCCTTGTAGCTCTTCGACTTGAGATATTCGGTCCAGAGGCCCGCGCGCACCGGGACGACGGGGCCGCGCGCGGTGCGGCGCGGGTCGATCGAAAGGACGGCGGAGGTGCCCAGCTTGGACGCGGTGGGAACCGCGGCCGCACGCGCTTCGGACCCGGACGTGACATCGGCGACCTCCTGCCCCCCCGGCATTTCCGGCGGACGCAGCGAGAACCAGGCCCCGGCGACCAGCGCGAAAAAGACCACCACCCAGGCGGCAGGACGGAATTTCATGATCCTTCCAGGACGAATTCGGCGCCTCTTTCCGCAATCATATAGGTGGGAGCGTTGGTGTTGCCGGAAGTGATGCGCGGCATGATCGATGCATCAATAACGCGCAGCCCCTCGATGCCGTGCACGCGCAGGCGATCATCCACGACGGCGCCGCCGTCCGCGCCCATGCGGCACGTTCCCACCGGGTGGAAGATCGTCGTTCCCAGGTCGCCCGCCGCCTTCACGAGCGCCGCGTCGTCGCCCACTGCCGGCCCGGGACGCCATTCCTCGGGGGAGTATTTCGCCAGCGCCGGCGCGGCCATGATCCGCCGCGTGAAGCGCATGGATTCCGCGGCAATGCGCTGGTCGTCGGAGGTGGAAAGGTAATTCAGCCGGATCTCGGGTGCGGCCATCGGGTCGGCGGACTTGATGCGCACGTGGCCGCGCGAGGTGGGCCTCAGGTTGCACACCGAGGGCGTGATCGCGGGGAAGGGATGCAGCGGGTCGCCGAACTTCTCGAGCGAGAGCGGCTGCACGTGCCATTCGATGTTGGGCGAAGCCTGCATCGCATCGCTCTTCGCGAAGGCCCCGAGCTGCGACGGCGGCATGGTGAGCGGGCCGGTGTGGAAGAGGAAATATTCGAGCGCCATGGCCGCCTTTCCGGCCCAGCGGTTGGCGCGCTCGTTCAGCGTGGGGCCGTCCACCTTCCACATCATGCGGATCTGCAGGTGGTCGTGGAGGTTCGCGCCCACGCCGGGCGCGTCGAGCACGACGGGAATCCCGAGTCGCTGCAGAAATGCGGCGGGTCCGATGCCCGAGAGCTGGAGCAATTGCGGCGAGCCGATGGAGCCCGCGGCGAGGATCACCGCCTTCGCCGCCATCGCCCGGCCCTCGCCGCGCCCCTCGACCACCATGTCGATGCCGGTCGCGCGCTTTCCTTCGAGCAGCACCTTGCGCACGTGCGCTTTCGTGATGAGCGTGAGGTTGGGGCGATCGAGCGCCGGGCGCAGGAACGCCTTGGTGGCACTCCATCGCCGCCCCGCGCGCTGGTTCATGTGGAAGTACGCGTTGCCGAAATTGTCGCCGCGGTTGAATTCCTCGACCTTCGGGATGCCGGTTTCCGCGGCAGCCTCGCGCCACGCGTCGAGGATCTCCCAGCGAACGCGCGGCTCCTCGACGCAGAGCTCGCCGTCGCAGCCGTGGTGCTCGGTGGCGCCGCCGAAATGGCGCTCGGCGCGCTTGAAGTACGGCAGCACGTCCGGCCACGACCAGCCACGATTGCCGAGCGAGGCCCAGTAGTCGTAATCGACCTTCTGGCCGCGCATGTACACCATCGCATTGATCGAGGAGCACCCGCCCAGCACCTTGCCGCGCGCGTAGCCGAGCGAGCGGCCGTTCAGGCCTTCATCGGGCTCGGTGCGGAAACACCAGTCCGTGCGCGGGTTGCCGATCGTATAAAGGTATCCGACCGGGATGTCGATCCAGAACCAGTCGTCCTTGCCGCCCGCCTCCACCAGCAGGACCTTGTGCCTGCCGTCCTTCGTGAGGCGGTTGGCGAGAACG
>Ga0105242_10003962_pt1 | contig 11504 bp, 10 predicted proteins | sample KBSM24metaG_FD_81521 | JGI IMG/M metagenome (GOLD analysis project Ga0105242, IMG submission 81521) | Miscanthus rhizosphere microbial communities from Kellogg Biological Station, Michigan, USA - KBS M2-4 metaG | ecosystem: Host-associated > Plants > Roots > Rhizosphere > Soil | place...
TGACGACCCACTACATGGAAGAGGCCGACCAGCTTTGCGGCCGCATCGCGATAATCGATCACGGCAAGCTTTTGTCGCTCGACTCGCCGGCCCAACTTAAACGAAGTGTCCCGGGAGGATATCTAATCGAGTTGCAGGTCCGCGACAATGGTCACGAGCCCTTTCTCGGCGGATTGCGATCGTTACCCGGCGTCGTCGAAATCAAAGCCGACAATGACCGCGTGCGAATCTATGCGGATCGAGTTGAAGGTTTGCTGGCAAATGCAATGCGTCTGGCCAGCGAGCAAAACGTTATGGTTACCGACGCACATGTTTCGGAACCAAGTCTCGAGAATTTGTTCCTGCACCTGACCGGAAGAAGCTTGAGAGAGTAGCGGTACGCACGCCTCCGGCGTGCTCCCGTCTTCCAGACACGCCGGAGGCGTGCGTACCAGAATGACTGCATTCATTGCCCTGCTGCATCGTGACCTGCGCGTGGTTCGACGCGAGATCCTTTCCTTTCTTTTGCGCGTCGTACTCAATCCGCTTTTGTTTACCTTCATCTTTGGCTATGTCATGCCCCGGATGGGAATTATTCAGAAGGGCTATACCGACATGCTTCTGCCGGGCATCCTCGGACTGAGTATGACCTTGTCGAGCATGCAGGCCGTTTCGCTTCCTCTCGTGATCGATTTTGGTTGGAGCAAAGAGATCGAGGATCGTCTGCTGGCGCCCATCAGCATTGTTGGCGTCGGGCTGGAAAAGATCATTGTCGGCGTCATCCAGGCAATCATCGCCGGCATCGTGGTGCTGCCTCTGGGATGGCTTCTGATGCGCGTGCACCTAAACCTGACCTTAATCGACGCCGTTCATTTTGTGCTGGTAGCCCTTTTGAGCAGCTGGCTCTTTGCCGCCTTTGGAATGGTCGTCGGCACGGTCGTCTCGCCACAACAAATCAGTCTGGTGTTTACGGTTCTGCTGGCCCCGATGATCTTTTTCGGTTGTGCTTACTATCCCTGGGCAACGCTTCATGTAATTCCGTGGTTTCAATACGCGGTGCTCGTCAATCCCCTGGTCTATGCGAACGAAGGCTTTCGCCTGGCGCTGACTCCGCAGATGCCGCATATGTCCCCCTGGCTGGTCTATGTGGCGCTAATCGGGTTCTCAATTTTCTTTACCTGGGCCGGCTTGCGCAAATTCGAAAGCCGGGCACTCGATTAAATTGAGTTCGGCACAGTTTCTCAGCAGTTTTGGCACCTTCTCTCAAGCACTAACCTTGCCTACGCTCGCAGCCATTTGTTATAGTCGCGGCAGTCATCATCCGGAAAAATTAGAGTTGTAAGGGCGGGCCTCACGCAGGCATTCGCCTCTCAAAAAGAAAGGATTATTTATGGGAAACGATCGTGATTCTGGCGAAAATATTTCGACCAAGCTAACGTTTTTCCTGGTTGGAGCAGGAATCGGTGCCGTACTGGCATTGCTGTTCGCTCCAAAATCCGGCGAAGAACTCCGCAACGATATCGCCGATGCCACGCGCAAAGGCATCGACAAATCGCGGGAAGCGGCGCAGCAGTTGGGTACGAAGGCTTCTGAAGTCTATGACACGACCAGGCAGAAAGCCGGTGAGTACTACGAGGGCGCGCGCGAAACTGCGGAAGAGTATTACGAAGCGACGCGCGAGCGCGCCTCCGAGCTTTACGACACCGCCACGACGAAGGCGGGCGAAGTCGTAGCCAAGACCCGCGACGCCGTCCAGACTCAGGCTGGTTCGCTCTCTGCGGCGGTCGAAGCAGGAAAGAAAGCTTATGTCGAAGAGAAGCGCAAGACTGAGCTTTCCGGCCGCACCGAAGCGGCGCCGACCTACAAACCTGAAACGACGATGTAGAAAAATCGTGCTTTGTGCTTTGGTCTTTGTACTTTGTTCGTCGTAACCGCGGTTCGCGGAATTCACCAGGATGATGGGAATCACGAACAAAGTACAAAGTACCAAGCACAAAGTACGTGTTTCTTAGAATGAACCCACACGAGCCACTTTTCTGGTTGGTAATCATCACAGGTCTCATCGCGATCTCGTTTGTCATGATCGCGGGAGCGATGATCGCCATGGCGGTGTTCGTGAACCGAGCGGTCAAATCGGTGAATCGACTCGAACAGAAACTCGATCCATTGATTAATCGGGCGAGCGCGATCAGCGAGCAGGCCCAGGGCATCGCCGTACAAGGCCGCCAGATTGCCGAGCAGTTCAATGTAATGTCGGGCCATCTTTCGACGGCGACGGGAAACCTGGCGGAATCAACTGCGCTGATCAAGGAAGAGGTGCGGGGTATCATGGCACTCGCCGATGAAACCGCACACGTGGCCAAAGAAAAAGTGGCCGTGGTGAGTCACGCAATCGACACGACTCACGAGCGGGTTATGGACACGACTGAGTTTATTCAACGCAAGGTAATAGAGCCGGCGCGGGAACTGGCCGCGATTCTCGCAGGCGTGCGACGCGGGCTGGAAGTTTTGGTCGCGCCCGCGCCCAGCCCGATTAATCGCAGCTACGGAGACGAGGAGATGTTTATCGGCTGAACGCTACGAACATCAAGAGGCTTCCAGGCCCGAACCATCGTCTCGGAATGAGAAAGTGGTTCGGGCCTTTTGCGGTACGCACGCCTCCGGCGTGCTAATCAGCGGCCCTGTTGCGGCACGCCAGAGGGGTGCGTACCGTACCTTTTTGGAGTGCAACCATCCCTGCTGTTACTATTTCGTTTTTGATTCTCGACGCCTATGTCAACCGAAGCACCAACCCTCGATCTGAAGAAAACGATCAATCTGCCGAAGACGAAGTTCGCGCAGAAGGCCAACCTGCCGCAAACCGAACCGGTGCGCCTGCAAAAGTGGGCGCAGATGGATCTCTACGATCTGATTCGCCAGGCCCGCGCCGGCGCGCACAAATTCATCCTCCACGACGGTCCGCCTTATGCCAACGCCGACATTCATTTGGGCACGGCCCTCAACAAGATCATCAAGGACCTGATCGTTAAGTCACGTACGATGCTGGGGTTCGATGCTCCTTACGTGCCCGGCTACGACTGTCATGGACTGCCAATCGAACTTCACGTCGAGCGCAAACTTGGCGAGAAAAAAGCGAACATGCCGCCGCTCAGCATTCGTCGCGCCTGCCGCGAATTTGCGGCGAACGCGCTGAAGCGACAGACGAAGGATTTTCAACGGCTGGGGATTTTGGGTGAATGGGACAATCCCTACAGCACGATGTCCGATCACTATGAGGCCGAGACGGCGCGGCTTTTTGCGCGGTTCGTCGAGCGCGGTTTCGTTTACAAAGGTGCGCGACCGGTTTACTGGTGCATACATGATCAGACCGCGCTGGCCGAAGCCGAAGTTGAATATCATCAACATGCGAGTCCGTCCGTTTACGTTAAGTTTCCGCTGAAGAGCGATCCGGCTCAAATTGATTCGGCACTCGCCGGCCGGAAGGTGTTTGCTTTGATTTGGACGACGACCCCCTGGACGCTGCCGGCGAATCTGGGCATCGCGGTCCATCCTGATTTTGATTACGTGGCGATGGAAAGCGGTGACGAAGTCTACATCGTGGCGGCTGAACTGGCTGACGTGGTGACCGCAAAGTGTAATCTCGAAGCACCTAAAATTCTCGCCCGCTTCTCCGGATCGAAACTCGACCGGCTCGAAGCACGGCATCCATGGATAGATCGCCCATCATTATTTATGGTCGGTGAACATGTGACGATGGGCGGCGAAGCCGACGCCGAGACTGAACTCGATGTCAGCGAGGCGCGCGGGAAATCCGGGACCAGCAAAGCCGGCACCGGGCTGGTCCACACCGCGCCCGGACACGGTCACGATGACTTTGTCATCGGCAAGAAATATGGGCTGGAAATCTATTGTCCGGTCGATAACGCCGGGCGATTCACTCCGGAAGTCGATCACTTCGCCGGCCTCGGTGTGTTCGAAGCCAACCCGAAAATCGTCGAGTTCATGCGCGAGCGAGGCGTGCTGCTGTTCAGCGAGAACTACGACCACCGTTATCCGCACTGCTGGCGCTGCAAGAACCCGGTCATCTTTCGCGCGACCCCGCAATGGTTCATCGCCATGGATCGAAGCGATGACGAGCCGGTCGAAAAGGATGAAGATGATCGCGATCGATCCAATTTCACCAGCAACTTCGTCGGCAGTGAACTGCTTGATCCGGGATCTCTGCGCGGGATGGCCCTGCGTGAAGTGGACGAGCGGGTGAAATGGATTCCGGCGTGGGGCCGCGATCGCATGCGCAACATGCTTTCCGGCCGGCCCGATTGGTGTGTTTCGCGCCAGCGCATTTGGGGCGTTCCCATTCCGGCGTTTTATTGCAGTGGCTGTAATGGCGCAGTTATCGATGCGGCCATCATCCGGCACGTCGCCGACATCTTCGAGAAAGAATCAGCCGACGCCTGGTACAAACGCGAAGCGGGCGAACTGCTGCCCGCGGGCTTCACCTGTCCAAATTGCGGCCAGGCTGAGTTCACTAAAGAGACCGACATCCTCGACGTTTGGTTCGATAGTGGTTCGTCTTCGGTCGCAGTCCTTGAGAGCCGTGAAAATCTGCGCTGGCCCGCCGATGTCTACATCGAAGGCGGTGATCAGTTTCGCGGCTGGTTTAATTCGTCTTTGATGGTGGGGCTGGCAGTTCACGATCGCGCGCCGTACGAGGCGGTGCTCTGCCATGGATGGACCCTGGATGCCCAGGGCAAAGCCATGCACAAGTCTCTGGGCAACGCGGTCTCGCCTGACGAGGTAATTCCGAAGCTGGGCGCCGAAGTGCTGCGCCTTTGGTGCGTGTCGTCTGACTACATGGAGGACCTGCGCTGCTCTGACGAGATTCTGCAACGCGTCAGCGACGGTTATCGCAAAGTGCGGAACACGGCGCGCTTCGCGCTCGGAAATCTTGATGGGTTCGACCCGGTCCGGGATGCAGTTGCCGATGATGAGATGTTGGAGATCGATCGTTGGGCCCTGGCCGAACTGGACTCGATCGTCACAGACGTGCGAGCCGAGTACGAGGCTTACGATTTTCACGGGGTCTATCAAACGCTGCACCAGTTCTGCACCGTGACGCTATCAGCACGCTACTTCGACATCATTAAGGACCGGCTGTACACGTTTGCGCCAGGGAATAAGGCGCGCCGTTCGGCCCAGACTGCGCTTTATAAGATCGCGGACGCGCTGGCACGAATGATGGCGCCCATTCTGGTGTTTACTGCGGATGAAATCTGGGAGAACCTGCCGGGTGAGCGCGCGGCTTCGGTTCACCTTGCTGAGTTTCCTGTCGCGAAAGGAAGTAAGAAGACTCCGGAAGGGATTGCGCTTGACTGGGACTGGAGTTTCCTCTTCGCAATTCGCGAGGTAGTCCTTCAAGAACTTGAGAGGTCGCGCGTTGAAAGAATAATAGGCAGTTCCCTGGAAGCTCGGGTTCAAGTCTTGGTTGGTGAGGAAACCTATGAGCGCTTAAGAAAATACGAAGGTCAGCTTCGCTACATTTTCATTGTTTCCCAAGTGGAATTTGGTGTTGGCAATGAAGACTACGACCAAATAACTGCCACCGTTCGAGTATCACGCGCTGAAGGTCAGAAATGCGAACGTTGTTGGAACTACTCGACAAGAGTCGGCGACTCGGCGCGTTATCCGAGTGTGTGTGAACGGTGCGTGACCGCGTTGGAAGAAATCAAAGTGGCTGGGAATGTGTCTTAAGTGCTGTTAGGCACGGAATATTTATAGCCACCGTTGGCTCGTTGAATTTCCCGAGCCCATTTATGGGCGAAACAAATGTGTCGCTCCTCCGGAGCTAGAGACTTATTTTGAGCTTGGTTCTATAAATATTTCGCCGCTACGCGGCTTCGGACTCGCGAGCGATGCTGGAATTATTCGACGCGCGTCGGCGAATCTTCGCGATATCCGACAGTTTGCGAACGTTGTGTTGACGCATTGCAGGAGATCGAGGCGGCTGGCAGTTTGCCTTAACACGCTCAGGCACGCGATGTTTATCTACACAGGTGCGGATGAGCGCGAAAGTCAGTACCATTCGCGTAAGCGAATGGCATAAGGAGACCTCTCGGTTTTCCCGAAGGGATTCCTTAAGCCATCCGCTTACGCGGATGATACTGACTCCGCAGCCTGTTTGATTTGATCTTGCAATGAGCTTGACTGAAAACAATTCATCAAAATCACGCATCAGATGGCGCATGCTTTATCTAATCGCTTCGGTGGGCATCTATCTGATGGACCAGGCCAGCAAGGCCTGGGCGGTGCGCCGACTTCGTTTGCACGACGTGACCGCGATCAGAGGCATTCTCGACTTTTCTTATGCGGAAAACCCGGGGATTGCCTTCGGCCAGTTGCAGGAAGGCGGCGCCTTTGGTCGCTGGTTTTTTGTCGTGCTGGCGGCCGCGGCGGCGATCGCCGTGCTGGTCTATTTCTTTCGCACGCCTCGCAGTGATGATCGAATCCTCGGCGCCTGTGCTTTGTTGCTGGCCGGCATCGTGGGCAATCTAACCGACCGGGTCCGACTCGGGTTCGTAGTCGATTTCATCCAGCTGCACGCCGGACAATATCACTGGCCCACCTTTAACGTGGCTGATGCCAGCATCTCGTTCGGAGCGCTCTTGCTTGCCTACGATTTGATTTTTGCGCAGAAAAAAGAAAAGCAGGAACGGCTTACCAAAGAAGGTGTGCCATCATAACCGTTACGGCTGCCCACTGATTCATGTACCCAATTCTTTTCCGCCTCTGGAGTTTTCCCATCAATACCTACGGAGTGTTTCTCGCACTCGCTTTCCTGGGGGCTATTTTCGTCACCGTGAAGCTGGGCACACGCGATGGACTGCCCCGTGAAAAGCTTTACGACCTTTGTTTGTGGCTGTTGATCTCTTCTTTAGTCGGCTCAAAGCTGCTGATGTTTCTTACCGAACCTGAATACCGGCAGGACCCGAGGCTATTGCTCTCGCTGGATTTTCTGCGCTCGGGTGGGGTTTTTTACGGCGGCCTGATCGGCGCGATTCTGACCGGTTATTTTTTGATGAGACGGTGGCAGCTGCCCTGGTGGAAAACGGCGGACGCCTGCGCCCCGGGAATCGCTCTGGGAAATGTGCTCGGCCGGCAAGGTTGTTTTTCCGCCGGTTGCTGTTGGGGAAAACCGACGAACCTGCCCTGGGGCGTGCGCTTCAGCGAACTTGGCCACGAAGTCACCGGCGTCCCCATCGATGCCCGGCTGCATCCAACTCAGCTTTACGAATCGTTTGCGATGATCATCGTTTTCTTTTTCCTGCTCTGGTTGCATAAGAAAAAGAAGTTCAGCGGACAGGTAATTCTGGCGTACGCCATGATTTATGCGACGGTAAGATTCCTGATCGAGTTTGTGCGCGACGACCCGCGCGGTGACATCCTCGGACTGACGACGCTGACCGGGTTGTCGACTTCACAGATGATTGGGATCGTGGTTGGCGTGGGCGCGTTGATTGTGATGCTGATTCGCTGGCGCCGCGCGAATGCGGCCAATGCAATTGGAAAAGCGGCTACCTCGAACGCCTGATTTGGAGTGCTGCGACTTGTCGCAGCTTTAAAGCGGTGACAAGTCACCGCACTCCAAACTCCTTCGCTAGCTAACTCATCCCGCAATTGCTAAGATTACCGGCTTTTTGTTAGCTCCAATTAATCAATGAAACTTCGCGTCCTTTATCACGGTCACTGCTTTGACGGGGTTGCTTCGGCGGCGACCTTCACACGTTTTTATTCCGAACGAATCAACGCTGATGCCGACGTTCACTACGGTGGACTGCTTCATCGTCCCGGGAACCTGTTCGACGAAACCATGTTCGATGGAGACGAAAACGCCATCGTCGATTTCAAGTATTCGCCGTCGGAAAAACTCACCTGGTGGTTCGATCATCACCAGTCCGCATTCTTAACACCGGCTGACGAAGCGCACTTCAAAATAGACAACTCGGGGAAGAAGTTTCTCGATGCGCAAAGCAAATCCTGTACTGAGTTTATTGCCCGGGTGGCCCAAACACAATTTGATTTCGACGCTGAGCCATTAAAGGATTTGATCCACTGGGCGCACATCATCGACGGCGCGCTTTACGAATCGCCCGCCCAATGTGTTGAGTTGAAAGAGCCGGCGCTACAACTGATGCAGGTAATTGAATCAGTTCCGGACGAATCGTTTATCGAACACATCATTCGCGAACTGATCCTCAAACCCTTAAGCGAGGTAGCCACCAGCGACGAAGTCGTGGCCAGATTTCAGCCCATCCTCGAACTCCATCGCGAAACTCTCGAGGCGATCAAGGAAAAAGCCGTTTATTCGAAGGGCGTCGTCCAATTCGATCTGGTTCCGGAGGGCTACGAAGGCTTTAATAAGTTCATTCCGTACTACCTGTTTCCCGAAGCGACCTACACGGTGGCGCTAACTCGCGGATCGAAAAGAACAAAGATCTCGGTCGGCTCGAACCCCTGGGCCCCTCGTCCGCGACGCCACAACATCGCGACAATTTGCGAACGCTATGGCGGAGGCGGGCACGCGGTCGTCGGCGCTATTTCATTTGCGCCGGACGAAGTTGAAAAGGGACGCGCCGCATTGAGTGAAATTGTCGCGGAACTTTCGGAGCAATAGACTCGGTCTTCTTTTAGTCCGCGGAGCGGACGTCAGCATAAAGCCTGGGGCGTCAGCCCCAGGATCAGGTCACAAAGAATTGAACCAAGCCTGCGGAGCGGGCGTCAGCCGAATGATCTGGATTGACGTCAAGCTTCACCGCTGTCGCCCGCTTCGCTGGCTGATTCCGCTTTTTGTCTTAATCCTGGGGCTGACGCCCCAGGCTTATGCTGACGGCCTCGCCGGATGGAAGCGAACCTCAGGAACAAAACGCACCAAGCCGCGGTCTAAGTCTCTACGATTGCGAGGTTGCCCGTGAAGTCTGTTTCGTTCCTTCTCCTTCTGCTGTGCGTCTGGTGTGCCTGCCAGTCACGGGCGCAGGAACGCAGGTTCTCGCCGGCTCCCCCCAACGCATCGGCGCGGACGGTCGAAAAAGCGCCAAAAAACTCTGTGACTGTAATGCACGTTTTCGTGGCGCTTTGCGACAACGTCAACCAGGGAATTGTCGCGGTTTCGCCCGTGCTGGGAAATGGCGACGACCCGCAACGGAACCTCTATTGGGGCGCCGCGTTTGGGGTCAAAACGTTTTTCAGCAAGAACAGAGACTGGCGGCTCGTCGACGGCAAGACTCCGAGCAAAAAGTCTGCCTCGGTGGTCCTGGAGCGAAGCATCTTTAAGCATCGCACGCGCGACGTATTTCTGGTCGCTGAAGCCTACCGCGGACGCTACATTCAACAAGCGACGCAGGATTTTCTCGAAGCCGCAGCCGGCGCGCCCGGAGAATCGATTGAAGTCACAGTGGACGGAAAGAAGTTTGAGCTGCACACCGCCGGCAGCGCGAGCTTAATGGCTTACGTCGGTCATGACGGACTTATGGACTTTCAACTCGCGCCCTTCCCCACGAAACGCGACGAAGAAAAACGTGACGCGATCATTCTTGCCTGTGCCAGCAAGAATTTCTTTGCTGAACCGCTGAAAGCCGCCGGCGCCAAGCCTCTGGTTTGGACGACGAACCTAATGGCGCCTGAGGCCTATATTCTTTCGGCCGCAATCGACGGCTGGCTGAATCATGAAACTGACGAACAGATTAGAGTAAGGGCCGCTAAAGCTTACAGCCAATATCAGCGGATCGGTCTTAAGAGCGCGAGCAGACTGTTTGCGACCGGGTGGTAGCGGTTGATCTTTAAGCCAGTTCTGGCGAATACAAACCACAGAATCGTTATGCCCAGGGGATCGTTGCGATCTTCATCTTCGCTGCTATAGTTGCTTCATATTGGAAGTGAGCCGGCAAAGCCAAGCGTGGACGGTGCTGACTGGAGCGCAAGCGGCCTCGCTTGCATTCAATAGCGGCTCGAGCCTGGGCTGGGCAAACGAGGACGCTTACGCTCCAGTCGCCGCTTCGCTCTGCTGGACGCACTCAAAAAGGGCCCACTGAGAATATTTTTTTCTGAGGAGACACATGCCAACTCTGGAACAACAGGAAATATCCGTACTCAAGGGACGCGTCAGCAGGTTGGAAGCGCGTCTTGAGTTCCTTTACAGACATCTTGGCGTTACCTTCATCGAGGACACACGCCCGACGGATGATCCGAGAATCATCGAGGCTTTGAAAGCAAACAACCTGCTTGAGGCGATTAAGCTTTATCGCATGGCCACCAACACAAGTCTGGAAGCAGCCAGGGCCGGCGTAGAGGAGATGAGAGTAAGGTTGGGAATTTAGTATGGGCTATCCCCAACGTCACAATGTCCGACAAACTTCAGTTTGTCGTCCAGATCGCGCCCATCCACCCCCGCCAACGAAAGAGATCGACAAACTAAAGTTTGTTGGACTTCCGCGCCATTTGTCGCTAACGCTTGTTGTGTGATACAGAAGCGACGAACGAACAAACCCGCACGAGGAGCTTCGCGTCGTTAAAATGTCGTCCACCAACACCAACATCGAATCACTACAGCAGGAAGGTCGCGTCTTCACTCCGCCCGAGTCATTCGCTGAAAAAGCCCACATCAAGTCAATGGCCGAGCTCGAAGCGTTGCGCGCCGAAGCTGACGCCGATCCGGAAAAGTTCTGGGCGCGCCTGGCGGAAAGCGAGCTGCACTGGTTCAAGCCCTGGGACACGGTGCTGAAGTGGGAACCACCGCATGCTGAGTGGTTTGCCGGCGGCAAGATCAATATTTCCTACAACTGCCTCGATCGTCACTTGTCCACCTGGCGACGCAATAAAGCAGCTTTGATTTGGGAAGGCGAACCCGGCGACACACGCACGCTAACCTATCAGCAACTTCACACCGAGGTCTGTCGCTTCGCGAATGTCCTGAAACGCATTGGCGTAGAAAAAGGTGATCGAGTCGCCCTCTACATGCCGCTGATTCCGGAACTGGCTATTTCCATGCTGGCTTGCGCGCGAATTGGCGCCACGCACTCAGTCGTGTTCGGCGGTTTCTCGAGCGCGGCGTTAATCGATCGCATCAATGATGCGCAATGCAAAGTCGTGGTTACCGCTGATGGCGGCTGGCGTCGCGGCAAAGAGGTGAAATTGAAGGCCGCCGTTGATGAAGCCTTGAAGGAAACTCCGTCAGTAGAATCATGTGTCGTGGTCCGACGGACCGGCAGCGCAATTCACATGGAACCTGGCCGCGATCACTGGTGGCATGAACTGATGCCCACGGTAAATGCCGAATCCGCCGCTGAAGAGCTCGACAGTGAACATCCGCTGTTCATTCTCTACACGTCGGGCACGACGGGGAAGCCGAAAGGGATACTCCACACAACCGGTGGCTATCTTTTGCAGGCTCACCTGACCACGAAATGGATATTCGATCTGAAAGATGAAGATATCTACTGGTGTACTGCGGATATTGGTTGGGTGACCGGCCA
>Ga0105242_10003968_pt1 | contig 11499 bp, 13 predicted proteins | sample KBSM24metaG_FD_81521 | JGI IMG/M metagenome (GOLD analysis project Ga0105242, IMG submission 81521) | Miscanthus rhizosphere microbial communities from Kellogg Biological Station, Michigan, USA - KBS M2-4 metaG | ecosystem: Host-associated > Plants > Roots > Rhizosphere > Soil | place...
CCCGGGGTTTACTTTGGCATGGGCGACAAAATTCCGTTGGGTGCCGCGATGAACAAGGGTCTCACCATCAAGACCGGTCAAACTCACGTCCAGGCCTACACCCAGCCGCTTCTGAAACTTATCCAAGCTGGTGATATCGACCCGAGCTTCGTTGTTACACATCCCGCGAGCCTCGAAGACGCGCCGGCTATGTACATGAAGTTTCGCGACAAGGAAGACGGCGTCATCAAGGTTGTGCTGCGCCCCGGTGGTTAGTGCTCGGCAGAGAGGCGTGGCGAGGAATGTTTTTCTTCTTTTCGAACCGGTTGGGCTGTCTTGGATCGCTCATGCTTTCGGCCTTGATCACGGTCGCCCTACTTTTCATGTTCGGAATGCTGCGCTTCTAAACCCTATGATGACTGTTCTGCGGAGAACAAAGTGGTTTCGGCTAGGAACAACTCAACGGCAATCTTGTTTGGTACCAGCAATTTAACCTGGAGAGTCCTATGGCTAGAGAGAAAGAACTGAAAGATCTGTTTCTTGATACACTGAAGGATATCTACTTCGCCGAGAAGAAGATCCTGTCCGCCTTGCCGAAAATGGCCAAAGCCGCGCAGTCGCCGAAGCTTAAGGCTGCGTTTGAAAAGCACATGGCCGAAACCGATGGCCAGGTCGAGCGGCTGGAGCAGGTATTCGCGTCAATCGACGAAACGCCGAAGGGCAAGACCTGCGACGCCATTATGGGAATTATCGAAGAAGGCAAGGAAGTTATGGACGAGTACAAGGGTATGCCTGCCCTTGACGCTGGTCTGCTCGCCGCCGCACAGGCCGTCGAACATTACGAAATTTCGCGTTATGGTACCCTCAAGACCTGGGCTACCGAATTGGGCTACGCCGATGCGGTGAAGTTGCTCGATGCAACCCTTAAGGAAGAGAAAGCAACGGACAGTGCCCTGAGTCAGCTCGCAGAATCCGAGGTCAACCAGCACGCCGAGACCGCGAAAGCCGCATAACCTAGCGACCAAATACGAATACGAACGGCCCCAGCTACAGCGCTGGGGCCGTTCAAGCGTTTTAGCCCAGGCCGGCTAGCGAGGCGTTAGGTACGGAAAAAACACGAACGAGACGACCAACAACAAGCAGCAACGGCACCGATGGACCCGGTTCAGCCTGGCGGGCTTCCGTCGGCGTCTCGATGATTACGCCGTGTTTTTTGACAACCATCATCCTCCTCCCTTCACTCCGACGAGGCCCCGAACGGCGTTTCTTCGGCCGGTGACGCAAAGGCGACGACGACAGAGTTTTCTTACGATCCTACTTTCTCTCGCGCTGCGTCCATCGCATCCCGGCCCGCCTGTTTAACGCGATCGACGTATTCAGCGCCGGCATCTTCGAATTCGGCCTTCAGCGTGTCGGAGGCCTCCCTGACACTTTGCGAAACGGCCCCGGCGCGGGTACTCAAATCCGCCTTAAGGCTGTCGCTGAGATCGCCGACCCACCCGTCTTCAAGACGGGACTTAGCCAGCGCGCCGGCCACCGTGGCGCCGATCGCAAGGCCGACGGCTCCGAGAACCAATGGCTGTCTTTCAAGGAGATCGGAAAGCGAGGAATGCGCCTGCGCCAGGGTTTCCCGCTTGGGAACCGCCCGGCCCAGCCGTTCCCACACCTCGCGTGCACCGGTTACGCCTTCGTCGAACCGATCGCTCATCGTATCCGCTACATCTGACATGGCATCGGAAGCCGCGCTTTTGGCGTTGCGCACCGTCTCACCGAAGCCTCGCGAGGCTTCGTCCTGCATTCGTGAAGTGCGATCCCGGACGGAATTGTAACCGTCCTCAAACTTGGAGGCAGCGGCGCGTTGACCGCGCATGCCTGCGTCGGCGAGCGGCGCGGCAGCGGTCGTGAGCGAACTTGCCGCGTTCTTCAGCTTGTCATTGCCAATAAGCAACCACAGCGCGCCGCCCCCGATCCAGCTCGCTGCTTCATCTCTGCGCTAGCATCCGCAGCCTGGTCCTTTAGGCTCTGGGACGGGTTCCTAGTCTGGTTCTGCGAAAAATTCGTTTTGCGGGTGTTAAGGTCGAACTCGCTCATGGCGGTCTCTTTCAGCTGTGCGGGTTGCGGGAGGGATCGAAAGCCGTCGTTACGACGTCGTCGGCCACTTCTTTGAGTCTTTCGGTCACGTCCTCAGTGATCCGGCTTGCGTGCTTGCCGAGGTCGGACTGAGCAACGCTTTTTGCCGCGGCGTCCGCAGCCGAGAGCACCGTTTCCTTGGCCGCCTCAAATCCGGACTGAGTAGCCGTGCTGGTGGCGCGCTTCACGCGGTCGCTGGCTTTGCCCATGACGCCCGTTTCCGCCCTCGTAGTGGGAATTGAAGCGGCAAGGATCGCGCCGATCGCACCTCCCAGACCGCCGATCAACGCGGCATTGTCTCGGATTAACTTGCTTGCCGCCGCGGGAGCGTCGTTCGCCGTGGAGCGAGCCCGCTCGATCGTCTGTTTTGCCTTTTCCGAAGCTGCATTCATGCCGGCGCTGAACTTGCTGGTGACGGCATCGACGGTCTGCGCTGCGCGGTCTTTCAGACTCGCCGTTTCACCAGCGGCGTCCGCTATTCTAGAAGTGGTATCCTGAGCTTCGCTGGCCATTCCGGCCGCCTGGCGCTTGGCGTCGGAAATCGCCCTCCGCACGCCGTCGCCGAGGGACTGCGCACGGGCGGTTGTCTCACCCATCACTTCCCTGGCCTTCTCGACGCCGGGCGCGGCCGCTTCCGCCGCGCGGTCGCGAACGGTCTTCGAACTCAGGGCTAGTCCTGCGCCGATCATCAAGAGCGGCAGCGGGAACCCGCGAGCAAGCCGCAGCACGGGCACGGCAATGGCGGTGCCCGCGGCAATCGCCTGCATCGGATTGTCCATGGCCTGCTGCTTCAGCGCATCAAGCCAGCCATGGGTCTTTTGACTGATGAACCCGGACACCTCGGCCTTGATGCCGTCGGGCGAGACCTTGTAGCGGATGTCCTCCGCGGTGTCGGTGATCTGTTCCCTCAACCGATCGACGGTCGCCGTGAGTTGCGCGCGGCTTTGCTCGGAGTCCCGTCTTAGCTCCTCAACGGATCGCGTCATGTCGTTGCCACCCTGTGATTTCGTGCTCATGTGTGAAAGCGAACTCACGCGGTGTTCAATTGTTCCTCGCGCGTCCGCCAGGCTGCGCTCGTCGTCGATCGCCTTCGTCAGTTCGGCGCCGAACAGGAAAATCTGTGCGGCTTCGGATCAATGAGAAGATCGGCTCGTCACTCGGCTTGGCTTGTTTTAATGTCGTATTCAGCGCGGTGCGCATCTCTCCGAACACACCGGACGCCGCAGCACCGCCACGACGCTGACGAGCGTCGCGGTCGCCCCCGAGGTCGGATCGCTCGACCGCTCCAGGATCGAATTGATGAAATCGCCGCCCGGCGGCCCCAGCAGCCGGCCGAGCTCCGCACTGATCACGGCACGGGCGGCATCCTGCCCGAAAGCCAGGCCTGCGATGGCAACGACGATGAGAAGCACGGGCGCCAGCGATGTGGCCGCCTAGAAGGCAATGGAAGCTCCCGGCTCAAGGCATCGTTGGCCAGAAAGCCTGATACGGCGGTTTTCAAAACCCGCCCCAAGAACCCCATTTGTCTTCCTTCTCCTCCCTCGAGCGCGCCGCCAAACGATTAGCTGGACGCTGAGTTCGTGTTGAATATTTCCGGGTTGCTGGCAACAAACTCTTCCCAAAGTTCCCCCATAATCCTCTGAACGTCCTCGACGCGATATTCCCGTCCGTTAGGCTGCTGGTTGACTAGCTGGCCTAACCGCATCGTTCCTAAAAGTGGGTCGCCAGGACTAGGGATGAAGGCGGCCTCCGTCGGCTTATGCACCACGCCTTGCGGCGTGACATTGAATTGGTTGCGCGTGACTAGAGTCGCCATTGTCGTTGCATACTCGCGTCGGTCGGGCAGACGGACGACTCTCAACGTGGGAATACTAGGCAATGTTCCTAATGCGCTCGGGACTACGCGGCCGTGCGACGGCGCCGAAAACATATTGCTGGGCTGATGATTTTGCGAGTCGGCTTGGAATCGATGGTATAGTTATTGATGTCTGGCTTCTGAATGCGCCCGGAGCTGAGCTGGCAGCCTCGCGAAGGAGGCCTACCCTCGTCTAGGGCGATGAGGCTGTGCGGCCTCCATCAACAAACAATCCACGTTATCAGGACGCCCTACCAACCCTTAGACGCCAATCATGCGATTGCTACTTCGGCGTGATGGAGCATTGAACTCCGGTCCTGTGATCGGGCACCCGAGTCTGGCGTAACGCAATCAGCAAGTGTGTCATGGTCTGAAGGAACTATGCCAGCAGCGAAAACGTTTCGTCATGGGCACCGAAATGGAGGACCACCATGGATTGGAATCGCGTTGAAGGTAATTGGAAGGAGATGAAGGGCAAGATCAAAGAGCAGTGGGGGAAACTTACTGATGATGACCTTGATGTCATAGATGGCAAGCAAGACCAGCTCGAGGGCCGTTTGCAACAACGGTATGGTTATGCCAAAGACCAGGCCAAGAAGGAAATCGACGCCTGGTACGGAAGCCAGAGGTGGTAAACAAAAGGCCCCGCTTTGGCGGGGCTTTTTATTTTGGGCGATGACCCGCGCTTGTGCGGTTGCAGGCGATCTCCACCCAATCTGTCCTACGGCAACACCGCTTCCCGCCGTCGGCCGATCGCATTCGATCGCGCCATCCATTCCGGCACGAGCGTACCGTCACGATGCCGTCCGCCGGAGCATGCGGCGGCCCATGCCGCCACGGCGCCAAGCAAGATGGCGGTGGCGACTGAGAAGGCGAGAATGACGGTGCTCCGCCGCGACCGCGCAATGGCGGTCTTGGCGCTGAGAATCACGTTATCGACCCTTCGTTCCGCATCGGGTCCAGAAAGTCCCGTCAGGGCGCCAACCTGCTGAATGAGATAGGAGCGATCGTCCGTGCTCAAACCACTGTAGCTCGAGGTGGTGAGAAGGATGCGGCCGGCCTCGGCACGCTCGGCGCCAAGATCGACATTGTTCGCACGGCGACCTGCCCGAAACAGCCGGTCCAGCTCATAGCTTAACAGCGGCTCAGCTACGCTGGCCTGCGCCGGCCCACGCATCGAAGGGGTCCGATTGAGACTAGCCGCGCCGATCAGCGCGGCGAGCGCAGCTCCCATGACGACCGCCAGTGCCCAGACCCCTAAGCCGTGGATGCCGTCGGCCTGCTCGGTTTCCTCCCGGCTCGCCGTACTGATCGAAGCTCTGATACGCCCTGCGATATAACCTCCCAAGCCGAAGCTGAGGACGGCCTGGATGATCAAATAGAGGCCCGACAGTATCGCTAGCGCCGCGGACGCATCGCGCCATGTCGGCGCCGTCGATGTAACACCAAGGCCAATCGTGACTGCGAATGTCAGCAACACCGATGACAATGCAGTCGCCGCCAACGCACCGAGCACGATCGGCGACCATTGCAGGAAAAGCGGCGCGCTATCCGCCTGCGCCACCGGCGTTATCTTTTCCATCGACATCTCCATGGCGCTAGCGAAGGCCGAAGAAGGACAGAATCGCCAGAATCACAACGATTAAGCCCACAAGATAGATAAGACCGTGCATGTTACCTCCGTATCTCCGCCGCCATTGTTCGGTTGACAATAAGTCGCAAGCGACAAAGTTCCTTGGTGAAACAGGAAGAATCGGCAACCGTTAAGCGTCGCGTATGTCCGATACTGGACAGATCGTGGATTCCCTTCAGGTTCGGCAGGATCCGCGATGGCAGCCTGCTTGCTTACATGTCGGCTGGATCGCAAGGAAAGTCTAAGTTGATAGGCTTTGAACACGACGCCCCCGACGGTCCGATTGGTAAGCTCGGCAATCTTGCGGCGCCGAGTTGTGCTGCGCCATGCATTTCGGATCGTCGATATCTTGACCCGTCCAGCGGCTGCCCCTCGCCCCCTCCTCGACAGAACCGAGTCTGCAAAAATCAGGATAAAGTGGAAAGTTGCAAGGGGGCCCGGCGCCGAATCCGCCGGACGATGTGCTGGCGACTGCTCGTGGCTAAAAGATAAGCCCGGTCGGCATGGGATTAGTCCTGCGATACTTTCTCTCGCGTGGCAGGCAGCGAGAAACATATCTAAGGGTCAGTGGGTCATCAAATGTTTCTGACTGAGGATGTATCGAGGATCCGCGAGTACCTCTCGGCCTTGTGCAGGAACCTCAAAGGAAAAAGGCCCCATCGAAATGGGGCCTTTGACATTCGATTATACCGCTACCTTAGTTGTAGTCCGAGTATTTGAATTGTGGCATCGACTTAAGCTGCTCCTTGGTGCCACTCATCACGGCATGATCGGGAGTCCAGTCATTCGCGTTGGCGCTGCGGGCGGTCGTGGTTGTCGTTGTGGTGCTGGTGTTCGCGGGCGCCGTGGCAGTGCCCGTGGTGGTTTCGCGCGTCGTAGTCGCGGGCGCAGTAGTACTAGTGCGGACCGGTTCCTCGATGAATTTAAGCTTGTCCATGGTAACGGCGATGTCGTGCTCACCCATACCCAGAAAGCCGCCGACTCCGATAACCACGGCGTTGACCTTGCCGTTCTTATCCAGGATCAGCTCATTGACGTCGCCGAGTTTTTCATTGGCTTCGTTGTAGACGTCGAGGCCCATGAGCTTGGACGCGCGCCAGTTGTTCTTGAGCATCATCTTTTCGGAATTTGCGGCAGGAGCGGTCGCGGCCGGTGCAGTGCGATCGGCAGGTTGAGCCTGCTGGGCATAGGCCGCGCCACTGACGATCGCAGTGCTCAGAAGCGCGATAGCAACGAGATTCTTCATCGTAATCCTCCGAAAAAAGTGAATCTGTTTTCCGAGAACGGACCAGCGTGATGAATGTTCCAAATTTCTGACACTTTCGTCATGCTGCGGCTTCCTTAGCTGCATACGCGTTGAATCAACAGCCCGCGCCCGGTTGGCAACCGGACATAACAGAGAATGATAGACGCAGTAATTTTTTGACACCAACGCATTGGTACGCGCGGACATCTAACCCGTTTCGGCGGCAATCGCCCCGAGGGCTGATTCCCGATGCCGTCTCAGCCCCGGCTCCTCATGGCTTCGAGCCTCGTAGGGCCACTTCCTTACGCACGGGGCGGCCGAACTTCGGAAACACCCGTTGCCTCAGTCCTGTTACGCGCCGACGTCCTCAGCCCCAATATTCGACGCCCAAGATCGCGCTGCGATCGGGGCCGATCACGCGGCCACGCCCGCGCATGCAACGACAGTCGCAACCAACGTGCACAAGCTGACGCCGCCAAAATATCCGCGATCGTCTCTATTCGCGAGCTACTAGGAACCTTTGCGTTAGTCCTCGATTATTTCTTATTGCACCGTGCTTTGGGGTGCCAACGTAGTGGTACCAAAAGGTGATTATTCCCGCAGGTCTTGCTTCTTCTAATCTTTTAGTTGGCGCTGTTATCATCGGCGCACTTTATTTTGCGCGCGAGATACTTGTCCCCGTCGCTCTCGCTGTCCTGCTGAGCTTTGTTCTAGCGCCCCTTGTGCGCTTTCTGCAGCGATTGAAAATACCGCGCTCGGTCGCCATTCTAGGCGCGGTCACGATCGCTATGACGATTGCACTCAGTCTGGCAAGCATGGTCATGATCGAAGCTAATCAGCTGGCTAACGATCTTCCACGCTATCAAACGACCCTCGGCGAAAAAATGCACGCTCTTCGCGACAAGGTGGGCAGCGTGGGTGTCCTTAAGAACGCGTCGAAGATGCTCAAGGACCTCGACAAGGAGCTAAAGTCCGCGGAAGGACCCGAAGCTGCCCCTGACAAGCCAACCCTTTCAGACAGAGCTGCGAGAACCGCGATTCCGGTAGAAGTCCACCAACCCGACCCCGGCGCGTCAGAAGCCCTTGTCGCAATGCTGCGGCCTCTTGTAGTACCGTTCACGACAACGGGAATCGTTCTAATTTTTCTGATCTTCTTCCTCTTTCAACGCGAAGATCTGCGCGACAGATTCATTCGACTGGCAGGCAGTGAAGACCTTGAGCGGACAACGGCCGCGTTGGACGACGCCGGGCATCGGCTTGGTCGGCTCTTCATTACACAACTTACCCTCAACGCGGTTTTCGGTGCGGTGATTGGAGTAGGACTGGCCGTTATCGGCGTGCCGAGTGCGCCGCTCTGGGGCTTGCTTGCAATGTGCCTACGCTTCATCCCCTACATTGGCGCAGTCCTAGCCGCCGGCCTTCCAATCGCGTTGGCTGCGGCCGTGGGCAGCGACTGGACGATGACATTTTGGACCATCGCTTTGTTTGCCGTGGTCGAACCTCTTACAGGCCATGTCGTCGAGCCGGTGGTCTGCGGGAAAAGTGCTGGTCTGTCGCCAGTTGCGATCGTCTTGGCGGCGTCGTTCTGGACCTGGCTTTGGGGCCCGTTAGGACTGCTTCTGTCGACGCCACTAACCCTCTGTCTTGTCGTACTCTCCAAGCATGTCGATCGATTGCAGTTCATCGACGTCATGTTGGGAGATCGACCTGCACTAACGCCGCAGCAAGCCGCCTACCAGCGGATGCTCACAGGTGATCCAATCGAGGCGATTGAAGAGGCAAGAACGTTCCTTAAGGAAGGAACGGTCTCTGCGTACTACGAAGAGATATTGTTAGGCGCGCTGCGATTAGCGGAGGCTGACGCTGCGCAGGGCCGGCTAAACGACGAACGGCTTGAGAACATTCATGAGACCGTCTCGGAGGTCATAGAAGATATAGGCTCCCACACTGCCATTAAAACGAAGGCAAGTGGCACTGCGGCGGCCGCAGATAAAGTGGTGAATATTGACGCGCGGAAACTTGGAAAAGCGGTATTCTGCGTCCCGGGCTTGGGCCGGCTCGACGATTGCATCACGATGGTCGTTGCGGACGTGTTGAAGCGTGAAGGATTCAACACTCGTATATCCGGGATCGACACGGAGATCGAGAATGCGGACACGATTTGTGTCTGCTTTGTTGAAGAGGTGTCTACAGGGCGGGCCGCGTTCACGGCGCGGAAGTTCGCGCGGAGGGCGGCCGCGGCAAACATCATCGTCTGCCGTTTGGGACGGCCAAACGAAAATGACTCATTCGGAGAGGTCGATGGACCGGCTCCGCAGTCATTGGATGAGATCATTGCGGAAGTTAGCAAAAGCGTGGGGTTGAGGGATCGAAGGGAACAATAGCAAAGCGTAGCTGTAGTGTAGGTGTTGAGCTTTACAGGGACAGGCTATTGGAGGTTTCGCAGATGTTACAGATCCAAAAGGCAAATAGGTAAATGGTGCGAACGGTTCGGGCCCTCGCCGATATGGGGCAAAGTTCGGATCCGGCTTACAAAGGCTTCCGAGAGTATGAACTGGGGACACGTCGTCAGAAACACCGCCATCGCGATTGGCATCACGTTCGTCACAGCGGTTGGCGTCTATCTTGCGATACGATTTTTCGTATCGGCCCTATAACGCGCTACCCGGCTAACGCTCTCCCGATCCGCTCAGATGACCGGTTTTATTGCGAGGCAAACGGTATGCAGTCAACGATAATTCCGACAGGATCGCAGCCTTGAGAAATAGACGTTGATCCCGCCTGGCGGTCGAACGAGAAGAGGAATGAGCGAAGTATTGTGAAAGGCCGCTGAACTAATCATTGAGCGACCGTTGTGTCGTCGCTAGCAATCTCGACGGAGGTTATTCATGGCTGACGAGCATCTAACTAACGCGATTATCGCAACCGCCCTTCTCGATAGTTTCAGGGATCATCCAGATCATAAACTAGATCCAGAGGAGGCAAAAATAATCGCGAAGCGAATTCTAGCGGCGTTCGCGGATGCTGGGCTCCAGGTCACGCTAGTCGATCAGTCCTGATCCAATGCCAAGCGTGGGGTTGATGCCGGTGTTTTCCTACCATTGCTGCCGTAAGGAGGATGAGCGCACGGCATGGGGCACGCTAACGCCACTCCGTCCCTCGCACTCCGAACCAGGCGCCCCTCGCCTGCCGGGCGCCAACGCGGGAACGAAGGTACCACGCTCATGTTGAATGCAATTGCCACCAAAGAGAACGCAGGTTGAGCCATGCTGCAATATCCCCGCCCTCCGTTTCCAAGCCAACGCCAGCCGATGCCCGGCAAAACTGCCGCGATGAGTCCGGCGCCGGACCATGGCGAAATCTCTTACGGGGCAGCGGCCGCCTCAATGGCAAAAAGGCCGTTATCACCGGCGGCGATAGTGGCATCGGCCGCGCAGTTGCCATTGCTTACGCCCGAGAGGGAGCCGATGTCCTGATTTCCTATCTCAACGAGCATGATGACGCCCGGGAGACCGAACGACTGGTGACGGAAGCCGGCAGAAAAGCCCTTCTGCTTCCCGGCGACATACAGGAACCCGGTCAATGCCGCGCCGTCATCGCGAAGGCCGTATCGGAGCTGGGTGGCATAGATATCCTCGTCAACAACGCCGCCCATCAGGCCAGCTTCAAATCGATCGACGACATAAGCGACGAGGAATGGGAACTGACGTTCAAGGTAAACATCCACGCGATGTTTTATCTTACCAAGGCAGCGGTAAGCCACATGAAGCCGGGTAGCTGCATCATCAATACGGCCTCGATCAATTCGGACGTGCCCAACCCGACGCTACTGGCTTATGCCACGACCAAAGGTGCGATCCACAATTTCACCGCGGGATTGGCGCAGATGTTGGCCGAAAAGGGCATTCGCGCCAATGCGGTTGCGCCGGGGCCGATCTGGACGCCGCTCATCCCATCCACCTTGCCGGAGGACTCCGTGAAAAACTTCGGCAAACAGGTCCCCATGCAGCGCCCCGGTCAGCCCGTCGAGTTGGCCACCGCCTATGTCATGCTAGCCGATCCGCTTTCGAGCTACGTATCTGGCGCGACGATTGCTGTCACTGGCGGCAAGCCCTTCCTATAGAAGTGTCCTCCCCGTTCCCCCGGAACGCTTCCCGGCGGCGACCGTTTGCTCGCCAGAACAGCAAACGACCGGTGTTGTGAAGCATAAGACCATTGAAGAAATCTCAAAGAGGATGCGGGAATCGACATTGCCATCCTGTGCTTAGGAACCGTTGCCCCTCCGCGCGTGGCGAAGTAACGCGTCTTTTCACGCGAAGTCCTCAAGGCCACCGACCGCGAATACACCGCCAAAGGTCGTGGCAGCCCGGACCGGGCTTAGTCAGCAGGACGCGGAACGGCGGGTTAGCGACGTCGTCACTCAGATAGAAGCTGACGCGGATGCAGCGCGAAAAGCGACGGTCACACTCGCGTTTTGGATCACGGCTTCCCTGCTCTTGGGGGCTTTCTGCGCAAGTCTTGCAGCCACCGAAGGCGGCGGCCTTCGCGACGGCACTTGGATGCTCTTACCTGTATCCCGATCGGCCGACTTCAGATCATCCGTCTTTTTGTCCTCCCGGGCCCACGCGGAGCCCATGAAAAGGACGGAAAGAAGGA
>Ga0105242_10003969_pt1 | contig 11498 bp, 8 predicted proteins | sample KBSM24metaG_FD_81521 | JGI IMG/M metagenome (GOLD analysis project Ga0105242, IMG submission 81521) | Miscanthus rhizosphere microbial communities from Kellogg Biological Station, Michigan, USA - KBS M2-4 metaG | ecosystem: Host-associated > Plants > Roots > Rhizosphere > Soil | place: Michigan...
ACAAGGCCATCCTCGTGCCGGCGGCGCTGCTCATCAGCGCCTTCGCGCCCTGGGCCGTCACGCCGCTCCTGATGGTGGGCGGCGCATTCCTCTGCTATGAAGGCTTCGAGAAACTGGCCCACAAGTTCCTGCACCGCGGCGAGCCCGAGAAGGACGCGGCGAAGGCCGAGCGCGCTCCTGCGCCGGCCGCGGGCGCGGCACCCACGGACATCGCCGCGTTCGAGAAGCAGAAGGTCAAGTGTGCCGTGCGCACCGACTTCATCCTGTCGGCCGAGATCATCGCCATCACCCTGGGCACGGTCAGCGGCGCGCCGTTCATGACGCAGGTGGCGGTCATGGTCGGCATTGCCGTGGTGATGACGCTGGGCGTGTATGGCGTGGTGGCGGGCATCGTCAAGCTCGACGACCTGGGCCTCTGGCTCAGCCGCAAGGCCAGCAGCGCGGCGCAGGCCGTGGGGCGGGGCATCGTGGCAGCGGCGCCCTGGCTGATGAAGGGCCTCTCGGTCGCGGGTACGGCCGCCATGTTCCTGGTGGGCGGCGGGATCCTGGTGCATGGCGTGCCGGCGCTGGCCCATGCCATCGAGGGCTGGGCGGCCGGCCTGGGCCAGGGCGCTGCGGGCGGCGTCTGGGGATTTCTCGCCAGCCACGTGCTCAACGCGCTGGTGGGCGTCGTGGCGGGCGCCATCGTGCTGGGGGTGGTCAGCGGCGTGCAGCGCCTGCGGGGCGGTGGCGGGCAGCCCGCGAAGCACTGATCCGGCACGGCGCATCCGCACGGCGGGTTGCGCCGAAGTTTGCGCTGGATCATGGAACCATCCGGTGCCTGCCGGGGCAGGGTGCGCCGATTTGATGTGCGGCAAGGCGGGAGTGCCGCCGCAGGGGCCCAATGCGTTCACGGGGGTCGTCCCCGGTCAACCGCAACGAGTTCCGTATGAAAAAAACCTGGCTGGCCCTGGCCGTTCTGTGTTCCCTGGCTTCGAGCGCCGCATTCGCGCAAGACGCTGCCGAAGGCCGCTGGATGGTGCGTGCGCGCGCCGTGCATCTGGACAGCGTGAACAAGGATTCCACGGGCCTGGGCCTGTCGATCAACGACAAGGTGCTGCCCGAGGTGGACTTCACCTACTTCTTCAGCCCCAACATCGCCGCCGAACTGATCCTGACCGTGCCGCAGAAGCAGGACATCCGCGCCGACGGGCTGGGCAAGATCGGCATGCTCAAGCACCTGCCGCCGGCTCTGCTGGCCCAATACCACTTCACGCAGTTCAACGGCTTCAAGCCCTACGTGGGCGCCGGCATCAACTACACGCGCTTCTCCAGCGTGCGCTTCAATCCGGCCGTACAGGCCGCGCTCAGCCCCACCATCGACAAGAGCAGCTGGGGCGCCGCGCTGCAGGTGGGCGCGGACATTCCCCTGTCCAAGAACCTCTACCTGAACATCGATGTGAAGAAGGTGTTCATCGAGACCGACGTGTTCTCGGCCGGCAACAAGGTCGGCACACTCAAGATCAACCCGGTGCTGGCCGGCGTGGGCCTGGGCTGGCGGTTCTGACGCCAGCCGCCGCCTTCGGGCGACGCAGGCAGACAACCAGGCCGGCCGGTGCGCCGGCCTTTTGCTTTTACTATTGCTATTGAAAATGTAGCTGGATGCGCAGGCAGCGAGCGCGCCAGCGGCCCGAATGCCTTGAGGTTCAGGGCGCGGGCTGCACGCCGAAGGGCCCGCTGCCGCCTCCATGGCCGAGCAGGCGCCGCCCCAGCGCGGGCAGGGCGGACGCCATGTCGATGCGCATGGGCTGCTGCACCACGCTGCCGCCACCCTCGGCCACGGCAGCGGCCGGCCCCAGGTCGAAGTCGAAGCTGTAGGCCGGCTCCTGCCCCATGCGCAGGTCGGTCGCGTGGATGTGGCCGGCGTCGTCCTGCCACAGCCGCCAGAAGCCCCGGCTGAAGTCAGCCACGCGCTGCACCTGCGGGTGCTGGCCGTAGCGGGCGATCAGCTCGGCGCCGCGCGGGTGTCCGGTCCACTGCATCGGCCGGCTGCCGTCGGCCAGGGCGTAGAAGCCTTCGAGGTACTGCGTGGGCGTGACGGCCACCACGCGCCAGAGCAGGGTGTTGAGCGGCGTGGGCGTCACCAGCACCCGTTCGGCCTGCACGCCCCGCGCGGCCAGGGCCGTGCGCGCCACGCCGGCCACGTACTGCTGGGCCGCGAAGCTCCAGGCCAGGTAGGCGGTGCTCACGGCCAGCGCCCAGCCGTTCCAGCGCAGCCCCCGGCCGCCGCGCAGCAGCAGCGCCAGCAGCACGCCGGCCAGCAGCGGCAGGGTGTAGAGCGGGTCGATGATGAAGATGCTGCCCATGCCCAGCGGCGTGTCGTCGAAAGGCCGCAGCAGCTGCGTGCCATAGACCGTCATCCAGTCCAGCAGCGGGTGGGTGACCAGCGCCAGCCACATCGCCAGCCACCAGCGGCGCCAGAGCGCCGTCTCGCCGTGCAGCCGCGCCGCCAGCCCGCCCAGCGGCAGCGAGAGCAGGCTCAGGTAGAGCAGGGAATGGCTTTCGGCGCGATGCAGCACCATGTCGGCGATGGCGTCGCCGTGGTCGATGAAGGTGTCCAGGTCGGGCAGCGTGCCGGCGACCGCGCCCCAGAGCGCCGCCTTCCATACGGCGGTGCGGCGCCCCAGGGCGGCGATCGATACGGCCGAGCCCAGGGCGATCTGCGTGAGTGAATCCATGCGGCCAACATACCAGAGCGCTGCGGCGCTTCCACGTGCCGTGGCTCGCCATCGCATGCCATGGCCGCCGTGCGGGGCGGTTCGCGGGCCCGTCCTACAGCCGCAGGACGGCCGCTCTGCAATTCTCGGGCGGCGTGGGCTTTGGGCCCCTCCGCACTTATTCATCCGTGGCGGCCCGGTGATTCGCGCGCCGCCGCATACCGCAGGCCCGCCTGCCGCAACCAGCTCCTGCCACCATGCATTACCCCTTGCATCTCGACATCATCCAGGGGCTGGCGCGCCACCCCGCGAGCATTTCGCCCAAGTACTTCTACGACCAGCGCGGCTCGCGGCTGTTCGAAGAGATCACGCGGCTGCCGGAGTACTACCCCACCCGCACCGAGGCCGCGCTGATGCAGGCGCACGGCGAGGAGATCGCGCGCGCCGTCTCCACCTGTTCCACGGTGATCGAACCCGGTGCCGGCAACTGCGAGAAGGCGCGCCGGCTCTGCGCGCTGCTGCAACCCGAGCGCTTCGTGGGCCTGGACATCTCGGCGGACTTCCTGCGCGAAGGCGTGGCCCGCCTGGGCGCGGCCATGCCCGGCCTGCAGGCGCAGGCGGTGGCCGGCGACATCACCCGGCCCATCGTGCTGCCGCCCGACATCCCCCGCGCCAGGCGCCTGGTGTTCTACCCGGGCTCGTCCATCGGCAACTTCGACCCGCTCCAGGCGCGGCAGCTGCTGGCGAACCTGCGCGCGCTGGTGGATGCCGACGGCGGCCTGCTGGTCGGCGTGGATCTGCGCAAGGACGTGGAGGTGCTGGAGGCCGCCTACGACGATGCGGCCGGCGTCACCGCCGCCTTCAATCTGAACGTGCTGGCGCATGTGAACCGGCTCATCGGCAGCGACTTCACGCCCGAAGGCTGGCTGCACCGGGCCTTCTTCAACGACGGCGCCTCGCGCATCGAGATGCACCTGGAGGCCCGCGCGCCGACCCGTGTGAACTGGCCGGGCGGCGAGCGCGACTTCGCGCCGGGCGAGCGCATCCACACCGAGAACAGCTACAAGTACACACTGCCCAGCTTCTCCGCGCTGCTGGCCAGCGCGGGCTTTTCCCGCATGCAGGCGTGGACGGACGTGCAGGGCTGGTACGCCATGGTGCATGCGCGGCCCTGAGCGTCGGCACGCCGATAGCCACCTTCGCGCACTGCGTCTCTTCCGATCTCCGATCTCTCTTCCGACACCCCGCGCCATGACAGCCTTATCCGCCCTCCACGAAGTCCCGGCCGAGCCCGGTCCGGCGCATGTCTGTCCGCTGGCGCGGCACTATGCCGAGGTGCGCCAGGCCACGACCGCCCTGGCCCTGCCGCTGGGCGACGAGGACTGCTGCGCGCAGTCCATGCCCGACGCCAGCCCCGTCAAATGGCACCTGGCGCACACCACCTGGTTCTTCGAGACCTTCGTGCTGGAGGCCTACGAGCGGGGCTTCCAGCCTTTTCACCCGGCGTTCCGGGTGCTCTTCAATTCCTACTACCAGGGCGTCGGCGCGCAGCACCCGCGCTCGCAGCGCGGCCTCATCACGCGGCCGGCGCTGCCGCAGGTGCTGGCCTACCGGCTCAACGTGGACGGGCGCATCGCCCGGCTGCTGCAGGAACGCACGGGCGACGTGGCCCTGCAGGCGCTGATCGAGTTGGGCCTGCAGCACGAGCAGCAGCACCAGGAACTGATCGTCACCGACCTCAAGCACCTGCTCTCGTGCAACCCGCTCTGGCCCGCCTACCACCAGCGCTCGGTGGACCACTGTGCCGACGAGGTGCCCGCCGCGCCGCCCCTGGCCTGGCAGCGCTTCGACGAGGGCGTGGCCGAGATCGGCCATGCGGGCGGCGGCTTCGCCTTCGACAACGAGTCGCCGCGCCACCGCGTCTATCTGGCGCGCTACGAGCTGGCTTCGCGGCTGGTCACCAACGGCGAATACCTAGCCTTCATGGCCGACGGCGGCTATGCCGAGCCGGCCCACTGGCTGTCCGAAGGCTGGGAATGGCGCCGCGCGCTGCAGCTGGAGCAGCCCCTTTACTGGCGCCGCAGGGCGGCCGCGCAGGGCGACCGGGCCGAGGGCTGGGAGGAGTTCACGCTGGACGGGGCCTGCCCGCTGCGCAGCGAACGGCCGGTCGTCCACCTCTCGTACTTCGAGGCTGATGCCTATGCGCGCTGGGCCGGCGCGCGCCTGCCGACCGAGGCGGAGTGGGAGGTGGCGGCGGCCGGCGCTGAACGCGATGGCGCATCGCCCGCACAGGAGTCCGCGCTGGCGCAGATGTTCGGCGAGGCCTGGCAGTGGACGCAGTCCAGCTACGCCGCCTATCCCGGCTTTCGCGTGGCCGAAGGGGCGGTAGGCGAATACAACGGCAAGTTCATGGTCAACCAGTACGTGCTGCGCGGCAGCTCCAGCGCCACGCCCGTCGGCCATGCGCGCCTGACCTACCGCAACTTCTTCCCGGCCACCGCGCGCTGGCAGTTCAGCGGCGTGCGGCTGGCCCGCGACGCCTGATCGCCGGCGTCGCGCGCCTCATCTTCCAGCGCTCAGGGCGCCATGCGGAAGGTCTTTTCCAGGCGCAGGCGCGCGGGCTTGCCGTCCCGCACGGGCGGGGCGAAGCGCCAGCGGCGGATCGCGTCCAGCACGGGCTTGTCCAGCGCCGGGTCGGTGCCGGGCAGCACTTTGGCATCGCCCACATGGCCGCTGGGCAGCACCTCGAACGACACCACCACGTTGCCGCGCGTGCCCTGCGAGATCAGGTAGGAGGGGTAGCGCGGGTCGGGCGAATCGATGAGCTTCAGCGGCGCATCCAGCGGCGGGGTGATCTGCTGCTGCAGGGCCACCACGTCGAGGCCCTTGCGGTAGGCGATGAAGTCTTCCTCGGTCAGGTCGGCGCCGGCCGGGCCCGAGCCGCAGGCCGTCAGCAGCAGGCCGAGGGCCAGCGTGGCGGCCAGCGTGAGCGGGCGGAAGAAGGGGCGGTGCGGGGCGTGCAGGGACACAGGACTCTCCAGGTGGAACGGGGGACTCGGCCGCCGCCGGTAGGGCGGGGACGGGCTATGCCCGAGTATCGCCCGGGAGATGCGGCCCCGAAGCCCCTGAAGCTCCCGGGGGCCCGCCTGCCGGATCAGACCGCGTCCAGCGCCTGGGCCAGGTCGGCCTGCAGATCGTCGATGTGCTCGATGCCGACCGACAGGCGCACCATGCCTTCCGTCACGCCCGCGTTGGCGAGTTCCGCCGCGTCGAGCTGGCGGTGCGTGGTGGAGGCCGGGTGCGTGGCCAGCGACTTGGCATCGCCGATGTTGACCAGCCGCGTGAAGAGCTGCAGCGCGTTGAGGAAACGCGCCCCGGCGGCGCGCGGATCGCTGCCGTCCTGCTTCAGGCTGAAGGAGAGGATGCCGGAGGCCCGCCCGCCCAGCTGCCGCTGCACCAGGGCGTGGTCGGGGTGGTCGGGTAGGCCGGCGTAGCGCACCCATTCGACCTTGGGGTGCTCTTGCAGGTAATGCGCCAGCGCCAGGGCGTTGTCGCAGATGCGGTCCATGCGCAGGGCCAGCGTCTCGATGCCCTGCAGGATCAGGAAGGCGTTCTGCGGCGAGAGCGCCGCGCCCGTGTTGCGCAGCGGCACCACGCGGGCGCGGCCGATGAAGGCGGCCTCGCCCAGTGCCTCGGTATAGACCACGCCGTGGTAGCTCACGTCCGGCTCGTTGAGGCGCGGAAACCGCGCCTTGTGCTGTGCCCACGGGAACTTGCCGCTGTCGACGATGGCGCCCCCCACGCTGGTGCCGTGGCCGCCCAGGTACTTGGTGAGCGAATGCACGACGATGTCCGCGCCGTGCTCGATGGGGCGCAGCAGGTAGGGGCTGGGCACGGTGTTGTCCACGATCAGCGGCACGCCGTGGGCATGGGCGATGTCGGCCAGCGCGCGGATATCGGTCACGTTGCCCAGCGGGTTGCCGATGGATTCGATGAAGATGGCCTTGGTGCGCTCGTCGATCAGCGGGGCGAAGCTGGCCGGGTCGCGCGGGTCGGCGAAGCGCGTGGTGATGCCCTGCTGCGGCAGCGTGTGGGCGAAGAGGTTGTAGGTGCCGCCGTAGAGCGTGCCGGCCGAGACGATGTTGTCGCCCGCTTCGGCAATCGTCTGGATGGCGTAGGTGATGGCCGCCATGCCCGAGGCCACGGCCAGCGCGGCGATGCCGCCTTCGAGCGCCGCGACGCGCTTTTCCAGCACGTCGTTGGTCGGATTCATGATGCGGCTGTAGATGTTGCCCGGCACCTTCAGGTCGAACAGGTCGGCGCCGTGCTGGGCGCTGTCGAAGGCGTAGGCCACCGTCTGGTAGATGGGCACGGCCACGGCCTTGGTGGTCGGGTCCGGCGAATAGCCGGCGTGGACGGCGAGCGTTTCGATCTTCATGCAGCGGGTCTCCTGAATGGGTGTGGATGCGTGCCCGCTGCCTCGGGGGATGAGGCAGCGGGCGCGCGGCCATTCTGGCGCCGTGCCGGCCCCCGGTCGTCGAATCTTTGGCGATGAGCTTATGCGCTGCGCATCGCAGGCCGGCTTGCAGTGCCGGATCGGCCTGCAGCCCTCCCGGAACAAGCGCAGTGCGCTCTGATCACGATAGCGCGGCGGGCGCCGGCCGCGTCCGGTAGAACTGCATGGGCACGGCCTGCATGTCCTTGACGTGCTGGTTGAGCACCGACTTCTTCATGCGGCCCACCACATGCATCTCGCAGGGCTTGCAGTCGAAGCGCAGGGTCAGCTTTTCCTTGCCGTTGACCAGCTGCAGCGGCTCGGCCTTGATGGTGCCCTTGACGCCGATCACGCCCTTGGCCTGCTTGGGGCAGAGGCTCATGGAAAAGCGAACGCAGTGCTTGGTGATCATCAGGCTCACCTCGCCTTCCTCTTCCTTCGACTCGTAGGCCGCATCGATGACCTTCACGCCGTGTTTGACATAGAAGTCGTGCGCCTTGTGGTTGAAGACGTTGGCCAGGTAGCTCAGCGTGTCTTCGGGGAAGGGCGCGCGCGGCTGCACGGGCGTGGCGCGCGGCAGGCGCACGAAGCCGGCTGCGCGCGCGGCCTCCAGCGCCTCGACCGCATCGCGGCGCAGCTGGTTGAGCGCGGAGGCCGGCACGAACCAGGGCTGGGAGAGTGCGAGCGCGATGTCGTGCACCGCGAACGGGGTGGCGCCGAAGCGGCCCAGCTGCTCGCGCAGCGTGGCTTCGGCTTGGGTCCCGTCGGTGGCGGCTTGGTGCGGCTGCACGATGGCGGCGCTGCCCGTGAAGCCGTCCTCGTCGGTCAGCGTGAGCGCGAAGCCGTCCGGCGTTTCCGAGAGTTGCGCCCACAGGCCAATGCGGCGGTCGCTGGATTTCTTGTCGAGCGTGCGCACCCAGTTCATGTCGCGGTTGCGGTTGACCTCCAGGCCTTTGCGCAGGTCCTTGAAGCCGGCGATCGGGTCCTTGGGGAACACGCGCCACAGGTCCTTCTTCGCGTTGACGGCTTCGGCGCGGTTGATCTGCAGGCCCACCAGTTCCTTCTGCAGATCGTAGTAGCAGAGGCCGTCGCCGTTGTGCAGCACGGTGTCGGCGCTGGACAGCTCCAGCTCGGCGAAGTTCTCGCCCACCCTGGTCACCCAGCCGATGGCGCGGCCCGGGGTCTTGGGCGTGTCGAAGGCGCCGATGTCTTCCTTGCGGCCGTTGACGAAGTAGTCGGTGAACTCGCGGTTGAAGTTCTGGTCCGGGTCGGGCGTGAAGCTGAAGGTGGTACGGCCCGAAGAGGAGCGCGCCAGCGGCCGGGCCGTGAATTCGCGCTCGTCGATGATCTCGTCGAGCAGCTTGCGGTAATGGGCCGTGATGTTCTTCACGTAGCCCATGTCCTTGTAGCGGCCCTCGATCTTGAAGCTGCGCACGCCCGCGTCGATCAGCGCGCGCAGGTTGTCGCTCTGGTTGTTGTCCTTCATCGAGAGCACGTGCTTTTCGTGCGCGATGATGCGCCCCTGGGCGTCCAGCACCTCGTAGGGCAGGCGGCAGGCCTGGTTGCAGTCGCCCCGGTTGGCGCTGCGGCCGGTGTGGGCGTGGGTGATGTAGCACTGGCCCGAATAGGCCACGCACAGCGCGCCGTGCACGAAGAATTCGATGGTGGTGCGCGCCGGGTCGGTGGCGGCGCGCACGGCGGCGATCTGGCCGAGGTCCAGCTCGCGGGCGATCACGATCTGCGAGAGGCCCGCGTCCTGCAGGAAGCGCGCCTTCTCGGGCGTGCGGATATCGGTCTGCGTGCTGGCGTGCAGCTGGATGGGCGGCAGGTCCATTTCCAGCAGGCCCATATCCTGGATGATGAGCGCGTCGGCGCCGGCGTTGTACACCTGCCAGGCCATCTGGCGCGCGCCTTCGAGCTCGTCGTCGCGCAGGATGGTATTGAGCGTGATGAAGATGCGGCTGCCGAAGCGGTGCGCGTGCCGGATGAGGCGTTCCAGGTCGCGCATCTCGTTGCCGGCGCCGGCCCGCGCGCCGAAGGCGGGCCCGCCGATATAGACGGCATCGGCGCCGTGGTTGACGGCCTCGATGCCGATGTCGGCGTCGCGCGCGGGGGAGAGCAGTTCGATCTGGTGGGGCAGCAGGGACATGGGCCGGGATTATCCCAGGGCCGCCCCTGACAGGAATCCGGTCGGGTTCTTGCCGCTAGTATCGGGGGCTGTCGAAAACCCTTTCCCTGGAGACTGAATGCTCATCTCGTCCACCATCCAACGCCTGCGTTTTCCCCTGCAAATGACGGCCCTGGCCTGCGCGCTGGCGGCTGCCGGCGCCGCCTCGGCGCAAGACGTGCAGGTCGTCAAGATCGGCCATGCCGGTCCCGTGTCCGGCGGCATCGCCCACATCGGCAAGGACACCGAAAACGGCGTGCGCATGGCAGTGGACGATCTGAACGCGCAGAACCTCGTCATCGGCGGCAAGAAGATCAAGTTCGAGCTGGCGGCCGAAGACGACGCGGGCGACCCGCGCCAGGCCACCGCCGTGGCGCAGAAGTTCTGCGACATGAAGGTCGCGGGCGTCGTGGGCCACCTGCAGTCGGGCACATCCATTCCCGCTTCCACCATCTACGACAAGTGCGACCTGCCGCACATCACCGCGTCGGCCACCAACCCCGACCTGACCAAGCCCGGCTACAAGACCGCCTTCCGCCTGATCGCCAACGACAACGCGCTGGGCGCGGCGCTGGCCATCTACGCGGCCGACCACCTCAAGCTCAAGACCGTGGCCATCATCGACGACCGCACGGCCTACGGCCAGGGCGTGGCGCAGGTCTTCAAGGCCACCGCGCAGCAGCATGGCCTGAAGGTGGTGGGCGAGGAATTCACCAACGACAAGGCCACCGACTTCATGGCCATCCTGACCTCGCTCAAGAGCAAGAAGCCCGACGGCATCTTCTACGGCGGCCTGGACGCGCAGGCCGGCCCCATGCTGCGCCAGATGGCTCAGCTGGGCATGGGCGACACGAAGTTCTTCGGCGGCGATGCGCTCTGCACCGAAAAGCTGCCCGAACTGGCCAGCAAGTCGCCCGCCCTCGCGAACGTGACCTGCGCCACCGGCGGCGCCTCGGTCACCAAGATGCAGGGCGGCGCCGAGTGGAAGAAGCGCTACGACGCCAAGTTCCCCGGCCAGTTCCAGATCTACAGCCCCTACGCCTACGACGCCGCCATGGTGCTGGCCGACGCGATGAAGCGCGCCGACTCGGTCGATCCGCGCAAGTACACGCCCTTCATCTCCCAGACCCACTACAAGGGCGTGACCGCCAACATCGCCTTCACGTCCAAGGGCGAGCTGACCAAGCCGGCCGTGACGCTCTACAGCTATCCCAACAACGTGCGCGTGCCGCTGAACTGATCCACCGGTCCGATCGGCGCTTCCCTGCAACGGCCGCTCAAGCGGCCGTTGTGCTTGGGGGCCGGCTGTGATCGAAATGCCCTGCAGCCCTTTCCCCATGCGCGCTAGTCGCTATTGAAAAATGAGTGAACCGCAGACGCCCGACGCCGTGTCCGATCCGGAGCAGGACGCGGCCTGGATGCGCCTGGCCCTGGCCGAGGCGCGCGCTGCCGCCGAAGCCGGCGAGGTGCCGGTGGGCGCGGTCGTGGTCTGCGGCGGCCAGGTGGTCGCCACCGGCCGCAACGCGCCCATCGCCGGGCACGACCCCACGGCCCATGCCGAGATCGCCGCGCTGCGCGCCGCCGCCGAGCGGCTGGGCAACTACCGGCTCGACGGCTGCACGCTGTACGTGACGCTGGAGCCCTGCGCCATGTGCAGCGGCGCCATGCTGCATGCGCGGCTGGCGCGCGTGGTGTTCGGCGCGGCCGATGCCAAGACGGGGGCGGCCGGATCGGTGGTCAACCTCTTCGCGGAGGAGCGCCTCAATCACCAGACCCATTGGCAGGGCGGCGTGCTGGCCGATGAATGCGGAGCGCTGCTGAGCAGCTTCTTCCAGCAGCGCCGGCAGCAGCAGCGCGAGCGCGCCCAGGCCGCCCACCCCTTGCGCGACGACGCCCTGCGCACGCCCGAGCGCGCCTTCGGCGAACTGCCCGGCTACCCCTGGGCGCCGCGCTACCTCAGCGACCTGCCCGCGCTGGCCGGCCTGCGCCTGCACTACCTGGACGAAGGCCCGCAGGACGCGCCGCGCACCTGGCTGTGCCTGCACGGCCTGCCCACCTGGAGCTATCTGTGGCGGCAGATGCTGCCCGTCTTCCTGGCGGCGGGCGACCGCGTGGTGGCGCCCGACCTGATCGGCTTCGG
>Ga0105242_10003974_pt1 | contig 11494 bp, 5 predicted proteins | sample KBSM24metaG_FD_81521 | JGI IMG/M metagenome (GOLD analysis project Ga0105242, IMG submission 81521) | Miscanthus rhizosphere microbial communities from Kellogg Biological Station, Michigan, USA - KBS M2-4 metaG | ecosystem: Host-associated > Plants > Roots > Rhizosphere > Soil | place: Michigan...
ACTGTGAAGGGCGACGTTCACGACATCGGCAAGAATCTAGTGGAGATCATTCTTGCCAACAACGGCTATGAAGTGGTCAACCTGGGTATCAAAGTGGCCCCCGACGCCCTGATTGACGCCTGGCGCGAGCATCATCCGGATGCCATCGGCCTCTCGGGTTTGCTGGTCAAGAGCGCGCATCAGATGGTGACCACGGCCTCCGACTTCAAAGACCATGGGGTCTCTGTGCCGCTCTTGGTGGGCGGAGCCGCGCTGTCGGAGAGATTCACCACCACGCGCATCGGGCCGGCGTATGCGTCGCCCACGTTTTACGCCAAGGACGCCATGACGGGTTTGCGCATCATGAACGATTTGATGGACCCGGCGACGCGAGCGGCGCTGCTCGACACGCATGTGTTCACTACGCCGGAAGCCGAAGTCGCGATGGAGACCGTTTCCACGATCGTGTTTGGCACCGAGCGCAGCCCCAAGGTGCGCAATGACATTCCGATCCCCGCGATTCCCTATACCGAGCGGCGCGTGCGCGAGATCCCCAACCTGCCCGAGGTCTGGAGCCACATCAATTCGTACATGCTGTTTGGCCGCCACCTCGGGTTCAAGGGCAATTTCGAAAAGCTGCTGGCCGAGCGCGATCCCAAGGCGCTCGAACTGAACGCGCAGATGGATCGGGTGAAGGCCGAGGCCGCGACGTTCATGAAGGTCCGCGCCGTCTGGCGGTTTTTTGAAGCCGAACGCGACGGCAACTCGATTCGTTTGTTCGAGTCTGGGATGACAATTCCGATCCACGCGTTTGAGTTCCCGAGGCAGCCGAAAACCGGCGGGCTCTGTCTGAGCGACTATATTCTCGATCCGCGCGACGGACGCCGGGATCAGCTCGGCCTGTTCGTGGTCACCGCCGGCGAAGGCGTGCGCGAGCGTTCCGAGGACGCCAAGCAGCGCGGCGAATTTTTCCTGGCGCACGCGATCCAGGCGCTGGCCATTGAAACCGCCGAGGGTTGCGCCGAGTGGCTGCACCGCCGCCTGCGCGAAGACTGGGGCTTTGGCGATCCGCCGTCGACGACCATGCAGGATCGGTTCACGTCGCGCTACCGCGGCAAGCGGTTCAGCTTTGGCTATCCGGCCTGCCCTAATCTAGAGGACCAGCAGGGGCTGTGGCAACTGCTCCAGCCGGATGACATCGGAGTGCAGTTGACCGAAGGCTTCATGATGGACCCGGAAGCGAGCGTCAGCGCCCTGGTGTTCCACCATCCCGATTGCGTGTACTTTACGGCGAGCGAGGGCCGGGAATAAGACGCGGAGCGGATCGCGGTCCATGGTCGACCTGCGGTTCATGCGTTTAGGCGCCAAGACGGCGGTCTCCGCCCCAACTTCCGGATACGCCGTGATCCAGGAGCTACTCGTTCTGTGACAACTTAAGTGAAGTCGAATCAACCGAATGCACGCTGCTTGCTTTGCCACCGCGGGGAGCGTGCTGAATGGGATGCGCATGCGGGCGATGACTACGGCACCGGTGAATGGAACACGAACAAGTTGAGCATCGAATAGCCGATGAATTCCTGCGACAAGACGACGTTCATTCCGGTGGGGGTCAGCCCATTCATGCCCACGATGAGATTTCCGTGGAAGAGGCCATCGGCATCGCCGGGAAGCACCAGGCTGGATGGAAACAATCCGAGCGGATCCCCCGGATTCCTGCCAATCACCAGAAAGCCGACTGCGCCATTTGGCGGTATTGCAGGGATTGTCGCCGTGGCTAACGTATTACCGTTTCGATCCTGGAGGGTTGCAGTTCCGGTAATCGGATTCGGATTAGCGAAATTCGATATGGACAGTACATCATAGGGCTGGGTTACGGCAAGGCCGTTGTAGACGTAGCGTCCCTCCGGCGTAGCGCCTAGATTGATCCCGGGGATGATGGAAAACAGCGAGTTCGTGTGTACCGCCGGTTCTTGTTCCTGAAAAGTCACCTGGCTGCCGTTGAGAAACTGCGCGGCCATCTGGATTGAGTTGGGATTGAGATCTCCGGTATTAGGGGAGGACAAAGTGAACTGTAGGCTGAACATGTTCGGCAGAAAGTTTGCCGGTACCTGGCCAGCGGGCCCGGCTGCCGTGCACGTCGGGTCCCAGCATACTTGCGTGACCACGAACTGAACCATTGCGCCCGGCGGAATGAGGCCGGGTGCGTTGGGGCCTCCGGGACCTATATCGGCAAGCGTATGAACTACGCCATCCGCCGGCTTTCTGGTCTCATGGCCCATAAAGCCGAAAAACCCGGTGTAATTGTTCCCCAGCATGGAATTCAGCCCAGTGATTTCGACGTCGACGGGGCCGCTCACGCCAGGCGGAATGTAAAAGGTAATAACGCTAGCGGTTCCCAAGCCGGCGATGCCCCAGCCCAAGGCCACGGAGAGCACGCAATTGTTTCCCGAAACGACTTGAGGCGCGTTGCAGGTCGGCGCGGCGAGCGCAGGGAGCGCGGCCGCCAAATGATCCCCGCACGAATACGACGGCTAGGCAGACTGGGCTTAGCCGCTACGCGAATCGGTAAGAACACCGGTTGCGTATGAATATGTAGTTAATGTGAAAGTGGGTGGTTTGTCAAGGAGAAAAGGACAGGATGTACAATATTTCATGCTCGCCACCGTTCTCCGCCCCACCTTCCGGATACGCCGTGATCCAGACGAATAAGGACGTTTCGGCGCGTTCACGTTAGCCGCGCCGCGCTGCTTCGATGGCGGCGATGTCGATCTTCTTCATCGTCATCATCGCCTCGAAGGCACGCTTTGCCTCACCACCACTAGCCGCCATCGCATCGATTAGCGCGCGCGGGGTGATCTGCCAGGAGAGGCCCCAGCGGTCCTTGCACCAACCGCACTGGCTTTCCGTACCGCCATTGCCTACGATCGCGTTCCAGTAACGGTCCGTCTCTTCCTGATTCTCTGTCGCGATCTGGAAGGAAAAGGCCTCGGTGTGCCTGAACGCCGGGCCGCCGTTGAGACCGAGACAGGGGATGCCCGGGACGGTGAACTCCACCGTCAGCACATCGCCCTTCTTGCCGCCCGGATAGTCACCGGGAGCCTCGTGAACAGCGGTGACTTGACTATGCGGAAAGGTGGCGGCGTAGAAGCGCGCCGCCTCATGCGCGTCTTTGTCGAACCAGAGGCAGATCGTGTTCTTTGGCTTCATGTTCGCGTGCTCCTTGTGCTCGATCGGGGCGAAGTTGTTGGTCTGCCGCGGCCGGCGTCTCAAACTGGTCGCCACCCGTCCTGCCCTTCTAAATCATATCGCTGGCAGGGATCGACTTCGAGATCCGAAGCTATGACAGGGTAACTTCCGCTTCCTCTTATACGCCAGCCCGCTGCCCGGCCACCCTCATCGTAGGATGTTTGGCAGTTGCATTTTGAAGCTATGTGGCAGCGTATTTTTGACAATGGGCGTCCGTTTGTGATCTAGTAATCCTACGCATGTTTTTTGGTGGAGGGATGCCCATTACACCAAGCAATGCGGGAAGGATATCTGTGAGCCTATACAACTTTCGCATCGGGAAATTATTCTTTGAATTAACCGCGCTTTTGTTGGTGATGAATCCGTTGAATGTTTACGCGCAAACGGTCTCGGGAACAATTCTAGGAACCGTCCAGGATCAGCAGGGCGCGGTCATCGCAAAGGCGACCGTCTCCGCCAAGAGCACGGACACGGGCGCCACTCGTACTGCCACCTCGGACGATGCGGGTAATTATCGCATCGTCGGCATTCCGGCGGGAGCATATGAAGTCAGCGTGACCGCCCCCGGGTTCAAGACCGAGGTGCGCACGGGTGTTGCCGTGACGGTTGGCGGCGAGTCCTCGCTGCAATTTTCGCTCACGGTGGGCGCGGTCACCGAAAAAGTCGAAGTCACCGGCGAAATCGCCCAGGTGGATGTTTCCAGCTCCACGCTGGCGGGATTCGTGAACGCGAACACGATCCGCGAGCTTCCGTTGAATGGCCGCGACTGGCTTCAACTCGCGCTGTTGCAGCCGGGCACGAGCTTCAACACGGGCCAGAATCAACTGGATGCGCGCCACGGGCAACGCGGCAACGGCACGGCGATGTCGATCTCTGGCGGACGCGTCACGGACAACGCCTTCCGCATTGATGGAATTCTGGTGAACGACTACGCCAACGCCGGCCCGGGTAGCACGCTGCGCGTGAATATGGGTGTGGATGCGATTCGTGAATTCTCCGTGCTGACCAATAACTTCTCCGCGGAGTACGGCATGAGCTCCGCCGGCGTGGTGAACGCGATCACCAAGTCGGGCACCAACGAGTATCATGGCGGCGGCTATTACTTCCACCGCAATAGCGCCCTGGACGCCAGAAACTTTTTCGACAAGACGGACCCAGCCAAGGGGCAAGAACGGCTTCCCGGCTTCCGGCGGCATCAATTCGGCGGATATATGGGTGGCGCGATCAAGAAGGATAAGACCTTCTTTTTTGGCAACTACGAGGCGTTACGTGAAGTCAAAGGCTTGTCCGTCAGCATCGACACGCTGTCGCTCAACGCCCGGCAGGGAATTCTCACTACTGGCACGGTTGTGCTCAACCCGTATATCAAAAGTATTCTTAACGTGTATCCTCTGCCTAACGGAGCGATTAACGGCGACACAGGCAAGTTCAACTACGGCGCCCCGCGGGCGGGTCATGAGCACTACTACGTCGCCAAGATGGATCACTATTTTTCCTCAAGCACAATCTTGAGCGGAACCTACAACTACGACCTGACCGACGTCTCGGTGCCGGATGATTTCAACATCAAGAGCGCGCTCTCTCCGTCGCGCCGCCACAACCTGGCTCTGAATCTCCAGCACATTTTTAGCCCGTCGGTCATCAACAACACGCGCGCTGGTTTCAGCCGTACTCTGGCGACATCGGCCGCGGATTGTTGCGCTAAAATTCCCGAGCTCACCAATCTGGCGCTGGGCTTCCTGCCGGGCAAAACGATGGGTTCGTTACTGTGTACCTGTCTCCCAGCGGCATTTAGCGGAATCGGCGCCGGACTCGGTAACAGCGGCCCCAACACGGCCGGTTACACAACACCGCAGTTCTACGACGATCTTTCCTGGAATCGGGGCAAGCACAACATGCGCATGGGCTTCGGCTTCGAGCGCATTCAACATAACCTTTTCAACGGGGGAGGCCCCAACGGCACTTTCACGTTCACGTCGATCAGCGGGATACTGACCGGACGGCCCACGCTCTATTCATCCGATTTCCCGGGCGCCGATCCCACAACCGGCATGCGTATGTCCGTTTTCCAGGGATATTTTCAGGATGATTATCGCGTCTTGCCGAACTTGACCCTGAATCTGGGGGTTCGCTATGAAACCGGTACCACTGTCACGGAGATGTATGGGAGGGTTGCCAACCTTCGCAACATCTACGACACGACTCCGGCGCTGGGGGACCCGTATTACAACAATCCCTCGCAGAAGAACTTTGCGCCGCGTATCGGCTTTGCCTGGGATCCGTTCAAAGATGGCAAGACTTCCATCCGGGGCGGTGGCGGAATTTTTGACGTTGTCACCCTGACGCACAATTTCCAGGGCCGTCTCACTCGGTCGTACCCGTACTTCTTCGGAGGGCAGGTGACGGACGCAGCGCGGCTTGCCGCAGCCTTCCCCAATAAGATTCTGGCCGAGTTGGGGCCGGCTTCCATTGGGGTTGCGCACGTGGAGTTCAACCCAGGTCGAACGTACAAGGCGCAGTGGAACTTTAACGTTCAGCGCCAGCTCACCGGGAGCACGGCGCTGACGGTGGGCTATGTCGGCGCTTCCGGCGTGCGTCTGGTGCGCCCGATTGAAGATATCGACCAGGTTCCAGGCTCCCTGGCGACTTTTGACACGGCTGCCAGCAGCTACAGGTTTCCGATCGGGCCCGGTGCTTCGCCAGCCACCAACTTCTTCAAGCTCAACAAGACCTGGGGAAGCATCCGCTCGACCGAGTGGAACGGCCACAGCATCTACCATGCGCTGCAGGTCAACTTTACGCAGAGACCGGTGAAGGGCTTGTCCTACCAGATCGCCTATACGTGGCAGAAGAGCATCGATGCCGGTTCCAACACGTTCTCGGAAGGCGGGGAATCGGCCAACAGTTCGGGTGCCGGCTGGGCCTTCGACGACAAGATTCAGCGCGGCGTTTCCGACTTCAACATCCCCCACAACTTCGTGCTCAACTATCAGTACGATATCCCGGTATTGGCCAGCGTCAAGTCGAACCGGTATGCCAACGCCGTATTGGGCGGATGGGCCCTCGGCGGAATCTTGACCCGGCAGAGCGGCGGCAGCTACAGCGTGAAGCTGAGCGGCGACCGGGCGTTCAGTGGAAATAGCCAGGCATCTGGCATCAACTCGTCGCAACGGCCGATGTTCGTGCTTGGTCCCGGCTGCACACCGAACTTTACCACGGGCAATATTGACCACTTCCTCGATCTGAACTGCATGCGGTTTCCGGACCGTGGCCAGTTGGGAAATCTGGGCCGCAACACGCTCCGGCAGAGGACCTTTAATAATCTGGACTTTTCGATCTTCAAGAACATGAAGTTCAGGGGCGAAAAAATCACTGGTCAGTTGCGCGCGGAAATGTTCAACGTACTGAATAACGTGAACATCCAGCCGCAGTTACAGACCGTTTTCGACGGCAACGGCAACCTGACCACGCAGGCCGGAACGCCGACCGGGTTCTTTGGATCGTTTACAACAAATCCGTCCCGCCAGATCCAGTTGGGAATGCGGCTGATCTTCTGATTAGTTTGCAGGTACTCTTGACGCCGCTTCGGCCGGGACACGGGTAGGAAGCAGGCGTATACTGGTTGAACCCGAGCACCGAAAATCCGGTGGTTTTCCGGTTTCGGGAAGGGAAGGACCCCGAGATGTTCACTTTGCGTCGTGTGTTCAGTATCGTGGTGGCACTGTGCGTATTCCGCGTTGCGGTCCCGGCTGCGGAACGTCCTCCGGTGATGGGCCGCAATGCCGGCGTATCGGCTGGGCATCCGCTGACAACGGCAGCGGCCTTTGAAGTCCTCACGCGCGGCGGCAACGCCTTCGATGCGGGGGTCGCGGCGCTGCTGGTGGGCGGCGTGGTGGAGCAAGACCTGTACGGTCTGGGCGGGGAAGCCCTGGTGCTGGTCTATCCGCGCAGCGCGGGCAAGGTCACTTCCGTGGTAGGACAGGGCTGGGCCCCGCGGGGCGCCACCATCGACTGGTATCTCGCGCATCACAAAAACCTGGATGGCGAAGGGCTCGACCCGGCGGTGATCCCCGGTGCGCTTCATGCGGCCCTCACGGTGCTCGAGCAGTGGGGCACCATGAGCTTTGAGCAGGTGTCGGCGCGCGCGATCGAGTACGCCGAGCAGGGGTTTCCGCTGCGGCCGCGGACCGCGCGTTCGATCGAGAGCAATCTCAAGTTCTTGCAACAATGGCCTGAAAACCAGAGTGTTTGGCTGAAACCGGATGGCTCGCTGTACCTGCCCGGCGAGACGATGAAGCTGCCCACCCTCGCGCACACGCTCAAGCGCATGGTGGAGGCTGAGCGCGCGGCCCGCCGCAAGGGCCGGAAAGCCGCGATTGCCGCGGCACGCGACCGATTTTACAAGGGCGATATCGCGCGCGAGATGGTGGCCTTTCTCCAACAACACCAAGCTCCGTTTGAAATCGAGGACTTCGCGGAGTTCTTCGCCAAGGTGGAGGAGCCGGCCACTACCAACTATCGCGGTTATCAGGTCTACAAGCACGCGTTTGGAAGCCAGGGGCCAGTGCTGCTCGAAGCGCTCAACATCCTGGAACGCTTCGACCTGAAGTCGATGAAGCACAACAGCGCGGACTACATCCATACCGTAGTCGAGGCGCTGAAACTCGCCTACGCGGACCGCGACACGTATTATGGCGATCCGTTGTTCGTGCAGACACCGGCGGAGGGCCTTTTGTCGAAGACCTACGCGAGCGAACGGGCCCGGCTCATCGATCCTCAACATTCATCGCGCGCCTTCGTTGCCGGAAACCCGATGGCGTTCGACTCAAAGGTGAAGGAGTGGAGCTACTGGAAGGCCGACATCGCCGACGGCTCCAATCCGGGTCCGCTTGCAATGAACGCCGAGCCGCTTCGTGGCGCGAGCCGGGACACGACTCACATCGCGATCATCGACAGGGACGGCAATATTTTCGACAGCACCCCCAGCGGGGGCTGGATCGGCGGCGGCGTCATCCTGGGAAAAACCGGCATCGGGATGAGCGTGCGGGGTGAGCAGTTTTGGCTGGATAAGACTCGTGCCGCCCAGTTGCGGCCGCGCGCACGGCCGCGTTACACGCTGACTCCCAGCATCGTCTTAAAGGACGGCCAGCCTTTTATGGCCCTGGGCAGCCCCGGAGGCGACAATCAGGATCAGACGATTCTCCAGGCGTTCCTGAACGTGGTGGAGTTTTGGCCGGACTGGTACCCGAACCTGCACGAAGCCTTCGAGTGGCCGCGCGCGCAGACGCTCCACTTCTTCGGCTCGTTCTGGCCGCACGACGCCGGCTTCAATAAGTTGAATCTGGAAGGGACGATTTCGGACGCCGTTCTCCAGGAACTGAAAGCGCGCGGTCACGAGGCGAGCAAGATCAAGCCGTTCAGCATCGCGAGTTGCGCGACGGCAGTGCTGATCGATCCGGCCAGCGGCAACCGGATCGCAGGGGCGGATCCGCGCCGCGATTGTTACGCAATGGCGTATTGATGGCGCCGCGGGCGAGGAACAAGGACGCCTGCAAACCGCATCAGAAATCGAACAGATACGTGTACTTCACATAAAACGCGCGGCTCAGCGTACTGCGCGGCTGGTCATGGGGATCGCGGTAGTCGACGGTAGCGGCCCGCGTATTGTAGACCACGTATAGTCCGTTGCTGGCGGTGGAGAGCAAGGCAAACCGGATATTCGTGCCGACCTGATTGATGCGGGTGTTATATTGCGTGAACGTCTGCAAGTAACTTTTCGGAGTGAAACTCCAACTGAACCGGAAGCTGATTAAGTCGGTCGTAAAATTGCCTTCGGGCAAGTCGATCATGTTGCGGGTGTAGTTGCCGGTCCAGGTCAGGTTCTTCCCCTTCCGTACCCCGGCGCTTAGGGTAGCGGCGCGAATGGTGCCGCTGTAGAAACTCCCCACCACGAGGTCGGCACCGGCAAACCGCGGCGCGCTTTGGTTGGTGCTGTAGCTGGCGTTGATCTGGTTAAAGCTGTAGCGGCCCGGTGCGACTGCAATTCCGGGGAAGACCTCGAACGGTTTGTCGAGGCGCTCGAAGCTGCGATTGAACTGAAGGCTCATGGTTTCACCGCCCTTCCAAGTCATGCCGTAGTCGTTGTGCCAGTAGGCGGACTCCAGATCCATGGTCCGCATTGTGTACCACCGGTTCCATTGAAAATGTGGATGGATGGTGCGGATACGTCTACTGGAGGGATAAAACGTCCGCCGGTAGCCAAAATGCGGCCGCCGGTACCCGGCGCGCTGAAGGTAGCCGACCTCGGGATTGAAGTTGTGCCCCACTTCGCGGTAGGACATGAGAATCTGATGGCGGCTGTTGTCGTAGCGGAACGACGACATAGCGGCGTGAGTCGAGCCGGCCAGACCCGGCGATAATGTCTTGGCGTAGAAGTTTTGTAAGTTGGCGTACTGGCCGAAACCCACGTTGGCGTCGGCGCCAATGGCGCGGTTGTAAGGCCGCGCAAGGTCCCCCGGCAATTGAGAAAGGGATTCGCGGTTGGTGGCCATCAACCCCACGCTGGAGCGGTGGGGCAGCTCCCGGCGGACTCGCGCGACCGAGAAGTTATTGGCGGGAGTGGAGTCGCCTACCTGGCGTGTCTTCATATTCAACAGCCCAATCTCATAGTTGCCGGCCTTTCCGCTCAAGCGAACGCCGGCGTCAATGGGGGTCTGCACGCCGGTCCCGTCGGGAGCCTCAACCATGCCAATGCGGCGGGAGAAAAACAATTCCGTTTCGCGCGGAGCGCCAAAGTCAAAGATGCCCGAGTTCTCCAGGAAAAAGGGCCGCTTCTCCGGGAAAAACAGGTTGAAGCGCGTAAGGTTGATCTGTTGTTCGTCTACCTCCACTTGCGCGAAGTCGGTGTTGAAGGTCGCGTCCATGACGAGGGATGGCGTAAATTTATACTTCACATCCAGTCCGGCATTGCGAGCCATCTTGGTCTGATCGTTGGTGCGCGTGTAGTCCTGATCGAGTCCTCCCAGTGCGTAGGGGATTACCTGCAGATCCCGCTGCGGGGGCAAATCCAAGCCTTCCAATTCGCCGGCCACGTAGACCTGGTACAAGTCGAAGGCCCTGGAAATCGGTGTCCAGAAGGACTGCTCATTATGCCGCCGGATATTGCGGACCATCTGCAGGCCCCATACCTTGTCTTTGCCGGGGTTGTAGCGCAGAGTTCTTAGCGATATCTGCATTTCCGCTTCCCAACCACGCTCGGTGATCTGGGAGCGTACGGTCCAAACGCCGTCCCAGTTCAGGTTGACGGCGGCGGCGCCTCCCCTTTGCGCGCCGACAACGGCGGCCCCGCCGCCGGATGTGGTCAGTCCGGTGCTGGTGTCGCCCTGTCCGGCCTTTGAGACTTGGGCGTCATACTCAATGCCCGTGGGGCTGGTGCCGAAGATGAACGCGTTATAGCGATCGTGAAACGTATCCAATAGGATTTGAATCGAGTCGGTATCCGTAAGGTTGCCGTCGCGGCGATTTTGCGTTACGACGATGTCATCCGGTTGGGAGTCAAAGCATATGATGCCGATATACAGGTTGTGGTCGTCATAGGCGAAACGGATCTCGGTCTTTTCAGTGGCTGGAGATCCTTGGAAGGGCTCCTGCTGGATAAAATCGCCTGCCGGTGTTATCTTTTCCCAGGCCGGTTCGTTCACGCGCCCATCGAGCAGCGGCGGTGAAGCGATGCGAAATGCGCGCGCCCGCCGTTGGGGCTGGTTTTCCTGCGGCGGCACAACCTGCTGAGCCAACGCGCTCCCACCCGGCCGGGAAGCGCACGCTACGCCGGCCAACAGGATTACGAAATGCTTGAATGAGACTGGCATTTACCCCTTTCCATCCGAACGAGACAAACATACAAGGGTACACCAAGCTCCCCCCTGATCTTTTGCCCTACACAAGAAACGTCAAAAACGAAGTGTCGGGAGTGAACCGCTTCACATCGCGAGGATTGCGATTATTGCGGATTTTGACGCAAACCCACCCGGGGTCCCGGGAGATCGGCGAAGGTACGATGACGATTGATAACCCGCTAGGTGCGGGCCGCCACCCGCTTGCCCGCGAGGACGGCGGCAATCGGGAAGAGTCTCTGGCGGCCGGTCCGTTTGTTCTCGAAGTTGTCCACGAAATCGAACGACCCTTCCCTGAGTTCGAGCACGGCAACGTCGGCCGGCGCGCCCACCTTCAAGGTGCCGCGGTCGTGGAAGACCGGAAATGCGGGGGCGGC
>Ga0105242_10003975_pt1 | contig 11493 bp, 8 predicted proteins | sample KBSM24metaG_FD_81521 | JGI IMG/M metagenome (GOLD analysis project Ga0105242, IMG submission 81521) | Miscanthus rhizosphere microbial communities from Kellogg Biological Station, Michigan, USA - KBS M2-4 metaG | ecosystem: Host-associated > Plants > Roots > Rhizosphere > Soil | place: Michigan...
GCGGCCATCGCACGCATGTCATCGTAGACCAGCGCCGCGAGCGCCTGTGCGGCATCGACGTCGCCGCCACGCCAGGCGGCGAGCAGTCCGGTGACATCGTTCGCGCGCGGGTTCCCCATGTTCCGATGGCTGACGCCACCTCGTTGCGTAGGCATTCATGCCGCGCCGGCAGCGTAGCCAATTCGTTCGGGCCGCGCTACCGTCCTGGTGCGGGCTGTTTGAGTCACTGCGCCTGCGCACCGTGCGGGCGGACTTACCCGCGCACGCAGCGCCCGCTCTGGAGTAGGATCGCAAGGCAAATTTTCGCCCGGACGGCTGCCCACGAACATGCGCTCTGGCCTCGCCCCGACAACCGGATTCCTGCCCGTGCTGCTGATTGCAGCCAGCGCGTTGGTGCACGCCTCTGACGGCAAGCCGGTGCTGGCCGTGCTCAAGTTCCAGGACGAAAGCGGCGCGATGCCGCTGCAGGGCGGCGTCGGCCGCGTGCTGACCAACATCATCGGCACCGAACTGGCCGCACGCGATGTGTTTACCGTGGTCGAACGGCGCAAGCTAGCGGCCGTGCTGGAAGAACAGGACCTTGCCCAGAGTGGCCGCCTCAAACCGGGCGAGGGCGCCCGTATCGGCCAGTTGACCGGCGCGCAATATCTCGTCATGGGCACGATCAGCGCCTACGAGGACAACGAGACGACGCAGGTAAGCGGCGGCATGTTCCGCAGGAGCAAGGTCGAAAATGTCTCCGGCGGCGCTTACCTTGCGGTCGACTTGCGCGTGGTCGATACGACGTCCGGCGAAGTTGCATTCGCGCGCACCGTCGAGGGCCGCACCGAAGGTTACCGCACCGACATCACCGACGATCGCAACGGACTGGCGATGATGGAAAAGCCCGGCGAAGCGCGCGCCGTTCGCGCCGCGGCGCTCGAGATCATCGACTATCTCGAATGCGCGATGGTGCGCAAGGATGCCTGCCTCGAACGCTTCGCCGAGGCCGACCGCCGACGTCAGAACACGACCAAGCAAGCGATCAAGATCGATGGACGCAAGCCATGAAAAACCCGGCCCTCTGCGCAATCATCGTGATATCTGCGTCGGCCGCGCATGCCGATGCGGTGCTCGAATACGCCGGCAGCGACGCCGAATGCCACGCCGATTTCGTGCGCGTGGCGGTACAGGGCCTGTCGATGCGCATCGACAGCGCGCCGCCGGCGCAGGACATGAGCATGGTCTACGACGCTGCGGAAAAGGTCGGGGTCGCGCTCGACCACAAGCACAAGCAGTTCTTCGAACTGGAGTTCGACGACGACGCGATCGATTTCCAGAGCGACGTCATGAAGAGCACGTCGAATATGGTCGACAAGAAAACCCAGCAGATGCAGGCGCAGCTTGCGCCGGGCAAGAGCCCGAGTGCCGCGCAGGCCATGGATGGCCGAGAGGGGCCCGCGGTGGACCCCAAGCTCATGGAACAGATGATGCAGCAGAACATGGAGCACATGACCAAGGAACAGCGCGCGCAGATGGAGGCTGCGATGAAGAACATGCGCTCGTCCGGTTACTTCGGCCCGCAATCAGAACCGGTGATCGAAGCGACGGGTGAACGCCGCGAAGTCGGCGGACTGGCCTGCAGCGTCGAGCGCGTCACCCAGGACGGCGCGCTGCTGCGCGAAGACTGCCGCACGACGCTCGACGCGCTCGGCCTCGATGCCGCCGACGTCAAGCGCCTGCAGCGCACGATTCAGCGCATGCAGAAATATGCCGGCGCGGTCACGGCCAACCTGCGCCTGGTACGCAACGTGAAGCGCGACAATGCCGACCCGGAGCATCCGCTCGTCGAGCGCCGCTGTTTCGACCAGGGCAAGCCGATCGGCGATGTAACCCTGCGCGTGCGCCACGAAACCGCGCCGGCAGACTGGTTCGTCACGCCGGCAGACTATGGGCGCATGGATATGCTGCGTGGTGCGGCCAGTCGACAGGGCCATCCCTGATGCAGCATCTGGCGGCGGGCGCCGCATCCGGCTCGTCGCCGCCAAGCCTATCGCGATAGTTCGCAGATCCAGTTCACTTCCCAGGTCTTTCCGCCGTCGGGCGAGAACGACTGCTCCATGCGTGCGGCCTTCGGCGAGATGTTCAACCACACGTAGCGTACGAGGATGACGCGGTTGCGCAGCGTCTCCTGGTGGAAGAACTCGCCGCGGTTGCCGTGGAACTGGCCGACGACGGGCGGCACGTCGACCTCGCCCTTGTCGAGATCGAGCAGGTAGATGCTCCATTGATGCGTCTCCGGATTGTAGACGCGTAATGTCTGCCCCTTGATATGCAACTTCTTGTCGGCGCTGCTGACCTCGAATTCCTCGAAATTCGCATTCGTGTCGAGCAGCTTGTGGTGGTTGGAGATGCCGTCGTAGACGTCCCAGGTATCCGAGCCGTTCAAGCGGTCGGGAAGGCGGCGTACATGCGCTTTCCAGTCGCCAATCAGGAAATCGAAGTCGTGCGCGCCGTCGCGCTGCTGCGCGGCATAGGCGGCTGACGCGCTTTCCGCGTTTTGCGTCGCCGCAAGCGACTGGTGTCCACCCGCCGACAGCGCCACGATCATCAGGGTCGACATGACGAATCTCGAACTCGACGATTTTCCGTGGGTCATCTCCCCTCCTGACAAGAATTGGCCCGGACCACCGGGAATATGGGCCGACCGCAACGGTTGATCGGGCATCGGTCAGCACTCGTTCCGGCGGCGCCGCATTGCCACGCAATCGTCGAACGGCCGCGGCCAACATTCAAGTCGCCGGAAGGCGCGTCCGCGTTGCAGAGTTTGCCGAGCGGCTGGAGTCCCGCGCCTCATTTGCTCGCCCCGGACCAGCTGAAAGCAGGTGCTCGACTGAAAGCCAGGGCATGCCGACGGCCGCCAATTCGAGCCAACGCAGTAGACTACGAAGGCTTCGAAGCGATATTGAACGCGAGTAATCGAGTTCGATCCAGAAAAGAACGATGACAAGGGATACTCGAGTCAATGAACTGGACCTGCTGCGATTGATCGCGGCGCTGGGCGTCGTCTTTTTCCATTACTCCTTTCGGGGATTTGCGGCCGACGACATGTCGATCATGCCGTACCCTCTGCTCGCGCCCTATGCAATGTATGGCAATCTCGGCGTCGAGCTTTTCTTCATGATCAGCGGTTTCGTGATCCTCATGACTGCGGCGGGCGGGCGCCTGCGCGAATTTGTCGTGTCAAGGATCGTTCGCCTCTATCCGGCTTTCTGGATCTGCTGCACGTCGACGTTCGTCCTCACGCTCCTGATCGGGGCACCGCGATTTTCGGCGACTCCCGGGCAGTACCTGATCAATCTGACGATGCTGAGCGGCTTTTTCGGCGTGCCATCGATAGACGGCGCCTACTGGTCCTTGTTTGTGGAACTGCGCTTTTACGCCCTCGTTGCCATCGTCCTGTTCATCGGCAAGATTCGTTCCGCGCAGACGTTGCTGTTTTGCTGGTTGCTCGCATCGATTGTGCTCGAGTTCGCGCCGCAGGCCACGCTGCGTTCGCTGCTCATCGTCGACCATTCTGCATTTTTCATCGCCGGCGCCACGTGTTTTATCGTGTGGTCCGGCGGACTTTCGACGGCGCGCGTGCTGATGCTGTCCGGCTCCTGGGCCCTGGCCGTGTATCAGTCGCTGCGGGCACTGCCGGAATTCGAGGATTACTACGAGGTAGCCGCGAATGCCTGGGTGGTGGCAGCGATCGTCACGGTTTTTTTCGTCGTCATGCTACTCGTGGCGCTTCGCCGCAGCGGAGCACTTGGACGAAGACGCTGGCTGCTGGCGGGCGCACTGACCTATCCGCTGTACCTGCTGCACCAGCGCATTGGATACATGATTTTCAATGCGTTCTACCCCAGGACAAATGCGCATCTGCTCCTTTGGGGATGCGTTGTCGCCATGTTGATCGCTGCCTTTGCCGTGCACGTGTTCATGGAGAAGCCTTTCGCGCGTCTCCTGCGCAAGGCCATCGACACGGGCGCAGACAGGCTCGTCCGCATCTTTCCTTCTTCAATTCGCGAGCCGACCCGCTTGCCTGCCGAGCCGGATCTGCGGGACCCGGTCGCCACGGCGAAATGCGCAGACGTCGCAGGCCACGCTTCGGAGGAACCGCTCGAGGCCGGATGAAAGTTCGGCCGACCCGTCTCGTGATGAGGGCAGGCGTGCAACGCAAGACCCGGTCCCTGGCAGCCTGAGCACGATCAGGCTGTTCTCGACCAGCCAACCGCGCCAACGGCAACAACGTTCGCGGGCAACACAGCGGCGACATGCGCGCGCGGGCGGCGCGCATTGCCGGTTTCGCCGCTTTCGGGCAAGCTGTGGCCCCGTTTGCGAACTTCCAGGTGCGTAAAGACGTGCTCCCAATTCGCCGCAGCATGCCGACGCATCTCAGACTGCTGCCGCTGGTTCTGGCCCTGGCACCGTTGGCGTCGACGTTCGCGGACGATGTTCCTGCGCCGGCCGTCGTTGCCGCGGCCGGCGACACCTCGGACGTGCCTCCGATCTGCCCGGTCGGCGTCCTCGTCTGCCCGAAGCCGAAGAACAAATATGTCGGCTGCAAGCGCAACGACCTGCTCGATTTCTACACGCCGGGACTGCCCGGCGCCGGCGACCGCGCGCAGGCGCCGACGGACATCGTCGCCCGCAAGGTCACCCAGGCCGATGCCACGCATGACCGGCTCGAGGGCGATGTCGAACTGAGCAAGCTCGATGCGCTGCTCAAGGCCGACGTCGTCACCTACGATCGCGAGACGACCGACTACACCGCGACCGGCAACGTGCGCTTCCAGGATCACGCGACGCTGCTCTCGGCCGACAGCGCGCACGGCACCGGCTCGCCGAATTCGACCTATCTCGACGACGTGCGCTACCAGCTGCTCGACCAGCGCGGCAACGGCATCGCGGCAAAGGCCAACCAGACCGACCCGGACCATTCGCAGTCCTTCGACGCCACCTATTCGACATGCGATCCGAGCGATCGCCGGTGGGAAATCCGCGCGAGCGAGCTGGACATGGATCACGTCGAGGAAAAAGGCCGCGCGCACGATGCCACGCTGGTCTACGACGGCATACCGTTTTTCTGGTTTCCGTACCTGAGCTTTCCGCTGGACAACGAACGTTCGAGCGGTTTCCTGCTGCCGCATGTCGGCTACAGCGAGCGCCGCGGGCTCGTGCTCGGCTTTCCGTACTACTTCAATCTCGCGCCGAACTACGACGCCACGCTCGCGCCGCGCGTGATGACCGAACGCGGCGCCATGCTCGAAGGCCAGTTCCGCTATCTGTCGTCGTCGAGCAAGCTCGAACTCGACTTCAACTACATGCCGCACGACCGCCAGGCCGACGACGAGTACCGCGACTATCTGGCCACGCAGCCGCCTGGCACCTTCGTGCCGACGATTCCGGACAGCCGCAATTTCCTGCGCCTGAACGACATTACGTCGTTCTCGTCGAATTGGGGCGCGGTGATCAGCATCAATCACGTCTCCGATGCGAACTACCTGCGCGATTTCGGCAACAGCTTCGTCACGACCGCTACGGCGCTGCTGCCGTCCAGCGCCTACCTCAACGGCCACGGCGACTGGTGGAGCGCCAGCTTCGGCGGCGATTCCTGGGAGATTACCGATCCGACGCTGTCGAATGTGTTCGAACCTTACCGGCGCCTGCCGCGTGCGACCTTCGTCGGCGAGCATTCCGTCATCGGCTCGCTCGTGGCCGGCGTCAATGCCGAATACGCCGATTTCAGCAAGGACAATGCCGTTACCGGCGGACGCGTGGACATCTATCCGTACGTCGCGCTGCCGCTCGAGACTGCGGCGTATTTCATCCGCCCGGAACTCGGCTTGCGCTATACCGGCTATGACCTGAGTCATCTCGACAAGTACGCGACGACGCAACCGGGTGCGCCGCCGCTGACCGAAGACTCGCCTTCGCGCAGCACACCGATCTTCAGCCTCGACAGCGGCCTGGTGTTCGAGCGCTCGACCGAATTGTTCGGCGACAACTTCACGCAGACGCTGGAGCCACGGCTGTTCTATCTGCGTGTGCCCTACCGCAACCAGAGCGACCTGCCGATCTTCGACACGCAGTTGCCGACATTCGACTTCCCGAGCCTGTTCCGCACCAACACCTTCGTCGGCGCGGACCGGCAGACCAACGCGAACAACCTGACTGCCGCGTTGACGACGCGCCTGATCAACAACGACAGCGGCGATCAGCTGCTGAGCGCCAGCATCGGCGAGATCCATTACTTCGATACGCAGAGGGTACAGTTGCCGGGAGCTCCGGAGCTCGACTACTCCGGTTCAGACTATGTCGGTGAACTCGAGCTGCGCCTAAACGACCGCTGGGATCTGCGCTGGGACCAGCAATGGAATCCGAACACACACCAGACCGATCTGTCCGGCGTCGGCGTCGAGTACCGGTTCGGCGCCGAGGGCGTGGTCAACGTGTCCTACCGTTTCCGCCGCAACTTCCTCGAACAGGTCGATACGTCCGCGCTGTTTCCGCTCAACGATCGCTGGAGCCTGATCGGCCGCTACTACTATTCGCTGATGGACAGCCGGCTGCTCGAAGCCTTCGGTGGTTTCGAATACGACAGCTGCTGCGTGGCGGCGCGCTTCCTCGTGCGCCACTACGTCAACATCGTCGGCGCGAGCACGGCCGATACCGCGGTGTATTTCGAGCTCGAATTCAAGGGCGTCGGCAGCAGCGGCACGCGCACCGAGAACTATCTGCGCCGGACGATGCTCGGATACCCCTGATTGCCCGTTGTCGCCGGCGAGGCCGCACGGCCGCGGACGCCGACACGTTGCGCGATTCTCGCTTCGTGTAAACTGCGGGTTCGTAGCTGCCGCCGGCCGGCGCTCTTGCCCGCGTCAATTGTTGCAAATAACGGTTTTCTTACACAAAAACCCTATCATTCGCCGTTTGGCCCCCGCGCCATCGGCGCCCGGCTCGGCCGGTACCCGAATATCTGGAATCCTCGATCGATGAACAAGCTCGTCGCTGTAACTGTTGTAGCTCTCCTCACATTTGCTGCCGCGCCGGTCGTGCGCGCGCAGGCGCTGCTGCCGACCGATCAGCTCGATCGCATCGTCGCGGTGGCCGAGGAGGACGTGATCCTGCAGAGCGAACTCGACAAGGCCGTGAACAACATCCTCGCTCAGTATCGTTCCAACCCGCAGCAGTTGCCGCCGCGCGCCGAGCTCGAGCGCCAGGTGCTCGAGCGCCTGATCCTGCTGCGCCTGCAGGTGCAGCGTGCCGAGAGCACCGGCATTCGCGTGACCGATTCCGATATCGATCAGGCCATGCAGCGCGTCGCTGAGGGCAACAAGATCGACGTGCGCACGCTGCGCGCGTCGCTCGAACGCGAAGGCATCGGCTATGACGAATACCGCAAGTCGATCCGCGACCAGATCCTGGTCGCGCGGCTGCGCCAGCGCGTCGTGCAGAACCAGGTCAACGTCACCGACGGCGAAATCGACATCCTGCTCGCCAGCAACAGCCTCAAGGCCGGCGAAGTGCACCTGGCGCACATCCTCGTCAGCGTTCCGGAAGGCGCGAATGCCGACCAGATCCAGAAGGCCAAGGACAAGGCCGAAGACGTGAAGAAGCAGGTCGACGGCGGCTTGGACTTCACGACGGCCGCGATCCGCTTTTCCAACGCACCCGATGCACTCGAGGGCGGTGATCTGGGCTGGCGGCGCTTCGACGAAGTGCCGGAAGCATTCGCCAATCTGGCCGAAGGCATGCAGGCCGGACAGGTCTCGCCGGTCATGCGCGGTCCGAGCGGATTCCATATCGTCAAGCTCGTCGAGAAACGCGCCACCGGCCGCCAGGTCGTGACCGAGTATCACGCGCGGCATATCGAAATCGCCACGAACGAACTCGTGCAGAGCGAGGAGGCGTTGAAGGCCGTGCGCGAGATCCGCCAGCGCATCGTCGATGGCCACGAGGATTTCAGCAAGCTCGCGAAGCAGTATTCGAAGGACTCGACCACGGCCGGCGCCGGCGGCGACATGGGCTGGTTCCCGATCGACCAGTACGGCACCAAGGTTGCCGAGACGATTGCCGCGCTGAAGGAGGAGGAAGTGTCGCAGCCGTTCCAGACCGACGTGGGCTGGCACATCATGCAGCTTCTGGGCTCCCGCCAGAACGACCGCACCGACGAAGCCAAGCGTGACCAGGCGCGTGAAGTGCTGCGCAACCGCAAGGCTGAAGACGAGTACGAAAACTTCCTGCGCCAGATTCGTTCCGAGGCGTATGCCTGCGTGATCAACTCGAGCATGGCGTCGGCAAGCCTGTCGCAGTGCGGTGCGGCCGGCATGGTCGGCGACAAGAAACCAACCGCGCCGTAAGCCATTGCCGCCATTCCAGGAGTGCATTGTCCTGGACTGATCGTCCCGCTCAATCGAGTACTTGTCGTCATCCCCGCGAAAGCGGGGACCCATTTTGATCCTGTGCTCCGTCAAGAAGCAGAATGGCTTCCCGCTTTCGCGGGAATGACGACTCGATAAGATCCTTCAGGAAGGGCGCCGATGCACGTTCTGCTGCGAAGCGAGTGACCATGGCGACGACCACAGTGCTGCCGCGGATCGCGATTACCGCAGGTGAGCCTGCGGGCATCGGGCCGGAACTCGTTGCGGCACTTGCCGCAACCGAACTTGCCGCAGACCTGATCGCGGTCGGCAATGTCGATCTGATCCTGCGCAGCGCGCAGACGCGTGGCATCACGTTGAAGATCGAAGCGTTCGATGGCGCGCGCCGAAGCGCGCGTGTGCCGGGTCATTTGCGCTGCATCGACATCGCGCTGGCCGCGCCCGTTGTCGCGGGGCAGCTCGATGTGCGCAATGCGCATCACGTGATCGCGATGCTGACGCGCGCCGCCGACGGCTGCCTGCACGGAGAGTTCGAGGCATTGGTCACCGCGCCGGTGCAGAAGAGCATCGTCGCCGACGCCGGCATCGCCTTCACCGGCCACACCGAATTCCTTGCGCAGCGCGCCGGCAGCGATGTCGTCATGCTGCTGACGGCGCCCGGCGGCGGGCGTCTCGACGGCGATCTTCGCGTTGCACTGGCGACGACGCACCTGCCGCTCTCGGCGGTGCCGGCAGCGATTACGCGCGCAGGACTCGTGCGCACGTTGCGCATCCTCTGCGACGATCTCATCGGCCGCTTCGGCATCCCCGCTCCGCGCGTGGCCGTGCTTGGTCTCAATCCGCACGCGGGCGAAAACGGACATCTGGGCCGCGAGGAAATCGACACGATCATTCCGGCGATCGAACAACTGCGTGCGGCGGGATTCGACGTCGCCGGTCCGCTGCCGGCCGACACGGCCTTCCTGCCGTCGCAGCTCGTGCGCTTCGACGCCGTGCTGGCGATGTACCACGATCAGGGCTTGCCGGTGCTCAAACACGCCGGGTTCGGGCACGGCATCAACGTGACGCTCGGCCTGCCCTTTATCCGCACCTCGGTCGACCACGGTACCGCGCTGGACCTCGCCGGCACCGGCAAGGCCGATGCCTCGAGCATGATCGCAGCTGCAAAGCTCGCGCTCGAACTCGCATCGCGCGCTGCCGCCAGGAGCTTTTGAACGCAGATTGCGCGGATCGCAGGGCTACGAATGCGGATTTGCGCGGATCAGGCGTTTATGGATTGCTGACCGTCGGGCGATGCGCTTAGATGTGATTCCCTGACGCTCTGATCCGCGTCGATCCGCGGTTTATCCGCGTAATCCGCGTTCAAGATGTCTTTTGATCAAGACAGATCACGGCACGGCTTGGCGAGCAGAGGCACCGGCGCAACGGTGCGCGCAAACCCGGGAACGCGTTCGAAGATCAGCGCGACGGCGAACAGGACCAGCAGGCAACCCGCGGCGCTGGCCCAGGTAATCGGCTCGCCGATGAACATGGCGCCCCACGCCTGCGCAAAGATCGGCACGAGAAACGTTACCGTCACGGCGCGCTCGCTGCCCGCTTCCTGGATCAGTCGATAGTAAATCGCATAGGCCACGCCCGTACACACGACGCCGAGCGCGAGCAGCGCGAGCATGACGCCGATCGACGGCATCTGCGCCGGCAGCGAATAGATGCCCCACGGCAACAATGGCAGCGATGCACCGATCATGCTGCCGGCGGCAACAACGAGCGGTTCGGCGCCGGCGAAGCGCGCCTTGACCATGCGCGCATTGAACGCGTACAGCACCGACGCGGCGAGCGTGCAAACGAACGCGGCAACCGTCATCCAGTTCAGTTGCACGTCGCCGAAGCGCGCGAGCGTGACGACGCCGAGCACGCCGACGAACACGCCGGCGAGCTTCGACGCCGACGGCCGTGTGCCGCCGGCCCAGCCGATCAGCACGGTGAACAGCGGCACCGTGGCATTGAGCACGGCCGAGTAGCCGGCCGGCAGGTAATGTGCGGCGAAGGCAAAGAACGCGAACGGCAAGCCCGCGCCGATCAGGCCGACAAGCAGGTAGTCGCGCCAGCGGCGACGCCACTCGAGCGAGCGGCGCGTGGCGGCCAGGATTGCGACCAGCACCAGCGCGGCGAGTACGAGCCGGCCCGCCGCAGTCACACCCGAGCCGACGACCGGCACGATGATGCGCTGGAACAGGAACGACGAGCCCCAGATCATGCCGAGCAGGATGAGATAAGTGACGGTTCTGGGATTCATGGCTATTCCTTGGGGACGCCAGCGGGCGGATGGCTGCCTGCAGGCGAAAGTGCGTTACGCGGCACCGAGGCGCTGCTGTCCCGCGCTTTCAATGCATGCGGGTAACGCTGCCTACTTTCAAGAACGCATAATAGGGCTGGCGCACGCCACAAAAAATCGCTATTTTCTCGCCTCAATTGTGAATTCAATTCACATCTCATGAATCCTTGGCACCGCTTGCCCCCATTGCGTTCGTTCCGCGTACTCGAAGCCGCCGCGCGGCACCAGAACTACACGCGCGCCGCCGACGAACTGCACCTGACCCACAGTGCGGTGAGCCATCAGATCCACGCGCTCGAAGAAACGCTCGGCGTGCGCCTGTTCGAGCGCTCCGGCCGCCAGATGCGTGCGACCGAAAGCGGCCGTCAGCTTGCCCAGGATGTGCGTGCGACGCTGGACGCGCTCGCCGCGGCGGTCGAGCGCGTACGCGGCGCCGACAGCGCCAATTCGATTACCGTCAGCGTGTTGCCGTCGTTCGCCGCAGCGTGGCTCGTGGCGCGACTGGGCGGTTTTCTCGAACGGCATCCGCAGGTCGAATTGCGCCTCGAGAGCACCACGGCGCTGGCCGACTTCCGCAACGACGGCGTCGATGTCGCCATCCGCTACGGCAACGGCAACTACGAGGATCTGGAAAGCGTCAAGCTCTTCGATGACGAAGTGTTTCCGACCATGAGCCCGAAATTGCGCCGCAGCGCGCGTATCCGCGTGCCGGCGGATTTGGCGCGCGTGCCGCTGTTGCGTATCCGCAAC
>Ga0105242_10003981_pt1 | contig 11482 bp, 12 predicted proteins | sample KBSM24metaG_FD_81521 | JGI IMG/M metagenome (GOLD analysis project Ga0105242, IMG submission 81521) | Miscanthus rhizosphere microbial communities from Kellogg Biological Station, Michigan, USA - KBS M2-4 metaG | ecosystem: Host-associated > Plants > Roots > Rhizosphere > Soil | place...
ATCTGACGAGCGACGGCGACCCCGTCGTGACCCGCGTCTTCGAAACGGGCGAAGAGGCGCTGGCCTGGGCCGACAAGAAGCGGGCGGATCGGGAAACGCAAGGCTGGCGGCCGGCCGACGCGCAATAGCGCTAGTGAAGAATCATCCGGCCGCCGCCCCAGATGGCTTTGGCGCGCCAGTCTTCGTCGAGCACCGTCCAGAGCATTTGATCGAGATATTCGCCGTCGCGCAGGAATGATTTGCGAAGGACACCCTCCTGCACCGCGCCGATCTTGCGCAGCGCCCCGTTGCCGCGGCCGTTCCGGACGGCCGCCCGCGCCTCGAGCCGGTGCACGCCGACCGTCTCGAACGCGAACTCCATCACGAGTCTCGCGCCCTTCTCGAAAAGGCCGGTGCCCCAGAACGGCGACCCGAGCGCAAAGCCCCATTCCGCGGTCCCGAATCCCGGTTCGGTCGAACGGAGCTGGAAAATGCCGACGGCCGTATCGGTGTCGACGAGCGTGACTGCAAAGCAGGCGTAGGCGCCCGCCGCGCGCTGTCGCGCCGCCCAGACGATGAACCGCTCGAACGCTTCGACGGTGCCCGGCGGCGGCGAAATGAACCTCGCCACTTCTTCTGTCGTCAGCAACGCGAAGAGGGAGGGCGCATCCGACAGGCGCATCTCGCGGAGCGTGATGTTCGTGCCCGTGAGGACCGGAAGCGCGTCGCGCCAGTCGGTCGTCACGACCGCCGTGGAGGCCGGGGCCGAAACTGCTGCTCGCGGAGCGGTGACGTCGAGCGGACGGCCGAGTGGGAGCTTGTCCACTAGAGGCCACCCCACGCGATGTCCGACGCGTCCGTCAGCGAAACGACTGGTTGCCGCGAGCCGGGTGTCATGTGCCGACCTCAATAGTGCAAAGGCACGGCCAGACGAAAACAGGTCTCCACCGGGCAGCTATCTCGCGACAGATAAGGAACTTACGGGCTATCTAACCGCCTGGCCCCTGCGTCGTCTATGTCCTATAAAGAACCATGAAAAACTGACGATTTCGCGGCACGTAAGCCACTAACCTGTTCACATCACTGTGCTTATCGTGCGGTGTTCAGTCCTGAAGGCCAAGTGCCACTAAACGGAACACACTGTCATTTTTTGTCCTATGACACTTGGTGTCGCCCGATCGGCGACGGGGGCGGCCGCATGTTAGATAATGCGAAACGCCACCTGCCGCCATGCTGATCAAACTGCGATCTGTTCTGCTGCTCGCCATCGTCGCCGGCGCTCTCACGTTGCAACCCGCGTCGGCGGATTTCGGGGAGGGCGACTTCCTGTCACGCGTCCGGCGGCTGACCGTCGAGGGCAAGCGCGCAGGCGAAGGGTACTGGTCACCCGACGGCAAACGGCTCGTCTTTCAGAGCGAACGGGAGCCGGGCAACCCGTTCTACCAGATCTACTCGCTCGATCTGGAAACCGGTGACACGAAGCGGATTTCACCCGGCCTGGGCAAGACCACCTGCGCGTTCTTCCGGCCGGGCCCCGACGGCGACATCGAGTTCGCGTCCACCCACGGCGATCCGAAATCCAGACAGTACCAAGACGAGGAGAACGCGTTCCGCGCCTCGGGCAAAGAACGCCGCTACTCGTGGGACTACGACCCCGAGATGGACATCTACGTCCACAGCGGCCGCACCGGCAAGCTCACACAGTTGACGACCGCCAGGGGGTACGACGCCGAGGGCAGCTACTCGCCGGACGGGCAATGGATCGCCTTCACGTCCATGCGCGACGCCTATAACCGGGCGCTGAGCGATGCCGAGAAGAAACAGCTCGAGGTGGATCCCAGCTACTTCGCCGAGATCTACATCATGAAGGCGGACGGCTCGGGCCAGCGGCGGCTCACGAATGTCGCCGGGTATGACGGCGGGCCGTTCTTCACGCACGACGGCTCGCGCATCGTCTGGCGGCGGTTCGACGTGACCGGCGTCATCGCCGACGTGTGGACCATGAAGCCGGACGGCACCGACCAGCGCCAGATCACGAACTTCGGCGCCATGAGCTGGGCGCCCTACGAGCACCCATCGGGGAAGTACTTCATCTTCGCGTCGAACAAGCTCGGGTTCGACAACTTCGAGTTGTACATGGTCGATGTCGCGGGTACGAAGGAGCCGGTGCGCGTGACCTACTCTGCCGGTTTCGACGGACTGCCGGTGCCGTCGCCGGACGGCAGGCAGCTCGCCTGGACCTCGTCCCGTGGCGGCGGATCCGCCGGCCAGCTTTTCCTCGCGCAGTGGAATCACGAGAAGGCGCTCGAGGCCATCGCGCAGGCGCCGCTGAAGAAGGCCGGGACCAAGCCATGAAACATCGCACGTTGCTGCTCGCGCTCGTCCTGTCGGCCGCGGCCGCCACTCATCCGGCAGCAGACGCGACAAGACTCCGCACCTACGTGCAGACGCTCGCCTCCGAACGCTTCGGCGGCCGGATGACCGGCACCGAGGGCGAAGCGCTCGCCCGGCAGTTCATCATCTCGGAGTTGAAACGCATCGGCGCGAAGCCGTTGCCCGGGCGCAGCGACTTCGACTCGCCGTTCGAGTTCACCGCCGGCACACGCGACGGCGGGTCGACCGTCAACGCCGGAGGCGCGGCCTTCGCGGCGGCGGATGCGCGCGCCCTCTCCTTTTCGGACAACGGCGACGTGCGCGGGCCCGTGGTCTTCGCCGGCTACGGCATCGTCGTGCCCGACAGCCAGGACTTCGGGTACGACAGCTATGCCACGCTCGATGTGAAGGACAAGGTCGTCCTGGTGCTGCGGTACTTTCCCGAGGACGCGGATCAGAAGACGCGCACCATCCTGGCGCGCTATTCCGACCTGCGCTACAAGGCGATGGCCGCCCGGCAGCACGGCGCGAAGGCGATCCTCGTCGTCACCGGCCCGCACTCGCCGAACGCCGGCGAGCTGGCGCCGATGACGTTCGACACGGCGATCGCCGGGTCCGGTATTCTTGCCGTCAGCGTCACGGACAAGGTCGCGACCTCCCTGTTCGCGGCCGGGGCCGGGGGGAAGACGCTGCCGGAGACGCAGAAGTCGCTCGATTCCGGCAACCCGCACGTGGCGGGGTTCGCGTTGTCCGGCGTCGAGGTCGGCGTGCATGCCGCGGTGGTGCGAGAGACGCGGACGGGCCGCAACATCAGCGGCTATCTGCCCGCCACGACGTCCCCGGCATCAGGTCCCAAGCCGTGGGTCGCCCTGGGCGCACATTACGATCATCTCGGATCCGGCGCCAACGGCCTGTCGCTCGCGTCCAAAGAGGAAGCCGGACGCGTGCACGGCGGCGCCGACGACAACGCCTCGGGCACGGCGGCCGTGCTGGGCATCGCCGACACGTTCTCGAAGGAAAAGCGCCGCCGGAATCTGGTCTTCAACTTCTGGTCGGGCGAGGAGCTCGGGCTGCTCGGGTCGTCCGCGTTCACGTCGAAGCCGCCGATCCCGCTGACCGACATCGAGGCCTACCTCAACTTCGACATGGTCGGCCGCATGCAGGACAACAAGCTCAATCTCCAGGCCAGCGGGTCGAGCCCCGTGTGGGACAAGCTGATCGAGCAGGCGAACGTGAAGGCCGGATTCGATCTCCGCCTGCAGCCGGATCCGTATCAGCCGACCGACGTCCAGACGTTCAACACGGCGAGCATCCCGAGCCTCAACTTCTTCACCGGCTCGCACGTGGATTACCACAAGCCGAGCGACACGGCCGACAAGATCCAGTACGAGGATCTGGATCGGATCGTGGACTTCGCCGCAGCCATCATCCGTCGCCTGGACGCGCTCGCCGATGCGCCGGCGTTCACCAAGGTCGAACCCCAGACTCAGGGCGGCGCGAGCCGGACCGGCGTCCGGATCTTCACGGGCACGATTCCCGACTACGCGTCGGATGCCAAGGGGCTGCTGCTCGGCGGTGTGGTGGGCGGCGGCCCGGCCGAGCAGGCCGGACTCCAGAAGGGCGACGTCATCGTCGAGATCGCCGGCCAGACGATCACGAACATCTACGACTACACCTACGCGCTCGACGTCCTGAAAATCGGCCAGCCCGCAAAGGTGGTCTACACCAGAAACGGCGAGCGGAAAGAAACCACGCTCACGCCGTCAGCGCGGAAGTAGTGCAGGGCGTCAGCCCTGCTGTGCTCGCCGCAGGCCTGAAGGCCTGCACGACTTACGCACGCAGCCGATAGAACGTGATCATGTCGGTGCTCTTCGGCGGCGGGGCGCCCAACTGCCGCAGCAGCGTCGTCACCTGCCCCCGATGGTAGCTGCCGTGGTTCACGACGTGCGTGAGCATCTCCGAAAACGGCGACGCGCCGCTGGCGCCGCTGAGCAGCTTGTATTCGAAGACGCGCGAGACGCCGGCCTCGCCGAGTTCGTCCACCAACGCGCGGACCTTCGTCTCGAGATCCGCCCACGCGCTGCGAATGGATTCGACATCCGGATAGTTCTCGTACGCGATCAGCGAGGAGGGCGACTCGCCGCGCCAGCGCGTGTACCAGATCCAGTCCGCGGCGTAGACATGCGCCACGGTGTCGCGGACGGACTTGAAGCTGCTGTCCACCTGGCGTGTGAACTGCTCCGGCGACAGCGGGGCCACCGCGTCGAAGATCACGTCGCGGGCCCAGTAGTGATAGTCGAGAAGGGTTCGCAGATCTTTGAGGTCCATGGCGGGATTATAAGTCGGCAGTCAGCAGTCGGCAGTCGGCAGTCGGCAGTCGGCGACGCTATTTCAGCAACGGCACCTCGATTTCCTGCTCGCCGCGTCTGGCGAACGTACCGGCATCGAACGTTGCGAGGACCAGGCGGCGGTCGCGTTCGTAGAGCAACGTGATTTCGTCGTTCCTCAGGACTGCCATCTGAATCTTCCTCACGCCAACGGCCGCGTCCACGACGCGTCTTCCTGGCGGATCGACCAGCAGCACCTTTCCTCCCTCGACGTCGCGTTCGCCCTCTGGCGGTTTCACGAGAACGGCCGTCGCAACCGTCCGACGGTCGCTCGAGTAGCTGTCTCCTTCGGCGAGATCGGTCGGCTCGATGACATGCTGGTTATCTCCGAGCAGCCAGCGCGCGGACTTCTCGCCGGGTTGGATGAACAGGATGTTCCGGATCTCGCTGCCCCCACTGTTGAAAGCGACGCTGCCGCTGTGCCGGTACAAATGCGCTCGCATCACCGTTGTGCCGGTCACGAAAGATGGCTGGGACAACGACGTCCGGAAGTCGGCTTTCGTACCAGCGACAGCAGGCGCAGCTTCGGCTTCTCGCCGGAGGGCCGCCCTCCCGGCCACCTCGCTCACAAGGTAGGCGACCACCCCGAAGGTCACGGCGCCTGCGGCGACGAGAATCAAGATGGCATTCACTCGCCAGAGATACCGAAATGCTTTCTTCCACCTGGTCATGGGATTCGTCCCTCTCACTTCTGGACAGCGCTGAAATGATCGAGGAAGAACAGCTTCCCTTCCTCGACGACCGGAGCGCCAGGCGCCCGCCACAGCACGGGCCGCATGAACGTGACGACCTGAAACGACACCACGCAGAACAGAGTCAGCCAGAGCAGCACCGCTCCGGAGGGCACCTCCGGAAGCGCCGCGCTGAGGAATCGCCCCCCGAAGAAAAGTGCGAGGCCCCACAAGAGGAGGTGAAGCCAGACGACGAAGGACAGTGAGGTGCTGCTGACAGAGAACAGCCAGCCAATCGGCAGCAGGCCGACGAGCACGAGGCCGACCAGGCCGAGAAATCCCGCCAGGACCACCGCAAGCCGCCGGTGCGTCAACGATGCGCCTGCCAGAAGGCCGAACACATACAGGCTCGGCACGCACAGCGCGGCGGTGGCGAGCATGATGATCGGCGCTTTCGCGGCGGCAATCGCGACCTGCGCGCCACCCTGGAAGAAGCCGCCGGCAGCTCCGTAAAGTCCCCAGCACGCCACGGATCCTGCGAGGACGCGAATCGTCCACGCGCGAACGGACACGCCGGCCTGCGCACGCTCCGTCCCGGCCATCGGCCGCCGCAGCAGCTCGTCGAGTGTCCCGACGACCCCTCGTGGTTCCACGGCGAGGATCTCGTTGTGACCAGTCATGACCATCCTTTCGTGTCCGGCTACCGCGACCACAGATACGGTGCGATGTCGGTGCCGATGAATTCGTAGACGTTCCCGGTCAGCGCGTCCTCGCGCAGGAAGACGAGCGGATGTTCGAGGCTTACGCTGCCAACGAACGGCCGAAGGGCCCAGGCCATCTCGCCGCCCACCAGGGCGTACGCCAGCAGCCACAGCACATACGCCGAAGCGACGACGCGGCGCGGGTGCGGCAACCGGACCATGGCGCGCCAGAGCGTGTGCGTGCCGCCGACCCCGCACATCGCCACGAACGCGGTATGAAAGAGGTACAACTCGTTGTGCGTCGTCCGCGCCGACGCGTCCGGAATCGGAGCGCACCACGTGAAGAACCAGGCGATCGGCGTCAGCGAGGCAAGCAGGACTGCCGTCGTCGCCAGACCGGTGAACGTCAGGATCGCCACGTGCGAGAACTGCAGGGACAGACCGAGGGCTCGCGAGACGACCCAGCTGAAGAACACCGTGAACGCCGAGGTCAGCAGCAGGACGAGCGGCAGCTTGAAAGCGTCATAGGCCGCCAGCTGCGCGCCGTGCCACGATCCGAGCGCGGCGCCGTAGAGCGCGGCGCCGGCCACCATGACCACCAGCAGCTGCCCGAAGATCGGCGTGGCCGGCTCGTCGCCGAGGACCCGGTCGAGCAGCTGCTCGCGACCGGTCAAGAGCTGGAACCACATGGGTGCCTACTTCAGGACGGTGAGGGAGACGTCGATCTTCATCACCTCTCCGGTGACGGGATCGGTCGCGGCCAGGGACTGCCCGCTCTCGCCGTTGCGCAGAAGCATCGAGAAGCTCGTCGTGAACGAGCGTACGAGCTGCGTGCTGTCGCCCGGCCGCGGCGGCGTCGCCTGCAGATGACGCTGGTCGCTCTCGTACACGGAGCTGTAGTTGAGGGCCAGCGTGATGCGGAAGCGCCCCTGGTCGGCGGGAGTGGCCGTGCAGTCCATGTTCGTTCCAATGTCGTGCACGGTCACGAGCGGACCGTCTTTCCCGGCGTTGGCAATCGGTACGGCGACCCCGATGCGAAGCGCGACGCGATTGTCACGATCGCCCGCATTCACGAGCAGCGAATAGGGCATCGTCGCCACTTTCCGCTCGCCTTCGAAGCGTGAAATCGTCACCTGTACGCGCAGCGGCGTGGAGGGGACGACCGCCGCAGCCTCCTGCGCCTGGGTCGTCCGAGGGACCGCGACGAGCAGGGCTCCGACGACGACGGAAATGATTCGATGCACGGAGAACTCCTCAGTTCGCTCGAAGGGGCTCGAGCGCCCGCAGTTCAGGAACGTTGACGACGTCAATGCGGATCGGAGCGACGGACACTGGCGTCTCGGCGGACTGGTAGACGTCTGCACGCGTCGCCGTCCGCCCGACCAGTTGCGAGGCGACGGCGGGCTCCTGACCGTTCAGCGACGCGAGCAGCCGCGCAATCGTTTCGGGTTGTCCCCTCGGCACGAGCACTTCAGCCTCGCGACGACCGTTTCCGCCGGTCGCGCTGCGGACGTCGCGGCGCGTCATCGTGTTCCGCGAGGGTCGCGAAGCCGCAGACAACGGCGACGGCGCTGCCTCAGGGACGCCAGCCGGCGCCTTCCTGGCAATGGTGGTGGCCGGCGTACCCTGCGGTGCGCCGGCGGGCCGCCGCGACGGCCGCAGGTCAATGGCGACAGCAACCAGCGCAGCCGCCGCGACCGCCACGCTTGCCAGCACCCAGCGGCCGTGCCCGGATCGAGTCCGAACACTCGCCTTCTCACGCAGACGAACCTGGTAGTCAGATGCCGGTCTGGCGCTTCCAACCTGATCGATGGCGAAATCGATCGCGGCCATGAGGCGCGTCTCCCGCTCCAGCCGCATCTGGCAGGACGAACACGTCGCCAGATGCGCAGCCGCGGCCGATCCGAGCGGCGCGCCAATCGCGTGGTCGTTCAGCTCTCGGGTGAATCGGTCACAAGCCATCGAAGCCTCTCAGCCAACTGACGCCGGCCCAGAAAGAGCCGCGATCTCACCGTGCCCTCGGGGATATCCAGGAGCGACGCCACCTCCCGCGTGTCGTGGCCCTCGATCGCCGACAGGACCATGACGATGCGGAGCTTTTCCGGCAGGGCGTCAATCGCGAGCCACACATGCCTCGCCCGTTCCCGCGCCACGGCCACTTCTTCCGTACTCGGGCGCCAGATGCCGGGATCCACCTGCTCGCGCGCCTGACGGCGCCGATCCGCCCGCCAGCGATCGATCGCCAGGCGCCAGGTCATCCGCGACAGCCACGCGCGAAAGCGCTGACGATCCTTCAGCTGCCCGATGCGGCGATAGGCCCGCGCAAACGCCTCCTGCGCGATTTCTTCGGCGTCTTCGCGATTCCGCAGGACACCGTACGCGATGCCGAACGCCAGGCGCGACGAATCGCCCACCCGCTCCTCGAACTCGTGATCGAGTTCGGGAACGGCGCTCACAACACGGTCCGGCCAGCGGGCCACCCAATCATTCATGCGATGTCCGGAAGCAAGACGGCGCCCACGGCGATTCCGTTCACCCGCCCATTATTCGGGGAAATTGAGCCATCGCCCCGACTACAGATCTGTAAGCGGAAAGCAGTCGACAGTCAGCGGTCGGCAGTCGCCAGTCGACAGTCCTGAGCGGGCGATCAGCCCCGGCTGGTTCGGTCCTCGCGCTCCAGATGTCTGATCAGGCCGGTCAACATTCTGGCGATCTCGTCGTAACGCTCCGAGTGCGTTGAACATTCAGCATCCGTGATGTACAGGCGCAGCTGGGCAACCGACAGGTGGGCCCGTATCTCTTTCGTCGTCCCGCGGGCGATGTAGAGGTAGTAGGCGAAATGGCGGTCGGTCTTCTGTCCAAATCCCTCCGCAATGTGAGCTGGAACGCGCCCGGACGCCGCGCGCAATTGTCTCTGAAGCTCCCAATCGCCGGCTCGCTCGAACCGGCCCGTGATCGCAGAAATTGCATCGGCTGCGATCAGCGCCTTTTGATAAACCTGCAATTCCTCGACGCAGGACGCTCGCATGACGTGGGGCCAAGCACGTCCCGTTCCAGACAGTCGACGTCGACTGCTGACTGTCGACTGCCGACTGCCGACTGCCGACTGCTGACTGCTGACTGCTGACTGCCGACTAAGTAGCAGCCCTTTCGGGGCTTTCGACGTGCGGCCGGCCGATGCCGAACGCGACGAGGCGTGGGGGGATGTCGCGCAGAATCGGAATCTTCGAGACGAGGCGGACGACGAGCGGGATCGACGGTGTGTTGGACGAGGCCAGTGCCGGTCCGAGAAAACGGTTCTGGACCACCGACTGGAACGCCTGGAGCAGGCGCACGGGACGCTCGCGCTGGCGCTGCACTTCTGCCAGGTCGGCGTCGGTGACGCGATGCTCCGAGAGCGGCCGCCACAGGACATTCGCAGCCGCAACCGCATCCTGGATCGCGACGTTGATGCCGAGCCCGCCAATAGGGGACATGGCGTGCGCGGCGTCGCCGATCGCCAGAAACCCCGGCTTGTGCCAGGTGACAAGGCGGTCCGCGCGGACGGTCAGCAGCTTCACCTGCTCCCAGTCGGTGATGCCCGCGACGCGATCGGAGAGTTCTGGCGCCACCCTCGTGACCTCCTGCCGGAAGTGCTCCAGGCCCTCTGTCCGGATGGTATCGGCCGTGCCTTTCGCAATGACGAACGCAATCTGCCAGTAGTCGCCGCGGTCGAGCATGACCAGCACCCGGCCGGCGCCGAGCCGCCCGTTGATAGCCCGCGGCTCTTCGGGAAGTCGCGGCAGCCGGAACCACAGGACGTCCATCGGAGGCGACGTCTCGACCAGCGGCAGTTGCGCCGCCTCTCGCGTCCGGGCGGCACGGCCGTCTGCGCCAACCGTCAGGAGCGCAGCCAGCTCGTAATCGCCGTCCGCATCGCGACAGCGGACGCCGGTGACGGCGCCGTCACGCTGGAGCAAGTCGACGACCTCCGTGTTCCTGATCAGCGCGAACGACGGGAACCGCGCGGCTTCGCGCGTGATGAATTCCAGGAAGTCCCACTGGGGAACGAACGCGATATACGGAAACCTGGTCGGGAGCCGCTCGAAGGTGAAGGCGACCGACTGGCCGGCCGTCGTCCGGCCGCCGACGTTCGAGACTTTGCTGTGCGGAAGGGAGAGAAAGGAATCCGCCAGACCGAGCTCGTCGAGAATCTCGAGCACCGACGGGTGAATCGTATCCCCGCGAAAATCGCGGAGAAAATCACCGTGCTTCTCGAGGACGACGACGCGGATGCCGGCGCGGGCGAGGAGGTAGCCGAGCACCGCTCCCGCCGGACCGCAGCCGGCGATACAACAGTCGGCAGTCGACAGTCCGCGGTCGACAGTCGACAGTCGACGGTCGGCAGTCATGGCTCAGTCTACCCGAGCTCACGACTGCCGACTGCTGACTGCTGACTGCTGACTGCCGACTGTTAAGCCGTAGGCTTGATCGTGACGAACAGGCTGCGGCCCTCGCGCTCGACGAGCAGCAGCACCGGACGATCGGTCGTCTTCCGAACGGCGGTGCGAAGATCCTCCGCCGACTGCACCGCCTGCCGGTTCACCTCGAGGATCACGTCGCCCTCCTCCAGCCCCGCCTCGGCGGCGCGGCTGTCAGGGTTGACCTGCGTGATCACGAGGCCTTTCGCGTTGCGCTCGACGCCGATGCCGAGCGCGCCCTTATCGACGCTCGCCGGTTCGGTGCTACGCGCCGCTCGCCTGCTGACTTCGGCTTCGTCCAGTTTGACGGGAACCGTTTTCTCCGCGCCGTCGCGAACGATCCCGACCGTCGCGTTCGACCCTGGCTGCGCGTCAGCCACGTGGTTGCGAAGGCTGTTGAAATCGCTGACGGTCTGGCCGTTGAACGACTGGATCACGTCTCCGCGCTTCAGCCCCGCGCGATCGGCTGCGCTGTCGGCCGTCACCTTGCTGACGATGGCGCCGCCCACGTGCTTGAGGCCCAGGCTTGCCGCCAGATCCGACGTCACGGGCTGCACTTCCACGCCGAGCTGCGCGCGGCGGACGCGGCCGTCCTTACGCAGATCGTCCACGACGCGGCGCGCCATGTTCGACGGGATCGCGAAGCCGATGCCGATGTTCGCATCGACCGGCGATAGCATCTCGGCGTTGATTCCGATCACTTCGCCCTTCGTGTTCACCAGGGCGCCGCCCGAGTTGCCGTGGTTGATCGGCGCATCGGTCTGCAGGAAGTCCTGGTAGCTCCGGTTGCCGTCGCCATCGCCCGATCCGGTCGATCGGCCCTTGGCGCTCACGATCCCCATCGTCACCGTCTGGCCGACGCCGAGCGGGTTGCCGATCGCGAGCACGACGTCGCCAATCTGCGCGTTGTC
>Ga0105242_10003983_pt1 | contig 11481 bp, 11 predicted proteins | sample KBSM24metaG_FD_81521 | JGI IMG/M metagenome (GOLD analysis project Ga0105242, IMG submission 81521) | Miscanthus rhizosphere microbial communities from Kellogg Biological Station, Michigan, USA - KBS M2-4 metaG | ecosystem: Host-associated > Plants > Roots > Rhizosphere > Soil | place...
CGGCGCTGGGGCTTCACGGCGTCACGCGGATCGCGATCAGCCCGAAGGGCGATCGCATCGCGTTCGTCACGCAATAGCCATCCACGTACAACGCAGAACGCGCTGAACCCGCAGAGAAGATCGAAATGTTTCTGCGTGCTCTGCGGGTTCTGCGTTGATCGTCGTGCTGTGAGGCTCAATCGTCCGCGAGCGTGATGTAGAGCGCCAGCGGCGCGAGCACCAGGCCGGCGGCGACGGCGATCAGGATCGGCAGGCCGTGGCCCGCGGCGAAGGTGGACGCCGAGGCGATGTCGGCGCGGCGGCTCTCCAGGCTCACGGCGAGCTCGCCGATCCGATCCATCCAGTGGATCGAGTGCCAGGCGACCGTGGCGATCCCCGCGGCGGCGCCGACGAAACAGGCGCCGGCGATCCCCTGCAGCACCGAAATCGGCCGCGCCGCGGTGCGCGCCGCTTCCGCGCGCGCGCGGATCGTCGCCCGCCACCACACCATGCCGGCTGACGGCGGCTGCGCCTCGCGGCACAACCAGGCGCGATCGTCGTGCAGCGCCCGCGCGACCTCGACCAGGTCCGAGCAGACCTCGCACGACGCGACGTGCGCCGCCAGATCGCCGCACCGGTCCGGCCAGCGGCCGAACGCGACCGCTTCCAGCACGTCCGCCTCCCGCACGCACTCGGCGATCATCGTCCGCCCTCCCGAAGCAGGCCCGCGAGCCGCCGCCGCGCGCGAAACAGCAGCAGCTTGATGCTCGCGGCCTTGAGCCCGAGCGTCTCGGCGATTTCCTTGTGCGACGAGCCCTGCGCGTAGGCAAGCCAGAGGAGATCGCGCTCGCGCGGCTTCAGGCGCGCCATCGATCGCGCCAGATCGAGCCGTCGAACGGCGCCGTTGGCGGCGTCGGCCGACTGCGGATCCGCATGCTCAATGTTGCCGATGCCGTCAGCCAGCGGCGATTCGGCCACCCGCGGCCGCCGCCGCATGTCGCGTACGAGGTTGGTCGCGATGCGGAACAGGTAGTTGCGGCGATGCGCGTCGCTCTCGTGGCTGACGTTGGCGCGCAGGAACCGGTAGTAGGCCTCCTGCAGCAGGTCGTCGGCGAGCTTCGCGTCTCCCGACATCCGCGACAGGTAGGCCCAGACCGGCCGCGACGTTCGCTCGTAGAACAGGCGGAACGCGTCCTCGTCCATCTGGAACGTGCCCTCGCTGACGGCAACGTCGTCGCCGAGCTGCTCGAGCTCCGAGAGCGTCATGTCATGCATGATTGGCTGGCGAGCTGACCAGGCCGAGCTGTCGCGAGAGGCCGTAAGAGGCGAGCGCCGAGAGCACGAAGCCGACGCCAAGCGCCATGGTGAGGGTGGCCACCACCTGCATCGCCTGCGCGGCTTCGTCCAGCACCCCGCTCTTCGCGAGCCAGAGTCCCGCGCCGGCCGTGGTGAGGACGACGCCCGCCTGCACCGACCACAGGATGCGGTTGAACGGCGCGCCCATCGGCGGCGTGATCAGATCCATCGTGGGAGGTGTCATCGGCGACGAGGTCAGGAATCGCTGGCCCGCCGTGGACTGCATGTAGGCCAGCAGGTCCTCGTTCGACGCGAGGCGATCGACGATCTTGGTATGCGCCTCGGTCTGGATTTTCATCGCGCGCAGCCAGCGGCGGTAGTCGATCGCGGATCGGAGCAGCCACGCGATCGCGCCGATGCCGAACATGACCCCAATCATGACCTCGAGGCCGACGAAAATGTTTTCGACCGCGTGGGCGACACCCGATCGCGGCTCGGAGTACTGCTGTCCTCCGCCGATCCCGCCGAGAAAGAACACCGGGTTGTGCGCGACCTCGGGATGCTGCGACAGAAAATTCGCCAGGGTCGGATACAGGGCCAGGTAATCGGGCCGGTTCAGCAGCGACGGGTCGAGGCGCAGCACCTGGGCGACCGACGGCGGATATTGCTCGAAGATCTCCCGCAGCCGCTCCTTGGTGTCGCGCGCGGTGCGTTCGTCCGAGGGGGGAGCCGGCGCCGGCGCCGGGGCCGCCTCGGCCTGCCGCGCCGCGGCCGGTCGAACCGGGGCCTGGCCCTGCGCCCTCGCGGCCGGCGCCACGGCCAGCAGCATACCCATCAAGACCGCCATTCTTGTCGTCATTACCCTCTATATACGCAGCCGGCGGCCCGAAGTTAACATCTGGCCATGTTCAGACCCCTTTCCGCGGCCGTTCTGGTGCTCGCCTTATTTGCGCCCGTAGTCGCCCAGTCGCGGCTCGACGCCGACATCAACGCCAAAATCCGCCAGGAAGAGAACAGCCACTCGCAGATCATGAGGACGCTGCACATGCTGGCGGACGTCTACGGGCCGCGCGTCACCGGATCGCCGAGCCTGAAGGCTGCCGGCGAGTGGGCGATCAAGCAGATGCAGTCGTGGGGCTTCTCCAACGGCCACCTCGAGCCCTGGGACTTCGGCCATCCCGGCTGGGTGAACGAGCGCTTTTCGGCGCACATCACCTCCCCGGTCAAGGATCAGCTGACCTGCGAGGTGCTGGCGTGGACGCCCGGCACCAACGGCACCGTCACCGCCCAGGCCTACCAGATGCAGATGCCCGATCGGCCGACGCCGGCGCAGCTCTCGTCTTTCCTGGAGGGTGAAAAGCCGAAGGTCAACGGCCGGATCGTCCTTGTCGGCAAGCACACGATCGTGCCGGTCACCATCGACCCGCCTGCCAAGCGGCGACCCGACGATCAGGTGCGCGAGCAGTACGATCCCAGCAACCCGAACGCCGGACAGTTCGGCCGCGGCGGGCGTGGCGGCCGCGGGGATGAGCCGCCTCCGCCGATGACCCCGCGGCAGATCGACGAGCAGGTCGACGCGTTTCTCGTCGCCGCCGGTGCGAAGCTGCGCGTGAACGACGCCGCGCGCGAACACGGACAGATCATCGCGTTCAACAACCGCACCTACGACATCGCGAAGGCGGTGCCGACCGTCGTGATGCGCAACGAAGACTACGGCCGCATCTCACGGATCCTCGCCGACGGCACCCCTGTGGAGCTCGAGTTCAACATCGTCAACAAGGTCTACCCGGAGGGGGCGACGGCGTACAACACGATCGCGGAGATTCCCGGCACCGACAAGAAAGAGGAAGTCGTGATGCTCGGAGGGCACCTCGACTCCTGGCAGTCAGCGACTGGCGCGACCGACAACGCGATCGGCTGCGCGACCATGATGGAGGCGGCGCGGATCCTGAAAGCGATCGGAGTCACGCCGCGGCGCACCATTCGCGTGGCCTTGTGGAGCGGCGAGGAAGAAGGCATCCTCGGATCGCAGGCGTACGTGAAGCAGCATTTCGGCACCTTCGAGAACCAGAAGCAGCCGGAGTACTCGAAGCTGGTCGCGTACCTGAACATCGACTCGGGCACCGGCCGGGCGCGAGGCGCGGGCGTGTTCGGCCCGCCGGAGGCCGCGGCCGTGGTCCGCCAGGCGCTGGCGCCGTTCAAGGATCTCGGCGTGGCGGGTGCGGCCGCGACCACCAGCCGCACCATCGCGGGCACCGACAGCACGGCCTTCAACAACGTCGGGCTGCCCGGGATCGGGTTCAGCCAGGATCCGATCGAGTACAACACGCACACGCACCACACCAACCTCGACAACTACGAGCGCATCATCGAAGACGATGTGAAGGCGTCGGCGATGGCGATCGCGGCGACGCTCTATCAGCTCGCGATGCGCGAGGAGATGCTGCCTCGGCTGCCGGCGGCGCAGATGCCGCCGCTGCCGACGCCGACGCGTCCGTGAAATTCCCGGAACTGGCCTACATCGACTGGGCGAAGTCTCTGCCGCGCGTGGAGGTCAATCTCGCGCGCAGCGGGGTCGCCCTCTGTCCTTCGTCGCTGCTGCGCCTCACGGCCTCGGACCTGGTCGCCACGCTGCCGGTCCAGTACGGGTATGCGCCGCTCCGCGAGGCGATCGCCGCGCGCTACGACACCCGGCTCGATCAGGCGTTCGCGGTGTCCGGCGGAACCACCTACGCCAGCTGGCTCGCGTGCCTGGCGGTGCTGGACGGCTGCGGTCCCGGCACGGAGGTCATCGTCGAGCGGCCGACCTATGAGCCGCTGCTGAAGATTCCGCGGGCGCTCGGGTATCGAGTCCGGCGGCTGGACCGCCGATTCGAGGACGGCTACGCCGTGGATCTCGATCGCTTCGCCTCGCTGGTGACGGCGAAGACGCGGCTCGCCGTGGTCACCAACCTGCACAATCCGTCGGGCGTGCGGATTCCGATGGCGACGTTGCGCGCGATGGCCGCCATGCTCGCGCGCGTGAAAGCGTACCTGCTGGTGGACGAGGTCTACCTGGAATGCCTCTTTCGCAGCCGCCCCGAGTCGTGCGTGCACGCGGGGCCCAACGTGCTGACCACCAACAGCCTCACGAAGGCGTACGGTCTCGACGGGCTGCGGGCCGGGTGGATCCTCGGGCCGTCGGCGATGATTCTCGGCGCGCAGCGAATCAGCGATCTGATGACCAACAACAGCGTCGCGGCGGGGGAGCGGATGGCGCTGGCCGCGTTCCGGCGTCATCGCGACATCGATCGGCGGGCCCACGGCATCCTCGATCCCAACCTGGCGCGTGTCCGGGCGTTTTTCGCCCGCGAGCCGCGGCTGCGCGTGGTGATGCCGGAAGGCGGCAACGTCGTCTTTCCACGGCTGCCGGCGGCGATCGACAGCGACCGGCTCGTCCGGCACCTGGTGAAGAGCGCGTCGACGCTGGTGGTGCCGGGGCGGTTCTTCGAGGCGCCGCGGCACATCCGGGTCAGCTTCGGCTGTAGCCCGCCGCTGCTCGGGCGCGGCCTCGCGAACCTGTCGCGCGCGCTCGACGACCTGTCGTGAACCCCCGGTTCAGGTTCGACGTATCTAACGATATGGACCAATCGACATTCAAGGAATCGTTCAAGGTCGCGGCCGAACAGCTCGTGGACGCGGTGAAGAAGCTGCTGCACGAGGGCAATGTCCGCCGCATCGTCATCAAGCAGGAGGGGAAGACGGTCGCCGAATTCCCCTTGACCGTGGGCGTCGTCGGCGCCGTCGTCGCCCCGGTGCTCGCCGCCGTCGGCGCGCTCGCCGCGGTCCTGACCGACTGCACGATCGAAGTCGAACGCGCGGGTCCGAACGACAAAGAGCACGTCGCCTAGGCGGGTCGAGCGAAGCGCACCGCCCCAAATCAACGGGCCACAGAGACACAAAGACACGGAGCCAAACGCGCCGCACGCCGCCTTCGGCGGCAGCGCGTCCCGAAGAACGGCGGGAACACAAGCTGCGAGTACGGAATCGCTTGTGTTCCCACCGTTCTTCGGAACGCGCGTTGTCGGCCGGCGATGCCGGCCGACGTGCGACGCGTTGGGATCTGCAGCGTGCGCTCCGGATCTCCCGGCCCCTGTGACTCGGTGGTTCACAACCTCTGTGTCGCGGTGTCTCAGTGGCAAGATCCCGTGGACACGATCGCAGCGTGATCCCTCTCGCTCAGCGCGAGAACGCAAACAGCGCGTGGTCCTTCGAGCGATCTCCGCGGTACCAGTCCAGCAGCAGGCGTGAGGCGAGGAAGCCGAACGTCATCCCGTTTCCGCCGTAGCCGAGGGCGAAGAGCTGCCGCGGATAGCGGCGATGCGGGCCGATGTAGGGCAGGCCGTCGGGCGTCGTCGCGAAGAGCCCCTCCCACCGGTAGTCCACCGCGATGTCGGCCAGCGCGGGGTAGAGCCGCGAAAAGTCGGCCTGCACCGCGCGGGTCCCCTCGTCGAGCGCCCGTTGCCGCTGCCGTTTCAGTACGACGTTCCGATCGCGACCGCCGAGAATCAGCCGGTGATCCGGCGTCCAGCGCGCGTAGTGATACGGACGTTCCGTGTCCCAGAGCATCACCGCGCCGGGACCAATGCGGCGGCGCTCCGCCGGCGTGAGCCGCCTGGTCGCCACCACGTAGGTGTTGAGCATCCGGAACCGCGCGTGCAGCGGCTTGAAGTACGGAGTCGCGTAGCCGGTCGCGATGATCACGCGGTCGGCGCGAATCGTGCCGCGTCGCGTTCGTACGGCGACGTCGTGCGAGGAAGGCCGGATCGACGTCACCGGCGAGCGCTCGAAGACGTGCGCGCCGGCGCGCGCGGCTGCGGCCATCAGCCCGGCGCAGGCCTTGAACGGATCGACCTGCGCGTTGCCGCGGGTCCGGATCGCGGCCGCGGCGTCGAAGCCGACGACCCGCTCGAGCGCCGCACCCTCCAGCCACTGGACGCCCAGGCCGGCCGCCCGTCGTCGCCGATGCTCGTCGCGCAGGCGTGGAACCTCTTCGCGCCGCGTCGTGTAATACACCGAGTCGTGACGCACGAGGTCGCATTTGATGCGCAGCCGTGTCAGCGTGTCGACGAAATCGTTGGTCGCCGCGAAGCTGAGCTGCCAGATCCGGCGCGCCCGCCGCCAGCCATAGCGCCTCGTGAGCTCGGTGAGATCCGTGTCCGGCTCCTGCATCAGCAGAGCCGTACTGGCTGCGGTGCTGCCGCGGCCGACTCCGGCCGCCTCGACGAGCGCGACGCGAGCGCCGGCGTCGGCGAATCGCCACGCCAGCGCGGCGCCGGTGATGCCCCCTCCCACGATCGCGACGTCCACGTCGAGCTCGCGCGTGAGAATCGGAAAACGGCTGTGGCGGGGGGTGGAGTTGCGCGCCAGCCAGAGTGGCGTGTTGACCCGGAGGCGCGGCATGCGGGCCTCCATCTTGGCGGCACGATTGCTAAGAATCAAGGCGTGACTACATCCCAGATCGCCGCACAACCCTACTGGATCGATTCGGGGTCGCTGCCGAGATTTCCGAAGCTCGACCGCAACGAGGAGGTCGACGTCGTCATCGTCGGCGCCGGAATCACCGGACTGACCGCCGCCTACTTCCTGACGCTCGAAGGCCGCCGCGTTGCGGTGCTCGAGCGCGAACGCTGCGCGCAAATCGACACGGGCCACACGACCGCCCATCTCACGATGGTGACCGACGAGCGGCTCTCCTCGCTGGTCAAGCGATTCGGCCGCGACCACGCGCAAGCGGCGTGGGACGCGGGCCTCGCGGCGATCGCGCAGATCGACTCGATCGTCAACGACCTCGAGATTGATTGCGGCTTCGCCTGGGTGCCCGGTTACCTGCATGCGCCGATGGGGCAGCCGGCCGGCGACGACCTGCGCCAGACGCTGCGAGAGGAAGCGTGGCTCGCGTCGGAGCTCGGCTTCGACGCGTCATTCCTCGAAGAGGCGCCGTTTGCGGGCGGACCGGCGATTCGCTATGACGGTCAGGCGCGCTTCCATCCGCGCAAGTACCTCGCCGGGCTGGCGCGCGCGATCGTCGATCGCGGCGGCATGATCTTCGAGCACTCTGCCGCCGACGAGTTCTGCCAGGAGCCGCGGTGGGTGAGGTCTCACGGCTACACGCTCAGCTGCGGCGACGTCGTGCTGGCGACCCATACGCCGCTGATGGGAACCACGGGGCTGCTCAGCGCAACGCTGTTCCAGACCAAGCTGTCGCTGTATACCAGCTACGCCGTCGCCGGCCGGGTGGAGAAGGGACGTGTCCCCGACGCGCTGTTCTGGGACACCGGCGATCCGTATCACTACGTGCGGATCGAGCCGCACCGCGATCACGACATCGTGATCTTCGGCGGCGAGGATCACAAGACCGGGCAGTCGTCCGACACCGCCGCGTGCTTCGACCGGCTCGAGCGGGCGCTGGCCTCGCTCGTCGGCAAGATCGAGATCACGCATCGGTGGTCCGGCCAGGTCATCGAGACGGCCGACGGTCTGCCGTTCATCGGCGATACCGCGCCGCATCAATATGCCGGCACCGGCTACTCGGGAAACGGCATGACCTTCGGCACGCTCGCCGGCATGATGGCGACCGATCGGATCATCGGGCGCGCCAACCCCTGGGCCACGCTGCTCGATCCCTCGCGCACCAGCATCGGCGGCCTCTGGGACTACCTCAAGGAGAACAAGGACTACCCGTACTATCTCGTGCGGGATCGCTTCGCCGGCACGGAAGGCAAATCGCTTCGCTCGGTGCCGCGCGGATCGGGCCGGGTTCTCGACCTGAACGGCCAGGCGGTGGCGGTGTATCGGGACGCGCGCGGCACGGTGACGAAGAAGGCCGCCGTCTGCACGCACATGGGTTGTCTGGTGGACTGGAACGGGGCGGAGCGGACCTGGGACTGTCCGTGCCACGGCTCACGCTTCAAGCCCGACGGCGCCGTGATTGCCGGCCCGGCAGAGTCGCCGCTGCCTGACCCCGACAAGTAGCGCGAGGGCTTCAGCCGAGCGTCCCCGGCGATGTATCCTCAGCGCATGTGCGATCTGGGACATCACGACCACTCCGATCATTTTGGATTCCTCGTCGACACGCCGCAGCTGCGCGCGCTGATCGACGAGACGAAGCGTCTTACAGCGGCGATTCCCGACGTCGCCGCTCGCGTCGAGGCGCTGCGGCCGGCGTTCGAGGCCTTGCTGCACGCCGACGGCTGGCTCCCCGAGAACTGCGCGACGCCTGACGAAACCAGCAAGATGGGCGGCGGCATCGGCCAGTACGCGCTCTACCGGGCAGAAGACAAGTCGCTGTGCCTGTTTTCGCTCGTCGTGCCGGTCGGCGCCGCCACGCCGGTCCACGATCACCTGGCCTGGGGGCTGGTCGGCATCTATCGGGGACGGCAGGACGAGACCGTCTACCGGCGGCTGGATGATGGCCGGGATCCCGCGCATGCGGATCTCGAAGTCGCCAAGCGTCAGGAGCTCGGACGCGGCGAGTGCTACACGCTGCTGCCGCCGACCGACGACATCCATTACGTCAGCACCATCTCCGACACGCCGTCGATCTCCATTCACCTGCTCGCGAACGACACGGCGTGCGTCTGGCGCCACAAGTTCGAGCCGGCCACCGGCGTGGTGACGCCGTTCCGCTCCGGCTACGCGAACGCGCCGTGCCCGCCGGAGCATTGACCACGAAGACACAAAGAACACGAAGACGCACGAAGAAGAAAAACATGAGGTTCTTCTTCGTGAACCTTCGTGCTCTTCGTGCCTTCGTGGTTAGTGTAAGGATCGATGACTGACACCGTTTTTCTGATCGACGTCGACAACACCCTGCTCGACAACGACTCGGTGATTGACGACCTCCGTCGTCATCTCATCGAGGCATTCGGACCCGACTGCGATCGGCGCTACTGGGAGATCTTCGAGCAGCTGCGCACCGAGCTCGGGTACGCCGACTATCTCGGCGCGCTGCAGCGCTACCGCGCCGAGCGGCCGCGCGAGATCCACGTGCTGCAGATTTCGCTGTTCCTGCTGCACTACCCGTTTGCGAACCGCGTTTACCCCGGCGCGTTCGACGCGATCCGCGCGCTCAAGGCGCGCGGGCGGACTGCCATTCTCTCGGACGGCGACGTCGTCTTCCAGCCGCGCAAGATCGAGCGCTCCGGCCTGTGGGCCGCGGTCGACGGCGAAGTGCTCGTCTACATTCACAAGGAACAGATGCTCGACGATGTCGAGCGGCGCTATCCGGCTCAGCGCTACGTAATGGTGGACGACAAGCTCAGGATTCTCTCTGCGATGAAGAAGGTGTGGGGTGACCGTCTAACTACGGTCTTCGTTCGTCAGGGACACTACGCTGCCGATCCGGCTCAGGTCGACCCGTATCCTCCAGCCGACGTCACAATCAACCGCATCGGCGATGTCGTCGATCAGGCGCTCAGCTAGCAGCCCGCGCGGTTTTTCGCCCACGTCTATTACAATCGCCTGCATGGCCCTGCAGACGACACCATCTCGCATTGCGCTCTCCGACCCCAGGCTCTTCCGTGAAGCGTGTTACATCGATGGGACGTGGGTGAGCGCTGGCACAAACGGCTCGATCGACGTCGACAATCCGGCGACCGGCGGTATTCTCGGCGCCGTGCCGCGCCTGGGGCGGGTCGAGACCCGCACCGCGATCGACGCCGCCGCGGGCGCCTTCCCGGCGTGGCGCCGCAAGACCGCGAAAGAGCGCGCCCTGGTGATGCGCCGCTGGTTCGACCTGATGATGGCGAACCAGGAAGATCTCGCGCAACTGATGACGGCCGAGCAGGGCAAGCCGATCGGCGAATCGCGCGGCGAGGTCGCCTACGCCGCGTCGTTCCTCGAGTGGTTCGGCGAGGAAGCCAAGCGCGTCTACGGCGACACCATTCCCGGCCATCAGCCCGACAAGCGCATCGTCGTCCTCAAGGAGCCGATCGGCGTCGTCGCCTGCATCACTCCCTGGAATTTTCCGCTCGCGATGATCACGCGCAAGGCGGGTCCGGCGCTGGCCGCCGGCTGCACCGTGGTGCTGAAGCCCGCATCGCAGACGCCGTTCTCCGCGCTCGCGCTCGCCGAGCTCGCCGAGCGTGCCGGCGTGCCCAAGGGCGTCTTCAACGTGATCACCGGATCCGCGTCCGAGATCGGCGGCGAGCTGACGAGCAACCCTGCCGTCCGCAAGCTGTCGTTCACGGGATCGACCGAGACCGGCAAGCTGCTGATGGCGCAGTGCGCGACGACGGTGAAGAAGCTGTCGCTCGAGCTGGGCGGCAACGCGCCGTTCATCGTGTTCGACGACGCGGACCTCGATGCGGCGGTGGAAGGCGCGATCCTGTCGAAGTACCGCAATACGGGTCAGACGTGCGTGTGCGCGAACCGGCTCCTCGTGCAGGACTCCGTGTACGACGCGTTTGCCGCCAAGCTGGCAGGGGCGGTGAAGAAGCTGAACCCGGCGCCGGGCACCGACGCGGCCGCGACGCAGGGACCGCTCATCGACGACAAGGCGGTGGAGAAAGTGGAGAGCCACATCGCCGACGCGACGTCGAAGGGCGCCAGGATACTGGTCGGCGGCAAGCGCCACGCGCTCGGCGGGCGCTTCTTCGAGCCGACGATCCTCGTCGACGTGACTCCGGCGATGGCGGTGGCGCGCGAGGAAACGTTCGGTCCGGTCGCGCCGCTTTTCCGGTTCAAGACGCAGGACGAAGCAATCGCGCTGGCCAACGACACCGAGTTCGGACTCGCGGCGTACTTTTACGGCCGCGACGTCGGGCGGATCTGGCGCGTCGCCGAAGCGCTCGAGTACGGCATCGTCGGCATCAACACCGGGATCATCTCGACGGAGGTCGCGCCGTTCGGCGGTGTGAAGGAGTCGGGACTCGGGCGCGAAGGCTCGAAATACGGGCTCGAGGAATTTCTCGAGATTAAGTATCTGTGCATGGGGGGCATTTGAGAGTCATCGCCAGCATGATCGCCGTCGCCCTGCTGCAGTCGCCGGCGGCGCCGAAGAAGGGCGGCAATCCCGAAGCCGCGAAGATCAAGAACCCGGTGGCGGCATCGGCCGAGTCGGCCTCGGCCGGCAAGCGCGTCTACACGCGCATGTGCAGCCGGTGTCACGGGGCTGAAGGCAAGGGCGACGGCACGGCGGCCACCGCGCCGGTGCCGGATCTGACC
>Ga0105242_10003984_pt1 | contig 11480 bp, 4 predicted proteins | sample KBSM24metaG_FD_81521 | JGI IMG/M metagenome (GOLD analysis project Ga0105242, IMG submission 81521) | Miscanthus rhizosphere microbial communities from Kellogg Biological Station, Michigan, USA - KBS M2-4 metaG | ecosystem: Host-associated > Plants > Roots > Rhizosphere > Soil | place: Michigan...
GAGCGGTATAGGGGAGCCATTCTTTTTGGCCAGGGAGAAATATCGCTTAAATAACCAGCAACTATAGATGCCGCACCGACTGTATCGATAACAAAAAATCCAGTTCCAGCAGTACCATTATTAAACCAATCATCATTACAGCAATGCACAAAACAGTGGAGATAGTTTGACAGTAGGGAAGCATCTACAACAAAAGCAACATTAATAAATGGCCTCCTTATTTGTGCGGAAACAATAACTGAAAAAAATACCACCCCTGTAACAGTAAGTAAAATTTGTTTCATAAGCATAAATTGATATCCTCAAAATCATTCTCTCAATACTTAAATAAACAGGAAAAAAGGTGGTGGTCCTTTCCTGCTTAAATAAATAATTTAATGTTGTACAACATGGATCATTTCTATAGGAGAATAATGGGTAGTACCATCATTCATGTTACACGCAATCCTATAATAAATAAACCCTGGAAAAATGCCTTCATCTTTCCATGAAAATCTTACTGCATTGTTACATGCTACCTGGTTGATGACATCATAAAATTCACCATCATATGATCTTTCAATGGTAAAGCATGATACACCTGCGGGTGAGTCAATACCCCAGTCTAATACAACATTCTTTTTTGACTGGTGGTGAGTGCGGAAATAAGTAAAGTCATGTGCAACATTAGCTGCAGCATAAGTAGTTGATTTGCTGGCAACTTTTTCATTTTTAACTGAAAAGGTGAAGCCGGTAAATGCAATAAATGCAACGGCAAAAACAAAAAGCTTTTTCATAAGGTAGAATTTTTAATGATATGAAAGTAGTTCAGCCCTATCCCCCCCGCAAGGAACATTTACCAATAAAATACACTCAGAACATCAAATACTACTTTGACTTTTTTGAGTTAAATCAAGGAGCAAGCTTACTAAGTAAAAACCCTCTTCGAAAAGAAGAGGGTTTTTAATAAAAATGTAATGGGTATTTAAAGTTTTTGATCAGTGCTTAGCCTCGTTTTATAATTTTTCTATTTATAACATTATTGTTAGAAGTTACGCGTAGAATATAAAAGCCTGCTGGGAGTTTATCTGTATTATCCATATTAATTCTATTTCTGCCTTTTACCAGGTTATAACTTCCACTTTTCAATTTATGCTGGTATTGATCAAGAATATCAACCTGGACCAATCCATCATCACCAGAAATAAGATCAAATTTCACATGCGAATTGAATGGATTAATTAAAGACTCGATTTGAAGCCCGGCCTTATCACCTATTAATTGAACTACTTTAGAATATCTAAATTTATTATCCTGTGTATTAATTGCCTTTATTCTATACCATGAAAGAGTGTTATCCAATAATTCCGGATCAACATAGGTATAGCGATTTGTTTCAGCAGATGGATCTTTGTATCCGGCTATTTCACCAATCTTAACAAATCTGCTCCCCTCTTTACTTTTTTGTATTTCGTATTTAACTGGTTCCTGTTCTTTTGAAGTTGTCCAATACAAAACTCCCTTGTTGTTTTCATTTTTACCCTTGAAAGACAGAATACCAACATTTAATAGGAAATCACATGGGTCTACTGTCAATGTCACGGTTGCTCCTCCAGAAAAACTACAAGAAGAAGCAGAAAGGTTTGATGCCGTACTTGCAACAACTACTCTATATTTTGATCCACTGTCAGCAGCAAAAACGAGAAGGGGTGGATATGAAACACTATATGCCCACGCTGAACCATTCCAGGTTGGAGTTACGGATCCTGTTACGCCAGTTGAAGTCCACGTAGCTCCATTGTCAATACTCTTTTCCCATTTATAGTTGGTGTAGTTATCATAATATGATGCTATGATCGCGCCAATATCCACTGTATTAGTATCGCAAACAAATGGGTTTGGTCCAGGTGTAACAGTGACTTCCGGGCTACAGGTAGCTACCACAATATCATCAATAGCCCAGTCATTACCACCGCCACCAGGTGCATTGTTTCTTATTACTAATTCAAAGCCTGTTTCAGAAGGTCCTGTCTTGTAAACAAATCCTCTTTTGACCCATGAGTTCATTGAGTCTGATGCTGCTTGTGTAATTCCGCCTCCGGTACCTGTATAATAAATATTTCCGGTTTGATAATGATCCTGGCCATTAATTTGGAAAGCAAGATTTGGCGGGACACCAGATGAATCTTCTGTAGCAAAAGGAATATATGCTGGAGCAGTTGCAGCATTTGCTGAAGCAGCACCTTTCCCGGTAGAGTCACAGCCACATTTATAGCAAATATTTCTTACCCATGCCGATATCTCATAATAGGTGTTAGGGCAAAGACTCGTAATAGTTGACCTGAAGGCTGTATCAGTTTTATAAGCCGCATTAACAACCAGCATATAGCCACAAGGGTTAGTCGCACTAACCGGTAGGTTAATATCACAGGGAGGGTTACCCTTTGCAGTATTGCTGGCGCCTGTATGGTCTCCAATAATGTCCCAATGACTAAATACCCTTTGAGGAACAGACGAACCGAGTGTTGATTTATTATATGTATTAATGGTAGTATAAGTAGCACTAGTGTTATTTGGAATACCATAAAAATAGTCATTAGGACCTCCTCCCGGTGTTGGCGCTCCTGCGGTACTAAATGTTGCATAGGTATAGCTGGGTACGGCAGTAGAAGTACCTCTGTTCCTTGCAAGTGGTACCCCTGTAGAAGGGGCTCCGAATGTACCATTTGATTCTATTCCTACCTGGTTATTAGAAGAAAGAGAACTTGAACATAAACCCGGGCTAACATATACAACAAGGCTATCATTCCTAAATGATGCCATTTTCATGTTAGAGCCGTCTTTATAAGTAAATGCTCCACCGCCCCAGTTTATCTTTGCATTATAAGTCGAATAAACCTGGACCCGGTAGGTAGCCATGATGATACATGTACTGCCATAAACCGACGGTCTGGAGCTACTAGCTAAACTACCTCTATAAGCTGAGTTGGCAGTGGGCCCTAAATTCATCTGAATTATAGTATCAGAGCCATTCACAGTATACCACCCGGCATCAGAATCATAAGCATCAGTAAAGGATTTATAGATCTTCCCTTCATTTGTTTGCGTGGCAAGAGTTGAAGATATAAGTGTAAACCCGCTATTCGCTTGTAGTGTATCAAAAAAAGCTAAACTATCAACAGAACCACCTCTAACAACAAAAGTTGCTCTTATTTCTAATACGTCTCCTGGTTCCACGCTCCCACCAGTTGAAAGTTTGGTGAGGTTAACATAGCTTTTACTATAATCTATCAATGCGGTTGATCCAGTACCAGGGTTAGTGATACAAATATTAAATCCCCAGTTAGTTCCACCAGTATAAGTACTTCCAGTATGTATTCTTACATAATAAGTATTGCCTAGAGTTAAGCCAGTACCACTGGGGAGCAGATTAAGAGTTGCACCTGTACCACTAACACAATATATTGAAGTAAGAGAACCACATGTTCCTGAATACAATTCTATATATGCAGTACCTGATTGTATACTTGTGCCAATACTGCTTAATGCTATAGTTGGAAAAACTGACGTTGCTGTAAAGGAGTACCATACATCAGCACCCGGCGAACTGGAACAATTACTTGACACCACTGGGCTCGAAACAGTTGCTCCAGCTAAAGTTCCAGCCGTATTAGAACATGACGATCCTGGAGTTAAAGTAATAGCTCCAGAGCAAGCATCATTTGATGGAGGTGTGTTGGGAGCCAGATGTGTAATACAAATATTAAAACTACCAGTGGCAGCCGGGGGGTTAGTTTTGTCAGATCCAACTCTTACAAGATATGTATTTCCAATTGTTAAACCAGAAGCAGTATAGGGTACATCTCCGCAACCCAAAGACGAGCCGCCACAAGCAGAAATTATTTGAACCCGTGGACTACCACCACTTGGAAAATTTGCTACTTCTACTACATCTATCGTTGGGTTTGGGCTCTGAGCAACAAAGCTATACCATACATCAACAGAAGTTGCGTGAATACTAGTACCACAAGCAGGAACACCACTACTAATTGTCGCACCAACTAAAGTTCCTGCAGTATATGAACAGGTTGTATTTGAAGTTAATAATATTGCACCCTGGCATTCATCGTTTGCTAAACCTGCATGGGTGACACAAATATTAAAACTTGCACTTGTGCCTGTACCGGAAGGGTCCGTGGTAGGATTTGCGACACGTATATAATATGTAGCACCAATCGTTAATCCAGTTTTCGTAAGTGGAGTAATGCCAGTAACACAAGCAGTGAGGTTTGTTAATCCTGCACATCCGCCACCATATAATTGCATTTGTGCTCCTGTAACATTTACTCCTAAATTGCTTAAGGTCACAGTTTCTGTAGCAGCTGCGGCAACAAAAGAATACCAAACATCATAATAGTTCCCAGCCCCAAAACAACCTAGTGGTGTTGCTCCGTTAACAGTTGCTAAGTTTAACGAGCCTACTGTATTTACACACGATGTAGAAGAAGTAAGTGTTATTGCACCCGCACAGTTATCATTTGTTGGTCCGGTATGAGTAACACATATATTAAATGTATTAGATGCGCTTATTGTGCTTGGATCGGTATAGATCCTTACAAAGTAAGTAGCACCAACCGTAAGGGTCGTAACGGCTAATGATGTTCCGCTGGCACAGGATAAAGATGTAAGCGATGCACAAGATCCTGAAAATAATTGTATACGGGGATTGGCAGGTGCAGACGATAAAGTAATAGTTGTGTTTGCTGATACAGCAACAAAGCTATACCATACATCATTTCTATTTGCAATTCCACAACCAATGGATGCTATAGTAGAAACAGTTGCTCCGACTAACGTCCCAGAAGTGTTAGAACAAGCTACGTTAGATGTTAAGCTAATCGCTCCTGTACATTCGTCATTAGCTGGTGGAGTATGAGTAACGCAAATATTAAAATTGGCAACTCCTGCTGATCCAGATGGGTTAGCATTAAGATTAGCTACACGGATATAATAGGTAGTGCCAATTGTTAGTCCTGATTTAGTAATTGAAGTAGTACCGCATGCAGCGAGGTTGGTCAATGCAGCACAAGTACCACCATATAATTGCATTTGTGGATTCAGGATACTTGCTCCCAAGCTACTTAATGTAACTGTTTCAGTTGTATTTGCTGCTACAAATGAATACCAAACATCATAATATGTTCCAGCGGCAAAACAACCCAAAGGTGTTGCGCCGTTTGCGGTTGCAATGTTTAATGTACCCGCTGTATTGATACAAGTAGCATTAGATGTCAAGCTTATAGCGCCGGCACAATTATCATTTGCCGGTGGTGTATGGGTAACGCAAATATTAAAGGTACCTGTATTCGAATTCTGTGTATACACTCTGATGTAATAAGTATTGCCAACTGTAAGCGAAGTATATGTTATAGTAGTGTTTCCGCAAGCAAGGGATGTGAAAGATCCACATGTACCGGATAGAAGCTGTACACGCATTTGTGAAGGGGCTGATGATATAGTGATCGTATGAGTTGTTGCTTGTGCAACAAATGTGTACCATACGTCAAACTTATCAGAAGCACCACAACCAATAGTTGTTCCGGGAAATGTTGAAGGATTCCATGTTGCATTTACATTGGTACCAGCTATGTTTACACAGGAAGTATTAGAGGTCAGTGTTATTGCCGCGGAACATTCATTATTACTCGGCTGGGCAAATGAATTGAATGATAATGTCAGTCCAAATAATACAAATATGACGGTGGCATAAGGATATCGGAAACGTTTCATTTCTTCTAAAGGTGCTTTGGTTTTTCAGATAATGGATTGCAGACAAAATAAGTCTAACCTCCTATTAATAGCAAGAGCGTTAATACTCAAAATTTTTGGGGCTTTTACTAATGAAAATCGGGTAGTAATGCTTAGGTACTAATTAAAAGTTATAAATATTTTAGTGGCCTAAAATCTTGAAAAACCATGCAACAAGCTACTGCCCGAACCGGCACCACCAATTTTTTATTTATTCCTTTTGTTCTTTTTTTCTTTACCTTTTTTTCTTTATCAAGTTTTTCTCAAACCAATGACACTACCAGTGCTCCTTCGTTAACTTCTGCATTGTCCTGCACTATTCCAACAACTGGTAATGGTGCATATTCATTGGTTAATTTTACAGCAACAACCGGTATACCGGCAGGTTGTATTTCAGGAGGAGATGGAAATCACTATGATGGCTGGTTCAAATTTACCGCGGCAAACACCAGCGAAACTGTAACCATTGGTAATTTTGGAAATAATATTACCAACTCCGAAGTTCAAATATTATCACGCACCACTCCTTTAACCTCCCTGGCTTGCGGAGCAGCAACTGCTACAGCTACTGGTTTGACTATTGGTCTCACATATTTTATCAGGGTATCTAACGTTGGAGCTGGTCCGGGAACTAATACCGTTAAGGCCAGTTTTGATATTTGCCTTACACATCCTCCTCCTCCACCCTCAAACGATGATTGCGGAGGAGCAACAACATTAACTTCTACAACAGACTGTTCTACTAGTGTAGCTGGTACAATTGAACTTTCCACTGCTACTACTGGTCTTCCCGCAGGTTGTGAAAATGTGGGAACACATTATGATGTATGGTATAAATTTATAGCTACTAATACGATTCACTCCGTTACTATTAGTGGACGAGGTTCTAATTTTACCAATCCCGAGATTCAACTTTATAGTGGTTCCTGCGGATCATTAACCTCTCTTCAATGTGATGCTACTCCTACTCTTTCAATTACAAGAACTAGCTTAACAATTGGCGCTACCTATTATGTAAGAGTATCAAATATTGGAAGCAGTCCAACAATTAATGGAGATTTTAATATATGTGTAACACATCCAACACCACCCCCATCAAATGATGATTGCACCGGTGCAGTAACATTAACTTCATCAACCAACTGTTCAAATACAGCTGGTACATTAGTAAGTGCTACTGCAACTAGTGGACTTCCTGGTGGCTGCGAGACAGGAGGCACACACTATGATGTATGGTATAAATTTGTTGCTTCTAATACAACTCACGCCGTTACTATTAGCGGACTAGGTTCTAATTTCACCAATGCCCAGGTACAATTATACAGTGGTACATCATGCGGGTCTTTAACCTCGATTGCTTGTGGAAATACATCATTATCATCAACCACACTAACCCCTCTCTCTACTTATTATATAAGAGTTTCGAATGTTGGCAGCAACATATTTAGTAATGGCGGATTCAATATCTGTGTAACGCACCCGCCAGCCTCTATCACTGTTGTTGCTGGTCGTATGAATGAAGTTTACAAACAAACTATTCTTTCCGGCTCAGGTATTTTACAATACCCATGGGAAGTTACTTATGGTCCCGACAATAATTTATGGATCACAGAAGCTAGAGGTTATAAAGTTTACAAGATGGATCCAAATACAGGAGCTAAAACGACCGTACTTGATATATCAATGGGGAGCACATGGCTACCCGCCCCTTCTGATACATTGGATGTTCAGTTTAACAGTGGCTGGCCGCAAGGTGGTTTGGCTGGCTTAGCTATTCATCCAAACTTCATGGATGGAACAGGCAACAATGATTATGTGTATATATCATATGTTCATAGAAATTTGGGAGGCAGTTTACCGACAGGATTATTCTTTAGAAATAAATTGGTAAGATTTAAATATAATTCAGGAACTGGCAAATTGGAACAACCAGTAATTGTATGCGATAATTTACCGGGAAGTAGTGATCATAATTCTCAAAGAATAATTATAGCACCAGTTGCCTTAGGTGGCCCCAGCTATTTATTCTATGCGTCAGGTGATATGGGTGCCGGTCAATTCGATAATCGTACCAGGCCGAATAATGCTCAGAACCCCGCATCATACGAAGGAAAAATATTAAGATTTAACCTGGATGTTGATGGAGATGCCGGCGCGGCTGCATGGATACCTAATGATAATCCATATTCAGCAACAAGTGCTGTTTGGAGTATTGGTATTAGAAATAACCAGGGCTTTGCATATGATCCTGCTTTAAACATTCTATATGGAGCATCTCATGGGCCATACAGCGATGATGAGATAAACATTATTGAAAAATTTAGAAACTATGGTCATCCATTAATAGAAGGATTTGTAGATGGAAATTATAATGGTAATTCAGTTCAGGGTACTATTACCAGTATTTCTGCTGGCGCTCCGTACACCGATGCCCTGGGAGTGTCAAGTTGTCCGCCAATTGGCAATGAAGCTACAAACAGAGCAGCTATTGATGCAAATGGAAATGGTCTTTATAAAGATCCACTTTTTTCAGCTTACGCGGTGTCACAGGCTATCGTTACTAATATCTGGCAGACTAACCCAGGCAATGCAACACCTGCACCTGGATGGCCAACAGAAGCCTGGTCAGGATTAGATCTTTATAGAAATACATTAGTTCCGGGTTGGAAAAATTCATTGGTGGCTGGTTCATTAAAATGGGGCCGTCTTTTAAGATTAAGATTGGATGCAACAGGCGCTGCGACTGCACCTACCAATACAGTAAGTGACACCGTTAGTTACTTCAATAGTCAAAACCGTTTCAGGGACCTGGCTTTTTCTCCTAATGGAAAAGACATTTTTGTGATCATGGACAACACATCTACTACTTCGGGTCCGGGTTCAGCCAATCCTGTCGTACCTAATTGTGCAGGCTGTGTTCAGAAATATACTTTCCTTGGTTATTATGATAATGGAGGTAAAAGCACTATTCCAACTTCAATTGATGTTACCAATGCTGCAGTTAATACTTGCAATACAGGAACGACAATAACCATTGATAATACCAACAATAATCTTTGGGTCCCAATCACAGGCCCTGACGGAAATATCATGGCGGAAATTTATGCTAATGGAAATAACCTGGGCATGGTTACATCCAGTTTTTATAAAAACTCCGGACCTATCCGCGTAGCAAATACCACTCATTATCTTGATAGAAATATGACCATTACGCCAACGACACAACCTTCATCCACGGTAAAGATCAGGCTCTATTTCTCCAAGGCTGAGCTAGATGCATTGATCGCTGACGGAGCTAGCAACGTTACTGCGATCGGTAACTTGAAAATTTATAAAAACAACGATCCTTGCAGCAGCGCTATAAGTGCGCCACCAACTGCAATAACTCCAACTTATGCAGAGGCCTTTGGCGCAAATGGCTACATGCTGCAAGGAGATATAACCAGCTTCTCTTCTTTTTATTTCGCGTCCACTAATAGCTTTACACTCTTTACACTGCCGTTAGATCTTCTTTCATTCACAGGTCATTTACAAAACGATAATTCAGTTTTATTAAATTGGAAAACGGAGAATGAGATCAATACTTCTTATTTTGTTGTAGAAAGAAGTGCAGATGGTATTCGTTACAATGGTATTGGAAATGTAACTGCCAACGGAAGAAACAATACAGGTGGTTCGTTTAATTATTCACTTACCGACAATGATGCAATTAACCAATCATCTCAGCGACTTTATTACAGGTTGAAAATGGTTGATATTGATGGCAATTTCGAATACTCAAATATTATTTCTGTATCATTCCCTCTTATTACAGGTAAGCTAAGTATAGCTCCAAACCCGGTACTCACAGAAATGAAAGTAACAATTGCTACTGAAGTTGATGGAAGAGTTCAATGGAAATTGACAGATAATGTTGGAAGAGTGATACTAAAAGGATCAGAGTTTGTGAAAAAAGGTGCCGGAAATAACTTTACTATTAATATGAATAAATTATCGACAGGCACTTATAATTTAAATGTCACAGGTGCGGGTATTGATCAGAATGAAAAAATACAAAAACTGTAAACTGATCCCGAAAACTTCTTAAATCACATATTTAAAAGCCTCGGTATTAATACCGGGGCTTTTTATTGCAAAAAATAATTATAGTTAGATCATTTTAAAACAGGCTTAAAGAAACTCCTCCATAATAATTTCTGCCCGGTGCTGCATTATAATAGCGGCCCCCTGCAGCATTAATATCATTCCCGAGACTATAAGTAATATCAAATGCATTTTCGATACCTGCAAATAATTCAAGCTTATTCTTTTTCTTCAGATCTTTTCTCCAACCTATTCTTGAACCTAAAAGATTATAAGAAGAAGCAAATTCAGAATTGGCATCGTTTAAAGGAATAGGATCGCTGTAATAGTAAGTAAGATTAATATAGATGCCGGGCTTTGTAGAAATATCTAATCCCGAAGCCACAGTATTTTTAGCTACACTCGGTAATTTTTTTCCGCTATAATCATTTGTAAGTTGTTTAAAATCGTCATACGTAAAATTATTCCATGTATAGCTAGCCCATATCCTGGCAGTATTGACAAATGAATTACGTTGTAAAAGCAAATAAGAAACCTGCGATTCTACCCCTCTCTGCTTTGTTGAACCTGCATTGACAAAATAATCGCCATTTGTTGCATCTCTCCTTTGTACAATTGCATCTTTTAAGCGGTAATCAAAGGCATTTACCTCTGCATATAATCTCCTTTTCAGCCAGCTACTTTTAAATCCTACTTCATAATTAATTCCATGTTCTGCATTCAACTCCGTGCTTATTACACTGGTTGAAGGCAATACTTCAGCAGTTGTTGGAGGAGAAAAGCCTTTAGCTACACTGGCATATAAATACAGATCTGCTACAATTTTTTTTGAGATCGCCAATCTTGGTGCAGCTTCATTTTTATAAGATCTTTCTTGCTCAGGTAATGAAGGAATAGAAAGTCGTTTTATTTTTATTGATGATTGATTAATACTAAGGCCCGCAGTAATATTTATATCATATTGCAATCTTAGATCTGTTTGTGCAAAGATTGACCATATCCCGTTTTTTACATCATCATTCGTGAGCGTAGTTGTTGGTTTGCCATTTGCATTTTGATAGGTATGTATATTGAAGTATCCTTTTTGCGCCTCAGCACCAAAAATGACTTTTACTTTATCGTTTACTGAAGGTTTCCATGTGAATACTGTCCTTCCTCCAAAATGCGGTTCTGTTCTTGCTTCATAATTTCTGAAAGTTGGATTTTTAATATCCGAATAAGCTCCATAAAAAATTAAACTGTTTTCAAAGTGGTCATTGAATTTAAAATGATTATTAAATCCACCATACCATGTTTTCTGGTAAATAGCCGCCTTTGCTCCTTCAGCACTTGGGAAAGCTCCTGCTGCAGGACGTGCCGCCTGGGGATTTTTTTGATATTCGGCTTTTGTAAGAGCTCCGGGTGTTTGATAAAACAGATCACCATATAGAAAATTGAAATGCAATGTTTCCTTTTTACCTGAGCTGATCTGGGTTCGCCAGGTAGCTACATCTCTTCGCATTGATGTATGATCTCTGTAACCATCACTTTGCTGGTGCGAATAAGTAAAAGAATTTCTGAAGTTACCTTTGCCCTGGTTAAACTGAACATTTGCATTACTATGATCATAA
>Ga0105242_10003985_pt1 | contig 11476 bp, 9 predicted proteins | sample KBSM24metaG_FD_81521 | JGI IMG/M metagenome (GOLD analysis project Ga0105242, IMG submission 81521) | Miscanthus rhizosphere microbial communities from Kellogg Biological Station, Michigan, USA - KBS M2-4 metaG | ecosystem: Host-associated > Plants > Roots > Rhizosphere > Soil | place: Michigan...
GCTGCGGATCACGCCCAGTATCACTGAAGACATTTTATAGTTGTTTTGCGCCGCTTCGCGGATGATCCCTCGTACTGCTGGCATGTCGCGATAATCCAAGCCGCGCCCCAAGGCATAGATCAGAAGCTTCTCCGTCAGCGTTCCCGCGAACATCTCAGGCCGGTTTACGATGGTCTTTCTCAGATCCAGCACGCCGTTGACCTTGGTTCCGTCCGCTAACTCTCCAGAGACATCCAGCGGACCGCCCGCATCACGCGTGCGCCACGCTCCCACCGCGTCGAAATTCTCCAGTGCCAGACCGATCGGGTCCATCGTCTTATGGCAACTGGCGCATACCGCGTTGGCACGATGCTCGATCATCTGTTCGCGCATGCTCAGAGGTCTGTCTCGATCTTTGTTTTCCTTGAGCAGTGGAACATCGGGCGGAGGTGGAGGCACCGGCATCCCTAGGATGTTTTCCAGGATCCATTTGCCGCGGACGACCGGCGAAGTACGCTCGGCGTGCGAGGTCACCGCCAGAATGCTTCCTTGTCCCAGTAACCCTCTCCGGAAGTCGTCCTTAAGTGCGACGCGGCGGAACTGGCTCCCGTAAATTCCGTCGACTCCGTAATGCCTAGCCAGGCGTTCGTTGAGGAACGTGTAGTCCGCCGTGAGTAGATCGAGCACGCTGCGATCTTCGTTGAGGATGCTTTCGAAGAACAGTTCAGTTTCGCGCTGGAACGACTGGCGGAGATTGTCGTCGAAATCGGGGAACTGGTCCGAGTTGGGTTGCACGTTGCGGACGTTTCGCAATTGAAGCCACTGCCCAGCGAAATTGCTCACCAGGGCGTGCGATTTGGGGTCGCGCAACATGCGCAGGGCCTGCTGCTGCAGCGCGGATGGTTCATGCAGCTTGCCGGCGGCGGCCACGGTGAGCAGCTCGTCATCCGGAATGCTGCTCCAGAGGAAGAAGGACAGACGCGAAGCCAGTTCCAGATCATTGACGCGATAGACCGACCCCGGAGCCGCGTTCGCCGGATCTTTTTCGACGCGCAATACGAACTTCGGACTGGCGAGAATCCTCTCGAGTGCGAGTTCGATCCCAGCTTCGAAACCGCCTTCACGTCGCCCGGCATCGTAGAAGCTGACAATCCGCGATAGATCCGCGTCGCTCACGGGCTGCCGGTACGCTTTTCGAGCAATCGCCGCAAGAATCTTCCGCGCGCAAGCCGATTCCTCGGACTCCTTCGCGGGCCGGCACGTGAAAATTCTCCTCCGGCTGGGCGTATCGCCCGGACCCGTTGGATTGAACGGACCGGTGATCGAAAGCGTCTGAATATGCGGCCATCCGCTCCAGTCGAAATTGTCGGTGGAGCTGCGCTGGAACGGCTGGAGCCGCTCGGGACGTTCGACCTGCGGACCTTCGAGAAACGCCGCGGTAACATCGCGCGGCCCGGCGGCGATCTTCACACCCACGCGCAGCCGGGCGTCGACAGCGTCGCCTGTCTCGGTCGGTTTTTCGAACATCGACGCCAGGTCGGCTGGTCCGCCGATGTTGGCGAGATGAATCCGCTGTCCGCCAGCCGCGAATTCTACCTGGTGCGCGAATTCGAGCCCGCGCATGATGTTCAGGTTGGTGCGATAAAGCTTGGCCTGAAACTCGTATTCGCCGTCCAACGGGAAGTTGAAATGCACCAGAACTCCGCCGATGGTTCCCAGAGGCAGCCCCTCAATGTGCTCATTCTGCGACAGGTCCTGCCGGATGCGAAAGGTGGCGCTGGCCGGCTTCACGTGTGGATCGCCGACTGCCAGCGCGCTGACGCTGGCCGCAGCCGACAGATAACGTTCCTGAAGAGATGGCGATAAGCCCAGGGCGTCCGAAATGTTATCGAAGCCATACGCCGCATCGTCGGGAGGCAGCAGCGCGGTCGCGTCCACTTCCAGCGCCAGCAAATCGCGAATCGCGTGGGCGTATTCCGCGCGATTCATGCGATGGAGCAGAGGACGGCCGGCGTACGGCTTGGCCCGCGCTGCGTTGTCGATCTGGGTCTCCACCGACGAGACGAATTTCGATAAAGAGCTCGCATCCGGCCGCGGCAATCCTGGGGGCGGCATTCCGCCGGTGCGCAGTTTCCGGAGCACTTTTTCCCATGTCTCGGCGTCGGACGGAACCTTCACTGGATCCAGCGCTTCCAGAGTAAGTCCCCCGGTTTTAAGGCGCTGGTTATGGCAGGTGAGGCAGTATTGGCCGATGAGCTGCGGATTCTGGGCCCAGCAGGCTCCGCCCAGCAACAAAGCTGCAATCCACAGATTCTTCGGCACCTGTTCCCCTAGGCTGAATGCTAACGTAGGCGGTTACGCGAGGCAACCCCGAACAAAATTGTGAATAATAGGAGCGACCCCACGTCCGGGGAGATCATCCAATGACCATTGCTTATGACGCCATCGTTATCGGTACAGGGCAGGCTGGTCCGTTTTTGGCACGCCGGCTGAGCGCGGTTGGAAAGAAAGTGGCCATCGTCGAAAGGGGATTGTTTGGCGGAACTTGCGTCAACACCGGATGCATCCCGACGAAAGCTTTGGTCGCGAGCGCATATGCGGCGCATCTGGCCAGCCGCGCGGCGGAATTCGGGGTCACCATCGGCGGGCCCGTCGGCATCGACATGAAGCGTGTGAAAGCCCGTAAAGATGAGATATCCGGGGCATCCAACCATATCGTGGAATCGGGATTGCGAAACCTGGCGAACTGCACCGTGTATCAGGGCCATGCGCGATTCGAGTCGCCGCATGAAGTCAGCGTGTGGGATGAGAAGCTGACGGCCGATCAGATCTTCATCAACGTCGGCGGACGAGCGATCGTGCCCCCGATTCCTGGACTCGATCAGGTTTCTTATCTGACCAACAGTTCGATGATACAAGTCGATTTTCTTCCCAAGCATCTGGTCATCCTGGGAGGCAGCTACGTCGGTCTGGAGTTCGCCCAGATGTATCGCCGCTTCGGGAGCGAAGTGACTGTCATCGAAAACGGGTCGAGGCTTGTCGCGCGAGAAGATGAGGACGTTTCCGTCGCGATTCTCGACATTCTGCAGCGCGAAGGCATCCAGGTCCGGCTGGGTTCCAAGTGCCGAAGCGTCGCAAAGCAGGGGGACGAGATCATTGCCACGTTGGACGCATCCGGCACGGTCTCAGAAGTCCGCGGTTCACACTTGTTGTTAGCCGTCGGCCGGCGTCCGAATACAGATGATCTGGGACTTGAAAAGGCCGGAGTGGCCGTCGATTCCCATGGGTACATCCAGGTTGACGATCAGCTTCGCACCAATGTTCCAGGCATCTGGGCGATGGGCGATTGCAATGGACGCGGCGGATTCACGCACACGTCTTACAACGATTTTGAGATCGTGGCGGCCAATCTACTTGACGGCAATGTTATAGATAGTGCTCCGCGCAAAGTAAGCGACCGAATTCATTGTTATGGATTATTCATCGATCCGCCGCTCGGGCGGGCAGGCATGAACGAAGCGGAGGCTCGAAAAACCGGGCGGAAGATATTGATCGGCAAGCGTTTGATGACAAAAGTGGGGCGCGCCGTCGAAAAGAGCGAAACGCTGGGCTTCATGAAGGTTCTCATAGATGCGGACTCGATGCGGATTTTGGGAGCAGCCATTCTGGGAACCGGTGGCGATGAGGCCATTCACTGTGTGCTGGATGTGATGTATGCTGACAAGCCGTACACGGTGATTCAACGGGCGGTGCATATTCACCCCACCGTGTCCGAGTTGATTCCGACCATGCTTGGTGAACTACAGCCGCTTGAAGGAGCCTCATGATCGCGGTCCAACGCCATGTCGATTCGTATAAGGCGCTGCTCACTCGGGTGGATCGAGCGCGTGTCGAGACCGATAAGCTGTTCGACATCGTCCGGCCGGATGCTCTCTACGACCGTCCCATCCCAGAGCGGCATCGCATTGTCTTTTACATCGGGCATCTGGAAGCGTTCGACTGGAACCTGCTGCGGCCAGCAAATCTGCCCCTGTTCGATGCGGAATTAGACCGGCTTTTTGCGTTTGGTATCGATCCGGTGGATGGCGGCTTGCCAACAGATCAGCCTTCGGACTGGCCCTCGCTCGATCAAGTTCGGATGTACAGCGCCCGGACTCGCGAAGCGGTTGACGCGATCTTAGACGAGGGTGGCGTTTCGGAAATGTTGCTGAATACGGCGATCGAGCATCGGTTGATGCACGCCGAGACCCTTGCATACATGCTGCACCAGTTGCCCTTGGAAAAGAAGATTCCGCAGCCGCAGGTGGATGTCCCTGATCGCAGCGAGCCGACTCCTGAAATGATCGAAGTTCCCGAAGGGTCTATCACGCTGGGGCTGTCCCGGAATGACGCGACTTTCGGCTGGGATAACGAATACGACGCCCATACGGTGAACGTACCGGCGTTTGCTATCGATCGCTACAAAGTGACCAACGGCCAATATTTGGCGTTCGTCCGCGCCGGTGGGTATCAGGATCGAAGTCTGTGGACCGCCGAAGACTGGGATTGGAAGACCGCGCAAAGTATCTCGCATCCTGTTTTTTGGAAACGGACGGACAATGCCTGGCATCTGCGCACGATGTTCGACGAAATCCCGCTGCCGGAATCGTGGCCGGTTTATGTGAGCCATGCAGAGGCCTCAGCCTATGCTCTCTGGGCTGGCAAGCGATTGCCGACCGAGGCGGAATGGCAGCGCGCAGTCGATGGAATTCCGCGGGAGAGCGAACTCGGCCCTGAACACGGCTATTTCGATTTCGCGCGCTGGGATCCCGCTCCTGTGAATGCCTTCCCGCAGGCAAGCAGTGTCTTGGGCGTCGATGGACTGCTGGCGAATGGCTGGGAGTGGACGTCGAGTCCCTTCGAACCTTTCGCGGGATTCAAGCCATTTCCGTTTTACGAAGGTTACTCGGCGAATTTCTTCGACGGCAAGCATTATGTGATGAAGGGCGGCTCGACACGCACCGATCGCAGCATGTTGCGGCCGTCTTTCCGAAACTGGTTCCAGCCCCATTATCAATACGTGTATGCGGGATTCCGCTGCGCTGGCAAGTAAGGACGGTACTCATGCGAACAAGCACGATCGTAGAAAGAGCGGCAGGCGAATTCGCCACCGATATTCGAAATGGCTTGACCAAGCCGGGTCAGAAGGAGTTGCCGTCTAAATATCTCTACGACACGCTCGGCTCGAAGCTTTTCGAGGTGATCGCCGAGCTGCCCGAGTACGGTGTGACGCGTGCCGACGAGCGCCTGATTCGCGGCCACGCGCGCGAGATTGTGGAACGCATCGAGGGCGACGTGATTCTGTGCGAGCTTGGAAGCGGTAGCGGCGCCAAGACTCGCTGGATTCTGGAAGCCCTGTCCCGCCGTCGCCATACGTACTATTTCCCCATCGAGATTTCTTCGGCCGCACTCGCCGTATGCCGCCGCGAGCTTTCCGATATCGACTCAGTCGGCATCGTCGGCCTGGAGCGGGAATATCTGGATGGACTCCTGGAAGTGGCTGCCCGCCGCCGCGAAGGCCAGCGGATCCTGGTGCTCTTCCTCGGCAGCACCATCGGGAACTTCAGCCATCCCGCCGATGTGAGTTTTCTTCGCAATGTCCGCCTGATGCTGCAGCCCGGAGATGCCCTGTTGCTGGGAACCGATCTGGAGAAGTCGATTCCTCAGTTGCTTCAGGCCTACGACGATCCGCTGGGGGTCACGGCCGCATTCAATCTCAACCTACTCGGCCGCATCAATCGTGAACTGGATGCGGATTTCGCACTCGATCAATTCCGCCACCTGGCGCGGTTCAATTCCGATACAGGAAGCGTTGAGATGCATCTTCAGTCCCAAGTCGCGCAAACGGTCAACATTCACGCAGCGGACCTGTCGGTTGCATTTGAAAGCGGCGAGACCATTTGGACCGAGAACAGCCACAAGTATTCGAATGACGAGATCGCACGCTTGGCTGAGCTGGGCGGATTCCAATGCGAAGCGCAGTGGATCGACCATAAGTGGCCGTTTGCGGAGAGCCTCTTCGTGGTAGTTTGAGACTCGATGGCTCTGGTCGAGTTTCGAGGCGTTTCCTACGAAATCGCGGGGAAGCCGATTCTCTTGGACCTGAGCCTTCGCATCGAGGCTGGTGAAACTCTGGTGCTTCTCGGACGCAGTGGTTCGGGCAAGACCACCGCGCTCAAAATGATCAATGGCATGCTGTTTCCCACGCGGGGGCAGGTTCTGGTGGATGGCAAACCGACCACCGAGTGGGATCCCATCCGACTGCGGCGTCGCATGGGATACGTGATCCAGGAAGTCGGTCTGTTTCCACATTTCACCGTGCGCGATAACATCGGCCTGGTGCCCAAACTCGAAGGCTGGACCCCAGCCGATATCGACAACCGTGTGGATCTGCTGCTGGAAAAGGTCGGGATGCCGCCCACGGACTTCCGAACGCGTTATCCTCGGCAGCTTTCCGGCGGGCAGCGCCAGCGCGTCGGCGTCGCGCGGGCACTTGCGGCCGATCCGCCCGTACTCTTATTCGACGAACCGTTCGGAGCGCTAGATCCGGTCACGCGTCTGGAACTGCAGCAGCAGTTTCTTGCATTGCAGCGCGATTTCAAGAAGACCTCCATTTTCGTCACGCACGATGTTCGGGAAGCCATGCACCTGGGAAGCAACATCGCCTTGCTGGACCGTGGCCGGCTGGATTTCGTCGCTCCGCCCCTAGAATTCCGGAACGCTGTGAGCCAGGAAGCACGCGCATTTCTGGCGTGCCTCGAGAACTGAAGATGCGCTCGGACCTGCTGGAGGAGATCCTTCGCCTGAGCGCGGATCATCTGTTGCTGGTGGTGAACGCGATGGTGGTGGCCATCGCTATCGGCGTGCCGCTCGGGATCTTCCTCACGCGTAGGCCGAAAGCCAGGCCCTGGCTGCTCGGCTTTGCAAATATCATGCAGACCATCCCCAGCCTGGCGCTGCTCGGCTTTCTGATTCCGATTCCGTTCATCGGGGGAATCGGGAAGCGTACCGCGATTGTGGCACTGGTGCTGTATGCCCTGCTGCCGATCCTGCGCAACACGTTTGTCGGAATCCTCGGCGTGGAGGCGGCGGTGTGCGAATCCGCCGTGGCGATGGGAATGACCGACAGCCAATTGCTGCGCCAGGTCCAGCTACCGCTCGCTGCGCCGACGATCATGGCCGGCATCCGGGTCGCCACGGTCACGACGATTGGAACGGCGACCATCGCGGCGATCATCGGCGGAGGCGGGCTGGGCGTTTTCATTTTTCGGGGAGTAGCCTCGCTGGATACGGTACAAATTCTGGCTGGAGCGGTGCCAGCCGCCTTGATCGCACTGGCGGCGGACGGAGGATTAGGATGGGTCGAACGAAAATTATCGCCAGTCTGACGCTGAGCCTCGCGCTGATCGCAGGGCTCGCGCTGTGGGCTCTAAGGAATCGCGGCATCCGCGTCGGATCGAAAAACTTCACCGAACAGGTGGTGCTGGGCGAAATCATCGCACAGCATCTGGAGCAGCGCCTGAACCAGAAAGTCGAACGCAGCCTGAACCTGGGTGGGACATTGCTGGCGCACGGAGCATTGCTCAATCACGAGATCGACCTCTATCCCGAATACACAGGTACGGCGCTAACGGCGATCTTGAAAGATCCTCCCGATAACGATCCAGCCCGCGTGCTGGCTCGTGTCCGATCCGAATATCTGACGAAGTTCAGCGTCGAGTGGCTGGATCCCCTGGGTATCGACAACAGTTTTGCGATGGTCGTGAGCGGAGCCGACGCGCGGTCGAAGAACTTGCGGAATCTGAGCGACGCGGCCAAGGTGACAACAGGTTGGAGTCTTGGCGTCGGATACGAGTTCCAGCAGCGTCCCGACGGGTTGGCTGCACTGGATCGCACGTATCATTTGCACTGGATCGGCTCGCCAAAAACCATGGATCTGGGGCTGCTGTATAAGGCGCTCGAAGGGAACCAGGTCGGCATGATCGCCGCCAATGCGACGGATGGGCTTCTCTCGAAGCTGGATGTGAAGATTCTTGAAGACGACCAACATGCATTTCCACCGTATCAGGTGGCCATCGCGGCTGGCCAGCAGCGATTGAAGGATACGCCCGGCATGCGCGAGGCGCTGTTGGAACTTTCGGGCAAGTTCACCAACCAAAGCATGCAGCAGCTCAACTATCAGGTGGATGGCGAGCATCGTCCGGTGGCGCAGGTAGCCGCGGAATTCTTAAAGGGGATATATGGACAACGATAAATCTCTGCGCGAACATCTCGTGAAGCTCTTAGAGGGCGGACACGCGCATGTGACGTTTGAAGCCGCGCTCATGAATCTTCCCGTGACGTTGCGCGGAAAGCGCCCCAAGGGCGCGGAGCACTCGCCCTGGGAAATCATCGAGCACATGCGCATCGCGCAGTGGGACATCCTGGAATTCAGCCGCGATGCGAAACACGTTTCGCCCGAATGGCCGAGCGGCTACTGGCCGAAGACCAAGACTCCTCCGAATCCGCAAGCGTGGAACAAAACCATTCGGGCATTTAACAGCGATCTGGATGCCATGAAAAAGCTAGTTGCGGCGAAATCCACTGATCTGCACGCTCCCATCCCGCATGGCCAGGGGCAGACGATTCTGCGCGAGGCTCTGCTGATCGCAACCCACAATGGGTATCACCTGGGGGAACTGCTTCTCGTCCGGCGACTACTTGGCGCGTGGAAGTAATCGGAACTCCGCGCGGGGCGCGATCACTGCGACCAACGATTTGGTGGCGCTCAGTTGACTGATGGAATTATTGGCAGCCTCAGCCAAAACGACTTCTGCGATATCGATGAAATCCTCATTCGCCAACGCCATTCCGACCAGCGCCACTTGCAGGGGCGGCAGGCTGGGATTGAACGCGGCGTTTTCGATATACGATCCGGAATAAATGCTTCCGCGCCGCGAGCGGATCGCGACTCCCGACGGAGAATGTGTATATGGGGCGTAGGACTTCGCGGCGGCGTAGCGGGCGGCCTGCACAGCGTCACTCGCGACGTTTTGATCGACGATATTCGTTCGGGCGAGCGGACTCTCCGTCACCTTCAGATCTCGCGGGCCAAACGGATGCGGCAGCAGCTCAGACAAACCAATGGCAGCCTGATCCGGAAGCAATATCTGGATATCGCGGCCGTACGAGAATTCGTACAGGAACTGGCGGCAATGCCCGCAAGGAGGCGCGCTAACAGCGATCGCTTCGATGCCGGGCTCGTCGTGCATAAATGCGTTCGACAAAGCGGCTTGTTCCGCGTGCACCGTTTGATTCAGGCTCTGCCCGGGAAACTCGAGATTCGCTCCCAGATAGAGTTTGCCCGACGTTCCGCGAACCACCGCACCCACGCGAAACTTGGTCAGCACCGGACGCGCATAGGACTGCGCCTGCGGCAGAAGCTCAAGCATATTTCGGAAGCTGCCGCGAAAGGTACGGAGCCAGACTCGGGTCTTTGGTCAGGCTGACAAGCGCGTCCAGGGCGATTTCAGCAGACAGTTCTTCCCCAGCCATGCCCCATTCGTTGGTATGGCGATTGGCGAAGACTGCGTTGATCGCGCCCGCGGGCAATCCGCCGCCTTCGGTTGCGCACCACACGAACAAATCGGCGGCTTCCATCGAGTAACAAACCGCACCGAGACGAAGAACTTCCTGATGCCGGGCCTGCATGCGCTCCGGGACCTGTCCGAACAGATTCGGCCGGCCCTGTCCGGTGTAGAAGTCACTGGTGGTGCATTCGACGCCGAGATGAAATCGACCGGAAGCTTTCTCCTGTGCGGCGCGCTGCAGAGCTCCAACCACGCGCCAGTCGGCGACCGCCGGATATTCGCGCGGAGCCCAATCGTCGGCGGTACGGTCGAATCGAATGGCCGCTGTGGGAATGATGACATCGCCGACCTTGGACTCACGAACCAAGCTTCCGCACGATCCGACGCGGATAAAAATGCGAGCTCCGCTGCGGGTGGCTTCCGGCAGCACGATGCCCATGGAAGGTCCACCCATTCCGGAAGTGGTAACGGAAATATGGCAATCGCGGTACTTCCCGGTGTGTGAAACTAACCCGCGAGCGTCATTCGAGAATCGCTGCGAGTTTTTTAAATACCGCTCGGCGATCATGTCCGCGCGTCCGGGAGCACCCACGATCAAACACAGTGCCGCCAGATCATTCGCGCCCGTATGGGTGTGATACTCGACGCCCCCGGCGGCTTGAGGTTTGTCTGCTTTGGCCACGATTCTCACAAGAATAGCAAGAGCCGCAAACGGAGACCGTATACTGGAAAGTCGAGATCACCATGGCCATTGCGAGCATCAATCCTGCAACCGGCGAACTGCTTCGAAGTTTCGAGCCTCTTTCGGAATCTCAGATCGAAGCCAAGATACAAACCGCCGCCGCCACTTTTCCGAAATTTCGCAAGCTGACATTCGCCGATCGCGGCCGCATGATGACGCACGCTGCGAATATTCTCGAAGACGAGAAGGATGCTCTCGGCAGGCTGATGACCACCGAGATGGGCAAGACTCTGTCGTCCGCGATTGCCGAGGCGGCCAAATGCGCCACCGCCTGCCGGCACTATGCCGATAACGCCGAGCAGTTTCTCGCGGATGAATTAGTCGAGACCTCAGCGAGCCGCAGCTTTATTCGCTACCAGCCTCTGGGAGTGATCCTGGCCGTGATGCCGTGGAATTTTCCGTTCTGGCAGGTGTTCCGCTTCATCGCACCGGGGTTGATGGCCGGAAACGTCGGATTGTTGAAACACGCCTCGAACGTTCCCCAGTGCGCGCTCAAGATCGAAGACATTCTACGGCGCGCGGGGTTTCCTGAAGGAGCTTTCCAGACACTGCTCATCGGTGCGAAACAAGTGGATCGCGTTCTTACCGATCCCCGTATCGCCGCCGCGACGCTCACCGGAAGCGAGGGAGCCGGTATTCAGGTCGGCGTGTCCGCCGCGAAGAACATCAAGAAAGTCGTCCTGGAACTGGGCGGGAGCGACCCGTTCATTGTCATGCCCAGCGCGAATCTGGCCGACGCGGTCTCCACGGCCGTCAAAGCGCGCCTCGTGAACAACGGACAGTCCTGCATCGCGGCCAAGAGGTTCATCGTTGCGGAGCAGATCGCCGACGATTTCGAACGCAATTTCGTGAAAGCGATGGAGGCTCTGAATATCGGTGATCCTATGGATCCTGCTACGGAGCTCGGCCCGCTGGCGTCGGCCGATGCGGTCGCGGGGCTCGACGCCGATGTTCAAAAAACCGTGGCCGCGGGAGCGCGCGTGCTTACGGGAGCCAAGCCGATCGACCGAGCCGGTAGCTTCTATGCGCCCACAGTACTCGCGAACATCCCGAAGGATTCTCCCGCGTACCGCGAGGAATTATTCGGCCCGGTGGCCAGCGTGTTTCGCCTGCGGCATCGGCGCAAGCTGCTCCGAACGCGGCGTGA
>Ga0105242_10003986_pt1 | contig 11472 bp, 11 predicted proteins | sample KBSM24metaG_FD_81521 | JGI IMG/M metagenome (GOLD analysis project Ga0105242, IMG submission 81521) | Miscanthus rhizosphere microbial communities from Kellogg Biological Station, Michigan, USA - KBS M2-4 metaG | ecosystem: Host-associated > Plants > Roots > Rhizosphere > Soil | place...
GATCCGATCATCAAGCCACTTGGTGGGCCCGGCAGCGACCTTGAAGACCGGGCCTAGCTCCTTCTTGGGCGTCTCGGCCCTGACTGCGCTGTCGTCGTCGTTAAGAGTGGCTGCTGGTTCGGCCATCAGTTATCGCCTCGCTTGAAATCATTGCGCGAATCCCGCTCGAAGAAGCTTGGGCCGGGCGGGACGAGAAAGTCACGCTGAGCCACAATGTAACCCTCAGCATCAACTGCAATCGGGAGCTGCGGCAGCGCCCGCTTGGCCGGGCCGAAGACCACAAGTCCGGCGTCCCCGAGGTCGAAGGTGGACTGGTGACAGGGGCACAGCAGATGGTGCGTCTGCTGCTCCCAAAGGCTGATCGGGCAGCCAACATGTGTGCAGATCTTGGAATAGCACAAGATGCCGCCGATTTGCCATGTCTCTCGGGAGGGCGGAATGGTGATCGTGTTGGGATCCATTCGGACCACGATGACCGCAGCCTTGGCCTTTTCAATCTGGTACTCCGAACCTTCCAAATCTTGGAGGTTCGCCGGCTCGCCGTTGATCAGCTGACCGATCTCAACGTTCTCGGGCTTGATTGGTTCGAACGTGACGTCGTTGACAACTCGGACGCCTGGCGCCCAGATGGTCCGCTCGATGGTTTCGGCGCGCTTCTTTTTCGTCGGCCACGGCCCAAGGTCGGCGAGTCCAACGACCATGGGCAGCAGGATCGTTGCAATTGCGGCAATTAGGGTGCGACCGATGATCTTCCGTCTGGTGAGCTGGGCCTCATTAGCAGCCTTGTTCAGCTCAGTCAACATGTAAGTCTTGTCGTCGTCGCTGGACGAGGCGCCATGCCGGTAGTCGATCATCTCCCTGTCGTCCATCAGCTTGCGCGCCCATTGCACGGCGCCGACGCCGAGGAAAAGTAGGGCGAGGCCGAAGGTCAGACCAAGGAGGAGGTTCCTGGTGTTGGCGCGCAGCGGCCCGAAGTCGATGTAGGCATCTCCCGGCACGGCGAAGTAGACAACGGCGAATCCAATCGCCAGGACTGGCACCAAGCCGAAGAACGTGGCCACCTGGCGAGTGGCCCGATCAGCCGCCTTCTCATCGACATCGGTTAGCCGCGGCAAATGTGGCTCTAGACCCGGGTCCGGAACGGGGTAGCGCTCCTCTCCGACTGTCGCAACCTCGGTACTGGGTCGGCCGTGGGTTGTATCCTCAGTCACTTGGCTTTCGCCCCCTTGGCTGCGATCCACATAGCAAAGAAGATCAAGCTGCCCAGACCGATGATCCAGGCCCAAAGGCCTTCACTCACCGGGCCGAGGCCACCGAGTCCAAAGCCACCATCAGTAGGTCGCGCATGGAGGGCCTCGAGGTAGCCGATGATTGCCCGCTTGTCGTCGGGCGTCATCACCTCGTCATCGAAGACCGGCATCTGCTGCGGCCCAGTCAACATCGCGAGATAGATCCGCTCGGGGTCCAAGCCGATCAGCGGGGGAGCGTACTTGCCACCGGGGAGTGCGCCACCGGCACCTTCGAAGTTGTGGCAGGCGGAGCAGTTGGTCCGGAACAGCTCGCCGCCACGTGCCAGATCCTCTGCGCTCAGGTTCGCAGTGTCGAACTGTGCGGGCTCCGGGATTGCCGGGCCTGGACCGAGCGAGGCAACGTACGCAGCGAGTGCGGCAATTTCTTCATCTGAATAGAGGTTGGGTTTCACCGGGGCCTGCGGTCCGGGCCTGGCCATCGGCATCCGCCCCGTACTCACCTGGAAGTCCACGGCCGCGGCGCCGACGCCGGCGAGCGGTGGTCCCTGGATCGTGCCATTCACCTGACCCTCGCCATTGAGGCCATGGCAGGAGGCGCAACCCACGGCAAAGAGCGCCTTGCCTTCGGCGATCTGCTGGCTGTTTCCGGTGTCGGCCGACACTTGGGCCGGCGGAGCGATGACCGTATAGAGGGCGCCCATCATGAAGAGCCCGGACACCAGGAGCAAGGCCTTGGCTGCTGGGTGCCGGCGCCGTGAAGACAGGAGTCGCACTCGGGTCCCTCTCGTGTCTTTGATGCACTGTTGTGGGCCAAACATATTCAGTTCATATTCAGTTGTCCGAGCCCGAACGGACGCACAGGCCCTTGGTTTTCTTCCGTCTACCGCAAAATGTAGATGACGCCGAACAACGCAATCCAGACCACGTCAACGAAGTGCCAGTAATAGGACACGACGACCGCGCTGACCGCCTGTTCGTGAGTGAAGGTCCGGGCCAGGAATGTCCGTCCCATCAAGAGCAGAAACGCGAACAGACCGCCCGTGACATGGAGTCCATGGAAGCCGGTGGCCAAGAAGAAGACCGACCCGAAAACATTGGACGAGATGGTCAGATTCTCGTGGAACAACTCCGCGTACTCATAGGTCTGACCGCCGATGAAAAACGCGCCCATCAGGAATGTCAGCGTGTACCACTCGCGTAGACCCCAGCCGCGCGGGTTAAACAGCGACCCTGTCCGGCTGACCTGTGCCCGTTCTGCTGCGAACACACCCATCTGGCAGGTGAACGAGCTGGCGACCAACACGCTGGTATTGAAGATTGCGAACGGGATATTGATCAAGTCACCCTGGGTTTGCCAGAGGGGCTCAGTGCCCGTAGCCGCGGCCTGTGAATTAGTCACGTTTCGAATGGTGAAGTACGCCGCGAAAAGTGCCGCAAAGAACATCAGCTCCGAAGCGAGCCAGATGATGGTGCCGACAGCAACTGGCTCAGGGCGATTCTCGCGGCCACGCAGGCGAGACAGCGGGATGGGATGCAGAGAACCCTCTGGCATCGTCATAGATCCAGAGACTGCGTGCGTGTGCATGGCCACGTGGTCATTATTGCCGGAACCCGTGCAGAGGTCACCCCACGGCACAACTTTGTTATCCGAGTCGTCCGCGGTGCTCCTCTGCCGAAACCGGTCGGCTACAACCGAGGGACGGCAGCGATCCGGGGTGCAGCTGACCGGTTGAGTAGAGGGGCTGGGCCGGCACGCTACGATCCATCCGGGCAGGCCTGGCGACCTCAAAGGGCGGCAGCCACGCCGTACACCGTGGGCATCAGCCGACACGACCTGGAGATGATCAATGGCTGGCGAGCAGGAACCTCGAGACGAGGAGGTTCTGACAATCCTCTTGTATGCCTCAAACCGGGCCACGCGGGAAGACGTCCGGCTCGCCCTGGGGCGCAAGGTGGCCGCCGATCTGCCGCCAGTCCGCGTACTCGAGGTGGCGACCCAGCCAGCGGTGCTGACTGCGATGGACGCGGGCGGCATCGACCTCGCGATCTTGGACGGTGAGGCGGTGCCCGGTGGCATGGGCTTGTGCCGCCAGCTCAAGGACGAGATTCTGCGCTGCCCACCGATCCTGCTGTTGATCGGGCGTCGGGACGACGCATGGCTTGCGACCTGGGCCCGCGCAGAAGGCGCGGTCCCACATCCCATCGATCCGGTCCGGCTGCCCGCGGCGGTGGCGGAGCTGCTGCGTCCGCGAGTGTCCACAGAGACAGCGGTGGCGCGTACCACTTCGGTGGCCTGACAAGATGCCCTCACGATGAACTGGCCAGAACTTCTCAGCAGCCTGGTGAGGGGCGAGGATCAACCGGCCGAGGCGACCGCCTGGGCTATGGAACAAATTCTGAACGGCGACGCGACACCGGTGCAGATGGCGGGGTTCGTCGTTGGATTGCGCAGTAAGGGTGAGACGGTTCAGGAACTGACCGGCCTCGCCGACATGATGATCGAGTTCGCGACGCCGATCGAGATCGGTGGGCCAGCGGTCGACGTGGTCGGCAGTGGTGGTGATCGATCGAATACCGTCAACATCTCAACGATGGCCGCCATCGTGGCAGCGGCGGCGGGTGCCAGGGTTGTCAAGCATGGCAACCGAGCAGCCTCGTCAGCGTGCGGTGCCGCAGATGTTCTCGAGGCGCTCGGCGTGGTGCTCGATCTCGCGCCCGAGGTTCAACCACAAGTGGTGGACCGGGTCGGCATTGGCTTTCTCTTTGCGCCGCAGTACCACCCCGCATTGCGACACGCTGCAGTGACGCGGCGCGAGCTCGGCATCCCGACGATTTTCAACTTCCTCGGTCCCCTGGCCAATCCTGCACAACCCATCTCACAGGAGGTCGGGGTGGCTGATCCGCGAATGGCTGAGTTGATGGCCGGGGTCTTTGCGTCACGCGGCAATTACGGGCTCGTTGTGCACGGCGGTGACGGGCTCGACGAGCTGACCACGACAACGTCGTCGACGGTGTGGGTATACGCCGATGGGAGCGTCGTACGAAGAGAGCTGGATCCGCTGACGCTTGGCGTCCCGAGGGCCACCATTTCGGACCTGGTTGGCGGAGACGCAGTGGCCAACGCGCAGGTGGTCCGTGACGTGGTCGGCGGTCAGCCCGGTCCGATCCGGGACGTCGTCGTGCTCAACGCCGCTGCCGCCCTGGTCGCGTACGGCAAGCCCTCCTCGGCCAGGCTGGAGAACGACTTCGCCGACGAGCTCGAACGAGCGCGACAGGCGATCGACTCAGGTGCTGCGCAGTCCAAGTTGCAGAAGTGGATCGCGGTCACCCAATCTCTTCGGTGACGCTGGTCACTTCAGCCCACTGAACAGCTTCGCACCCCCTCTGCAAGGGGTTAGCCTTCCCAGAGATTGAGCATCGCGTTGCCATCGGCGGCCAGTCGGGCGACCAATATTTCATCATTTGATGAGTTATTATCGCGGCGCGATAGGGGGAAGCATGGCTGCTCGAGGCTGGCGGGTCACGGCGAGTGCCGTTTTCCTGCCGCTGGTCCTCGGCGCGTGCACGAGCGGGCGCACATCGCTCGGAAGTACCGCCCTCGTCGAGCGCGCGACAATCACCGACCAGGTCAGCTCCAGCGGCGCAGTATCCGCCGCAGCGAGCGAAAATCTGGGATTTGCGAAAGGCGGTCGGTTGACCTCTCTGCGAGTCAGGGTCGGTGACCGTGTGACAGCCGGCCAGGTGCTAGCGAAGGTCGACACCTTCGCGGCCCGACAGGTGCTCAAGCAGCAGAAGGCCAATCTCGCCGCGCAGCAGGCGGCGCTGGACCGCATCATTGCCAACCCGGCGGTGCCTAACGCGAAGGCAACACTGAGCCAGTCGAAAGTAGTTCTGACTGCAACGCAGCGCCAAGTCAGCGCCATTCAGACCGCCGATGACTCCGGGATCGATCGAGCTCATGCCCAGCTGCGGGCCGCACGGAAGACGGAGCGTAAGGCAGACAAAGCCCTCGCCGCGGCACGGGATGCCTGCAACGTGCCAGACCCGCCCGGTACCACTACCACTACGGCCCGTACCACCGCTACAACCGGCGCGAGCCGTACTTCGGCTACAGCGACACCACCTGCAACACCAACGCCATCTACAACACCCACGGGCCGCCCAAGCTCCACGGCACTTCCAAGTCCTACAGCCCCTCCGAGCCCCACAGCTCCTCCGAGCTCCACAGTCCCTCCGGGTTCCACAGCCCCTCCGGGTTCCACGGCCTCCGCGGCCTCCGCGGCCGCCTGCGCTTCGCAGGTTGCCATGGCAAGCTCCGCGCAGGCCTCGGCCGCGCAGGGCGTCGAGGCGGCCAAGACAACCCTGACAGCCGCGGAGCAGAAGAAAAAGGTCGATGCAGCCGCTGGCCAGGTCTCAGTGGAGACCTCTCGAGTGAGTGTGGTGGCCGCACAGAACGCGCTCAATTCGGCGTCCTCCGATCGGCCGCACGCCATCGACCAGCAGTTGGCGCTTGTCGATGGCGCTGAAGCGCTGGTTCGCTCCGCTCAGCAGGACGTCGACGACGGCACACTCACAGCGCCCGACGATGGGGTGATCTCGGCGGTCAATGGTGCGGTCGATGAGTACCTCTCTCCAGCCAGTGGAACGACGGCGTTGGCGCCCGGGAGCCGCGCGGCGATCCCCGGATCCGCGTCTGCTGGCGGCGCGACCGGCGCTACGGGGGGTGGTGCGGCGCCGACCCGACCAGGCGGTTCTTCGTTCCTTGTGCTGTCTAACGCCGAGACCTTCGAGGCCGTTGTCCCGTTCGAGGAATCAGACGCGTCCCAGATCGCACCCGACCAACAGGTGTCGGTGACTTTCGACGCCATTCCCGATCTGACCGAGCGCGGTAACGTGGTAGCGGTCGCGCCGTCGGCGACCGCAATCTCCGGAGTGATCAGCTACTACGTGACGATGAGCCTTGATGAAGCCGACCCTCGGCTGAGGGACGGGCAGACTGCGCGTGCAGCGGTGATCACTGCTGAGAGGCAGAACGTCTTGAGTGTTCCCAATTCCGCTGTACGCAGGCAGGGGGACGCGACGATTGTGACTGTCGTAGACCCGGACGGCCGGCAGCGCGTCGTGACGTTCCAACCCGGGCTTGTCGGGCCCGACCGCACCGAGGTGTTGTCCGGCCTCTCCGAGGGCCAGCGCGTGGTTGTGAATCCGGGCGGATGATGCCGTGACAGAGAACGCGGTGACCGAGTCAGCGAGCGAGCCTGAGGCGGCAACTCCCGAGCCCGCGCCGAGCGCACCCGTACGCCGGCGCTCGCTGAAACGCGCGACCAAGATCAGGTTGCTGGTCATCGGAGTACTTGCGGTGCTGGCTGCAGCGGTATTCGTCGTCTACTACATCTTCAACACAAGTAACTACGTCACCACCGACAACGCCCAGATCGACGGGAACCAGATCTCGATCAACGCACCCGCGACGGGCACCCTGATCGATTGGCGCGGGCAGCAGGGCACGGATCTGCACAAGAACGCCTCGGTCGGGAGGATTCAGATCCAGGGCGGGTATGTCCAGCCGCAGATGGTGATCCGATCGCCTGCGGATGGAACAGTGGCGGTGGACAACGGCGTAGAGGGCTCTTTTGTAACCGCTGGCACGCAGCTGGCCATCGCGTACGACAGCGCCGGCGTGTTCGTTACTGCTCGCGTGAAAGAGACAGACATCGACAAGGTGCAGGTTGGCCGGGCCGTCGACATTTCGGTCGACGCCTTCCCCGGCGAGCAGCTGACGGGCAGGGTGGCCGAGGTCAAGACCGGCGCGGCTGGGGTCTTCTCGCTGTTTCCGCAGTCCAACACATCGGGCAACTTCCAAAAGGTCACCCAGGTGATTCCGGTCAAGATCACCATCGACAATCTGAAGAATCTGCCGCTGGTGCCCGGCATGAACGCCACCGTCAAGATCCACCGTAACTGACCGTGGCAGCCTCCTCGGATGCTTCGGCGACAGTGGCCGTTGACCACGGCATATGCTGGCGCTGTTGGCCCGCGCGGGGTCGCTAAGTAGGTAGGTCGATGAGTACCGATACCACTCCTGCAGCAACCGCCGTCCGCGACGATGCCGAGCAACGTGTCGCTGAACGGCCGCTCCGACCGGCCCCGCCGACGCCCCAACCGCGCCGGGCCGAGCAGGTCGATCAGCCGTCCGCAGGGTGGCGCATTCCCCTCGCGGTCCTCATCGGCGGAATGTTCATGTCCATACTCGACGTGAGCATCGTCAACGTCGCCATCGCGACCATCCAGTCGGATCTCGGTGGCAGCACTGCGGACGTTGCGTGGATCACTACCGCGTACAGCCTCGTCCTCGGTGTGGTCGTACCGGCTAGCGCTTGGCTAGGGGATCGGTTTGGACTCGATCGTGTCTACATGATCTCGCTGGCGACCTTCGCTCTCGCCTCAGCGCTATGTGGGCTGGCGTGGAGCCTTAACAGCTTGATCGCTTTCCGGGTGATCCAGGCGATTCCCGGCGGCTTGCTACCCGTTGTGACACTGACGATGGTGTATCGGATCGTCCCCCGCCAGAAGATCGGCACCGCAATGGGGATGTATGGGCTGGGCATCGTGTTTGCTCCCGCCATCGGCCCCACGCTTGGTGGTTACCTCGTTGAATACGTGAGTTGGCGTCTGGTTTTCTACATCAATGTCCCCGTGGCAGTTCTGGCACTGCTCGCAGCCGCAGTCGCGCTGCCGAAGTTCGCTCGTGCGCCGACCCGGCCATTCGATGTCTGGGGTTTCATTACCGTGGCCGTGGGCCTCGTTTCCTTGTTGTTGGCCTTCTCTGAGGGAGCGTCCTGGGGTTGGTCCAGCTACCGCGTGCTGATCTTGATGGTCGGCGGCCTACTGTCGCTGGCCCTGTTCGTCACCATTGAGCTCGAAGTCGATCATCCACTGCTAAACCTCGAGGTCTTTCGCAGCGCTGCCTACACGACATCTTTGATCATCATGGGCGTGATGATGACCGGGATGTTCGCCACGTTGTTCTACATACCTTTATTCCTGCAGGTGGGACAGGGATATCAGGCGCTCGACACCGGGCTGCTGCTCCTGCCCCAGGCGCTGGTTATGGCTGTCTTGATGCCGATCAGCGGCCGTCTGTACGACAAGATCGGCCCGCGATGGTTGGTCGTGTCCGGCTTGCTGGTGGCCGCATTCGGCAGCTACGGCCTCGCCAGCATCAATCCCGATATGACCCGCGAACAGGTCGTCATGTGGATGTGCATCCGCGCCGCCGGGGTCGGCATGGCAATGATGTCGATCATGACCGGAGGCCTTGCCTCGCTCAACCCAAATCTGACAAACAGTGGGAGCGCCATCAATACCGTTGTGCAGCGAGTCAGTGCAGCGCTCGGACTCGCGGCCTTGACAGCAATGGCGACCGCCCAGCAGGCGCAGCTCACCCAAGGCCGGGCGGACCTGCTGGCAGGTACGAGCGGCCATGCGGCGCATATGCCCCTGCTGCAGCTTTTTGGGCTCTACCGTCGCACCCAGGTGTCTGTACTGGCCGACTCGTACTCCAATGTGTTCATACTGACTGCGGCGGTCACCGCCGCCGCCGCGCTGGGCGCTCTGCTCCTTCGCTCGGGCCCCGCTCAGCACACCGGCTCAGAGCCGACGAGGATGGCAGCGGAATAGCACTAGCGTAGGCGGAAGAGCGCTAGCGAATCGTGAGTGTGCGGAGCGCATCGCGGGCCTGGAGGGCGACATCGGCGTTGGCGTCGTTCGGCACCGAGCTGGCAGCGATGATCAAGGATCCATCGTCGAGCTGCACCACGAGTGCCGTGACCGTGTCGTAGCGGCTCTGCAGCCGATCCACCCGGTAATGCACCTGGGCCGAGAACAGCATCCCGGGTTGGCCGTCGACCGGCCGCTCGTCCCAGCTCATGCCTTTCAATTGCGTCGGATGCTCATCGAAAATTGCGGTGCTCAGTCGGTAGACCGCGAGCCTGCCCTCGGTCTTCAAATCACTGTGGCTGCTCGACTCGGACACCCGACCCAGCAGTACTCCCGATGACCAATCGTGCTGGCCGTCGTAACGAGAGTGAACCGGTGCGCTCGCCCAGAACAGCACGTCGAGGACGCCGCGGATAGTCATGGGATCCGGCGAGAGCACGTACGGGTCGCTGGGCATCGTGAGTGAAGCCGGTCCGATGGTTGCCGTCCTGGTGCTCTCGTCCAGGTAGCCAACTGGCTCGCTGCTGACACCTCCGGCGCTTGGCCGACCAGCAGAGCCACCCGCCACCCGTTGTGCCGAGGTATTGGGCTGATCCCGCCAGATCACCAGGCCAAGGCCGATCGAGGCGCTGATGAACAGCGCGAATCCGAGGGACAGAGCAGTGGCAACGCGCAGCGGTGAGGCCCTGCGCGACAGTGCATCGCCCGGGTGACCCAAGTCGGGCTCAACCGGGATGGGCGGCGGTGCGTGTACGGAATCGCTGGTTACTTCAGCCCAGCGGCTGCCGTCCCACCAGCGATAGAGGCCCGTGGCACCGGCTGGATCCGGGTACCACCCAGGTCTCGGCGCCGCGGTCACCCCACGAGCCTATGCGGCACCGGGAAGCGCGGGCTGGACCTGAGCCAGACACCTGAACTGAGCACGATCTATTGGCACTGCTCTTGAGCGGCGCGCGATACTGCACCCGTGATCTCCCGCGATCTTGCCCAGCGGCTGGGCCCGCATCTGGCCTGGAAGCCGGCCAACGGCGATATGTTCTTCATCCCGCGGCCAGAGATTGCTGATTCCGTGTTCACCGTCAGTGACATGGTCGTCGAGCTCATCGTGGCCGGAGGAGAATCGCGCTTCCATTTCAACGGCACCGTTGAGTGGGCGCTCGACTCGGTGGAATCCGACGGAGTGGTGTGGCTGCCTCGAGAAGATCAACTACGCGAGATGCTTGGCGAATACTTCTTATCGCTGGACTCCTCGGCCGGCGGTTTCGTCGTTACAGTCAACGGCCCCGGCAAGGCGTATCACACCGAAGCCGAGCTTGACCCGGCCAACGCGTACGCCCGTGCGGCGCTCTATGTGCTTGGTGTGGAGCAGCCGAGCATGATCACGTGAGCCATGATCACGTGCGCAATGATCACCTGAGCCATGATGAGGCGAGCCATGATCAGGTGAGCAATGATCAGGTGAGCCATGATCAGGCGAGCAGGGCTACGACGCACGCCGCGTAAGCACCGGCCAGCATCGATGGTGCGTACGGGAAGGCATCACGACGGCCTCGGGCTAGTCGCGCCAAGCCCACCAGACCACCGGCCACGGTGCCGAGCAGCAGGGTCAACCACAGCAGCGCCCAGGACTCCGCGGCGGCTGCCGCTCCAAGCAGGGGAGCGAACCGTACGTCTCCGAAACCGAAGCCGCCGCGCGAGATCAGCCACACCAGCAGGTACAGCCCGCCAGCAATCGCCGCCCCGGCTGCGGCTCTCAATGCGATCCCGAGGTCGCCGCCGAGAACCGCCGCCAGCAACGATGCGACAATCATCGCCAACCAGGCGGCCTGGGTTAGCCGTAGCGGTAACCAGCTCGTGCGTGCGTCGATCGCGGCCAGCAGTACCGCCAAGATCGCCAGCACAGACCACGGCGGTTGCGCGTACCGAGGCAAACTCAGCCAGCTGAGAGCAGTTGCTACGCCCGCCAGCACACCGCAACCGACCAGAAACGGGGTGCTGGCAAGTTCGCGGTAGAGCAATTTGTCGTCTCCGTCCGCCGGCTCAGGGAGTCTCCGCAGCACTGGCCGCGCAAGAAATGCGGCAGCTATTGCGACCGTGACAGCGATGGCAAGGGTGGCCAGGGCATGCTCGATCACCCGGCGATCCTAGTGACTTCATCAGGCAGCCAAGCGGCCCCGCGGCGGCAGCGGTCGCTCTCCTCGTTGCGTGCGGCCGCAGTCAATCGAATCGTCAGCAGCAAGGAGCAGGTGTCGGCGCCTGCTGCCAGCTCAGCCAGCTCGGGAGCGGCGGCGTGTACTCGCTCGGCAATCAAAAGGTCGTCCCAACCCGCGCAACGCAGCCGCTGTAGCTGCAATCTGGCCGGAGCGGCAGGCACCATGATCCGCCGCAGTGCCCGCACTTGTTGATCGGAAATCTGGATCAGCCGACGCGCTGCATCCGGACTGATGCGCCGCAACGGCCGGCCGTCGCGGCCGTGCAGCAACCGGTCGGCTAGCCGGGGCGA
>Ga0105242_10003991_pt1 | contig 11465 bp, 3 predicted proteins | sample KBSM24metaG_FD_81521 | JGI IMG/M metagenome (GOLD analysis project Ga0105242, IMG submission 81521) | Miscanthus rhizosphere microbial communities from Kellogg Biological Station, Michigan, USA - KBS M2-4 metaG | ecosystem: Host-associated > Plants > Roots > Rhizosphere > Soil | place: Michigan...
GGAGCGGGCTTCACTTCAGCCATTTGGAGTTTTATCCAAATTTCCGTAATTCCTCGTTCGTGACATTTTTCGATCTCAGGAAAAAGCCGGAGAAGTATCAGGCGTCTGTCGGCAGGACTGGCGGCATATGTTTTGCACGTTTTCGAGAGTCCCAGAAGAGAAGCTTCTTTCTTTAAGTCCAATCTACTTCGTGAAGCAAGTCAGAAACCCCGAACCTGGAGGAGTCGCAATGAACGATTTTAGTGTGTTTCGAGTAAGTTCGCATTTGATGGGAACGGCGAAAGCAATTGGATTCGCTGTCCTGCTAACGGCTCTGTTGGCGTTGACCGCATTTGGTCAGCAACAGACGACCGGTAATCTTAATTTGACTGTCACTGACCCCAGCCAGGCAGTCGTCGCGGGAGCGACAATTACGCTCACAAATATGGAGACCGGTCTGGTCCGCACAGCAGTCACCAACACTTCGGGTGTGTCGGATGTCCAAACTCTGAATCCCGGCACCTACACAGTGACCGTCGAGGCCAAGGGTTTCAAGAAAGCTGTGTCGCACGACATCATTGTTTCCGTTTCGCAGACGACCTCGGTCACTATCCCTTTGGAGATTGGTGTACAGGGTGAAACCGTTACCGTTACGGCGACGCAGGACGTGGTTAACAGCACGACTCCGAACATCACCAACATCATCAATACACGTCAGGTCGTCGATCTTCCCCTCGCTGATCGCAACCCGGTAAATCTCGCTGGATTGCAGGCGGGTATCGCGGTCGTCGGAACCGACGTGCGCGGATCATCGGTGAGCGGCCTGCGACAAACGGCAGTCAACCTGACGCAGGACGGCATCAACGCGATGGACAACTTTGTGAAGACGAGTTCGTTCTTTGCGCTCACGACCCCATCGTTGAACTCGACAGACGAATTCAGCGTTACTACCGGCACGGTCGGATCTGATGCCGGCCGCGGCGCTGCCCAGGTCAACCTGGTCACCAAGGGTGGCACGAACGAATATCACGGCCACGCCTTCCTTCAGATTATTAATAATTGGACCGACGCTAACGTGTGGTTCAACCAGGCAATCAAAGCGGCGAAGCCGATTCTGCGTCAGCACTACGATGGTTTTGACATAGGTGGGCCGATGTGGTTCCCCAAATTCGGCGAAGGTGGCAAAGCATTCGAAAGCGGTAAGGACAAGGCCTTCTTCTTCTTCTCGTACGAAAGATTTGTGCAGAGCGACGCGCGTTCGCGTAATCGCACCGTGCTGACCCAGTCTGCTCTGAACGGGAACTTCACGTATACGCCAAACTGCACGGCGACCAACCCCTGCCCGGCTGGAATCACTTCCGGTGTGGCGCGGACGGTTAATCTGCTGGCGCTGCCCGGCGTTCCGTTCAGTACGTTGAATCCGTTCATGACGGCGCATCTGGCGCAGATACCTCTGCCGAACAATTCCACCTGTGCCAGCAGTGACGGCGCAGGCAACATCAGCTGCTTCCAGTTCAACGCCAACCAACTTACCTCGAACGATAAATACGTGTTCAGGTATGACCATCAACTGTTCAAGAATCGGAGCTTCGGTTCACACAAGCTTGAATTCGTTTTGAGCCGCGTGCTCACGCGGACGTTCCCCGATGTCACCACCAACGGACTGGAAGCGCCATTCCCGGGTGGAGTAAATGGTTTCCAGGCGTCAACTCGAAATCTGGTCACTCCGGCACTCGTCTCGACTTTCGGCAACAACGTAACCAACGTGTTCCGTTTCGGCCGTCAATGGGCCCCGGTAGATTTCAATCGCGACGCGCCGCAGACCGTGCCGTTTATCTCATTACCGGGCGTGCTGACGAATTACGACAACACGTTCCTGCCGCAGCCGCGCAACACGATCGTCGATCAGGCGACTGATACGCTTTCGTGGGTCAAAGGCAACCACTTGCTGAAGATGGGTATGGACTGGCAGAACGTGCTCGGCATCAGTCGCAACGACGCCGGCATCGTTCAGACGCAGCAGCTCGGCAGCAACAACGGCAATCCGACCGGTATTACCACCGGCGGCGTGTCGACTAATTTGCCGGGCGCTTCTACGGCGCAGCTGACTGCGGCGAGCACGGTCTATCAATCGATCGTCGGCCTCATCAGCAGCTCGAACCTGACCCTGAATGTCAGCAGCCCGACGTCAGGATTTGTTCCTGGCTACACTCGCCTGAGACAAGTCGACGAAAAAGACCTGGCGCTGTTTATGCAGGACCAGTGGCGCATGAAGAGCAACTTTACGTTGAGCTATGGCGTTCGTTGGGACTACATGGGTGTGCCGACTGTGCCTAATGGCCTGGCGATTCAACCAACGAATTACGACGCCATCTGGGGCGTCTCGGGTCCGGGCAATCTGTTCAAGCCGACCGCGGCTCCCGGAAGTAACACGCAAGCCTTCGCCACTCTGGATTTCGTCAGTGGCAAAACCGGCAAAGGCCTCTACAAGAATGACTGGAACAACTTTGCTCCGTTTGTCGGCATTGCCTGGTCACCGACCTTCAAGACCGGATTCCTGCATACGATATTTGGCGATGAAGGAACCAGCTCGATTCGCGCCGGATACTCTCAGAGTTATGTGCACGACGGCGTGACCACCTTCACCAACCTTCTGGGAACCGGAAATACCAACCCCGGCTTGATCCAAACGGCTAATACCTCAACGCAGGCCAGCCCGGTAAATTCTTCGAATATCACCGGCCAGCTGACTGCCGCGGGTGTGCCTTTGAACCTGCCGACTTTCAAGATGCCGATCACTGACCGAGAGAATTTCCTGGTCAATACCGGCAGCGGTCTGTGGACAGCCGATCCAAACCTTCGCGCCCCGTACGTTCACCAGTGGAACATCGGTATCGAGAAGGAGATCTTCAAGAACACCGCGTTCGAGGCCCGTTATGTTGGTAACTGGGCGCCCAATACCTGGCGTGCTTTGAATATCAACGAAGTCAACATTTTCGAAAACGGCTTCCTGAACGAATTCAAGAACGCTCAGATCAATCGGACTGCTCGCGGCGGAGCCAGCTTCGCTCCGGGTTGCGCCGGTTGTGTGGCATTGCCGCTCTTCGATAAGTTCTTTGGGTCTGCCGGAACGGGTGGTTCTCTGGTGGCTGCCGCCAGCGCCTATACCAGCACGACCTTCCTGAACAACTTGAGAGACAATAACGTTGGCGCCCTGGCGAATACACTCGCGTTCAATTCGACCTACCGGACCAATCGCGAAAATCCGGCTCTGGGATTGGCTGGCAATTTCTTCGTGGCAAATCCAAACGCCGCTTTCGTGAGAACCCTGACCAACGACTCTTACTCCAACTACAACGCAATGGAGCTCGAGCTGCGCCGCCGGTTCTCAAATGGATTGCAGTTCCAGGCGGATTACACCTGGAGCAAGGCCATGGGTGATGCAACTGACGCTCAGGGAAACAACCAGAGCGATTTGGTTGACCGCCTCTCTTTGCGCCTTCCCAAGAAGTCCGATTATCGCCGTTCGCCGCAGGATCAGACCCAGCGGTTCATTGCTAACGGCATCTACGATCTTCCTTTCGGACACGGCCGGAGATGGATGCACGATTCCAACGGCTTCGTCGAAAGACTCGTGGGCGGCTTCAGCATGGGAGCCATTGTTACCTGGGCGACTGGTGTGCCGTTCTATGTTTCATCAGGCCGCTCGACTTTCAATCAGAACACGGCCAACAACGGCGCGCAGTTGGTCGGCATCACCTACGAGGAGTTTAAGAAAAACGTTGGGCTGTTCAAGACACCGACCGGCGTGTTCTTTGTCAACCCGAATCTCCTCGACATAACCCTGGGCACTACTGGTTCGACGACCGGCCAGGCCACGTCTTCCACCCTTAAGGCTGGTTTGATGGCGGCGCCCGCGCCGGGCACGCTCGGCGATTTCCCGGTCAACGGCCTTAGCGGTCCGAGTTACTTTAACTTTGACTTGAGCGTTACCAAGAGAATCCGGATCACTGAACGTGTCCGGTTCGAACTGAAGGGGACGGCCATCAATGTTTTGAACCATCCCAACTTCGTTTATGGTACGGTCAACTTTGACTCAACTTCATTCGGTCGCGTCACCAGTCAGCGTGGCACGTCACGCCAGATGAACATCATCGCGCAGTTGACGTTCTAGTCCGACGAAGTTGATAAGCTGATCCGAATTCGGATCTAATTCGTTCGATCTGCTCAGAGGCGTTGTCGGATTTGCTCGGCAACGCCTCTGTTTTCATTTCTGCAACTACCGGTTCAGAATACCAACCATTAGAATCGGCATGAGGGGTGTGATGGAGGTGGAGATCATGTCTGCGAAAACCGTGCTCAGACTTCTGCTCGCAGTTTCCTGTACGTTGTGCTTCGCAACCGCGGCCATGGCCCAGGTCCAGCCCCCGACGAAAGTTCTCACTCCGCCGGGAGGAATGGACACCGGTCTCGGCGGCGGCAATGCCATCTCCGGCACAGTTCTGCTGCCAGGCGGCCAGCGTATGCAAAGCCATGTTTCGGTGCGGCTGCAGACCATGACCAAGGGAGACCGTCTCTCGGTTACTGACGACAATGGAGTTTTCGTCTTTCGCGAATTGCCCAACGGCTCTTACATGATCGTCATCGACAAAGAGAAAGATTACGAGCCCTTGCGTCAGTCGGTTGACATTCGGCAGTTCGCAGGTGCGCCGCCGCAAAATTACACCTTGAATCTTCGGCTCGAACCAAAAGGCTCCGCGGCAACCAAGACCGGGGTAGTCAATGCAGATCTCGCCAAGGTACCGCAGAACGCTTTAGCCTCTTATCAAAAGGCCATGCAAAGCGCGCAGGCCGGAAAGAACACCGAGGCGATCGATCAGTTCAAGCAGGCAATTTCGCAATACCCCAACTTCATGCTGGCCTATAACGAACTGGGCGCCCTTTACATCAAGACTAACGATTTGGATAAGGCTGATGAAGCGCTGCGCAGTGCGCTGAAGATTTCGCCTGACGGCGCTCTGCCGCTTTTGAATCATGGAATTGTGCTGGCCTTGAAGGGTAAGTTCGATCTCGCCGTTGGTGAGCTTGAAAGCGGGCTCAAACAAAAAGAACAATCAGCCATGGGCCATTTCTATCTGGGCCAGGTGCTCGCGAATCTCGGACGCTTTGCTGACGCTGAGCAGCACTTGAATCGTGCCGTCGCTTTGGGCGGCGACGAAATGAAAGATGCCCACCGGTTTCTGGGGATCATTTATTGGCGGCGGGGAGAGCGTGACCGGGCGATCACTGAGTTAGAGACTTACCTGAAACTGGCGCCCAACGCGAAAGACGCCGATCAAATTCGGCAGCTGCTTAGCCAGGCTCACAAGTCGCCGTAATTGAGCGGCGCTGACCTCCACGCGGGTCCGCTTAGCTGCGAGGTCCTGGGTTACATTCAACCCGCCCCACCCCACGTTGCCTCGTGCATCGAGGCTGCAAATACAATCGACACTCAATCGTTTCGATGATGGCAAACGCGTGTTCCCACGCTTCGCTCTTCCCATTGAATAACGGAAGCCCGGTCGGTCGTCTTACGGTACGGCTGCGACGCTGTGATCGAGGTCACAATTGCGTGCGCGACGGCGCGTTGGCGGCGAATCGAGGAACGTTCTCACTCCCCGGCCTAACCGGTTGTTCCGCTATCTCGTGTGAATGCAGTAACTTTCACGGTCGTTCAAATGTCCGCACGTTGCATCCATCGGTTCGTATGGAAATGCGAAAATGGAAACGCTCGATCTGCGACGCAGACGCGTGCGCGTAAAAATCTCGCCGAAAAATCAGTTTGAAAAAGCCTCGCCGTCTTGGGCCCATGACTTGCATTTTGCGCCCCGAATTTTGTCTCAGTGTTTGTGAATTTTCGCGGCCGTTCTTCCCGGACGGGCTGAGTTAAGTAAGCAAGTAAGTTGAACGTTCTGCTTTACCAATTCTTGGTTTGGCAATTACCACTCTTTGGAGGAGCCTAATGAGAAATTTGTTTTCCAGGTTGTTCTTCGTTCTCGTGGTCCTCGCGTTGATTGGTCTGCCCGTTTTCGGTCAGGCCACTTCGACGGGAAGTCTCGCGGGCACGGTCACTGACCCCAAAGGCGCTGTTCTGGCCGGGGCCACGGTGACGCTGGCTAATGATGAAACGAAGCAAGAGTTCACCGCCGTCACCAGCGGCGAAGGAACTTTTACAATTCCATCCCTGTTCGCCGGATTGTACACGGCGACGATCTCGCAGCAGGGATTCAAAACTGCGAAGGTTACCGAAATCAAGATCGACGTAGGTAAGCCGTCCAGTATTCAAGTCGCGCTCGAAGTCGGAGCGGCTACCGAAACGGTCACCATCGTAGGTGGTGGTGAATTGTTACAGACACAAACGGCGACTGTCGGCACCACGCTGTCCGGCCGTCAGATCACCGACATCCCGACCGCGTCGCGTAATGCACTCGACCTCGTACTCGCATTGCCGGGAACCGGAACTCCGGGCCGGCCGCGTACATCGTCGGTTAATGGTTTGCCGAAAGGCGCAATCAATATCACCCTGGACGGCGTTAATGTTCAGGACAACACCCTAAAGTCCAGCGATGGTTTCTTTACTTTTATTCAACCCCGCACTGATGCAATCCAGGAAGTAACGGTATCGACCTCGACCCCCGGCGCCGAGAGTTCGGCGGAGGGTTCTGTCCAGGTCAAGTTCGTAACTCAAGCTGGTGGCAATGAATATCATGGTGGCGGTTATTGGTATCACCGCAACCCGGCTTTGAACGCCAACTACTGGTTCAATAATCGTGACCTCGCGCCTGATCCGGTAACGCACAAGGCGCCGCAACAGCGAATCATACTCAACCAGTTCGGCGTGAAGGTGGGTGGACCGATCTCTGTGCCGAAGCTGTTCGACGGCAAGGACAAATTATTCTTCTTTGCTAACTACGAAGAGTACCGCTTGCCTGAGAAGAGTGTGCAGCGCGTCCGCACCATCTACACCACCGATGCGGCGAACGGTCTCTACAAATTCAACACCACGCTACAGAACTGCCCTGCGGGTGTGACGACCGGTTGTTTCACGCCGCCGACCAATGTAACGTGCACGACCGGGACCAACCGACTCTGCACGGCGGATCTTTTAGCCATGGCGACCGCAGCGGGCATCACCAATACCCTGGATCCGACAATCAGGGCGCTGCTTGCACAAATTCAAAGTTCGGTGGGAACGGTCAATGGAGTTTTGACGTCCGTTGCCAGCAATCCGAATCTGCAACAGTTTGGGTTCTTTAACACCGGCGGACAAACGCGTCGATTTCCGACGGTTCGTCTCGACGCCAACCTTGGCAAGAACCATCACCTCGAGAACATTTCCAACTATCAACAGTTTGATTCCGTAGTGGACTTCCTGAATAACGTGGACCCGGTTTTCCCGGGCTTCCCGAATCATGGTAGTCAAACCTCGAACCGGTTCTCGAATACTTCGGCATGGCGCTGGACTATCACGCCAAACATCACCAACGAAGCTCGCTTTGGTCTAACCGGCGGAACGACTAAGTTCTTCGGTGAAGTCACGCCCGAGCAGTTTTCCAACCAGGGTTTCGCAAGTCTGAACATCAACAGTCCGGGTTTCGGCGTCAACACGGCGACCGCCACTCGCGCGCCGGAACTTCGCAACGCCCCGGTCAAGCAGTTCCAGGATAATCTGAGCTGGGTGCACGGGAAGCATGCCTTTAACCTGGGCGGCAGTTTCACCAGGTTGAATCTCTGGATTACCGACTCGAATGTGGTGCCGACGGTCAACTTCGGGGTCAGTTCATCACTCGAGGCCACCTCGCCGGCGTTCACCGCCTTTGCGGGACTGGCTCCGGGCGTCAGCCAGCAAGCCAACGCCGCCAACATGTGGGCGACGCTGGTGGGCCGGATTGCATCCCTGGGTCGTCAGGTCGCTCTGAGTGAGACTTCGGGAAATTATGTCCCGCAGGGTTTTTTCACCAGCCGCGGTCAACAGACCGAGTACGGAATCTTTGGTCAGGACAGCTGGCGCATCAAGCCGAACCTGACTTTGAACTACGGCCTGCGCTGGGAGGTTCAAGGGCCGTTCTCATCGCTGAACAACACGCTGACCCAAACCGGTTACGCGGGTCTGTATGGCGAATCGGGAATCGGCAATCTGTTTAAGCCGGGCACCTTGACTGGTTCGCCCACCACCTACACGCGCTTTGCCGCGGGCGATGAAACATACAAAACCCAGTACGGCAATTTTGCGCCAAGCTTCGGGTTTGCCTGGCAGCCACACTTCGAAAGCGGGTTGTTGCACAGACTCGCCGGCGAGGCTGGAGAAACCGTCGTTCGTGGAGGATTCTCAACTGCGTTTGTTCGTGAAGGTATCAACACCTTCCTGAGCATTCAGGCAGCTAACCCGGGACAGACCATCGATGCTTCGCAGAACATCACCGGGACACCGTTCGCTTTGCCCTTCGGATTGCTTTTCCGCAATGGCATTCCGGCGACTGCTCCAGGTGTACCGACGCAGCCCAATTTGCCCAGCACGGGATTTATTACCGATGCGGCGAATTCATTCAACCCGAACCTGAAAACGGGTTACGTGGAATCGTGGACGGTAGGTATCCAGCGCGAAATCAAAAAGGACAACGTGATCGAAGTTCGTTACGTTGGCAATCGCGGACATCAGCTCTGGAGACAAGTTGATCTTAACGAACTCAACGTCTTTGAGAATGGTGCGGCGAATGAGTTCAAGCTGGCCCAAGCCAACGTGTTGGCAAACCTGGCTGCTGGTCGTGGGTTCACCATGAAGTATTTCGGCCCCGGAACGAACACGTCTCCGCTGCCGATTCTCTTCAAAAATATCCAGGCGCCAACGCAAGTCATTGGCGGCGCGACGGTGAACTCAGATGTTAACAATGCGGCTCACTACTCGAGCAGCTTTTGGGCCAATACTACGATTCTGTCGCCACTTAACCCGTTGAATCCGAGCCTCGGCGCCGGCCGTTGCTGCGGCGGTTTCTGGGGTATCTTCGCCGGTACGGCGAATGAATCGTTGTTCGCGCCAAACCGCGCGGCCTGGGGAGTTCCCTCGAACTTCTTTGTAGTCAACCCGGGTAAACGCGGTGGCGCGTTCGAGATCAATAACAATGCCCAGAGCTGGTACGACGCCGTGACATTAGAATTTCGTCGTCGTCTATCTCGTGGGCTCCTGGTGCAATCGAACTACACGTTCGGCAAAGCCTTGTCGAATGAATATGCGAGCAGCTCGGTGGTGTTCGATCAGCCGGCCACCTTGCGCGACTATCACCTGCGCAAGGGTTTCTCGCCGTTCGATATCACCCAGGGCTTCAAGACCAATTTCATTTACGAACTGCCCTTTGGCCGCGGTAAGCAGTTCCTCGGCAACACGAAGGGCATCGTTAATGGATTCCTGGGCGACTGGGTATTCAATGGCAACATTCGCATTCAGAGTGGATCGCCCTTCTCGTTCGGCAACGTACAATTGGTCGGCATGACCCAGAAGGACTTGCAGAAAGCGATCGGCGTCTATCGCGGTCAGGCTAATTCAGACAACAGTGCTGCGACCGGTCAGGTTTATTTCCTGCCGTTGGACATTCGTCTGAATACCTTCCGCGCCAACAACGTGAGCTTCACTTCGGCGGGTGCTGTTTACACGCAGGGTGCGCCGTCCGGACGCTTCATCGCACCGGCCGGTTTCGGCAATTGTCAGCAAGGCATTGTGGGTGGTTGCGGATTCAACAATCTGGTTCTCAAAGGACCAGCGTTCTTCCGCTTTGACCTGAGCCTGGCGAAGAAGATCAAGTTCACTGAGCGCATGAATTTGGAAATGCGCGCTGAGGCCTTGAATGCTTTCAACAATATCAACTGGCTGGTGGGCTCGGCCGGTAACGACGTCAATGCTCCGGGTGGTTTGACCTCCGGATTGTTCGGACGTTACACGGCGGCTTATCAGGACATTTCGACCACGAACGATCCAGGTGGTCGACTTGTTCAGCTGGTGTTGAGACTTAACTTCTAAACAAACAAACGTTCGTTTAGACGTTTTCAAAAGGGAGGAACCCAAGCGGTTCCTCCTCTTTTTTTGTTTCCTCACCGCCGAAAAGACCGGCTCGGCTGTATCCAAGAATTTGTATGAATCTTCAAAAACTACAACCGGCCAGCCCGGCAATTGTCGCTAATCGTTCTGAAAGTGGGAAATAAGTGGGGTTCATGGAATGGGTTAGGTTGGCGCGAGAGTTGCATTTCTGGCGGCGAAAATTAGTCTCAGGTTCACTGGAACTATCATCGCCAAGTCCGGACTTGGCACTAAGTATCTAAAAAGTTGCAACTGTCTGTTAGCCAATCCCTTTGGTTAGCACCAATAACCACTCTCGGAGGAGCCCAATGAGAAATCTGTCTCGGAAGTTCTTTTTCGTTCTCGTGGTTCTGGCGTTGGTGGGTCTGCCGGTCTTTGGGCAGAGCACCGCGACAGGATCGCTGACCGGAACGATCACTGACCCCACAGGCGCAGTCGTTCCCGGCGCATCAGTGGTAGTGAAGAGTTCTGGCACTGGTCAGGAGTTTACGGCCAAGACTAACGATGAGGGTGTCTTTACGATCCCCGTGTTAGCTTCCGGCTTATACACCGCCACGATTTCAGTCAAAGGATTCAAGCAATCCAAGGTGACTGACATCAAGATTGACGCCGGCAAGCCGTCCAGCTTCAACGTGGCAATGGAAGTCGGATCGCAAGATCAGACGGTCACGATCGTCGGTAGCGCTGAACTGCTGCAGACGCAAACCGCGACCGTCGGTACGACACTCACCGGTCGCCAGATTACCGACATCCCCACTGCTTCGCGCGACGCCCTTGACCTCGTCCTGGCCTTGCCTGGAACCACGACGCCGGGAAGACCGCGCACATCAACCGTTAACGGCCTGCCCAAGGGCGCGCTCAATATCACGCTCGACGGCATCAACGTGCAGGACAACACGCTGAAGTCGAGTGATGGTTTCTTTACCTATGTTCGTCCCCGCACTGACGCGATCGCCGAAGTTACAGTTTCTACTTCGAATCCCGGAGCAGAGAGTTCCGCTGAAGGCGCAGTCCAAATCAAATTCGTAACGCAAGGCGGTACCAATGAATATCATGGTGGCGGTTACTGGTATCACCGCAACCCCGCGCTCAATGCGAACTATTGGTTCAATAATCGCGACCTGGCCGCCGATCCGGTTACGCACAAGGCGCCGCAACAGCGCATTCTGCTCAATCAGTTCGGCGTAAAGGTAGGCGGCCCAATTTCGCTGCCGAAGGTTTTCAACGGCAAAGACAAGCTGTTCTTCTTTGCGAACTACGAAGAATATCGTTTGCCGGAAAAAAGCGTGCAGCGCGTGCGCACGATCTACACGCAGGACGCGGCGAACGGCATTTACAAATTCAATACCAACCTACAACCATGTGCGGTTGGTCAGAC
>Ga0105242_10004000_pt1 | contig 11456 bp, 10 predicted proteins | sample KBSM24metaG_FD_81521 | JGI IMG/M metagenome (GOLD analysis project Ga0105242, IMG submission 81521) | Miscanthus rhizosphere microbial communities from Kellogg Biological Station, Michigan, USA - KBS M2-4 metaG | ecosystem: Host-associated > Plants > Roots > Rhizosphere > Soil | place...
AAGATCGCTATCAGCAAAAGACGTTTGCCTGCTGAAGCAAAAAATTTGGCGTGGTTAAATTTGGATGAAGAAGAAGGGATTGAATATTGGGATGCTATGAACTTAGCAGGTGATTATGCATCTGCGTGTCATCACGTAATTCATGATAAGATCGCAAAACAGTTGGGAAGAAAACCAATAAAGATGGTAGAGAATCATCACAACTTTGCATGGAAGGAAAAATGGGAAGGAAGAGATCTGATCATTCACCGTAAAGGTGCAACACCAGCAGGTAAAGATGTATTGGGAATTATTCCGGGTTCTATGACTGCTCCGGGCTTTATTGTAAAAGGAAAAGGTGAGACAGCATCTGTTAATTCTGCATCACACGGTGCAGGAAGAAAAATGAGTCGTACAAGGGCAATGGAATCCGTAACTGATAAACAATTCAAAGAAGAATTGGAAAAGCACAATGTAAAATTGTTAGGTGGGGGATTAGACGAATCACCATTTGCATATAAGGATATTGAAGTGGTGATGCAGTCACAAAAAGCATTGGTTGATGTTGTAGGTAAATTCACGCCGAAAATTGTAAAGATGGATGGAGCAAAACATAAGAGCTGGAAGAAAAAGGAAGAGATGAAGTGATGGGTGAATGATAAGAAGCAAAGCATCGATTTATTCGGTGCTTTTTATTTTTTCTGCTGTAGAAAAACTCTAACAAAAAATAAAAAACCTCTGTAGAAACAGAGGTCGCAACCAAAACTAACTGCTTATGAGAAAATATTTATGTAGTAACTGTTTTAAAATTATATCTACCAAAGTATCCACCTTCTCTTTCTTCCTGTTCTGTGATCACAAAATCTTCTTTATAATCTGAAAAGTTTGACTTTTTAGCTTGTACCTGTCTTTTTTGTTTTTTCTTTTGAATATTCTTTTTCATAACTCTGGTTTTTGGTATTGTACATACCATTTTTCAATTACCGTGCCAGTTGAAAATAGAATGAGAACAAGTGTTTGCGAGGAAGCAGCGCATGATGCTAAAAACCAGTATCTTGAATTGATCGAATTTTTTCTTGAATTATACTTTCACATAAATTTTCTTCTTGTCCATCCACCAACAAATAAACCACATAAAAGTGATAACACAAATGGCATACGCAAGAGAACCATTTTCTGCTGCACCGGGAATATGAATGAGGATTTTTTTATACAACCAGTTCCACGGATTTGTGCCATCACTCAATTTTATTAATGCAAGACCTTTTGGTAAAAAAGCGCTAAGTGCAAAAACAAACAATGCATTTTTGCCAAACACATCAAAGAATTTACTCAGCCATCCTTTTGCATTTTTAAATTCTATTAAATAGATCATGGTGGCAATGGTGATGATGGCAAGGCCTGAGGTATAAACTGTGTAAGAACTTGTCCATATCTTTTTATTTATGGGGAAAACCATGTCCCAGCAAAAACCGGTTAAGAGCATAGCAACTCCTGCTACAAATAATCCGCTTAGCATTTCAAAATTCTTTCCTTTCTTTTGTATATAGTCGCCAACAAGATATCCGAAAATAATATTCACAATTGCTGGCATGGTACTCATTATCCCTTCGGGGTCAAAGGGAATTCCTTCGCCTTTATACATATGTGCCAGTCCAAGCACAGATCTATCAACATTATTTCCAAACCAACCTGTCATGCTATAAGGGTCCCCTTTTTCACCAAGGAGAAAGCAAAGCATCCAATATAAAAGCAGTAAAACCAATCCCGCAAAAAATGCAGCTCGTGGTTTTAAATAATATATAATAATAGATGCAAATAAATAACAGAGCGCAATACGGGCAAGAACTCCTAAGATCCTTACACCTTGTTCATTTCCTTTATCATCTATATATGACCAGGGTTTAAATACAAAAGCACCATCAGCCCATTTTACAAATGGCCACCATGTAAGGAAAAGACCGATTCCAAAGATCAACAAACTTCTTTTTAAAACTTTTTTCCAAAATGCTGCATCACCGCCGGCTTCAAGTTTTGGCATTATAAATGCAAGAGCATTGCCCACAGCAAATAAAAAAAATGGGAAAACGAGATCGGTTGGGGTTAATCCATTCCAGGGCGCATGTTCAAGGGGACTGTAAATGTGAGACCAGGTGCCGGGATTATTTACTAATATCATCAGGCACACTGTTGCGCCACGAAATACATCAAGAGAATAAAAACGTTGGTTCAAAGCAGTTGGTTTTAGATTAAAGGTAAACTTAAAAGGTGTAGGATGATAAGCTACAAATATGATTTGGGCAATCATTACCACACTTATTAACCCCTGTGAGTAAATCATTCAGAATCCGGCCGCTTCGCTTTACCCTCAGTCACATTTCACCCTATATTTGCAACCGAATCGTAATTGCCCGTTTCGATTCGAAAAAATTCATTCCTGGAAACCAGTCATATGAAAACTTATCGATGTGACTGAGATGGCGAAGCCGTCAAAAAAAGTTCTTGTGAGTATCCGAAAGTGGTTAGCCGTTTATACGCGTCCAAGATGGGAAAAAAAAGTAAACCAGCTGCTGGCAGATAAGGGTGTAGAAAGATATTGCCCACTTAATAAGGTAAGAAGAAAATGGAGTGACCGCGTGAAAGTGGTGGAAGAACCCCTGTTCAAATCTTATGTTTTTGTGAAAATAAATGATGAAGACCGGACAGAAGTAAGAATGACACCGGGAGTTATCAACTTCGTATACTGGGAGGGAAAACCTGCGGTGATAAAAGAAAAAGAGATCAATGCTATAAAGAGGTTTTTGGATGAATATGAAAATGTAGAAGTAAAACCAATTGAGGTAAAGGTGAATCAGCGGGTGAAAATAACAACAGGACCTTTAATGGACCAGGAAGGACAGGTATTGGAAATTAAAAATAAAAAGGCAACAGTAGCGATCGATAGTCTTGGCTATATACTGGTAGCAACTGTTGAAAAAACTAAGCTGGCTTCGATAAAAACAAAATAAAACAAACGTTATATTTGAAAAAGCAAATCCACTAAAACCAATATTGCCTTCATGAAAATCCTTGCGTTTCTTATTTTCTCCATTTTTTTGGTTATCTCATTTTCCTCCTGTAGATCGCAGAGACCACTCGGCTATGTTGAAGATTTTTCGGATACCTCCGGGAAAGTGCATGTGAAATATCCAGAACCTTTGATTCAAAAAGGTGATGTATTATCGATTGTCGTTTATAGTGATGCAATTGACGGAGGAGCAACTGATGCAATGTATAATCTTGCCAATGCGGGAACTACCGGTAATGCTTCCACACAAGGGTTCCTGGTAGATCAGGATGGTAATATACAGTATCCAAGAATTGGAAAAATAAAAGCAGACGGCCTTACAAAAGCTCAGCTTTCTGACGAAATAAGAAAAAAACTCACCGGGCCATTGCAAAACCCTTCCGTACTGGTTCACCTGCTTAATTTTAAAATTACGATGCTCGGTGAAGTATCCAGGGCAGGTCCTATAACCATACCCACCGAAAAAATAACAATTTTGGAAGCGATTGGCCTGGCGGGGGATATCAATATTTATGGTAAAAAGGAGGATGTTGTAATTCTTCGGCCAACAGATTCAACTATTGAACACGGCACCATTGATCTTTCATCCAAAGATCTTTTTGAATCTCCGTATTATTTTCTCCGGCAAAATGATGTGGTGCTCGTAAACCCTAATAAAAATAAAGCAAGATTAAGCGAACAGGTATTCAATCAACGCCTGGGTATTGCTTTCAGCCTTATTAACATGATCGCATTATTGTATAATATATTCGCCCACTAAAACAAACATTATTAATTAATGGAGGGTCATCAATCTGGTAATAAGGACCTCGGTACTCTTTCGATAAAAGATCTTTTCTTTAAGTACGTCAGGTTTCTCCCGGTATTCCTGGTATCCGTAGCGCTTTGTCTTCTTGGAGCTTATTTATACTTGCGATATACCACCCCAATTTATAGGGTAACTGGTACACTCACATTCAAACAGCAAGAACAAAATCAAAGCGGAAAGTTCAATGACATTTTTAATGCAAAAAATGTGAGCGATGTCCAATCAGAGATCGAGATCCTGAAATCGCAGTCATTAATGGAAAGAGTGGTTGATTCAGTGGGGTTGCAGACCAGTTATTTTGCAGTTGGTAAGATCAAAACACTCAATATATATACTGATTGTCCTTTCCGATTAAATATTATTAAGCTGACCGATTCTTTTAGTTCGTTCAAAATGAATTTTACTTTTCCAACTGAAAATGAGTTTAGAGTAAATAAAGAATCAGGGAGGTTCAAGTTCGGCGATGTTTTTGGAAATTCTTATGGACTCTTTTCGCTTACCAAGGTATATAACGGTGTAAAAGGCAAAGAATTTAATGTTGAGCGGAAGTCTACACAGGAGCAAGCTTCTTTATATGCACCGATAGTGCGGGTAGCGCCAAAAATTGCTGGTTCAAATATTTATAATATCCAGATAGATTACACAAATTCTGCGTTGGCTGCTGATATTGTAAATAACCTGATGTTGCGGTATAAAGATGCGAGTATTGATGATAAAAATGCGACCATCAAACAGCGTCTTGATTATATTATTCAACAGCTTGGGAGAATTGACCGCGACCTTGATAGCATTGAAGCAAAAAGAATAGTATATATAAATGAAAATAACTTGTCAGGATATGAAGCGCAATTATCTTCTTTTTTTGAAATCCAAACCCGATCGGATGAGGAAATTCAAAACCAAAAACAGCAGTTAGTGGTCATCGATATAATGACAGCATATCTCAAAGATTCGATGAATAATTTTGAAAAAACTCCTTCGTCGCTTAGTGTTTCTGATCAGACATTGAATGCAATGGTGAGTGGATATAACCAGATGCAACTTGAGAGAAAAAGGATGCTTGAGCAAAAGATTCCAGAGGAAAACCTACAGATCCAAGCCAAAAATGCAGAGTTGGAAAAACTGAGGAAAAGTATTTTAGAATCGCTTAAGAATGTGAAGGTAGCTTATAATTCATCAATTGATGATTTCTACAAAAGAGGATCGACTGCTCTATCAAAACAAAAGGAGATGCCTGCTAAGATCCAGCGTTTATTGGAAATGGAAAGAGAAAGGGACAGCAAACTTGCTCTTTATAAATTTTTGCAGGAACAGCGTGAAGAAACTGCAATGCAGCAAGCAGCCACAGTATCTAACTCCAAAGTGTTGGCAGCTGCATACCCTACCGATACACCAATAAAACCCAACAGAAGAGCCATACAATTATTAGCGATCATTCTTGGCCTTGGTTTGCCTGCTATGTATATATTCTTCCAGGAAATTATTAATGATAAAGTAAATACCCGCTATGATATTGAGAAATTAACGGATGCTTCTGTTCTTGGTGAAGTGGGTCATTCACACAGCGGCTCCTCAATGATAGTAAGTAAGACAAACCGATCAATGGTTTCCGAGCAATTCAGGATCATACGTTCAAATCTTCAATATGTTTTAAATAAAGTAGAAAAGCCTGTTATTATGATCACTTCTTCATTTAGTGGAGAAGGTAAATCATTTATTACAACAAACCTGGGAGGAGTAATGGCGTTGGCAGGAAAGAAAACTGTGATGCTTGAATTTGATATTCGTAAGCCAAAACTTTTTTCTGGTATGAAATTGAACAGCAAGCAGGGCATCACCAATTTTCTTGTAGGTAAAGCAGATTTGGCGGATCTGCCAGTCAAGATTCCTGGTTATGAAAACCTTTATGGAATAAGTTGCGGACCAGTTCCCCCAAATCCCGCTGAGCTTTTGCTTGATTCGAGAGTTGACGACATGTTTAAATGGATAAAAGAAAATTTTGATGTAATACTTATTGATACTGCACCGGTAGGCATGGTAAGTGATGCAATGACATTAGGAAAATTTGCTGATAGTACATTATATATAGTTCGACAGGGGCACACCTATAAAAAACAGATCTCATTAATCGATGAATTTTATCATGCCGACAGGTTGCCAAAGATCTCCATTGTTATCAATGATGTTAAATTAAAACCAGGATACGGCTATTATGGTTACGGCAGATATGGTTATGGTTATGGTTATGGAGGAGGTTATTATGAAATTGAACAAGGACAGGACACTCCAAAGAGAATTTTTACCCTTGGCATATTGAAAAATTTGTTCAAAAGAAAATAATCTAAAAGTCAGCAGGTATAATGAAGATACTGGTTACAGGCGGTGCAGGATTTATTGGTTCAAACCTTGTACTTAGATTAATGAATGATGATCGTATTACTGCAGTTAAAGTCCTTGACAATCTTGAGACTGGAAGATTTGCGAATATATCATCGTTTAAAGATCATAATAAGTTTGAATTTATAGAAGGTGATATCAGGAATTATGCAATTTGTCTAGCAGCTACCGAAGGGATAAATATCGTTTCACACCAGGCAGCACTTGGTTCGGTGCCACGTTCGGTTAAAGATCCTATTACCACACATGAAGTAAATGCAACAGGAACATTAAACATGTTTAATGCAGCACGGGAAAATAAAATAAAAAGAGTCGTGTATGCTGCCTCATCATCTACATATGGTGATCATCCCGGTCTTCCAAAAGTAGAAGATAAGATCGGTTCTCCTATTTCACCTTATGGTGTTACCAAGCTGGTAAATGAACTTTATGCAAAAGTGTTTGCACAATTGTATGATATGGAGTTCATAGGTCTTCGCTATTTTAATGTGTATGGCCCGCAACAAAATCCTGCAGGCCCTTATGCGGCAGTAATACCATTATTTATTAAAGCATTGCTTGACGAAAAGCCCCCCATAATAAACGGTGCAGGTGATAACAGCCGTGACTTTACATTTGTTGAGGATGTAGTGCAGGCAAACCTTTTAGCGATGTTCACTGATGATCGCAATGCAGTAAACCAGGTATACAATATTGCAAAAGGAGAACAAACGACATTAAATGAGCTATTTGATTTATTAAGAGATATATCCGGTAAGAATATAAAACCTGTACATGGCCCTGAAAGGAATGGTGATATAAAACACAGCCTTGCAGATGTTTCAAAAGCAAAAAGGTTATTGGGTTACGATCCGGCCACATCACCGGTTGAAGGATTAAGAAAAACTTTTGATTGGTATAAAAAAAATTCACTCATTTTCGCAACATGAATTTTGAAAGAAATATTTTAATAACCGGCGGCGCCGGTTTTATCGGCAACCATGTCGTCCGGTTATTTGTAAATAAATATCCATCCTATCGTATCATTAATCTTGATGCTTTGACCTATGCAGGCAATCTTGAGAATCTGCGTGATGTGGAAGACAAGCCAAATTACGTTTTTGAAAAAGCAAATATTCTGGAAGTAAATGACCTGGAAAAGATCTTTAGTGAATATAAAATTGATGGCGTTATTCATTTGGCGGCCGAATCACATGTAGACCGTTCAATTCTATCACCGCTTGATTTTGTTTACACCAATATTATTGGTACGGTCAATTTATTAAACACGGCTAAAAAATACTGGAAAGACCCTCCAGGTAAATTATTTTATCATATTTCGACTGATGAAGTATTTGGTAGCCTTGGTGAGCAAGGTTTTTTTACGGAGACAACGGCTTATGCGCCTAACTCACCTTATTCTGCTTCGAAAGCGTCGTCCGATCATTTTGTAAGAGCTTATGGTGAAACTTTTCATTTACCAGTTATTATTTCAAATTGCTCAAATAATTATGGCCCTTATCATTTCCCTGAAAAACTGATCCCTCTCTTTATAAATAATATTATTCAAAAAAAACCATTACCAGTTTATGGAGACGGAAAATATACCCGTGACTGGCTTTATGTAAAAGATCATGCAAGAGCCATCGATGTTATTTTTCATAAAGGAAAGATTTTCGATACATATAATATTGGGGGTTTCAATGAGTGGCAGAATATTGAATTAGTGAAGTTGCTTTGTAAAACGATGGATGAAAAATTGGGAAATGTTCCCGGTACAAGTGACATGTTGATCACTTACGTTAAGGACAGGCCCGGTCATGACAAGCGTTATGCAATTGATGCAACCAAACTTAGCAAAGAGCTTGGTTGGAAACCATCAGTCACTTTTGAACAAGGTTTAAGTGAAACAATAGACTGGTACTTGCAAAACCAGGAGTGGTTAAATAACGTTACTTCCGGAGAATATCAGAAGTATTACGATTTGCAATATCATAAAAGAGATTAAAATTTTATTATAACAAAAAGACCCTTTAGGGGTTTGGGATTTATGAAAGGAATTATACTCGCCGGCGGATCAGGCACAAGACTATATCCAATTACAAAAGCTATTTCAAAACAGTTGATGCCGGTTTATGATAAGCCGATGATCTATTATCCACTTTCAGTTTTAATGCTGGCGGGTATAAAAGATATTCTAATTATTACTACACCCGAGGATAATGCACAGTTCAAAAGATTATTAGGTGATGGCAGACAGGTTGGTTGCAATTTTCAATATGCAATACAGGAAGTTCCAAATGGACTGGCACAGGCCTTTGTGATCGGCGAATCGTTTATCGGTAATGATAAGGTGGCACTCATATTAGGCGACAATATTTTTTACAGTGCCGGTTTTTCAGCCTTGCTATCTTCCTTAACAAATATTGAGGGAGGTTGTGTATTTGCGTATCACGTTTCAGACCCGGAGCGGTATGGAGTTGTTGAATTTGATGAAAACAATATGGCCATTTCAATTGAAGAAAAACCAAAACAACCAAAATCAAACTATGCAGTGCCGGGTTTATACTTTTATGACAACTCAGTGATTAGTATTGCAAAAAAATTAAAACCTTCTCCAAGAGGAGAATATGAGATCACTGATGTAAATAAAATTTACCTGGAAAAAAATAAATTGAAAGTGGCTATTATGGATCGTGGTACTGCCTGGCTTGACACGGGTACTTTTGATTCACTTAGTGATGCAAGTGAATTTGTAAGAGTGATTGAAAAAAGACAAGGAAATAAAATAGGCTGTATTGAAGAAGTAGCTTATCGTATGGGATTTATAACAAAGAAAAAATTAGCAGAAATATCTGAGCCTCTTAAAAAAAGCGGGTACGGAAATTATTTGCTTGGCCTTGTTGAAAAAAATAATAAACATGATTAGCAGTAACACAAAGATCCTGGTAACAGGAGGAGCGGGATTTATCGGGAGCTCTTTAGCTGAGTATTTGTTGAATAAAACAAAAGCGCAGGTAGTAGTAGTAGATAATTATTTAACTGGAAGACAGCAGAATTTGCCTACATCTGATCGTTTCAGATTCATTAAAGCTGACGCAAACGATTTTAATGATATCTCTTCCATTTTTCAATCTTTCGGGTTTGATTATGTATTTCATTATGCTGCAGTAGTAGGAGTAAAGCGTACACTTGAAAATCCTGTATTGGTACTTGATGATCTACAGGGTATCCGGAATGTTCTTACGCTATGTAAGAACACGGGAGTTAAAAGAGTTTTCTATGCATCATCATCTGAGGTGTATGGAGAACCGGTACACTTGCCGCAACACGAACATAATACTCCCTTGAATTCAAGGCTACCGTATGCTGTAGTAAAAAATGCAGGAGAATCCTTTTGCCGTTCTTATTACCAGGAATATGGTTTAGAATATACCATTTTCAGGTTCTTCAATACTTATGGCCCAAAACAAAGCCCAGACTTCGTTGTATCAAGATTTATAAATGCCGCGCTGGAGCATAAACCAATAACAATTTATGGTGATGGTCAGCAAACAAGAACATTTTGTTATATCGATGATCATCTTGAAGCTACCGTGAATTGCTTAACAAACAAAATGTATATCGATGATGTGGTAAATATTGGAAATGACCACGAAATATCTGTTTTGGAATTAGCAAGAGTTATTAAAAAGATCACTGCTTCAAGATCTGAAATTGTTCATTTACCTGCATTGCCAGAGGGAGATATGACCAGGCGACAACCCGATATTAAGAAAATGGAATGTCTTTTGAAACGAGCATTTACTTCATTGGAAGAAGGGTTAAAAAAAATACTTGACGCAAGAAAAAAATAAAATGAGTAAAATCGCATTAATTACAGGCGTGACTGGCCAGGATGGAGCCTACCTGTCAGAAATGTTGTTAAAGAAAGGATACATTGTCCATGGTATAAAGAGACGAGCCTCTCTTTTCAATACTGATCGCATTGATCATCTCTACCAGGACCCGCATGTTTCCAGTCGCAATTTTATTCTTCATTACGGCGATCTTACTGATAGTACAAATCTTATTCGTATCATCCAGGAGGCACAGCCGGATGAAATCTATAATCTCGGGGCAATGAGCCATGTGAAGGTTAGTTTTGATACACCGGAGTATACGGCAAATGCCGATGGCATAGGCACACTTCGCATTTTGGAAGCAATTCGCTTGCTTGGTCTCACAAAGAAAACAAAAATGTACCAGGCCTCGACTTCTGAATTATATGGATTGGTGCAGGAGATCCCGCAGTCTGAAAAAACTCCTTTTTATCCACGTTCACCTTATGGAGTTGCTAAATTATATGCTTATTGGATGACCGTTAATTATCGGGAAGCATATAATATGTTTGCCTGTAATGGAATTTTATTTAACCATGAAAGCCCTTTGCGTGGAGAAACTTTTGTTACAAGAAAAATTACCAGGGCTGCAGCCCAAATTGCATTGGGAATAATGAATAAATTATTTGTTGGTAATCTTGATGCAAGCCGCGACTGGGGACATGCAAAAGATTATGTGGAAGCAATGTATTTAATGTTGCAGCAGGATGAACCGGAAGATTTTGTGATAGCAACAGGTATCACAACAACAGTTCGTGACTTTATTCGAATGACATTTGAAGAACTTGGTGCAGAACTTGAATTCAAAGGTAAAGGGATAGATGAAAAAGGATTTATTAAATCATGCGACAATAATTTTAGTTTCAAGACCGGCCAGGAAGTTGTTGCGGTAGATTCAAATTATTTCCGTCCTACCGAAGTTGACTTACTTGTTGGTGACGCTACAAAGGCCAAAGAAAAACTTGGATGGCAACCAAAATATACTTTACAGGAAATGGTAAAAGAAATGGTGGCTTATGACCTGGAACTTTTTCGTAAGCATAAAACACTACTCGAAGCCGGCTTTCATATATTGCCTCAAATATGAATGAGAGAATAAATCACGGCGGGCACTGCAAAACACAACGTCGAGATGCATGAAAATGAAATAGGGACGATAATTTTAGATGCAGCATTTGCTGTTCATAAAGAATTAGGTCCGGGATTACTTGAAAGTACTTATGAAACCTGCCTAAGCTATTGAATCGGTTCAAAGAGATTGCTGATCGAAACACAAGTAGCTCTTCCTGTTGTTTATAAAGAGGTGAAACTTGATTGTGGTTATCGGATTGATATGAGAGAAAAT
>Ga0105242_10004004_pt1 | contig 11449 bp, 12 predicted proteins | sample KBSM24metaG_FD_81521 | JGI IMG/M metagenome (GOLD analysis project Ga0105242, IMG submission 81521) | Miscanthus rhizosphere microbial communities from Kellogg Biological Station, Michigan, USA - KBS M2-4 metaG | ecosystem: Host-associated > Plants > Roots > Rhizosphere > Soil | place...
AGCCGCGGTTCACCGTCGCGGATCCGCGGCTGGACGCCGCTCGGGGCGCCGTCGCGGTCGAGTACGGGCCGCTGGTGTACTGCCTGGAGGCCGTCGACAACCCTGGACACCGGCTCGACGACCTCATCATCGACACGGCTGTCCCGCCGGAGGCGGTGCCCGCGGACGGAGCACTGGGCGGTGTCGCGATGATCCGGACTAGGGGTCGAGTCCGGCCCCGTTCCGGCGCCTCGTGGTGGCCGTACCGTCTTGCGGGTCGCCCATCCGGCGAAGAGCCCGGGGAGTCGGTCTCGCTAACCGCAGTGCCGTACTACACCTGGGGAAACAGGGAGCCCGGCGCGATGCGGATCTGGGTGCCGATTGTCTCTAGCGAGGCCCTGAGGGGAGGTGAACATGGCAGGCCCACTGCTCGAGACCAAGCTCAAAGTACCCAGGCAACGACGCGATCTGGTTAGCCGTCCGAGACTGAGCGAGCACCTGAGCCGTGGGGTCGAGTCATCGCTGACCCTCGTTTCAGCTCCGGCCGGCTTCGGTAAGACCACGCTGTTGGCGGACTGGCTGGCAGCCCCTGCAGCCAATGAGCGATCCGCCGCCTGGCTTTCGCTCGACCAGCGCGATAACGATCCCGCGCTCTTCTGGACATACCTGGTCGCCGCGCTGCAGACGGCGGCGCCCGAAGTTGGTGCAGGTGCGCTCTCGATCCTGCAGTCGCCCCAGCCGCCGATCGAAGCGGTCGTTACCACTCTGCTGAACGACCTCAGCGCCATCTCGAACGATGTCGTACTGGTACTCGACGACTACCACGTCATAGAGGCGCGCGAAGTACAGGATGGGATGGCGTTCCTTCTGGAGCATCTACCTCCGCAGCTACACCTGGTGATCACCGGCCGCGCCGACCCGGTGCTGCCGCTCGCGCGATTGCGAGGGCGTGGCGAGCTCGTCGAGATCCGCGCCGCCGACCTGCGCTTCACACCCGACGAGGCTGCGACGTACCTCAACGGAGTGATGGGTCTGGCATTGACCGCGCAGGACGTCGCAGCGCTGGAGGGGCGTACCGAGGGATGGATCGCCGCGCTACAGCTCGCAGCTCTCTCGATGCAGGGGCGAACCGATGTCGCCGGGTTTATCGCCGGCTTCGCTGGGGATGACCGGTACATCGTCGATTACTTAGCCGAGGAGGTCTTGGACCGCCAGCCCGAACCTGTCAAGCACTTCCTGCTGCAGACATCGATTCTGGACCGGTTGAGCGGCCCCCTCTGCGATGCCGTCACCGGACAGGACGGCGGACAAAACAGGCTCGCGGCGCTCGAACGAGGCAACTTGTTCCTGGCACCGCTTGATGATCATCGCCATTGGTATCGCTATCACCGGCTCTTTGCCGACGTTCTACAGGCGCACTTGCTGGACGAGCAGCCAGCCGCCGTTCCGGAGCTGCATCGGCGGGCGAGCATCTGGTACGAGCAGAACGGCGAGCCGGCCGAAGCGATCGACCATGCGCTGTGCGCCGAGGATTTCGAGCGGGCGGCCGATCTGATCGAATTGGCCATTCCAGAGCTGCGCCGGGATCGACGGGAGGCCACACTGCGTCGCTGGCTCAAGGTGATACCCGACGAGCTGCTCCGCGTGAGACCCGTGCTCAACATCGGATTTGTCGGGGCGCTGGTGTCTGGCGGTCAGCTGGAAGGCATCAAGGAACGCCTGCGTGACGCCGAACAGTGGCTGGACGCAGGAACAGCTGACGGTGTCAGATCGAAGCCCCCATCAGGCGAGATGGTCGTGCACGACCTTGAGGAACTTCCACGCCTACCGGGCACCATCGAGATGTATCGCGCCGCACTGGCTCTGGTGGCGGGCGATAGGCCAGGCACAGTGATGCACGCCAAGCGAGCGATAGATCTTTCGCCCGAAGAGGACCAGCTACCCCGTGCTGGAGCAGCAGGCCTCATGGGGCTCGCGTTCTGGGGCGGCGGTGACCTCGAGGCAGGGCATAGCGCGTACGCCGAATGCATGGCGGGACTGCGGCGGGCCGGCCACGTCAGCGACACGTTCGGGTGTGCGATCGCCCTGGCGGATATCCGGATCGCGCAAGGTCGTCTCGGCGACGCGCTGCATACGTATGAGCGGGCCCTCAAGCTCTCAGTGGCGCAGCGTGCCTCTGAGCAAGGCGCGCCGGTGCTGCGTGGGACAGCAGACATGTACGTCGGTATGAGTGAGATCTACCGCGAGCGCGATGACTTGATGGCCGCTACCCGGTATCTGCTGCGCAGCCAGGAGCTGGGCGAGCACGTGGGGTTGCCGCAAAATCCACATCGCTGGCGGATCGCTATGGCCAGGGTCCGGGAGGCTGAGGGAGATCTGGACAGCGCCCTCGACCTGCTCGATGAAGCAGAGCGCCGCTACATCAGTGACTTCTTCCCCAATGTCCGACCCATCCCGGCAATAACAGCGCGGATGTGGATTGCGCAGGGCAAGTTGGGTGACGCGCTCGTCTGGGTCCACGAGCGAGGTCTATCCGTCGCGGACGACCTCAGCTACCTACGCGAGTTCGAGCACATCACCCTCGTCAGGGTGCTCCTGGCTCAGTACGCGGCAGAGCAGGAAGCCCGTGTCCTCGACGAGGCGACCGGACTCCTGGAACGCCTCTTGCAAGCAGCGGAAGAGGGAGCACGAACGGGAAGCGTGATCGAAATCCTGGTGCTGCGGGCGCTTGCGAGCCAGACGCAAGGCGATAGCCCCGCTGCGCTTGCATCGCTGCAACGGGCGTTGACGCTGGCCGAGCCTGAGGGCTACGTCCGGATCTTCGTGGATGAGGGCCCACACATGGCCTCACTGCTGAAAGCAGGCGCGAAGCACGGGATCGCTCCGAGCTATGTCCATCGACTCTTGACAGCTCTCAACACGACCGCGGACGGTGCGCCTGCCAGTCAGGGCTTGATCGAACCACTAAGCGAACGCGAGCTGGAGGTCATTCGGCTGCTCGGAACTGACCTAGACGGGCCCGACATCGCTCGCCAGCTCGTCGTCTCGCTGAACACTGTGCGGACTCACACCAAGAACATCTATGCCAAGCTCGGCGTGAACAATCGTCGGGCCGCCGTACGCCGGGCCCAGGAACTCGACCTGATGTCGCGTACCCGCGACCGTTAGCCCGGGCCCTGCGCCATATCACCACCTAAATCACCACATGTGGTGATGCTCACTCACCACATGCGGTCCTACGTTTCGATCATGAGCGAGACAGCGACCGGCAGTTATCGCGAGGCCGGACGGTACGAAATCCGACTCAAGGGGCACCTCGACTCTCGATGGGCCGCTTGGTTTGACGGAGTGAGCCTGTCCAGCGAGAACGACGGCACCACGATCATCTCCGGCCTTGTCGCCGACCAGGCCGCACTCCATGGCCTGCTCCAGAGAGTGCGCGACATTGGCCTGCCACTGATTTCGGTCACTCGAATCGAAGCCCACCAGCCCGACGTACCCACCGCACCTTGATAGCTGCTCACCATCCATACAAGGAGAACGACATGACCACCACCATTCAACCCACACGAGCGAAAACCAACGCAACGAAAGGAGTCCCGATGGACTCACTGAGGAAGACCGCGCTTGTCGCGGGCGTGCTCTACGTGATCACCTTCGTCTCGATCCCGACCCTGGTCCTCTACGGGCCGGTGCTGGGCGATCCGAACTACATCGTCGGTCCCGGCCCGGATACCGCAGTCATCATCGGCGCCATCCTCGAGGTGATCGTGGCCTTGGCCGGCGTCGGCACCGCCGTCGCGTTGTACCCGGTGGTCAAGCGGCAGAACGAAGGAGTCGCGCTCGGCTTCGTCGGCTCGCGGACTCTGGAAGGCGCGGCCATCGTCGCTGGCGTCGTCAGCCTGCTCTCACTGGTGACTCTCCGTCAGGCTGGAGCCGGAGCGAATGCGGCGGCCACCGGCCAGGCGCTGGTCGCGCAGTACAACTGGTTCTTCCTCCTCGGACAAAGCCTCATGCCGGTTCTCAACGCCCTGCTGCTGGGCTCGCTGTTGTACCGGTCCCGTCTGGTGCCCCGGGTCCTTCCGGTGGTGGCATTCATCGGAGCGACCCTGCTCCTCGTCTCCGATGTCGCGGTGCTGTTCGGCCTGTGGGACCGCATATCCGCTCCGTCAGGACTCCTTGCCATCCCGATCGCACTCTGGGAGTTCTCGCTCGGCGTCTACCTGATCGTCAAGGGTTTCAAGCCCTCCCCGATTACGGCGGGCATGACCGCTAGCAGCACCCGGGTCGCCTAACCAGTAATGCGCCCTGAGCTTGTCGAAGCCCCTTTCGACAAGCTCAGGGCGCAACCTACTTCGTGGCCATCACAGACCACCCGTCTTGACAAGGATCCATGACATGACATCGACAACTTCGCAAGGCAGCTATCCGGCACGTCTGACCGGCGAGCTGGACCCGAACCTCTCCCGCTGGCTGTGGCTGGTGAAGATGTTTCTCGCCATCCCGCACTACATCGTCCTGGCGTTCCTCTGGGTCGCGTGCCTGGTTACTACTGTGATCGCCGGCTTCGCGATCTTGTTCACCGGCCGCTATCCGCGCTCACTATTCGACTTCAACGTTGGCGTGTTGCGCTGGAGCTGGCGGGTCGGGTTTTACGTGTACGCCGCCTTGGGCACGGACCGCTATCCACCGTTCACTCTGGCCCGGACCGACTACCCGGCCGACATCGATGTCGCCTACCCCGAACGCCTCTCCCGCGGCTTGGTCCTGATCAAGTGGCTGCTGGCCATCCCGCATCTGCTCATCATCAGCCTCATCGTCGCGGACCTTCTCCCGTATCCGTGGACCAGCAACGACTGGAGCTCCGGCTTGCAGCCCATCGGTGGCTACTCGGTCCTCAACCTGCTCGTCGTCGTCGCCGGCTTCTTTCTGTTGATCACTCGGCAGTACCCTCGCTCCCTCTTCGACCTACTGCTAGGCATCAACCGCTGGCTGTACCGCGTCCTCAGCTACGTCGCCTTGATGCGCGACGAATACCCGCCGTTCCGTCTCGATCAGGGCGCGCACGAGCCCGGCGACCTGGAAACTGACCGGTCTGCCACTACAGCAGCGTTGGTTCGTACGCCAGCCTGAGGAGCGGTCGTGTGGTGGTTCATCGTCGGGCCCCACGCGGTGATCGCGGGCATCGTGGTATTTGTCGCAGGCCACAAACGGCTGATCACAACGATTTCCTCGACGCAACGCTTCGGATTGGGCGAGGTCAGGTGGTGTGGGCTGGTATCGATCTGGTGAGGGCGTCAAGGATCAGGCCGAGTCCGAACTCGAACTCGTCGCCGAAGTTGTAGCCGGGTTGCAGGATGAACTCGGTTGCCATCTCGACGAGGTGCGGGTACTTGTCGGTGGAGAACCGCTCCATGATCGATTCGGTCACGTCGGCGGCAGTGTCGGAGCCCTGAAAGGGCAGCGCAGCTTCCTGCAGTGCGAATCCGTATACGTAGCTGTCGAGCAGTGCGTACGCATGAGCGGTCATCTCGACGGTGAAGCCCGCCTCGCGCAGGGTGCCGAGGACCGCGTCGTGGTGTTGCAGGGTTGCTGGGCCGGGAGATTTTCGTGATTCCATCAATCCGATCGCCCAGTGGTGGCGGCTCAGCGCCCGGCGGGCTGAGCTCGCTCGCCGCACTAGCTCTGACCGCCAGTCACCGTTGGCCTCGGGTAGCTCGATTTCTGCGAAGACGAGGTCGACGATGCCGTCCAGAATCTCTTCCTTGTTGGCGACGTGATAGTAGATCGCCATCGGCTTGACGCCCAGCTCTTGCGCAAGCGAACGGATCGTGAGCGCTCCAATGCCGGCAGTGTCGGCGATCGCGATCGCACCCTGCAGCACTCGTTCTCGGTTGAGCGGGATCCGTTTCTTGTGGTCGTTGCTTCCTGGTTTCAGCATCTCACCCCGGACACTAGCACTTCTGTACTTTGTACGATAAAGTCACTGTACTAAGTACGGTGAGCGATCAGCCTCACTGCATGGATGAGGAGTAGTTCATGAGTTTCGTTGAGCGGCAGATCGCAACAGACGGCAACAAGATCAGGCCGGCAGGAGGCAAAATGCGCGCGATCGTTCAGGATCAGTACGGCGAGACCGATGTTCTACGGCTCGAGGAGATCGATAAACCGCAAATCGGCCACAACGAGGTCCTTGTCCGCATTCGAGCGGCCGGTGTCCACATCGGTGACTGGCACGTCATGGCCGGGCTGCCGTACCTGCTCCGGGTGGTGGGCTTCGGATTCCGCGCGCCCAAGGTCCGGGTACGAGGTATTGATCTCGCGGGCACGGTCGAGGCCGTGGGCCAGAACGTGACCCGCTTCCAAGTGGGCAACGACGTGTTCGGGACCTGTGAGGGCGCGTTCGCCGACTACGCCGCCACGCCCGAAGACAACCTCGCGCGTAAGCCGGCCAACCTCACCTACGAGCAGGCAGCGGCCGTCCCCACGTCTGCACTCGCCGCGCTCCAGGCACTTCGCGACGCAGGCGGCATCAAGGCAGGCCAGCAGGTCCTGCTCGTCGGGGCGTCCGGAGGCGTCGGACAGTATGCGGTGCAAATCGCCAAGTCGTTCGGCGCTGAGGTGACCGGTGTGTGCAGCACTGCGAAGGTGGACATGGTCCGCTCCCTCGGTGCTGATCATGTCATCGACTACAGCCAGGAGGACTTCACCCAAAGCGGTCAGCAGTATGACCTGATCCTCGTGATGGGCGGAAACCATTCGCTGTCCCAGCTCAAGCGGGTCCTTCGCCCTGGCGGAACCCTCGTGCCGGTTGGCACCGAAGCGGGTAATCGGTGGGTCGGAGGCAAGGCTTGGATCCAGGCAATGCTGCTGTCACGGCTCAAGCGCCACCTGCGGCCGCTCACAACGCAGCCGAACCAAGCAGATCTGCAATTCGTGGCTGAACTCCTCGAGGGCGGCAAGATCAGGCCAGTCATCGATAAGACCTTTCCGCTGAGCGAGGCTCCTGAAGCCATCCGCTATCTCACAGCGGGACATGCCCGAGGAAAGATCATCATCACCGTGTCAGGCGCGGACTAACACACAAGATCACAGCTCATCGCGACGTAACAGAATCCGCATTGCCCACCCTCAGGAGACAGACCATGCCGAACCAGAGCGAAGCGACATTGCCAGACCAATCCAGCCCGAAGGCTTTTCGAACGACGGCACGGATCGTCGGGGTGCTCTATCTCGCGGGAATGGTTGTCGGCATTGGGGGAAACGTACTCATCCAATCCATCCTTGGTGGACCGGATCACCTTTCGACGATTGCCGCCAACAGCATGCTGCTTGCCTTGGGTGCAGTGCTCTGGTTGAGCACTGTCGCCGGTGATGCTGCGCATGGGATCTTGATGTTTCCGGTCCTCAAGCCGCACAGTGAACGGGCCGCCGTGGGCTATCTCGGTGCGAGGATTATCGACGCCACGTTCATCGCCGTCATGGCTCTCCTGATAGTCGTTCAGATCCCGATAGGCATCGAGTATCTGAACGCTGGATCATCCGATGCCTCATACCTTCAGGCCCTGAGCGCTGTGCTCACAAAGGCAAATCTTTACGCCTACGAGTTCGCCATGATCAGCGTTGGAGTAGCCGGTTTGATTCTCTGCTCCATGTTCTACAAAACGCAGTTGGTTCCACGACTCCTGGCCGTCTGGGGACTCATCGGATACGCGATCCTGCTGTTGGGGTCTGTATTGCAAGTCCTTGGTTTCAATCTGAATTCGATCCAGGCCATCCCCGGCGGCCTCTGGGAGCTGTTCATCGGAGTGTGGCTGATCGTCAAGGGATTCAGTTCGCCACCCGTTCCGTCCGAGCCGACCAGCTCATCAATGAGCCCGGAGTCGTCCCTCGTGGGCAGTGCTACAGCCTGATCCTCATCAAACGCGTCGGCGCGGCCGCGGTTGAACCACTGACATCGCCACTAGCTGAAGGAGATCTCCCATGAGATCAACCGCGAACGCCTCACCGCGCCACGCAACGTCAACACAGAGCGACGGCAAGGGCAGCGCTGACACCGCCAGGGTGTCGCTGCCCCGCCTTTACCTACTGAGGCTCGGCTATCTCGTGATCGCTGTCGGGATCGCCCTAACGAAATGGCCCTTGATCATCAACCATCCTGTGCCCTGGCCCCTGTTCGAAGGGGTTGAGACGTGCATGCTGGTCGCGTTGTCGCTCCTATGGTTCTTGGGGATTCGCTACCCGTTGCAGATGCTGCCCGTACTGCTGTTCGAAATAGCCTGGAAGGTCATCTGGATGATCGCCGTCGTGCTACCGCTGTGGATCAATGGTCAGCTTGATCCGGCCACTTTGAAGGTGTTCTATACCTGCCTCTTGGTTGTGATCCCGATCGCCGTCATTCCCTGGCGTTATGTGTTTGCGAACTACGTGAGGAAGCCCGGAGATCCGTGGCGCTCCGACGGTACGCGCTCAGTCAGTGAACCCGAGGGAGCACAACCACGATGAATCACGACACCCGGTCGCTGCGAACAGCCAGCCTCATTGCCGGGCTAGCACTCGCGTTGATGGCCGTTCTAGCTGCCTTCGGCAACTTCGTGGCCATCCAGCCTCTCGTTACGCCTGGAGACGCGGCGAAGACCGCGATCGACATCTCTAACTCCGAGGCGCTGTTCCGGTGGGGCACCGCCAGCCTGATCCTCGTAGCGACACTCGACATCATCGTGGCCGCAGCACTGTTGAGACTGTTCGAGCCCGTGAACCGAAGCCTCTCGATCACCGCCGCATGGTTTCGAGTCGCCTATGCGGCTGTCTACATGGTGGCCATCATTCAGCTGGTGATCGCACTCGGGCTCCTGGACGATCCAAACCAGGCCCTGCGCGCAATTGACGCGTACGGCACGATCTGGCTCGTTGGCTTGATCATCTTCGGCGTTCATCTGCTGCTGATCGGCTACCTCGCGTACCGATCCGGTTTCATGGCGAAAGTTTTCGGCATTCTGCTGGTGATCTCTGGGCTCGGATATATCGCTGACGGGTTCGTCGCAGTGCTCGTCCCAGGCTCATCGATCAGCATTGGGCAGTTCACGTTTGTCGGTGAAGTCGCGCTGATCTTCTGGCTACTCATCAGGGGCACTCGCAAGGACTTCAGCAATAGGGAGGCCGCCCAAGGTCACTATTTCGAGCCTGACTCTGCAGAAAAATCGGTGGCCACGGCGAGCTCGGTCTGAGCCTCGAGTCGACGATCCGCCATCGCGCTTCGACAGGCTCAGCGCGCATGTGCCCTGAGCCTGTCGAAGGGCTGCGTCATGAGGCTTCGGTCAGGCGGCCACGGTGAGTGGCGAGTAGACGGCCGGGAAGCCCGTACGCCAGCTCGGATAGCGCAATGTCCAGCCCAGCTCACGCTTGGCTTTCGCGTTTGAGGCACCGCGAACCTCAGTAGCCATGACCACTGCTGTCTCACCGGCAACCAGCCGCGCGAGCCAGACCGGGAGGTGCCGAGGCGGCTTGGCGCCTAGAGACTTGGCAAGCACGGGCAGGCATTCGCGCACCGGCGCAGGTTCGTCGTCGACGATGTTGTAGATCTCCGGCCCCTCGTGCTCGAGCGCCAGGACGGTTGCTGCGGCGGCGTCCTCGACATGAATCCAAGAGATGTAGCCGCCGCCGTCACCGATGATCGGCAACATCCGCTTACGCACGAGCTCGGCCCAGCCGTCGTTGGCAGCGCCGTAGAAGCCGCCATACCGCAGGGCGATTCCGCCGAAGTCGGTGACCGCCTCGTCGAGATGGGCCATTGCCGCCCAGCCCTGTTGGGTGTGCGGCGGTGACGTCGGGTCCAGTGGATCATCTTCGGTCTTGATCGGACCGCCTGCCCGGATGTACCGGTAGGGGGCGAAGCTCTGGGCGACAAACCGGCGTATGCCCGCCTCTCGTGCGGCCGCCAGCAGCGCGTCGGTGCCTTTCGTGCGCAGCTGGTTGGTCATGGCAAATGTCTTGTCGAAGTTCCGGCCGAACTTCGCCTTCCCAAGCGCCGTCGCCTCGTGCACGATCGCCTCGGGTTCGCTATCCAGCACGGCCTTCCGCACCGCGCGTACGTCGAGCAGGTCGACCAGCAACGGCTTTGCGCCCAGCGTCCGCAGCAGCTCTGCGCTTGCCGGCGAGTTGTAAGTACCGACGACCTCGTGGCCTGCGTCGATCAACTGGGGAACGAGCCGGCTGCCGAGGGCGCCGCTCGCTCCGGTGACGAAAACACGCATTGTGTCCTCTCCTCATTCTTCTCTGTCACATCCCACGGATCCCGCGGGTCTACTCCTATGACACGCTGCGCGGGAGGAATGTGACATGGATCAGCAGGAGTGGCTCGCCATTCAATTTGAAGATCACCGGCCACATCTCCGGGCGGTCGCCTACCGGATGCTCGGCTCGCTCAGCGAGGCTGACGATGCTGTCCAGGATGCCTGGCTGCGCCTCAGCCGCGCCGATACGAGCGAGGTCGAAAACCTTGGCGGCTGGCTGACGACGGTTGTCGCGCGCGTCGCGCTGAACATGCTCCGCTCGCGCAGAACGCGTCGTGAGCAGCCGCTCGATGTATACGTACCTGACCCGATCATCGACCCAGCCGATAGCAGCAATCCCGAGCACCAGGCGCTGCTCGCCGACTCGGTCGGCCTGGCGCTGCTCGTCGTGCTCGAGACGCTCACTCCGTCCGAACGACTGGCCTTCGTCTTGCACGACATGTTCGCGGTGCCGTTCGAAGAGATCGCCGTGATCATGGAGCGCTCACCCGACGCGGCACGACAGCTCGCCAGCCGCGCGCGCCGCCGGGTACGCGGTGCAGATCCGGTTCCCGAGGGCGATCTCACCGCTCAGTGGGAGGTCGTCGAGGCGTTCTTGGCTGCGGCCCGGGAGGGCAGCTTCGATGCGCTCGTCGCCGTTCTCGACCCCGATGTCGTGCTCCGAGCCGACGGCGGCCCTACTGGCCTGTCGCACCACCTCCGCGGCGCGGAAACCGTCGCCAGCCAGGCCCTGCTGTGGTCGCGCGTGGACTTGACCATGCGACGCGCACTGATCAACGGCGCAGCCGGAGTTGTCAGCTTCCTCCACGGGCGGCCGTTCTCGATCGCCGCCGTCACGGTCAAGAACGGCAAGATCGCCGAGATCGATTTCCTCGCCGACCCCGAACGGATCGCTCAGCTCGACCTCACGGAAGTTCGCGATTAGCACGCAGCCCGTCGGGCACCGGCGCGCCGGTCACCAGCCCAGCTGCCGCCGCTGCCGCCATAGCCTCCTCGAGCAACGCGCGGGGTGACCTGCCGTGAGCAGCCGCTATGCGATCCAGTTCCTCGAATTCAGGCGTCACCTGCCAGATCGTCCCGTCTCGGTGCGCGATCTTGATCGGCAGCTGGGATCCTGCGACCTCAAGATCAATCCAGCCCCGCGGCAAGGCGGTCTTACGTACGGCGGTCTCTCGCAC